>Ga0209341_10006080_pt1 | contig 10805 bp, 14 predicted proteins | sample RifCSP13_2_FD_184020 | JGI IMG/M metagenome (GOLD analysis project Ga0209341, IMG submission 184020) | Soil microbial communities from Rifle, Colorado - Rifle CSP2_sed 13_2 (SPAdes) (version 2) | ecosystem: Environmental > Terrestrial > Deep subsurface > Rock core/Sediment | place: Rifle...
CTTGCCCGGGTGCTCGGCTTCAGCGTCGTCGCGGAGGGGGTCGAGGACGTGGCCACCTGGGACCGCCTCCGCGCCCTCCGCGTCGACCGCGTGCAGGGCTACGCGATCGCCCGCCCCATGGAGGCAGGCTCCGTCATCCCCTGGCTCCGCGAGCGGAGCGAGGTCCCGGTCGCGGTCTGAGCGCCCCTTCCCTTCCGCGGGGGGCGGCCGCAAGAGCGGCCGCCCCCCGTCCTCCCGCGGTCGCGACACCGCAGCGTCCGAGTGAGGTACGTCACAGCGGTGGAAGCGGACCGCACCGCCGGCCGTTCTAGCCTCAAGGGGCATTCCATGAAGCTGCGTCGGCGTGACTTCCTCGCGCTCTCGGCAGGCGCGCTCGCAGCGCAGGCCTGCGGCGCGACGGGCGGCGCGCCTCCGAGCACCGGATCCGCGTCGGGCGGTGCGCCGGACGAGCTCGACGTCATCTCCGGCCTGATCCAGTCCGGCGGACCGCCACCCGACGGCATCCCGCCGATCGAGAAGCCGCGGTACGTGTCCATACGCGAGGCGTCGGAGATCTGGCGGGACGACGACGTCGTCGACGCGCTCATCCTCGACGGTCAGGCGCGCGCATACCCGCGGATGATCACCGTCTGGCACGAGATCGTGAATGAGACCGCGGGCGGGAAGCCCGTATCGATCACGTACTGCCCGCTCACCGGATCGGCGCTCGTGTTCTCGGGCGTTCTTCCCGACGGCACGACGACGACGTTCGGCACGAGCGGCCAGCTCTACAACAGCAACCTCGTGATGTACGACCGTGCGACGAACAGCTTCTGGCCGCAGCTGTTCGGGACGGCGGTGCGCGGCACGCACAAGGGGCAGCGGCTCGAGGAGCTGCCCGGAGCGGTCACGACCACGTTCGGGCGGTGGAAGGCGAAGCATCCCGACGGCCTCGTCCTCTCGACCGACACGGGACACGCGCGGTCTTACGGCACGTCGCCGTACGGCTCATACGACACGCAGGAAGGGACGATCTTCCCGGTGCGCTTCGAGGACGACCGGTATCCGCAGAAGAAGGTCGTGGTCGGCGTGCGCTGGAACGGTGCGGCGCTCGCGATACCGAAGGAGGAGCACCGGCGGCGCCGAGAAGCGAGCGCCGAGGTCGGCGGCAGCAGCGTCGTGGTGCTCTATGACGAGGAGCTCGACGCCGTCCGCGTCCTCGACCGCGCGACCACCGAGCCGCTCGTCGCGTACGACGTGATGTGGTTCGCCTGGGTCGCGTTCTACCCGGACACCGAGGTGCTCACGTGAGCGCGATCGCGTGGACGTTCGGCACGAGGCGCGCGTGGGTCATCGCGGTGACCGCGTTCCTCGCGTACGGCGCGCTCTACCTCTTCGCGACGAAGGCGTTCGTCCTCGAAGCGACCGCCGGGTTCTCGCGGTTCGGGGCGCTCCCGAAGCTGATCGTCGCGCCCGACCTGACCCTTGGCCATCTCACCCGCTGGCTCGACCCGGTATTCGTGCTTTACCTGAGCGACGGAGCGGTCCTGTCCCCGAGCGCGCCCGTCCTGCTCACGGCCCTCGTCCTCGGCTCGCTGATCGGCCTGAACGCGGCCGTGACCGTGGAGGCCGCTCTCCGCCGGCCGCCCGCCTGCGAGCGCGGCGGGGCCTGGTGGGTCGTCGCGGTGCTGCCCAGCTTCCTCGCCAGCTTCTCGTGCTGCGCCCCGACGATCCTGCTCCTGGTCGGCGCGACGTTCGCCGGAGCGGTGATCGCCGTGGTCCCGTTCGTCGTTCCGGTCGCGGCGGCGCTCCTGCTCGGGAGCCTGGCCTGGAGCCTTCGCCGCCTCGAGCGCACGACCGTACTGGCCGCCGCGCCCGCCGCCTGATCGACGGTCACTTAACGACGTGCCGCACCGCAGGGGATCGCGCTCGAGGCGGCTAGCGCTGGTCCCGCGACCAGCCGGTCAGGAGGCGCGCGCCGCGGACTCGGGCAGCGGAACAGGCGCGGCCACCGGCGCGAGCGCGCCCACGTAGACCCCGGCCACGACCAACGTGCCACCGGCGACCAGTCCGGTGCTGATCGCCTCGCCAGCGACCAACGCGCCGACGACCGCGGCGACGATCGGGAACAGGACGGTCGCGTACGAGGTCGCCGATGCCGTCCAGCGGCCGAGCACGAAGAGGAAAGCGACGAACAAGGCCGTCGAGCCGAGCACGACGAGATAGGCAAGGGCGACCCAAGTGGCGTTCTGGCTCGGGAGGGCCCACGACTCCCCCGCGATGAGGGAGAGCGCGAGCAGAAGGAGCGCGCCGGGCACCATCGCGACAGCGTTGTATGCGACCGGGTGAGCCCGCGGGTAGAGCTTCGCCGCGACGGCCGACTCCGCGATGCAGAGCGCTGCGGCGAGCAGCGCGAGGAGCGAGCCGATCCCGACCGCGCCGCCGGCCCGGTCGGCGAACACGACGAATACGCCCGCGACCGCGACGAGGGCGCCGGCCAGCCCCCGCCAGTTGAAGCGCTCGAGGCCGTGCGCGATCGCCAGCAGGAGCGTCAGCAGTGGAACGAGCGCGATGAAGATCGCGGCGAGCGCCGCCGGAGCCTCGATGAGCGCCCGATACATGAAGGCGTAGCTCGCGCCGAATCCGAGCGTCCCGTAGACGACGGCGCCAGTCAGCGCGGGCCGACCTGCCGGAAGCCCGAGACGGAAAACGAGGCTCGCCACCAGCAGTAGCGCGGCTGCCAGGGAGAACCGCAGACCCGCGCCCCAGAACGGTTCGAGCTCCGCGTTGCTGAAGCGCACGGCCACGAAGTTCGAGCCGCCGATGAGAACGGCCACCAGGAAGACGAGGAGCGTCATCGGATCACGGGCGCCCAAGGCGTCGGATGATATTCGGCGGCGAGCCGGCGACCGCCGGATCCTTCCTCGTTAGACTCCGCCGCCTCATGGAGTTCGGATTCACGCTGAAACCCGACGTCTCGCTCGAGCGCCTCGTCGCGCTCACGCGCCTCGCGGAGCGGAACGGCTTCGCATACGGGTGGATCTTCGACAGCCACGTCCTCTGGAAGGAGCCGTACCCGCTCCTGACGCTAATGGCGCAGAACACGGAGCGAATGCGCCTCGGGACTTGCGTCACGAACCCCGCCACGCGCGACCCGAGCGTCACCGCCAGCGTCCTAGCGGTGCTGCAGCTCATGTCCAAGGGGCGCATGGACCTCGGCATCGGTCGCGGCGACAGCGCGCGCCGCGTGATGGGCAAGAAGCCGACGACCCTCGCCGAGCTCGAGCACGCCACGGTGTTGATCCGCGACCTCTGCGAGGGCCGCGAGGTCGATCACGACGGGACGCGCATCCGGTTCGACTGGGCCGAGCCCTACGGCCTGCCCGCGTGGATAGCTGGTTACGGCCCCAAGGCGCTCGAGGTCACCGGCCGCGTCGGCGACGGCGCGATCATCCAGCTCGCCGACCCGAGCCTGGTGGGATGGTGCGTCGGCCTGCTGCGCGACGGAGCGCGGAAGGCCGGGCGGGACCCGCGCGAGATCCGCATCATGGCCGCGGCGCCGGCGCACGTCGGCCCTCGCGCCGACGTCCGCGAGCGGGTGCGGTGGTTCCCGGCACTGGTGAGCAACCACGTGGTCGATCTCGTGCGCCGGTATGGCGAGTCATCGCTGCCCGCGGACCTGACCGCGTACGTTCGGGGGAGGCCCGGCTACGACTATCAGCACCATGCCGAGTCGGGCTCCTCGAACGCGGCGTTCGTCGACGACGAGTCCGTTGACCGCTTCTGCGTCATCGGTGAGCCCGACGAGCACATCGCCAAGCTCCGCGCGCTCGCCGCGATCGGCGTCACCCAGTTCAACGTGTACCTGATGAGCGGCGAAGAGGAGAGCGTCCTCGAGGCCTACGGCCGCGAGATCATCCCCGCGCTCAAGGCGCTGCGTCCCGTCGCGCTCGCCTAGCTGAGGTCTCCACAGACCTAGGTCCCAAATGAAGACCCCCGACTAGGGTGGCGGTGTTCAAGCCAGCCACTTCTAGTCGGAGGGTCTTCTGTTGTACCGCACCGCTCGCACCACCCCGCTATCGCGTGCCTTCCTGGTCGCCGAGGCCCAGCGCATCGGGGTCAGCCACGCGGCTCGGAACATGGGCGTGAGCCGCCGCACCGTTCAGCGCTGGCGCCGACGAGCTCCGGACTTCAGTGATCGTCCTTGCCGGCCGCACCGCTCGCCGCGCCGCTCCAGCGACGCGCTCGAGGCCGATGTCCTGGCGCTCCGGGTCGATCGGCGCTGGGGACCCGACCGCATCGGCGCGGTCCTCGGGCTCCCGCCCAGCACGGTGCACCGCATCCTCCGGCGCCACCGGGCGCAGCGGCTCTCGCACCTCTTCCCCAAGCCGCCGCGCAGCTTCGGACACTTCGATGTTCGCCAGCCCGGGGAGCTGGTGGCCATGGACACCAAGCGCCTGGGCCGCCTGGACCGCGGCGGTGGACGTCACCCCGGCCAGAGCCACTCGCGGGTCGGCTGGCGCCAGCTGCACGTGGCCATCGACCTCGCCAGCCGCGTCGTCGTCGCGCAGCTGCGGCCGAGCTGCGGCAACGCGGACACCCTGGCCTTCCTCGAGCACGCTCTCGCGACCTTCGACGCGCGCGGCATCCGGGTCCAGCGCCTTCTCACCGACAACGGCTCGGGATACCGACGGACCTTCGACGAGCGCGCGCGGGCCCTCGGTGTCCGTCACACCCGAACTAAGCCGTACCACCCGTGGACGAACGGACGGGTCGAGCGCGTCAACGGAACGATCCAGCGCGAGTGCCTCTACGCCTGCGACCTGCACAGCGAAGAGGAGCGCGACCTTGCGATCGCGCTCTACCTCTCCTACTACAACGCCGAACGCCCCCACATCGGTCTCGGTGGTCTGCCGCCGCTCGAATGGCTGCGGCGGCATGGGACCTACGTCTCGGGAGACCTCATCTAGTCGTCGTCGCGGTCCGGGGTGTCCTCGGGCTTCGGCGTGTCGTCGGGCTCGGGCGTGTCCTGCGGCTTCGGGGTGTCCTCGGGGTCCGGTGTCTCATCCGGCTCGTCATCGCCGCCGCCGCTACCACTGCTGTCCTCGTCCGGATCCGGTGTCTCTGAGGGCCTGGGCGTCTCGGTCGCGTCCTCGTCGTCCCCGTCGCCGCCGCTCGAGTCCTCGTCGTCGTCGCCGCTCGAGTCTTCGTCGTCATCGGCGTCGGGCGTCTCCGAGGGCCTCGGGGTCTCTGTCGCGTTCTCGTCGTCATCGCGGTCCTCGGCGTCCGCGTCGTCCGCGTCGTTGTCCTCGTCGGCGTCGGGGGTCTCACTTGGCTTCGGGGTCTCGGCGTCCTCGTCGTCGTCCTCATCGCCGCCGCCGCCGCCCGGGCCCTCGTTGTTGCCCTCGTCCTCCTCGTCGTCATCGTCGTCCGCGTCAGGCGTCTCGGACGGCTTCGGCGTGTCGCGGGGCTCCGGCGTGTCGCTCGGCTCGGGCGTGTCACCCGGCTCGGGGGTCTCGTCGGCGTCGTTCTTGTCCTCGTCGCGGTCCTCGTCCTCGATCTCGACCTCGACCTCGGTCCCGGACTCGCGCAGGTTCACCTTGATCTCGACATCGCCCTCGCCGGGCACGTCGACCTCGGCGCGGTGACCGCCCACGATCAGCTCGACCTTCCCCTCCCCCGTGGCTTCGAACCTGATCCACGCTCCGAGGGGAAGCTGGTCGCCGGGGCGCAGCGTGATGCGCTGGTCGCCCACGATCGCGACGACCTCGCCGTGCACCGAAGCGACGACGGCGCGCGGCGTCTGGAAGGCGAAGAAGGCGATCGCCGCGATGGCCACGGCCGATGCGAACGTCAGCGGGCGCCAGAGCGAAGGTCGCCAGCCCGGCGCCGGCGCGGGCGCGCGCAGCGCGCTCTGCACCTTGTACCAGCTGCGGGAGCGGTAGCGCTCGGCCTCGGCTGCCGGAGCGGCGAGCGCGGCGAGCGCCTCTTCGATGCTCTGCTCCGGACGCTCGTTCATCGGTCTTCCTTCCGCAGCACGCCCGAGCGGCGCAGCGCCTCGATCGCGCGGTGCTGGAGGCTTTCGACGGCCTTCACGCCGCGGCCGCTGGCGTGCGCGACCTGCTGCGTGGTCATCCCGAGCATGAAGCGCATCACCAGCACCTCGCGCTGGGTCTCAGGGAGCGGCGCGAGCGCGGCCTCGAGCGCCAGTCGGGTGTGCGGGTCGATGTCGGCCGCCTGCATGGCGACGTCGGCCGCGTCGAGGGGCGTTGGCGCGCCATGACTCCGGCGGAACTGGTCGCGGAGGTAGTTGCGGCATACCACGAGGAGCCACGCGCGGATCGAGCGCTCCGTGTCGAGGCGCCGCTTGGGGAGCTCGCGGAGAAGCCGGATGAAGGCTTCGCTGGCGCAGTCCTCCGCGAGGTGCTCGTCGGCGCCCATGCCTCGGGCGAAGCGGTAGAGGACCGGGAACTCGCGCTCGTGGAGCGCGCGCCACGCGTCCTCGTCGCGAGCGAGGAGCCGGGCGATGTCGCCCGGCCCCCCATCCGCGCGTCCGCTGTGGGCCATGCCCACACGCTAGTCGTCATCCTCGTTCTCGTCGTCGTTCTCGTCGTCGTCGGCCTCGTCGGCGGTGTCCTCATCGCCGGCGGTGTCTTCGTCAGCCTCGTCCGCCGTGTCCTCGTCGGCGTCCTCGTCGTCCGCCGTGTCTTCGTCCTCGGTGTCCACGGTCTCTTCGTCGGCCGTGTCCTCGTCGACCGTCTCTTCGTCAGCCGTCGGCTCGTCCACGGTGTCGACCGTCTCTTCGTCGGCGGTCGCGCCGTCGGCGGTCGCGCCGTCCTCGTCGTCGGGACCGTTGCCGGTCGGGTCGTTCTGGCCGGCGCTCTGACCTTCGTCCTCGTCACGGCCACGGTTCTGGCCGTTCTGGCCGGAGTTCACGCGCTCGTCGTCGAAGGCATTGCCGGGCCCGGAGTTGTCCTGGTGCTCGGCGATGATGGCGAGCAGCAGGGCGAGCGACTCGGGGTCGAGCACGTCGCCGAGCAGTGAGGTGAGCAGCTCCTCGAGCCACTCCGGCGTGCCGGCGGTGAAGTCGTCCTCGTCCTCGTCGTCGAGGTCGGTGTTGACGGTGACGTCGAGGTCGAAGTCGACCTCCACGCTGGCCTCGTTGCCCTCGACGTCAGGCGCGCCGGCGGCTTCTACGTCGCTCGGGACGTGCTGGGCCCGGGCGGGGCCCATGTCGGGCGTGGCGGCGTAGGCCGCCGTGCTGAAGCTGAACGCGAGTGCCATCGCGATGCTGAAAAGTCGGATGAGTGCTGCGGTCGTTCGCATTCCGTTGGTGTCCTCCCTCGCGGATCTATGGGAGAACGGAGGGCAGCATGCAGACCCTTCGGTCAAGCGGGCGCTGCGACCGGACTGCTACCCACGTCAGGCCCGTGTCTCGTAAGACTTTGTGTTACAGTCAGCCGGTGGCCGATCAGCGCACCGTGACCATCTCCATCCCGCCCGCGCTCGCGCGCGAGGTGGACCGGCTCGCCCGACGAGAAGGTCGGACGCGGAGCGAGCTCCTCCGTGAGGCGTTCCGCCAGTACGCCACGCGAATGGAGCGCTGGGACCGTGTCTTCGAGCTCGGCGAAGCGCAAGCACGACGCGACGGTCTGAGCGAGGACGATGTCGTGCGCATCATCAAGGACGAGCGTCGTGCGCGAGCGCGGCGGTAGTTGCTGCGAGCCCTCCTCGACACGAACGTCGTCATCTCCGCGACGCGCTACGGCGGCGTGCCCCGCGAGTGCCTGCGGCGCGGCCTCGCCGGCGAGTTCGCGCTGATCACGGGTGCGGCGCTCCTCGACGAGCTGACGCGGACGCTCCGGGACCGCTTCGGCATGCCGTCCGAGGTCGTGTCGTTCGTTCGTGGCGACCTCGAGCTCGCCGCGGAGATCGTGCAGCCGGCGCGGATCGCCCCGGTGTCGCGCGACCCGGGTGACGACGTCGTCCTCGCGGTGGCGATCGCGGGTCGAGTCGATCACGTGGTCACCGGCGACCGCGATCTGTTGGACCTCGGTCGCTACGAGGGCATCGCGATCGTCACGCCTCGGGACTTCCTCCGCATCTTGGGCGGAGACGCGGCTGGTCCCGTCTGACCTAGCCGCCGGTGGCGCGGGCTACGCCGCGCCGGCCCGCCAGACGACGATGCCTAGCCACAGGGCCGCGAGCGCCTGGAGCGCTAGCCACCCGAGGAGGGCGTAGGCGAGAGGGGCGATCCGGTCCACGCCGGCCACGACGGGCGAGCTCGCGAGCACGCTGGTCCGCGCGTGCAGCGCGCCGATGTGGTCGCGCAGGTCCCGCACGTCGGCCTCGTTCCGCCCGAGCGCGGTGCCGAGGTCGTCGAGCTCCCTGGCGAGCGTCTCGAGGTCGGCGCTCTGCTGCGCGAAGCCGGCCGCGATGGTCCGGAAGGGCTGTTGCCCGAAGATGCTGAGGGACATCGCCTGGGCGAGCTGTCCCGCGGCGGCGGCCGACGACCGTGCGCTGGAGGCCGCCCGCTCTGCGGACTGGCGGCCTTCCACGAGGCTGGTGCCGAAGCCGTCGAACGCGTCGCGCGTGGCGGCGAGCGTGGCGCGCACGTCGGCCGACGATCGCGCCAGCGCTTCGATCGTCTCGACCGACGGCCCGACCGAGAGCGCCGCGGCGGCGAGGAGCAATGCTCCCGCGACGCCGTACCCGACGAGCGCGAGCCCCATCGCCCGCCGACGCCGCCCGACGAGCCGCATCACTTCTGGCCTACTTGAGCCAGGCGAGGCGGCAGAGGTCGGGGCAGCCCAGCGCGAGGCGCGTGGCGTAGGTCAGGTCGAACTCCCGTCCCGCCACGTACGGTCCCCGGTCCACCACCGGCACCGTGACCGTGGCGCCCCGATAGGTCAGTGTGACCCGCGACCCGCAGGCCAGCGTCCGGTGCGCGACCCCCGCCAGGCCCGTGGTCAGCGTCTTCCCGCAGGCGGTCCGGTTGCCCCACAGGCCCGGGCCGAACCACGACGCCTTCACGGTCGTCTGGGTGCTCGGCGCCGCCGTCGCGCCGCGGACCGCGACCGGCGGGGCCGGGGCGGGCGGCGGCTCCACCAGGGACAGCGCGGCGGCCGGCGCGGGGGCCTCGGAGGCGGCAGGCGGGCCGGCAGGCGCCCTCTGCGACGCGACGAGGTCGATCCTCGGCCCGGCGGCCGGGGAGGCGTCTACGGCCGCTACAGCGGCCACCGGCCGCATTGGGACGAGCGTCGCCGCCACGAGGGCAAGGCAAAGGGCCGTAGGGAAGGTCTTGATGGGGATGTGCCAAGCATACTGCCGAGCGTGCTCGCCGACCTCGGTGCGCTGGTGCGACGGCGCGAGCTGCTCATGGACTTCGCGTGGCGCGACCTGCGCGCCCGTTACAAAGGCTCGGCGCTCGGCTTCGCGTGGCATTTCGTCATGCCGCTCTCGCAGCTGGTCGTGTTCTGGGTGCTCTTCGGGGTGCTCTTCGGGGTCCGGCCGCGCACCGAGACGGGGGAGCAGCCTTACGCGATGTTCCTGTTCGTCGGCCTCCTGCCGTGGACCTTCTTCGCGACCGCGCTGCAGTCGGGCGCGGCCTCCATCGTCGCGAACGCCGGGATCGTGAAGAAGGTCGCGCTGCCGGTGCAGCTGCTGCCGGCGTCGGCGGTGCTGTCGGCGCTCGTGAACTTCCTGCTGACCCTCGTCGTGCTGTTCGTCGTGCTGGCGGCGTTCGGCCCGCGGCACCCCGAGGGCGTGATCTACCTGCCGGTCCTCGCGGCGGTGCAGCTCGTCATGGGCCTGGGCCTCGCGTACCTGCTCGCGGCCCTCAACGTCTTCTTCCGCGACGTGCAGCACATCCTCTCGGTACTGCTCATGGCCTGGTACTTCCTGACGCCCATCCTCTTCCCGGTCTCGATCGTCGCCGACCGTCCCCGCGAGGCGATGCTGCTCTACCTCAACCCCATGACGGCCTTGATCGTCGGCTACCAGCGCGCGCTGCTCGACGGCCTCGCGCCGGAGTGGGGCGCCCTGGCGTACTCGGCGGCTTTCGCCGCGGCGGTCTTCCTGGTGGGGTATTGGTACTTCGCGCGTGCGAAGGACGGCTTCGAGGCCGCGCTCTAGCGGCGGTAGACCCCCGCGAAGTCTTCGAGCTCGGTCTCGGATACGCCGATCAGCCCAGCGACGCTGATGCCCTCGAGCAACTCCTCCCACCAGATGGCCGTCCCCTTCGCGTCGATGACGCCCTTCGAGCGCTCCTCCGGCGCCGCGTCGCGCAGGAAGGGGAAGTCCTCGTACCGAAGATCGAGCGCACGGCCGTCGCTCATAACGACCCGAAAGCCCGAGCCGCTGAACTCGATCCCGACGGCGGTCGCCAGGCGCTTACCGGTCGCCGAACTGCTCACGCCAGCGCTCCGTGAAGGTGTCTTCTTGCTCACGAACGATCCTGACTATCTCACGCGTCTGGGCCTTTGAGTACGTGCTGTCGTCGAGTCGCACGGGTCCGAGCCAGATCTTTGCGAAGCCGCCCTTGCCGATGACATGGATGTGCGGCGCCTCGCTGGGTGGCTCCGAGACGTAGAAGCCGAAGAGGTATCCGCGGATCCTGATCCAAGGCAGGCACTCTCAGTCGGTCGAGGCTTTACTCCTCGTAGTCGCTCCCGCCGGCGTACGGCTTCGGCTCGGGCTCAGCCTCGTCACCGAGCCCGCCTTCGGCCAGGCCGTCCATGGCATCGTCGAACTCGTCGCCCAGGTCCTCGCCCATCTCGCGGCCGAGGCGCTTCGCCCAGCGGGCTACGGAAGCGGGGTCGTTCTCG
>Ga0209341_10006082_pt1 | contig 10802 bp, 10 predicted proteins | sample RifCSP13_2_FD_184020 | JGI IMG/M metagenome (GOLD analysis project Ga0209341, IMG submission 184020) | Soil microbial communities from Rifle, Colorado - Rifle CSP2_sed 13_2 (SPAdes) (version 2) | ecosystem: Environmental > Terrestrial > Deep subsurface > Rock core/Sediment | place: Rifle...
GCACTCGCAGCCGAGTTCGTCGAATCGATCCCCGAGCCCCAGGGAGAAGTCCTCGATCGCGTGCACAAACCCGGCGTCGCATTCCCCGCAGTTGTGGGCGCCCCGCCGCATCCCGCCCGCCGTCGGGTGGGATTTCACGTGCGCCTTCAGGTCCCGGCACCGACGCAGGACGTCCGCGACGGACCACAGCCACGGGGGCCGGTACTCGCCCCGCCGGAACAGATGGTCGACGACCGTGTTTCGCTGCACGTTCATCGGGTTGATCGAGATCGTGTCGCTCACCAGGTCCACGGCGTGCGCGGTCTCGACGACGTCCTCGATCGCCTCGCGCTCCGTGAGGAACGGCGGCTTCAGCAGGAGGTACGACTTCACGGTCACCCCAGCCTCGTGCGCCAGATTGGCGGCGCGGACGTGCTCCCTAAGACCCCAGAACTTGTTCACCGCGTGCCGGAGGACGACGTCGTTCGCGCTCTCGAGGCCGAGCGCGATCTCGAACTTCTGCGCGTGGCGGCGGCCCTCCTCGAGCGGCTCCCGCCGGACGAGGTGGGACAGCGTCTCGACCATGACCTTCTCGCACCGCGCGGCGAGCTCCTTCAGGATCTGGCGGCGGACCTCCGGGAACACCTCGTGGTCGTCGAAGAAGTTCCCGCTCGTGTACACCTTCACGAACGGCTGGCCGTCGTGCCGCGGGAGGACGTTCTCGAGCTGCACCGCCAAGTCCTCCGGGGCGACCTCCACCGCCACGTCGTTCACGTACCCGCACATCGAGCAACCGGACTTGCGCGCCCAATAGCAGCCGCGGGTGCGGAAGATGATCACCCACGCGTCGACGACCTTCCCGTCGAGGACGTCCTTCTCCGTCCACGTGGAGATGTACTCCCGCGGGTTCGCGGGGCGGACGTCGCGGAGCTGGGTGACGAGCTGCGGGAGGCGCACGCGGCGCCCAACCATGGGGGCGGGATAAGGTTTGCGCGCTCAGCGGCTCCGTGCGGCCGCGAGTCCGACCGCGACACCGGTGAGGGCGAGGAGGACGCCGACGAATTCGAGCACGGGGAAGAACCAGATCGGGATGGCCCCGAGCACGGTCACGTCCAACAGGCCCGCCGTCACGAGAAGGATGAGGAGGCGCTGGATTAGGAGGCAGACGAACCCCGTCACCGCCAAGCCGATCCCCAACCCGGGCCGACCGTGCAGGTGCTCGACGCGTGCCTCTGCAACGACCGTCGCGGCCGCCGAGGGGGCGACCGCAGGTTCCGCACGCACCGCGGGGGTCACGGGCACCGGGCGCGCGACCATCGCCGCCGCGGGCGCAGGGACCGTCCTCGGCGCGTACTTCCCCTCCACGTAGCAGTACCACCGCTGGTACTCGTTGATCCATTTGAGGGGCTGGCCGCACGTCGGGCACGCGTACCTCGGCGCCTTCCCGTATTCCTTCGGCGCGTACTTCCGCTCCGCCTCGCACCACCACCGGTCGTAGTCGCGGACGTACCGGAGCTCGCGGCCGCACGTCGGGCAGGGGTGCTCCGCCTTCGGCGCAGCCTTCGGGACCTCGACCTTTGGCGGTGGAACGACGACGGGCGCCGCCACGGGCGCGGGCCGCGGAACTTCGACGGGTCTCGGAGCCTCCACGACTCCCTCCTTCCCGTACGTCTTCGGGGCGTACCGGCCGCAGGAGAAGCAGTAGAGGCGGTCGTACTGCGCGATGTACGTGAGGTCCTTCCCGCAGTTCGGGCACGGCAGCGCCTTCTCGATCTCGACCTTGATCGGTTCCGGGGCAGGTGCCGGGATCGGCGGCGGTTCGACCCTTGGGGCCTCGGCGGATCTCGGTTCCCCCCTTGGCGGTTCTACCATCGAAGACCCCGCCGGGGTGGGCCCGGGTTCCGGTTCGGGCTCGGGCGCCGGCTCCGCCGTCGGTTCCGATTCCGGCGCGGGTTCGGGCTCCGGTAGGTGTTCCGGTTCGGAGGGCGGAGGGGTGGATTCGACCTCCGCGGGAACGGCTTCGGGGACGGGTTCCTTGGCGGGTTCGGGCTCGGGGAAGTCCTCGGCAAGGCCGGCCATCCGCGCGTCCTCCGGCTCAGGGGTGGGTTCGGGTTGCGATTGCGGCTGAGGGGATGGTTCCGAAACGGGCGATACCGCTGGAGCTGCCTCAGGAGCGGGTTCGGCGACCGGCGCGGGCTCAGGCAGAGGCGCCTCGACGATCGCCACGTCCCCTGCGTCCATCCGATAGTCGTCCATGAACGCGAGCAACCGATCGCGGAGCTGCACGCGCGTCCCAGTGGGGTCAAGGTCGTACGCGGAGCACCACTTCACAAGTCTCGTCTTGTTCGCGCGCGTCACGCCGGCCCGCGTGAGCTTCGGTCCCTTCGGCTTCTTCTTCCGTTCCGGCGGCCGCTCAGGCTCCCTGGGGGTTTCCTCCGCCGCCAAAGGTTCCGAAGTGGACGCAGGTTCCTCGACGGGCGCGGGTTCCGCCGGCGTCTCCGCCGCCGCGGGCTCCGGCGACGCTTCTTGCGCGGGCGTCTCCGCGGGCGTCGCATCCACCCGTTGGGGTTCTGCCGCCAAGGGTTCCTCGGGGATGACGACCGGTTCCGCCGGTTGCGGCTCGGCCAGCGGGACTTCCGTCCCGGGACCGGACTCGGCGACCGGCGTCCCGGCCTCTGTGGTTGGTTGCACGACAGCGGTCTCAACCGGTTTGGCGGCCGTCACGGGCTGGATGTCCCTCGGCGCGTACTTCCCCTCGGCGTAGCAATACCAGCGGTCGTACTCCTTGATGAACGCGAGTTCCCTTCCACAGCTCGGGCAATGGTGGTGCCCTTCGTGCGACTCCGGCGCGCCGAGCTGGATCGCGGGGGCGTCCGACCCGGTTCCGAAGCCTTTCGGCGCGTACTTCCCCTCCGCGTAGCAGTACCAGCGGTCGTACTGGGGGATGTACGTGAGTTCCTTCCCGCACGTCGGGCACGCGACCATGAGGTCCCCCGGAGGGGTGCATGGATTCGAAAGCCGATAATAAAGGGTTCGGACGCTGTTATCCGGCGGCCAACGCTTTTTACGGCCCGCCCATATCGGGCCCGCGCCACCATAGCTCAGTCGGTAGAGCGCTCGCCTTGTAAGCGAGCGGTCGGGAGTTCGATTCTCCCTGGTGGCTTCGAATCCCGCCTGGCGGCTATGTCACGCCCACGGTCAACGCGCCTCGCAGGCGCAAACCCTGGATCAACAGGCCTACTGCTGCGATTACGCCGAACATCGGCGCGACAAGGAGCGCCAAAAGGGCCCCCAAGGACAGGAGTCCGGGCGAGATTGTCCCGCCGAGTGAGATAAGGAGGAGTAGCGCGAACAACACCACCCCGATAACGTTCACGATTCCATACACCACGGGCAGGAGGCCGTTGAGGGGAGGGGCTCCAGGCATCGCCTGACGGAGCGTTTCGAGGAAACTGATCATGGCGACCGCCGCCAAGACGAAGATGAGGGATGAGAGGATCCAAGAAAGGAGCACTAGGGCGATTGCTGCGATGATCTCGTCCCGCGGACCGATTCGAGCCGCTCCCATCATTCCCAGAAGCGCGACAATCGAGAGAGCGGTGAATCCAAACAAGAAGGCGGCAATCCCCCACGGTTTCTTCGAGGCCCCTGGCGGTGCGTCAGCCTCACTCGATGCGACCGCCGTCCCCATCGCGATGCACCCGATTCCCAAGAGGAGCGCGGAGGCGCCGGCCGAGACAACGGCACCCGGGTACGCGATGGCGGCGGCGACCGCGGAAGGCGGCAAGGCTCCGCCGACGCCCGCGGAGAGTAGCCCCCCCAGGGCGGCCAAGCCGACGAGGAGAAGGATGGCGTGGATTGCCCAGAGAATCCAGCCCACGGTCCAGACTGTGACGCCGTTTCTCAACGCCCGTCTCGTCTCAGTGAGTCCAGAACCAGACGGCACCGGCGCCTCCAATCTGCCCCTCCGCCCATCGATTATCTTCCGGCTATTTAGTCTCGAGCGTTCCAGGTTTCGCTGCTCGGGAATGGGCGCGCATACGGACGCGATTCCGGAGCGAGAGGAGGGATTTCTACAGGCGGAACAGGACCCCGCGCCCGTGGTCCGTGATGTTGTAGATGAACGGGGGCACGCCGCGCTTCGTCGCCCGCCCCCGCTCCCGCGAGATCAACTGGACCGCCTCGAGGACGCGGAGGTGGTGGTAGATCGTCCGGTCGTTGATCCCGAGCTCCTCGGACAGCTCGACGAGCGTCGACGTCGGGTGGTCGAGGAGGAACCGAAGGATCTGCTTGCGGGTCTCGTTCAGTGCCTCCGACGTGTAGTGCCGGCGGGGCCGTTCGTCGAGGCGGAGCCGCTCGTAAATCTGCGTGCCTTTCTCGGACGGCAGGATCTGGATCCTCAGGAGCTCGTTCCGCTCAATCTCCACGAGGTGGCGGTAGACGGCCGCGGGAGCAACCCCCAGCTGCTCCGCGAGCTCCATGATGTTCGTCTCCTTCCCCTTGTACAGCTTGTTCTCGACGACGATCGAGAGAACCTCCCGCTGCCTGTCGGTAAGCGCACGGACCTCCTCGGTCGTTATCATTGCGCGCGGGAGCGGGACGTGTCCATATGAACCTTTCCTCCGCCCTATCAGAACCGATTCGACCTTCGACCCCGCGCCTCCGTGGAAACGGCGAGGTTCGACGCTCGCCGAATCCCTCGAACCGTTGTTGCATGTACGCCAAACCCGGAAGCCGTCGTCGGGTCGTGACGCCTCCGGAGGACGCACACATGCGATCGGTGCGAGACGAGGCGGGTGGGATCGAAGGGATGCCCCTCCAGCTGATGATCCTCGTGATCGTCACGGGGCTCGTCCTGGCGGTGGTCCTCGGGTGGACCCTGTCGATCCAGGGCCCGATGGTGATCAAGAGCGTGAGCACGGATCCGGAGTCGGTGACGATTGTCGCGCCGTCCGGGGAGCAAGTCGCGAAGACGACGCTGACGGTCCGGGTCAGCGCGTTCGACGCGAAGGACCAGCCCATCCGTGGGATCGTCGTCACGATGACGGGGTCGGCGGCGCGGACGTACGTCGCACAGGACAGCGCGGACGGGACGGACGGGACCGCCACGTTCTCGGGCGTGACCGCGGTCCTGCCCCCGGGCGTCACGGTCGGCGAGCTGACCCTGACGATCCAGAAGTCCGGGTACCCGTCGAAGACGTGGTCGATCCCGGTCGTGCGCGCGTGACGACATGGACCTCCCGTTCCGCCTCGTCGTGTCTGCGGTCGTCGTGGGCATCACCGTCCCCGCGGTTCACGGCGGGTTGTCCGCGTACGAAACACAGCAGGCGTCCGTCCGCGCGCAGCAGGCGATCGAGTCGATCGTGCGCGTGGCGCAGGTGTTCTACGTCGCGGGCGGGGGTGCCGAGGAGATCCGCGTCGACCTCGCCGGCGGCGTCACCGCCAAAGTCGAGCACGTCGCGCTGGGAGACCGGGTCGGCGGCCCCCGCGCTCCGTCCGCGGCGTACAAGGTCACGGGGCAGCGCGAGACGTTCCTGCTCTCGCAGCCGCCCGTCCCGATGGCAGGACCTGATGGCCCGTTCCGCTTGGGCCCCGGCGTCCACGTCGTGCGCGTCTCGTACGAGGGCGACGGCCCCGTCCGGCTGGCCCTCAGATGATCGACGATCTCGCGACGCGCGCCTCCATGACGGTTGCGGCCTTCCTGCTCCTCGCGACGGGTCTCGCCGTCCTGGGACTGCACGAAGGGGATGCGGTCCGGGACGCCCTCGAGGGTCTCGCGAGCCACCTCGCCCACCAGCTCGATGCGGTCTCCGCAATTGGCGGCGAGGTTTCGTTTCTCTCGCACGACCCGCCGTTCGCGTTGCCTACGACCGTCGCCGGCTCTGTGTATCAGATCGAGTTCACCGCCAGAGCAATCCGTGTCGTCGCGGGAACGGCGGTGGCGGCTCGGCCGCTGCGGATCCCCGTTCATCCGTTCGTCCCGCTCCAGGACGTGTACACGACGGAGGACCTCGCCCTCCGCGACTCCGCGGTGCTGTCCATCCGATCCGACCAAGCGTTCGCCATCGAGCGCACCGCACGGTGGGTCGACGCGGAGCACCCGTACCTCACGTTCGTCCACTTGCCGCCATGAGAAGGTTTATGCCGCTCCTCGTCCTCGTTCCCGGGAGAACGATGCCCACGATCGCTGAGGGACCTACGTCCCGTGGTCTTCTTTGCGGCTGGTGACCTGCCGCCCTCAGCGGAGCGTGTTCTCGAAGTCCTCGTCGCGCACGGACCGCTGACGCACAAGGAATTGGTCGCCGCGACCCGCCTGCCGCCCCGCACCCTGCGGTTCGCGCTCGGGCGCCTCCGGACGAGCGGACGCGTGGACTGGCGGTGGAGCCTCCGCGACGCGCGCCAGCGCGTGTACTTCCTGCCGAGAGACGCGCGCGTGGCCGTCCCTTACGCCGTTGTATAACGCTATGATTTATAACCCGGGGTGGCCATGGATGCGCCGAGGTTACGCGTCCTTGCTCCAGCCGTTCGAAATCGTGACGGCGAAGCTCCTGCCCACGATCCGCGCCCGCCTCGCGCAGGTCCTCCTCGACGAGTACAAGATGAAGCAGGTCGAGGTCGCGAAACACCTCGGGATCACGCAGGCGGCGGTGTCCCACTACAAGACCGCGAGCCGCGGGATCGACCCCGAGCTCGTGAAGCTCTTCCCCGAGATCGACGTCTTCGTCCACGAGATGGCGGGGAAGATCGCGGACGGGCTCCCGCAGACGGAACAGGTCCTCAGCATGAGCCACATCGTCGAGCGGCTGATGAACACGCAGCGGTTCTGCGACTACCACAAGCGGATTGCGGCGATCGACCCCGCGTGCAGCATCTGCTTCCCGGCGCCGCCCGCACCGTGATCACGCGAGGCCCCAGTTCACCCAATACACCTGCGCGGATCCGGAGTCGAACGTCTTCTGGAACGGCGGCCGGAGGAACCTCGCCTCCTCGCCGGGCGTGAGGGGCAGCGCGGGCGCGAACGGGGACGTCTGGAGCCCCGCGCGGAGGTCCCCGTCGATCGCGACCCACTCGACGGGCGCCGTCCCGGACGGAAGGCGGACCTGTGCCATCGCCGCCAAGGTGAGGGCGGTGTCCTCCGTGTGCCAGAACCGCACCTCCCGATTCCACGTGGCGTCCACGCCGCCAAAGCCGAAGAGGACGCTCGAGAGCCGGTGGTCTCCGGCGGCCAACCCGTCTGCGTGTGTCCGAATCCAGAGCGCGGCCTCGACGCTCCGCGGTGAGATCCCTTCCTGGAATCCCGCGACCGCGACCGGCTTCGGGTACGCCGCGAGCGCGGTGCCGGCGACGAGGAGACCGACCGCGGCAATCGCGCGGACCTGCGCGCGCGTCTCGGCCCCGAGCGTGAGCCACCGGACGCCCGCGCCGACCATCACCGCCACGGGGACGGCGAGGTATTCCAGATGGCGGTACGGGATCAACACCTCCGGCGCCGCCACGGAGCCCACGGCGAGGGAGGCAATGAGCACGACGAACCAGGCGGTCACGGAGGCTCCTTCCCGCGTGAAGTCAAGGACCCTGCGCCCCGCGGCCGCGATGCTGAGGAAGAGGAACGTGGGGATGAACGGGAACAGGTACACCCAATCCAGGCGGATCGTCGTTCCCGCGACGGACGTCTTGGCGGCGATGCCCACGATCACGAAGGAGGTGATCACCGCCAACCCGACGGCGAGGGTGGCCCCGCGGACGGACCGGAGGCGCGGACGGAACCGCCAGGACAGGCGGCGTCGGAGCACGATCGTGGCGGGCACGAGCGCGAGGAGTCCGATCGCCGCCGCGACGAGGACCTCGCCCGTCGCGGGCGACTTCGTCACGACGAGGCTCCAGAACGACGGCGCGGAGAACCGCCAAAACACGAGTGTCGATGCGACGAGGATGGCGAGGAACGCGAACTCCCACCGGATCGACCGGAGTGTGATCCGCGCATCGAGGAGACACCGGAGGAGGAGCGCGGACGTCGCCGCGAGGATGAGGACGTACGTGGCGAGGTGGTGCGTGACGACGACCGCCCATCCGGACAGGAGCAGCGGCGCGAAGACCGCCGGCGATCGGCGCAGTCCAAGGAACAGGAGGAGGGCTCCGAGGAGGAGGAGCTCTCCGAGGGACGCAGGGATCGCGTGGGACGCGGGGTACACGGTGAACAGGACGACGCCGAGGAACGCGGCGGCGACGAGCCCCGCGACATCCTCGCCCGAGACGCGGGCGGCGATCAGGAAGACCGGGAGGACGGCGAACGCGGACAAGACAGGGACGAGCACCGTGGCGGCGAAATCCGGCGACGCCCCCGCGAGGACGAACGCGCCGTTCACGACGTATAGGCCGGGGAACTGCGGGTACGTGAGCCCCCAGCCGCCGTAGGCCGCTGGGAGGACGCCGTCGTCCACGATCGCGCGCGTGAGCGCGTAGTACTCCCCGAAGTCCGAGCCCCAATGAAGGTGCTGGAGGAGCGGGAGGAGGCGCATGAGCGCCGCCAGAAGGAGGATCGCGAGGAGGGCGGCGGCGGTCGACCGCTTCACGCGGCGGCAACATCCGCGATGCGCTTAAGGGATTCCCTCGATCGCGGCGGCGAACGCACGGGCCACCGCATCGGAGCGGAACCGTTCCTCGATCGTCTGCGCCGCGGCGAAGCCCATCGAGGCGGCTGCCTTCGGGTCGTCGAGGACTCGCGCAATTGCATGAGCAAGGGCCTTCGGGTCCTCCGGCGGGATCAGGATGGCGTTGCGTCCATCGTCCACGAGCGACGCGGACGCGACGCCGCGGCACAGCACGACGGGCTTCCCCGCCGCCATCGCCTCCATCGTGCTGCGCGGGAGCGCCCCCCGTGCGGTCGGATCCGCGCTCAGGATGCCGACGCAGACGCTCGCAAGGGCGAGGAACGTGGGGATGTCCGCGTACGGCTGCGTGGGCAGCACGACGAGGCGGTCCGGGATCCCCGCCCGCTCCGCTTCGCGCCGGAACGAGCTCCCTCGCCATGGGTCCGCGAGGATGAGCCCCTTCACCTCGGGCCTCCCGAGGATCCGAAGGGCGTCGACGAACGTCCGCGTCCCGGCGGGTGTGAAGCTGCCGAACTGGAGGACGACGCGCGCTTCCTCGAGCCCGAGCGCTCGACGCCTGCGCGCCAGGTCGAAATCGGGCAACCGCCGAGGGGTCACGTTGTTCGGGATCGTGAGCACGCGGGGGGGCTGGAGGCCGAGCTCCCGCGTCGCCAGCTCGCGGAGCTCCGGACTCGGAACCAACGTCCATGTGCGCGGATGCGCGAGGACCCGGCGGTAGAGCGAGAACACGCCACGGAAGAGGCGACCCTGCGCCGCGCTCCGATAGCTTCCGGGAAGGGGGTCGTGCGCGCGCGCGATGAGGCTCGATCCGCGGAGACGGGCGACGAGGAACGCGGTGAATGTCGCCGGATGGAACACATGGTACTGGCTGACGATTCGGACGTCGCCGTTGCGCGCGAGCCGGAGACCGTCGATCAGCATGCGGGCGTAGCCGCGGACCGCGAGGATCGCGCGGGGCAACCGGCCGCCGGCGATGTCCCCGCCGATTCGGCCCGCGTCCGGATCCCGGAACGGGGAGAGGACGGTCACCTCGTGGCCCTGCGCGCGCATCTCCGCGAACAGGTCTGCGTCCATCGCCGAGGCGGCGTCGGACCCGCCGGCGTAGTGGGCGAAGTACGCGATCCGCATGGTCATCCCGTGATCGTCGCGTACACGTCCCCGTACGCGCGGGCGACCGCGTCCCAGGAGAACCGCTCCCGCGCGAGGGCGTGGCCTCGGAAGCTGAGGCCCGCGCGGAGGTTCTCGTCCGTCAGCACGTCCGCCATCGCGCGCGCGAGTTCCTTCGGATCGTTCGGCGGCACCAGGCGCGCCGTCTCCGACGTGCACACATCGGGGATGCCGCCGACGGAGGTCGCGATCACCGGGAGGCGCGCGGCCCACGCCTCGAGGATCGCGAGGGGGAAGCCCTCGTATCGCGACGGGAGGACGAACGCGTCCGCCGCCAGAAACGCGCGAACGAGCGCGTCCCGGGGGAGCCGTCCGGGGAACCGCACGACGCGGTCGAGGCCCGACGCGGTGGCGCGGCGCCGGAGGTCGTCCGTGAGCACGCCGTCGCCCACGATGTCGACGAGGAACGGCCGCCCGCCGCGGCGGAGGTCCACGACCGCCGCCAGGAGGACGTCCAGCCCCTTCTGCCGCTCGTGGCGGCCCGCGAAGAGGAAGCGGAACGGGCCGTCCCTCGCGCGAGGGCCGGCGAACTCCTCGAGGTCCACGCCGTTCGGGACGACGCGGGCGTCGACCCCGATCGACTTCAGCGCCGCCACGGACGCGGCGTCGACGGCGGTGACCGCGCGGTACCGCCCCTTCCGGATGAGGGAGATCTCGAGGCGGCCGCGGAGCGACCATCGCCCGGTCGTCGGGAACCACACGCCATGGCACGTGAGCATCGTCGGAACGCCGCGGTCCTCGGCGATGGGGGCGATCGCGTACCCGACGTCGACTGCGTGCGCATGCACGACCGACGGGCGGAGGCCCTCGAATCCGTCCCGCGCCCACCGGCGGAACGCCGCCATTCCGCGGAGGCGACGGAACGTGATCCGGTCCAGGTCCGCGCCCTCCTGCGGAGGCCCGACGCGACGGGCCGCGCGGTCGTCGATCCCGTCCGCGTTGTACGTCGCGACGTCGACCTCGATCCCTTGGCGGCGCTGCGCGCGGGCGAGGGCGTCCACGGCCGTCGCGTCCCCGCCGACCAGCGGAGGGAACTTCTTGACG
>Ga0209341_10006083_pt1 | contig 10801 bp, 7 predicted proteins | sample RifCSP13_2_FD_184020 | JGI IMG/M metagenome (GOLD analysis project Ga0209341, IMG submission 184020) | Soil microbial communities from Rifle, Colorado - Rifle CSP2_sed 13_2 (SPAdes) (version 2) | ecosystem: Environmental > Terrestrial > Deep subsurface > Rock core/Sediment | place: Rifle...
GTCTTCGTGGTAGACGACCTCACATCTTCCCTCGTATGGCAACCCCTTCCACAGTTCAACCGCTTCGTTTACCTTCTCTTTTTTTGAGTCTACTATGGTCAGTTTGCAGCCCCTCTCAACAAGGTGAACGCTGTTTATGCCTGTCAGTCCGGTCATTCCATAAAATGGAACCTCAAGAACCTTTTTAAGCTGGTATGAATATACGAGAGAATCAAAAAAACTGTTCAGCATAAACCTTTCGTAAACAGTCCCAAGCCCCTCGTCAAAGTCCCTCTCTTCATAAGTTGTAAAGGCTTCGAGTGTCTTACTATTCATCGAGTATATCAAGGGCTTGAACATATCGTACGTGTTACTATAAGCAAATAACGTGCCACTATTAGGAGTTTCTGATGTCAGCCTGTAACTCTACGATTTTTAAGAATAATCTAAAATGAGCTAAAAAAACCTCATCCACCAGATTGTAAGGTAAAATAAAATGGCAACAGTTGTTGACAGAATTTAAGGGGGGAGGATGGTACAATATAGCTGATTGTAGGGGGTAAATTCATAGAAAGGCTTTAAAATCATATGATTAGGCAATTTTTTTGAGTGTAAAAAAAGTTGACAGTAATATTACTGTCAACTCAGTTTGAGATCGTATTTCAAAACTAATTTACCTAAATACTGACGGCTTATACCGAGTTCTACTGCTGCACGATTTATAACCCCCTTGTGTCTTAAGAGCGCCTCCTGAATCATCCTCTTTTCGAAAGTCTCTTTCGCTGCAATAAATCCTTTAATTTTAGATATTTTTCCCAATTTTTCAGTTGAATCAGACAATGGAAGGGCAAGTTCCTCAGGCGTTATCGCTTCCTTGTGACCAACCGCTATCGCCCTTTTAATCCTGTTTTCCAGTTCCCTTATATTCCCGGGCCATCTGTAATCCCTAATGGCCTCTATAGCATCATCACTGAAACCGTGTATTTTTCTATTAAAGGTCTTCGAGTATTTTCTCAAGAATGCGAGGGCAAGTATGTATATATCATCGCCCCTCTCACGTAAGGGGGGCATCTCTATAGTTATCACCCCGAGCCTGTAATACAGATCATCCCTGAATTTGTTCTCTCTCACCAGCGCCTTTATATCTCTGTTCGTTGCAGCGATGATTCGTACATCAATATGTTTGAGTTCTCTCCCTCCAATCCGCTCTATTGTGTGTTCCTGAAAGAACCTCAAGAGCTTAACCTGAAGTTGCAGACTCAGCTCGCCAACTTCATCTAAAAACAGGCTCCCCCCGTCAGCATATTCGATCTTTCCTTTTCTTGAGGTATCAGCACCTGTAAAGGCACCCTTTTCGTGGCCGAAGAGTTCGCTTTCGAGGAGCGTTTCCGGAATGGCGCCGCAGTTTATGACAACGAACGGTCCTTCTCTTCTGTTGCTCAGCCTGTGGATTGCAGCTGCTGCCAGCTCCTTCCCGGTACCGCTTTCGCCTGTTATGAGAACAGGCACATCCACTGTTGCGACCTTCCTTATCATCTCAAAAATCTTATTTATAGGCTCGCTTGTGCCGAGCATGTTGCTGATTGCATCATGATCAAGTCCTTTATGGAGGGCGATATTTTCCCTCTCGAGACCAGCTACATGAAATGCCCTTTTAACTGTAATTCGTACTTCGTCAAGCACCACAGGTTTTGTGAAAAAATCAAATGCCCCCATCTCTATGGCTTTGAGGGCATTATCCTTCTCCTTATTGCCGGTGACTATCAATATCTTAATCACAGGATCTATTTCTCTAATCTCATAAATGGCCTTAAATCCCTCAGAGGTATCTCCAGGAGCAGGCGGAAGCCCCAAATCTAAGATTATTACACCCGGACTATTGTTCTTGACAATCTCAATAGCGCTCTTGCGGTTCTCGGCGGTCAGGACCTCATAATCCTTGCTGAAAGCCCATCTCATTTGGGTGCGTATGGCTTCGTTGTCATCAACTATAAGTAACTTTAACATCGGCTCGGTCATGGCTAAACCCAAAAAATGCAACTGCATTTTTTGACAAACGCAATCTTTGGCCAAATACTGCGTCAAATCTGGCTGTCCAAATACTCACATACTTAAAACAGTATGCTCCGTTTTGTCCAACCAGCTTTTCCTTGTCTTTGGCTCAAATCTTGCGTTTGACCCGAAAAATAAAAACCAAATGCATTTTTCGGCTAAATCTATAGGCATCCAATTTTTAGGGTCGCGATTAAAAAGATATTCCGATTTTATGACCTCGTACAACAAAGGTCAATCTTTTTATTTTTACGGTCTGATTCGATGGTACTTGCATAAAGGGACTGATTTCAGTAAGCTCAGTGATGTGCAGATAGCAGAGATAGAATCTCTGATAAACAACAGTTCCAGGAAATGCCTGGGGTTTAAAACACCTATTGAAGTCGCTTCCTCTTTTGTTGCGCTTAAAGATTGAATGTGGGATTTAGATTCTCAAGATAATAGCAATGACTGAATGTTGCTGATAATTTTCTGAATATGGTGAGAGGTCATAACTGGAGCAAGGAGGCAATATGAATAATTTTCTGGTTACCGGAGGCGCAGGGTTTATAGGTTCAAATCTATGCGAGAAGCTTATCGGAAAAGGTTTTAGAGTGCGGGTGCTTGACAACCTTTCAACAGGCAAAGAGGAAAATATGAAAGGGTTCGTAAAATCCGCAGAGTTTATAAAAGGTGATTTAAGAGACAAGCTCACGGTAGAGAGGGCTATTAGAGGCGTGGAATATGTCATTCATCTCGCTGCGCTCGGTTCTGTGCCGAGGTCTATAGAAGACCCCGCAACAACACATGAAGTGAATGTTACCGGAACGCTGAATGTTCTCGCTGCTGCCAAAGATGCTGGTGTAAAAAGGGTTGTCTATGCCTCGTCATCCTCTGTTTATGGAGATACGCCGGTGTTGCCGAAACAGGAAGATATGTTTCCAACACCGCTTTCTCCATACGCTGTCTCCAAATTAAGCGGCGAATACTATTGCAAGGTTTTTCATCATGTCTATGGTCTTGAAACAATCGCCCTGCGATATTTTAATGTATATGGTCCGCAACAGGACCCAACCTCTCAATATGCCGCTGTAATACCAAAATTTATAAGTTCTATGTTAAGGAACCAGAGTCCTATAATATACAGTGACGGAGAACAGACAAGGGATTTTACATTCGTAGATGACTGCAATCAGGCCAATATAAAGGCCTGCTTTGCAGAAGGCTCCGCCGGCAGGCATTTCAACATCGGTTATGGCAGCAGGGTCAGCATCAATAAACTCTTTCAGAAGATACGAGACTTAGCCAATATGAAGATTGAACCTTCATATCTCCCACAGCGAAGAGGTGATGTCAGAGACTCTCTCGCTGATATATCAAAGGCTATGGAAATGTTGTCGTATCAGCCGGAATTTGATATGGATGCTGGGATTGAAAGGACGGTTAGATGGTATATGGATCGCGCTAAGCTTAGTGGATAAACGCAATGGATGCCATAACAGTGCTATGCCTGATGGAATTTGAGGCCTGCCCTTGTTATGAGGTCATCCAGTCTAACAAACCATGCTACTTTAGCGTCAACTTGTAAATCGTTTATAGTAACCTTCACAGTCTCGTCAGGGGCAAAGGAGATGGTACTGTTCATCATCATAACCCCCACCCCCTTATCAGATATATCCACTGTCTGTGCAGAAACCGCTGTTCCGCCTCGCACAATACTGCACTCCTTCCGGATTTTATTCCGTTTTTCTTCCCGTTGTATAAATTTATCTGTTTTGAGCTGAAGACCGCAAAACGGGCATGCCATATGCTCTCCACCACCAATAGCAGTATAGAATTTGTTCTGGCATATGGGACAGGTACGCACATTCATAAATGTCTGCTTTTAATACACTCTGCTTATAAAAGTCAACTCATTTTTACTGAATTCTCGTTGAATCTTTACTGCGTCTTCTGCTCCATCCCCATAACCCCACAAGCCCTATCCCCAAAAGGGCGATAGTGCCTGGTTCAGGAACCTTTGCAGACTCAGCATCATGCGAGAATGGGGCAAACCGGGTTACATCTATACCACCTTCACACAGTATGTTGGTTTGTAAAGGTCAAAGTGAATTACATAATCTGGGTCCAGATTGGCACTATTGATGCTAAATTCCACGTAATACATATTACCACTGAATTAAAGCTGAACTCGAACTCATAAAAATGAGTTGGAAATATGCTGTGCTTTTGAAGATCGCCTTTGTCCCATCCATGCAAGTTAACAATATCTTCTAAGGGCGGCATCCCATAAGTCATATCTGATGTAACATTTATAGTAGTTCCATTAAATTGAAAAGAGCCTAAATTGGACTCAAGCGACCCAACCTTTGGTGTAACAGCAGCGGATATATAGTAAGTGTCGCTTAAAGGGTTCTTAGAGTTAGGGATAAGCAAGGCGTAGAGTGTAAATGCTTTGCTGGATGAAACAATTTTGTCGGTATCATAATCATAGGTTCCGTTAGCAATATCAAGCTGGAGGGTTGGGATTGCAAAACTTTTTGATAATCCCGGAGCGCTTATAGCAACCATCATCAACAGGATTAAAGTTATTCTTCTTATTTTGCTTCATTACAACCTCCTGATTAGGGATGGCGGGTTTTTAAGCCCGCCCGTTAATGTCCCTCTTTCATTTAATTCTGTAATCTCTTGCGTCCAAATGCTGCTAATCCAATCAGGCCGGAGCCGATTCTTTGATTTTTTTAATTTACTAATTAGTTAGTATATGCAAGTCGTGTGCCAAGCATGATTGTAATTATTGCTTTGCAAGGTAACTATTCGATTTGTAAGTATATTTATGCTTCAGACTAAATAATATTTTGAGTGTCTTCTTTTTAATATTGCTAAAGTGTAAAAGAATTTTGCACTGACAAACTGCCACTGCATCTTTCAGCAGAATAAAAATGCAACAAAATGTAATAATATCAATTAGTTATAACTCATTAAGGAAAGTGTAAAAAATATTGACAGTATGTCAAGAATTTTTACACTCGACGATGAAGACCATTTGCCACCCACAGTTTAGTCCCCTCCATTTGGAACAAGCGTTGATTTATTTTTACTTTTATTTTTATTAAAAGCCTTGAAATGAGAATTGCATAGAGTTATAACATAATGGAAAAGGGACACCCTCCGGCTAAAGTCTGTGTTTTAGACTTTATCAATTGAAACTATCGCTGTCTGGAAGCGGTGAACTGATAAATATGAGACTTACAACAAAAATATTCCTTGCCATAGCCTCCACCTTCATAGTTTTTGCCATGGTTCTCTTTATTTTGTCCCAGACAGTCCTCCTTGTAAGCTACAAGGCCCTTGAGGAAGAGGATGCGCGCAGGAACGCCAAAAGGGCAGTCAGCTCCCTTGAGGCAGAGATAAAGGCTCTGGGATCCCTTAATGTGGACTGGGGATCATGGGACGAGACCTATGAGTTCATGGCAAAGAGGGGAGATGAATATATCAGGTCCACACTCAATGTTGAGACACTTGTCAAGCAGAGACTCAGTATAGTAGCCTACATAAAAACCGACGGCAAGGTCATCTACGGTAAATCGCTGGATTACAAGAGGCTTACAGAAGGCCAGCTGCCATCGGGTCTTATTACACATATAGCACCGGGCAGCATTCTTTTAAGAGAAGGAGAAGATGGAGGCGGTGTTGAGGGGGTAGTGATTGTTGATGAGAAAGTGATGATTATTACATCGCGCCCTGTGCTTACAAGCGAGGGCAAAGGCCCGGCTCGAGGCACTCTCATAATGGGGCGCTATCTTGATGAAGAGGAGGTAAAGCGGCTGGCTGAGACTGTCCACATGCCTGTATCCGTGGACCGCTTGAAACCTGAGACCCCGGACGAGGGTGTTGCTCCTGAGGTAAAGGAAGGAGGTGATAAGTTTAGCTCGGCACCTGTGTCAGACGATATGGTGGCAGGGTGGGGGATTGTGGATGACATATATGGGACCCCGGCGCTCATTATAAGGGTGGACCTTCCGAGGTCCATTTATATACAGGGCAAAAGGAATATCCTTTATTTTATCTTATACCTGCTTGTAGTTGCGGCTGCCTCCACGATTGCGGCCACAATTTTTCTTAAGAAAAGCGTCCTTTCCAGACTTATATCACTCGGTTCAAACCTTGTTGAGATAGGCCGCACCGGTAAGCTCTCTATGCGTGTTGCAGCAGAGGGAATGGATGAGCTTTCTTTGCTTGGAAACGAGGTCAACAGGATGCTTGGTTCCCTGGAGGTCATGGAGGCCGAAAGAATGGATGCTGAGGTAAAGCTCAGGAAGGTCCACAATGAACTTGAAGATCGGGTGAAGGAGCGCACCGCAGACCTGGAAGAGGCCAATATTGCCCTCAAGGATGAGATATCCCAGAGGATGCGTATGGAGGGCGTAATACGTGAGATGGCATACCACGACAATCTCACAGGACTGCCAAATAGGATGCTCTTTATGGATAGGCTTGACCAGGTCATAACCAGGGGACAGTGGCGCAAGGGGACAGTTGTAGCGGTTCTTTTCTTTGACCTCGACAACTTTAAGGTCATAAACGATACCCTTGGGCACGCATCAGGAGATGAACTCATAAAGACGGTTGCCGGCCTCATGGACCAGGCCCTTAGAGATGGAGACACGGTGGCACGGTTTGGCGGAGACGAGTTCGCAATGCTTCTGCAGGACCTTGCAAGGGTGGATGATATCCCAATGGTAATAGACAAGGTTTTACAGTCATTAAAAATGCCCATATCCCTGGCTGGACAGGAGGTTTTCATTAATGCGAGCATTGGGGTGGCGGTCTACCCTCATGACGGTAATGACTCTGTTACACTCCTCAAGAACGCAGATATCGCCATGTACCACGCCAAGGGTAAAGGAGGAAACAACTTCCAGATGTACAACCCATCCATGGCAGCGAAGGCCATGGAGAGGCTTACGATAGGAAACAAACTCAGAGTTGCGCTTGACAGACAGGAGTTCCTCCTCTTTTACCAGCCTATATTGGATTTGGATCTTGGGAAGATAACAGGGGCAGAGGCCCTTATAAGGTGGCAGAGCCCGGATATGGGACTTGTATCTCCGGCAAATTTCATCCCCTTGGCCGAGGAGTCAGGCCTGATAGTGCCAATTGGCGAATGGGGACTCCTGGAGGCCTGCGCCTATACTAAAAGACTGCATGCTAATGGCTTTCCGGATTTGAGCATCTCTGTAAACATATCAGTCAGGTTCTTCATGGAGGAGCGGTTTGTTGATACAGTGGCAAGCGTCCTCAGGGATACAGGGCTTGACCACAGGCTCTTGAACCTTGAGATAACAGAGAGCCTTCTTATGACAAATATTGGAGAGGCTATGGTCAAGATGAAAGAGATTAAAAGGCTTGGCGTCGGGTTTTCCATAGACGACTTCGGAACAGGATATTCATCCCTCAGCTACCTCAAGAGCCTGCCAATAAGTCAGCTCAAGATAGACAGATCATTCATAAGGGATACCACTGCCAGTGACGACTCAAGGCTTATTGTCACGGCTATGATAAAGCTTGCGCAGAGCCTGCGCCTTGATGTGGTGGCTGAAGGTGTGGAGACAAAGGAGCAGCTTGATTTTTTGGTTTCGCAAGGCTGCCGCAAGATACAGGGGTATCTCTTTTCAAAACCGTTGCCAGCCGATGCGTATGCGGCATTTCTTAACAAAAAGCCTGATTTACCCCGTTAGAAGCCTCCATCTTTAATGTTGCTTTATTATTTGTTTTTTGCCACTTTCGTTATGTGGACTTCTAACGGGGTTTATTTAAAAAAATATGAGAGGCTGTCGCATATAGCTGTGAGCCCAGCATTTCAGGCAGGGCTTATTATTTTTCAGGTGCCCCGAGCAGTTTCTGCACAGTTTTAATCAGGTCTGACATCTTGTAGGGTTTTATAAGGGCCCCTTTAAAGCCATATTTCTCAAACTCAGACATAATCGGATCATTGAAGTAGCCGCTTGATACAATAGCCCTTACCTCTGGATCAATATTAAGAAGTTCCTTAATAGTCTCCTTGCCGCCTATGCTGCCCGGTATGGTCAGGTCCAGTATGGCGGCATCAAATGGCTGGCCTGATTCAACAGCTCTTTTGTACATATCCATGGCTTCCTTGCCATCCTTTGCGGCTTCAACTGCATATCCTAAGCTTGACAGGACTTCACTGAGCATGCTGCGTATCATATCTTCATCATCCATGATAAGGATTTTGCCGCCTCCGTGCACGGGCCTGCCTTTCTCCATTATTTTTGCCGCCTTTTTTTCCGATGACGGAAGGTATATGTTGAAGGTTGTGCCTGCGGCAACCTGAGATTTAACATCAATATATCCATTGTGTTTTTTTATAATGGAATATGCAGCAGTGAGGCCAAGCCCGCTCATGTTTTCTCTGGTTGTAAAAAAGGGGTCAAATATCTTTTCCAGATTAGATTCAGCTATGCCCTCGCCCTTATCCTCTATAGATATCCTCACATAATTTCCTGCTGTTAACGGAAGGGCGCTGCCCTGCCTGACAACGCAATTTTCTGCACGCGCTTTTATTGTGCCGCCCTCTGGCATAGCCTGGTCGGCATTTGTCACGATGTTAGTGATGGCCTGAATTATCTGTCCTTCATCTGCTTCCACAGGAAACAGGTCGTCGGGAATGGAGAGGTCGCACTTTGATGATGAGTCTCGGAGAGCCAATAAAATAGCCTCTTTAAGCGGTTTAGCCAGCGCCAACGTCTGTTTAAGAGGGGCCCCGCCCCTTGAAAAGATGAGCAAACGCTGCGCCAGTCCTTTTGCCCTGTCTACTACATTCTCCATTTCGCTTAGCCTGTTATAAGATTCACTGCCCGGACCTGCGCTGTTTTTAAGAAAAGATATGTTGAGGAGGATAGGTGTAAGAAGATTGTTAAAACCATGGGCAATGCCGCCTGCAAGTGTACCGAGGGATTCGAGCCTCTGCGCCCTCAGCAGCCCTGTTTCCATCTGTTTAAATTCTGTAATATCCAGCCCCATACCTACAAGGTATATATCCTTACCCATGGAGATGCGTAGTCCTGTGAGGAAAAATGGTATCCTTTGGCCGTCCTTTGAGAGCAACTCAGCCTCTACAGAGGCGCTTCCCTTCTCAAAGACCTCCTTTATCCTGGAGGAAATTAAATCCCTGTCTTTGGGGCCAAATAAATCAAGGGGGCTTATTTTCTGTATTTCATCAGATGTATAGCCTGATACTGCCTCAAGGTTCTTATTCCAGCGTAAAAACCTTCCATCCTTGTCAAAGAGATACATAACACCGGGAAGGCTGTTAATCAGCCCTTCAAAGAAGTTTCTTTCCTGCTGCAGAGCCCTCTCCCATCCATTGAGCACCGAGATGTCTTCTGCAATGCCTATGCCTTCGGTAACAATGCCGTCCTTTGAGCATATAGGACTGAAACGCACCCTGATAACGGAGCGTTTGCCTCCTGTCACTGAAACATATTCTCCCTCAAAGAATCCTACCTCGCCATTGAGAGACGCAACCAGGGCTGCCCTCATCTTTTCATCCCTAAGAGATGCCAGCATGTTGAACCCGATTACCTTTTTCCTGCTGGAGCCGAGGATATTTATAAAGTTGTCATTACATTCTGTAACAACCCCCTTTGCGTCAAAGCAAAAGATAGCCAGCGGAGAGTTGATGAAAAACATCTTGTATCTTTCTCCGCGCATGCGCAGGTTATCCTCTGTCCTTCTGCGCTCTGAGATATCCCTTGCAATACCTATTACGCCGATAATGTTGCCGTCTCTATCCCTGCGGGGGAGGTTCTTGTATTCGCAGATTATCCCTGTATCCTTGAATGACAATTCGAACTTAGGCGCCTCGCCCTTTAGCGTCCTTGCGTAGCAGTCCATGGCCTTGTTCAGATTTTCGCTGTCAAACAGGGGTGCAAAGGATTTTCCGATGAATTCTTGAGGTTTGTGCCCGGTAAGTTTTTCAAAGATGGAGTTTACATAGAGGATATTAGCTTTGGCGTCACAGATATAGGCAAGGTCAGAGATATTGTCCAGGAGTTCCTTATGATGCTTTTTAAATTCATCGTCACTATGCTTTTGGTTTATGCCCGTGGGGTCTTTTGCCATATATCCCCCCAGATGATAGTATTTTGTCAATTAATAGCCTGCATATGATGGTTTGTCAATACCAATAATATCCAATAATGTATGGGACAGATGATAGTCAGCCTGGGTGGGTGTAAGCTTTTTGTTTTGTTTAGGGCTGTTGCAAGGACCGCAGCCATAATCCAAAACCAAAGATTTTCTTGACAAGGGCAGTAAATCCAAATATAATAAATCATTAGCAAATTACACTGCTTTAAGGGGTGCTGAATGTTCAAAAAATTGATAATAGCCGTGCTTATCCTGTTGTTTACGGTTTCGGCAATTCCCTCCCGTGTCTTCGCGGCAGACGATGGTTTGATGATGAGGAACGTGATGAGGGATACATTCTTTGGCGGCGTTGTCGGCGCACTAATAGGCGCCGGGTTTATGCTTATGAGGGAAAAACCTGAAGACCATCTTAATTATATAGCCTTTGGCGCAGGCGCAGGCATTATAGCAGGCGCAGCGATTGGGATGGCCACCTCTACAAGGGCATTGGCAGAGATAGAAGGCAATAAGATTACCCTGAATGTGCCGGAATTGAAGACTGATTTAAATAGATATGATGGGGAAAGGTTAGAGGTATCAGGCAGTGTAGATATCCTGCGGTACCGGTTTTAACATA
>Ga0209341_10006084_pt1 | contig 10798 bp, 9 predicted proteins | sample RifCSP13_2_FD_184020 | JGI IMG/M metagenome (GOLD analysis project Ga0209341, IMG submission 184020) | Soil microbial communities from Rifle, Colorado - Rifle CSP2_sed 13_2 (SPAdes) (version 2) | ecosystem: Environmental > Terrestrial > Deep subsurface > Rock core/Sediment | place: Rifle...
GGCCAGCTTGAACCCGTTGAATTGAGAGGGATTGTGGCTCGCCGTGACCATGATCCCGCCGTCGATGCCCAGGTGCACGCGGGCGAAGTAGAAGACGGGGGTGATCACGGTGCCGATGTCGACAACCGGGCACCCCGCCTCGCGCAGGCTCTCCACGACCGCGTCGCCGATCTCGGGCGAACTCCCCCGGTTGTCGCGTCCGACCACGACCGGCGGCGCGTCCCGAACCGGTCCGCGCCGCCGCAGGAACGCGGCGTACGCGCGGGCGATCGCCCCGGCCCCTTCCACGGTGAGGTCGTCGCCCACGACGCCCCGGATGTCGTACTCGCGGAAGATCGTCGGATCGAGCATCACACTCATCAGGGCCTCGGGAACAGGAAGGGAAGCCGCGCGTACGGTGAGGTCGTCAATCCAACCTCCAGCCAAATCTGCTGCCGAGCGTGCCGGTACATCACGGCCACGTCGAGACAGTCGCACAGACGCGAGGTGATGACGAGGTCGAGCTCCTCGAATGTCCCGGTGAGCGTGTGGTAGATCGCCTGCACCGTGGCATAGGTGCCGTAGCCGATGGACCGCCCCGTGCCCACGGTGAGCTCGGTGTCGGTCGTACCCAGATTGTACTCCGCGGTGATCCCCCAGTGATAGCGCGCGGCTACCATCTCGCCGTAGCCGAGGATGAGCGCGGGGGCGCGGGCTCTGAAGTCGTGGGCCACCCCGGCGTTGAAGACGGTGGAGGCCGGCCCCCGGGTGCCCGACTGAGCGAAGAGCAGCGTGGTCTTGTTAACGAGATCTGCGGGATCGATCGCATCGAGCAGGAAGGGTGTCCCGCCGGAGACCTCGAGCAGGTCGTAGGTCAACGACAGCGACCGCCCGCCGCTCAGCTCCTGGCGGAGCGTGAGATCCGCGCGGACGACTCCCTGGCGCGCTCCGATACCGTAGACGGCGTCGGACCAGGAGGCGCTGCCTTCCAGCGTAAGGGCGGGAGCCAGGCTGCGCGAGGGGAGACGCAGGGAGACGGAGTACTGTGTGCGCGAGGTGCGCAGGCCCGTCGTGGCTTCCTCGAACCACCCGCTGCGCAGCTCCAGCGAATACAGGAGCGGCAACGCCCCGAGCCGCTGCTCATCCCGCCCGATAACGAGCTCCGCCTGGTCGAAGATCCGCAGCTCCTCATCCTGGTTCCGGCCCACCGTGAGGTCGATGGAGAACGGCGCCGGGCGGTAGGTCAGGCTGGTGCGGACGATCAGTCCCGAGCGGGTCCCGTACTTCGCCAGCAGCGCGCCCCGGACCGTCCCGAGGCCATAGGCGTAGACATACTGCGCCCAGAGCCCGTCGGGACCGCTGATCCCCAGGCGGGGGAAGCTTTCGGCGGTCTCCCCGGACGTACGCAGGGACACGGTGTAGACGGGCAGCGTGAACAGCCGGTACGATCCCACCCACAGCGAGGCGTGGGAGGCGATGAGGCGGTCGCCGGGGTGGACCTCGATGCGCCGCGCGGTGATGCGCAGCGCGGGCCTGGCCGGATCGCACGGCGTGAACATGGTCTCCGTCGCGGTGAGCCCCCCCGGGCCGTGCTGCAGGTGCTCGCTGCGGATGTAGAGGCGGTCCACGACCGTCTCGGCCTGAGTCATCTCGGCCAGGCTCAAACGCACGTCATAGCGCAGTGCCGCGCCGCGCAGTTCGCGACCCGATGGATCGACGAGGACGACGTGTCCTTCCGCGGTGAGAGACTCCCGCTGGAGGTCGAAGACGACGCGGTCCGCGGTCAGGCGGATCCCCCGGTAGCGCAGCCGCACCTGTCCGGTCGCCTCGACGAGCTGGGCGGATTGGTCGTAGATGACCTGATCACCCTCCACGATCAGCGGCGACTCCTGGGCGTGCGCCGGCGCGGCGGACGCGGCGATCCAGAAGCCCAGCAGGCACCCAAGGAGGGGGACCAGGCGACAGCGCGGGACGCGGTTCATGAGCGTATCTGCTCTTCACGGCGCTGTGAATCGACTCCTGGCCCGGACACTATAATCGAGTCATGCCGTGTGCATCCGAGACCGCCATCCGACCGCAGCCCCGCGCCGCCACGTCACAAGTTCCGGCCATTGAGTTCGTCCTCGCCGGGAACGGACCGGGCGAGCTCCATGGCTGGGTCGCCCCCGTCGCCCGTGCCGCCCGGGCGCTCGTGCCGGGCGCCGCGTCGGACGTCCGCCTCACCCTGGCGCTGACGCCGACACAGTTCGCGGGTGGCCGTGAGCGCGCGGTCGTCGAGTCCTGGAACCTCTTCGACCGCATCCTCGACCCCGCGGAGGCGGTCCGGGTCTCCCTGGGGCTCGAACGGTATGCGGTGCGGCCGCCCGGCGTGCTCGTCCACCTGGGCGGTGACCTCTTGCTGTCGGCGCGCCTCGCGGCGAAGCTGCACATCCCGGCCTGCGCTTTTGCCGAGACGACGTTGATCGCCCGCCGGCACCGGCCGTTTCAACGGGTCTTCGCCGCGACGGCAGAGGTGGCGCGCGACCTGATCGCGCGCGGGGTCCCGGATGCCCGGGTCCTCGTGACAGGCGATCCACGGGGCGATGTCCTCACCATGACCGGACGGGGCACCCCGGCGACGCCGCCGACCGGCGGCGGTCCGGTCCTCTCGTTCCTCCCCGGGAGCCGGGACCGCTTCTTCGCGATCCTTGCTCCATTCTTTCTCGAGACGGCGCGCTCCGTCGCCCACCGAGCTCCGGAGGTTCGCTCCCAGTTCCTCGTTTCCGAGTTTCTCACCCCGTCGCTTGTCGCGGAGGTCATGGCCGAGGCCCGGACGCGGCATGGATCATCGGTGAGTTGGATCACGGAGGAGGGCTGGAGAGCAGTGGCACGAAGCGATTTTGCCGTGACCATCCCCGGGACCAACACGCTCGAGCTGGCCATGGCGGCGATCCCGTTTGCCGTCGTCGTCCCCACGCAGCACGTCGCCCGGATGCCGGTCGAGGGGATGCTGGAGTGGATCGCACGCCTCCCCGGTCTCGGCTATCCGCTGCGCCGGGCCGGTCTGTCGGCGTACCTGAGGAAGAACCGCTACCTGGCGATCCCCAACCAGCGCGCCGGATATGCCCTCATCCCTGAATGGATCGGCCGCCTGCAGCCCGCGGACGTGGCCGAGCGGGTCGTCACCCTCCTGGCCGACGGCGGAGCGCTCGAGGCGATGCGGGCGTCGCTGCGCGGGCTCACCCTGGCGCGACCGGGGGCCGCCGCGCAGATCGTGACCGAGGCCCTGCGGGTGGCCTCTGCCCCCGAGGCGCCATGAGACGCATCGCCGGATTCATCGCCCCGTACTGGCCGGCCGCCATCGGCGGGGTCCTCTGCCTGATCCTGGTAACGGCCGCGCAGTTGTTCGTCCCCCGCTACCTGGGACTGACCATTGACACGATCGCCCGGTCCAACAACCTGAACGTCCTGAACTCGGCGGCCCTCGTCATCCTCGCCGCCTTCGGCCTACGCAGCCTGCTGCTTTATGGCCAGATCTTCTTCGGCTCCTTCCTAAGCCACCGGGTGGTCGCCGACATCCGCCAGCGTTCGTTCGAGCAGATCCAGCGCTGGTCGCTGGCGCGCTTCACGGGGTGGACGAGCGGCGACCTCATCTCGAGGAGCCTGCAGGACACCCTGGTCATCCAGTCCACGCTGCTGATCGGCATCTTCGATCTGGTGGCCGTGATCCTCACCCTGGCCGGCATCCTCGCCATGCTCCTCCTCCTGCAGTGGCGGCTGGCCTTCTTCACCTTGATCGTGATCCCCGTCCTGCTCGCGGCGGCGCGCACCTTTGGCCGCGAGATCCAGCACGCCTCCCAGCGCGCCCAAGCCCGGACGGCGGGTCTCGCCTCGATGATCCGGGAGGCGTTCGGCGCGGCGCGCGTGATCCGCGCCTTCGTCCAGGAAGAACGCGAGATCCGCAGATTCCGGCGCCAGAATGAACGGACGTTCCAAGAGAACCTGCGGATCAGCCAGCTGATCGCCGCCCAGATCCCGCTGGTCAGCCTGCTCACGGCCGGGGGGCTCGTGGCCGTGCTGTGGTTCGGCGGGCGTATGGTGGCCGCGCAGCTGATGAGCGTGGGGAGCCTGGTGGCATTCCTGGCGTACGCGGCGCTGGCCGTGGAACCCGTGGTGTCCCTCTCCCGCTCCTACGCCTCGGTCCGCCAGGGACTCGGCGCTCTGGACCGCGTCCTGGAGCTCCTCAGTCCGGCCGAAGAGGTTGCCGATGCTCCGGACGCTGTGCCCCTGCCGGCCATCCGCGGGGAGGTGCGGTTCAGCGCGGTGTCGTTCGCCTACCCCGACGGCGTCGCGCCGGCTCTGCGCGAGGTGGACATCGTCGTCTCTGCCGGTGAGCGGGTGGCCATCGTCGGTCCGAGCGGAGCTGGGAAGACGACGCTGATCAACCTGCTCCCGCGCTTCCACGATCCGTCCTCGGGCGTCGTGCAGATCGACGGGCACGACCTGCGGGCCGTCACCCTTCGCTCGCTGCGCCGGCAGATCGGTCTCGTCCCCCAGGAGACGGTGCTCTTCTCCGGCACGGTCCGCCAGAACATCGCCTACGCCCGGCCGGACGCCAGCGTCGAGCAGGTCGAGGCGGCGGCGCGCCTGGCCAATGCGCACGCCTTCATCGCCGAGCTGCCCCAGGGCTACGAGACCACGACCGGTGAAGGGGGCCTGGCGCTCTCCGGCGGGCAGCGGCAGCGGCTCGCCATCGCCCGCGCGGTGCTCAGCAGTCCGCGGATGGTCATCCTGGATGAGGCGACGTCGGCGCTCGACCCGGAGTCCGAGGCGCTGATCCAGGAGGCGTTCGACCGGCTGATGGAAGGCCGCACGACGTTCATCATCGCGCATCGCCTCTCCACCGTCCGCCGGGCGGACCGGATCATCGTGCTCGATGGAGGCCGCGTCGTGGAGGACGGCCGGCACGACGAGCTCATGGCGCACGGCGCCACGTATGCGCGGCTGGTCGGGCCGCAACTCGTCGATGCCGCGGCGGGTGAATAGGATCGACGCCACCGTCATCGTTCCAACGTACAATCAAGCCGGGTCGGTGGGCCTCTGCCTCACCTCGTTGCTGGCCCAAACGGTCCCGGCGGGATCCTATGAGATCCTCGTCGTGGACGACGGCTCCACGGACGGGACGCCCGAGGCCCTGGGAGGATTTTCGGCGCCGCTACGGGTCGTGCGCCTGCCCGAGAACCGCGGCCGCAGTGCCGCGCGGAACGCCGGCATCCGCGAGGCGCGGGCCGAGCAGATCGTCTTCGTGGACAGCGATGTGGTGGTGCGGCCGGATTTCCTGGCGTGGCACCTGCGCACGCACCGCGACCGGGGACCGGGCATCCTCTCCCGCGGACCGGTCGTCTTCGTCGATACTCTCGATGACGTCGTGGGGCGTTCCGTGCCGCGTTTCGCGTCCTCGCCCGCCTATCTGGACACGGCGAACGCGGGGCTGGAGCGATCGGCGGTGATCAGCGCCGGAATGTTCGACGAAGCCTTTCCCGGATACGGGTGGGAGGATTTCGAGTTGGGTTTTCGGCTGCGGGGGAACGGGATCCGCCGTGTCTTTTGCCGGCAGGCACCCGCCTTCCACCTGCGGCCGTCACTCACCCCCGGGGCCCTCGGCGCGTTGTTCGCGAAGGAAGAAGCCCGGGCGCGCAGCGCCGTGTACCTCTACGGTAAGCACCCCACCCTCGAAACCCGGCTGCTGATCCAGGCGACCGTCCTGCACCGCGTCCTGTACTGGATCATGGCCGGAGCGGGTGCACTGCACCGCGGAAACCTCCCGGGAGTCGTCAGCCGGTTGCAGGCGGCCGGGCTTGGCGGGCTCGCCCAACTGGCGTCGCGCAGCGTCCTCAACCGCCACTATCTCGCATCGCTGGAGCACGAGCTTGCCTCCCACGCACCCGGCATGGCTTGAGCGCGTGCGGCGCGGTGGGCTGCTGCTCACCGTGCTGCTCTACTCCTCCGGCTACGGATCCTGGGGGCTCTTCCTGCTCCTGATTACCACTGTGCTCGATGCCCTGATCTCGCGCCGCCTGCCATGGGCCCGGAGCCGCCTGGACGTGTTCGTGGCCGCGTTCTTGGCCGCGTTTCTCATCTCCGGCCTCCTGTCGCCCTACCGCCCGGTCGCGCTCGGATCGGTTGGACTGGCGGCGGTGACGGTCTACGTGGCATTCGGCAGCACGGCCGCTGCGCTGCGCCGTGATCCCTCTTTTCTGCGCCCGCTCGCCGTCGCGTGGGTCGCCGGCGGCGTCGGCGCGGCGGCGCTGGGCATCATCCTCCGCCGGGGCACGGCCCTCCCGGCCTCCACGCAGGTCCTGGGGCAGAATGCCCTCGGAACGACCCTGCTCATCGCCACCATCCTCGCCGTGGGACTGGTGATCGAGCTGGACGGCCTCCCCCGGCGGCTCGCCGCGGGATGCGGCGTGCTCCTGGTGGTCGGCTTGATCATGACGTACACCCGGGGCGCCTGGCTGGGCGTGCTGGTCGGCGGGGCGCTCCTCCTGGCGGCGTCGGGAGCCCGCCGGGTGGTGGCCGGCAGCGTGGCCGTCTTGCTCATCGTCGTCACCGGATTCGCCCTCGTAGAATCGGAGCGCACTGCGCTTCTCTCCCGCGCCGCATCGATCCCCGATCTCTCCGCCAATCAGGACCGGCTGCTGCTCATCCGTACGGCGCTCAGCATCTTCGCCGCGCATCCGGTATCCGGCACCGGGTTGAACACCTTCCCGCTGGTGTACCCATCGTTCCGCGGTCCTGATGACCCGAACCCACTGCCCCTGCCGTTCGCCCACAACATCTTCGTCAACATGGCCGCGGAGGGGGGGGCGCTGGGCTTCGTCACGTTCCTGGCGGTCGTCCTGGCCGGCATCACTGCGGGGTGGCGGTGGCACCGAGCGGCGCGTCTCGGCGCGGGACGGGCCCCTGCCGTCATCTATCTGTCCGCTTTCGTCGGGGCGATGGTCCATCAGTTGTTCGATGGAACGTTGCTGTCCGTCCACCTCGGACTGGGCATGTGGGTGCTGCTGGCCATCCTCAGTGTCGGATCGTCGCAGGCCTCCGAGGCGCCGGAGGGCCGATGGACATCAGTGTGATCATCCCCACCCACAACAGCCGGGAGCTGCTGGTGCCGACCCTGCAGGCGCTCTTCGCCCAGGAGCTGAGGGCGGACCGGTACGAGATCATCGTCCTCGACGACGGATCAACGGACAGGAGCGGGGAGGCGGTGCGAGATCTGGCCAGTCCGGTCCGCCTCACCTACGAGTGGCGGGAGAACCAGGGCCGGGGAGCGGCGCGCAACGCGGGCGCCCGCCTGGCCCGGGGCCCGGTCCTCCTCTTCCTGGACGCCGACGTCCGGCCCGAGGCGGGGTTCCTGGCGGGGCACCTCCGCCATCACCTTGCGCACCGGCGGACGGGAGTGCAGGGGCGCACCCTCCAGGCCCCGGAGAGCCTGACGACGACGTTCATGCGGGCGACGAACCTGCTGCCGGACCTCACCGTCAGACGGCGGCAGGGGCTCTCGCCGCTGCACGTGGTGACGCGGAACTTTTCCGTCGCGGCGGAGGCGTTCTGGGACGCGGGGGGATTTGACGAGGCGTTCGTCGGGTACGGGTGGGAAGACATCGAGCTGGCGCTGCGGCTGCGGCAGGCGGGCGTGGAATTGGAGTACGAGCCGGAGGCGCTGGCCTACCACCACCACAGCCAGCGCCTCGAGGACCTGCTTCCGAAGCTCCGCCAGGCCGGCGAGGGTGCGGTGTACTTCTGGCAGAAACACGGCCGGGCCCGGTGGCTGGGGCTGTTTCTCGAGATCCACCCCCTGCTGCTGCCGCTGAAGTGGCTGGTCTACCGCACAACTTTCATCACGCCGGCGATCGAAGCGATCCGCCCCTGGGCTGAACGGCGGGCCATCCTGCCGGTATGCAGCGAGTGCTACAATCATCTGCTCTGGCGCGCGTACTACGACGGCGCGTTTGCCGCCCTCGACGCGTCGCGCCGGGCGGCGCGGGCGCACCGGTGACCGACCTGTCCGTGGTCATCCCGTGCTTCAATGTCCATCCGACCCTGCCGCAGGCCTTGCAGGCGCTCTTCGCGCAGCGGTGGCCGGAGGGGTCGTTCGAAATCGTCGTGGTGGACGATGGATCCACCGACGGCACGGCCGACGTGGCCCAGGCCGCGCGGGGCCCCATTCCTGTGCGCACCGTGCGCCAGGCGAACCGCGGCTTGGCGGCCGCGCGGAACGCCGGTGCCGCCGCAGCAGAGGGCGGTGTCATCTTGTTCATCGATCCCGACGTCTGGGCGGACCCCGCGCTGGTCGCCGCGCACCTCCGGCACTATCGAAACGGGCCGCCGCTGCAGGCCGTCCAGGGGTGCACCAGCGCGGATCCGGCGACACTAACCACGCTGTTCATGCGCACCAGCAACCTGATGCCGGATTTCACGCTCCGCCGGCGGTCGGATCTCGCACCCTTTCATGTGGCCGGGCGGAACTTCTCCGTCACGCGGCAGGGGTTCGACGCCGCCGGAGGATTCGATGAGGGGTTCGCGGCCTACGGCTGGGAGGACATCGAGTTCGCCCTGCGGTTCCGCCAGCGGGGAGGGCGGATCATCCTCGAGCCGGACGCCCGGGGCGTGCACCATCATCCCCTCTCCGTGGAGCATGCCGCCCGGCGGCAGTATCAGGCCGGACGCGGCGCCGTGTACTTCTGGCGCAAGCACGGGCGGGCCCGCTGGCTGGGACTGCAGCTGGAGCTCCACCCCGCCGTGCTGCCCCTGAAGCGCCTCGTGTACCGCACCGGGGCGGTGGGCGCCCTCATCCGCCGCCTCCGTCCCTGGGCCGAACGGGGCAAGCGCGTGTGGGTGGCCAACGAGTGCTACAACTACCTGCTCTGGGAGTCGTACTATCAGGGCGTCTTCGAGGCACTGGCGCCCGCGGGGAGCGGGTAGTCCATGTCCCCGGGCGGCGCGGCGCGCATCGAGCCCAGGGAGCAGCGCCTCCTCTCCTGGATCGGGGCGTGGATCCCCCCCGGCTCGGCGGTCCTCGATGTCGGGGCCGGGACCGGACTGCTGGCCCAGGCGCTTTCCGTGACACGAGACATCCAGCTCACCTTGATCGACGTGGTTGACAACAACCGCTCGCCCTTCGTCCTCCGACTGTACGACGGCCGGCGTCTCCCGTTCGCCGCCGGCGAGTTCGACATCGCCCTGCTCGCCTTCGTCCTGCATCACAGCGCGGATGCGACCCAGACGCTGCGCGAAGCGCGGCGCGTGGCCAAGCGGCTGGTCATCCTCGAGGACGCGTACCGCTGGCCGCACGAACGCCTCGTCCTGCGCTGGACCGACTGGATCCTCAACCGAGGGCAGCAGGTCGCGCCGGCGTGGGGACAGCTCCGCCCGCAGGAGTGGACGGCGCTGGTCGACGCGGAGACCGCGCGCCTCGTTCACGTCCAGGAGTTCGGCCCACAGTGGCTCGGTCTCTACCGTGATCCCATCCGCCACCTCCTGTTCGTGGCGGACACGGTCTGAGGAGCAGCGAGGTCGCCATGGATTCCGTCCTCATCGTCAGTAACGGAGTGGGCGAGGATACCATCGGCGTTGCGGTCGCCTCCCGCCTGCGCGGCGTCGCGGCGGTGGAGGCCTTTCCGCTCGTCGGACTGGGCGGCGCGTACGCGGACATCCCGCTCCTGGACCCGCGGCGGGAGCTTCCCTCGGGGGGCTTCGCCCTGCGCGGTGGGCTGACCGCGCTGCTGCCCGACCTCCGCGCCGGCGGGCTCGGGTTCTGGCGGCGGCAGCGGGAGGCGCTCCGGGCACGGGCCGGGCGCGATCGGGCCGTCGTCGTGGTCGGCGACGTGTACGCGCTGTGGATGGCCGCGCCGGCCCGTGCGCCGATCGTGCTCGTGGCCACGGCCAAGTCCGAGTTCAACGAGCCGCACCGCGCCGTCGAGATCAGGCTCATGCGGCGCCATGCCGCGGTCGTCTTCACGCGCGACGAGCGAACGGCGGAAGCCCTTCGCCGGCGGGATCTCGACGCCCGGTTCGCCGGGAGCCCGCAGGCGGACGTGATCCCCGAGCCCGTGGGCGCCCTCCCCCTCCCGCCCGGCGCGCCGGTCGTGCTCTTACTTCCCGGAAGCCGCGCGGACGCCCGGCGCAACATGGCGCTCCTGCTCCGGCTCTCCCTGCGCGTGTCCGAACAGGAACCGGCGGTCTTCGTCGTGGGCCTGCCGCCGTCCCTGGAGGTGGCCCGCGTCGTCAGGGAGGCGGCCGCGGCGCGCTGGTCGATAGATGGATCGTTCTTGCGCTCACCGTCGGCGGCCGTGCTGCTCACGCGGGACTTCGGCAGCGCCCTGCGTCGGGCCACGGTGGTGGTCGGTCTTGCGGGGACCGCCAGCGAGCAGGCCGCGGCGCTGGGAACGCCGATCGTGGCCTTCGCTCCGCCCGGTGCGGTGCAGTACACGCCGGCGTTCATGCGACTGCAGCAGCGGCTGCTCGGAGACGCCCTCGTCGCAGCCTCCGACTGGGAACGCGCCGCGGAAGCGACCGTGCGGCTCCTGCGTGATCCGACGGAGCGGGCGCGCCGGGGAGCGGTGGGGCGGGAGCGGGTCGGCCCGCCCGGCGCCGTCCCTGCCATCGCCGCCGAGGTGAGGCGGCATCTGCGTTGACGGGAGCGCTCCCGGAGCCCGCTCTCCTGCCGGCCAGCTGATCAGCCCGCGGCCGGATCCGCGGAGACGATGAAGGGTTGGGACCAGACCGCGTACCGACCGCGACCTGCCTCTACACGGATGAACTGCTCGTCGCGGTCGGTACG
>Ga0209341_10006085_pt1 | contig 10797 bp, 6 predicted proteins | sample RifCSP13_2_FD_184020 | JGI IMG/M metagenome (GOLD analysis project Ga0209341, IMG submission 184020) | Soil microbial communities from Rifle, Colorado - Rifle CSP2_sed 13_2 (SPAdes) (version 2) | ecosystem: Environmental > Terrestrial > Deep subsurface > Rock core/Sediment | place: Rifle...
GCGCGGTAGGCGGCGCGGCTCCGGGGCCTCTAGCAGCGTCTCGTCGGACGGCGCCGAGGGAACACCTTCGATCCGGGAACGGGCCAACTCAATGTAGCGCGGCTCACGCTCGATCCCGATCCAATGGCGGCCGAGCCGCTTGGCGACGGCGCCGGTCGTCCCGGAGCCGAAGAACGGATCGAGCACGACGGCCCCCGGCCGGGTCGAGGCCAGGAGCACGCGGTACAGGAGCCCCTCCGGCTTCTGCGTCGCATGGGCCTTGGACCCGTTCGCCTTCAGGCGCTCCGACCCGCTGCAAATCGGAAGGAGCCAGTCGCTGCGCATTTGTAGACCGTCATTGAGCGCCTTCATCGCCTGGTGTTGAAAGGTGTAGCGCGCCTGGCGGGACGGCACGGCCCACAGCAGCGTCTCGTGAGCGTTGGTGAAGCGCACCCCTCGGAAGTTCGGCATGGGGTTGGTCTTGATCCAAATCACATCGTTCAGGATCCAGTAGCCCAGATCCTGCAGGATGGCCCCGACGCGGTAGATGTTGTGGTAGGTGCCGATGACCCACAACGACCCGGTCGGCTTGAGCACCCGTCGGCAGGCCGAGAGCCAGCCCCGCGTGAAGGCGTCGTATTCGGCGAAACTGGCGAAGCGATCCCAGTCCTCATCGACGCCGGCGACCCGCGTTTGATTGGGCCGCCACAGCTCCTTCGTCAGCTGCAGGTTGTAGGGCGGATCGGCGAAGACCATATCGACGCTGGCCTGCGGCAAACGGCCGAGGATTTCGATGCAGTCGCCCTGGAGAATCTGATCCAGCGGCAAGGCCCCTTCTCGGCCTCCGGTCGGCGGCGGGCGCTTTCCGACGGTGCGCGCAGACGCTGCCGGCATCCGCTACTCCGGACAGTCCCCGGCTAGAGTCCAGCCCGAGTCGGTTCGGGAGAAGCACTCGCAGTAGTCCGTGTCCGCTTCCGGCATCCCGCCGCCGAGGAAGTAGAAGTCGACCGAAGTCCTGGCGCAGACGCGGTCGGAGGTCGCCCCGGTCAGGGGTCGGGTGGTCGAGACTGCCAGCCCGCGGCCCTCGACGCCCCGCAAGATCCAGACCCGTGCCGCCCGATAGGGTTCCGGCGCGTAAACAATCTGGCCCTGCTGGTTGAACCAGAGGAGGAAGAAGAAAGCGCCGGCGCAGAGGAGACCCACCAGGACGCTCAGCGCGCATCCCAGGCCCGGCGAAAATGGCAGACGGTCGTCGCGCAGCGGCGCCGGCCGGGGAGGCGTGGTCTCTTCCATCGACTTCAGTGTAGCCAACTTGGCGTCCCGTGCCAACGGATCAGCAGGGGAATCACGGGAGCCGCCGAAGGCCGGCGGCTCCCGGGGAACGTCACGATCCGGCTGCGCCTACGGCTGCAGGACGACGAAGTCGTCGAAGGCGATATCGGCTCCCGGCTCGTCGAAGGTCCCGGCGATCAGCCCTACGTCGCCGCTGGAAAAGGCCGAATCGGTGACGGCGTGGAGCCGTTCGCCGTTGGCGTACAGCGTCAGGCTGTCGCCGATGCAGTCGGCTCGGAGGTGGTTGGTGCTGTCGCCCTGAATCACCGCGTCGGTCGACAGCATGGCGTCGGCGCCCAGAGTCTCCGAACTGCCGCCGGAGTACTTCATGATGGAGTAGTAGCCGTCGCTGCTGATCAGGAAGGCGTAGAAGTTCTCGGTGTCCTGGTAACGGCAAATCAGGCCGAAGTCGTTGTCGTCCGGACCGCCGATCTTGGTGGCGTCGGCCTCGACCTGCACGTCGGTGAAAGACAGCCCGGGGTTGGCCCAGTAATCATGCTGGGACTGGTCGACGAAGATCCGGTATCGGCCGTTGTCATAATCCGTCACGCCCTCTTCCGCCTGGACGCGGTCCCAGCCGCTGTCGGGGTCGGAGAAATCGTCGCTGAACAAGGCCGAAGGGTCGCCCGGCGCGCCGATCTCGGGCCCACTCAGCGCGGAGCAGGCCAGAGTCAGAACGAGGAGCGGGACGAGAAAGAGGGCGAACGAGCGCAGAGGTTTGGCCATCGGGTCTCCCATTTCTTGCGGCCCGCGAGGCAAACGCGGTCCCCGGCTTGCAGATGGAGTAAGTCTATCCGTTTTCGCCGGAAGGAAAAGGCGTCTGTGGTACCAGTCTTTCGGGGGGCCGCGAGGGGGGCTTGCTTGACGGCTGGAAACGCCCGGGGTATCCTTGGCCTCCGCGCGGGTGTAGTTCAGTGGTAGAACGTCTCCTTGCCAAGGAGAAGGTCGTGGGTTCGAATCCCATCGCCCGCTCAGGAAGCTGTCAGCGCTAAGCCGTCAGCCCTCAGCCAAACCCCGGCGGGTCGCGTTCTGGCTGACTGCTGAAAGCTGATCGCTGACAGCTTCTTTCCGGCGACGTAGCCAAGTGGTAAGGCAAGGGTCTGCAAAACCCTCATGCGTGGGTTCAAGTCCCACCGTCGCCTCCTGAAACGCCCTTGGATCCTCGAGTCGAGGGTTCCCTGTCCCGCAGAAGGGTTCCAAGCACAATTGGGACCTTGGCGGTGAGAAAGCACCCGGCCAACTCGGGGAGGCCATACTGTTCTCATTCCGCCCTACATCAAATCATGGGCGGTTGGAGCCTAGCAGATCATAACCTCCGAGGGCTCCTCGACCCCTCAAGCCCTCAATCACGCCCGATCCCCTCGCCACGTGCAAGTCGATCGCAAGGTGGTCTCGACCGGCAGCCTCCTAGAATGATGTTGTGAGGGTCCAACAAGGGGGCCCCGACCTGAGAGTGGGGGATGGCATTGCCCGCGACGATTGCCGAGGTCTCCGAGCACAAGCGGACGCTGTCCGAGCTCGAACGCGCGCTAGCTGAGACCCAGAGGCGCCTGACGGAACAGACGCTCCTGTACGAGTTCGGCCAGGCGCTGGCCCAGACTCGCGACCCCCGCGCCGCGATCGCGGCTGTGGTCGAGCGCATGGTCCGCCACGTCGGGGCGACGGCTCTGTGCTACTACACCTATCAGGCAGCGAGCGATGAGATCTGCCTAGAATTCGAATACTTCACGCCCCGGTCGACCTGGGGCGAGCGCCGGTCGGTGCTGAACGGGACCTGGCCCCTGAGCGATTATCCCAAGATCGGCGTCGGGCTGCGCACGGGAACGGTCCAGACGCTGCGCAGGAGCGACCCGGACCTCGGGCCGGCCGAGGGCGAGATGCTCGCCGAGTGGCATGGCCAGACGGTGACCGTCGTGCCAATGACCTTCCAGGGTCTTCCGCTGGGCTACTTCGAGCTCTGGGACAGCCGGGCCGAGCGTGTCTATGGCGGGGCGGATCTGCGGCTGCTGGCCTCGCTCGCGTCTCAGGCCGCGGTCGCCGTCGAGCACGCGCAACAGGTCGACGAGATCCGCCGCCGCGCGGAAAGCCTGGCCGCGTTGCACACGGTGGACGTGGCCATCTCCAGCAGCCTCGACCTAAGGATCACGCTGCAGATGCTGACCGATACGGTGACGAAGACGCTGGCCGTGGACGCGGCTTGTGTGCTGCTCCTCAACCCCATCAGCAATCTCCTCGAGTACGCCTCCCGCCGAGGCTTCCACACGGGGGCGCTGCGCCACACCCGTCTGCAGTTGGGCGAAGGCTACGCCGGACGGGCGGCGCTCGAGCGGCGCATGGTCAGCGTCCCCAATCTGGCCGATGCGAGCGAGTTTGGACCGGCGCCGTTCCTGCGAGGCGAAGCGGTCGTCGCCTACTTCGCTGTGCCGCTCATCGCCCGGGGCAAGGTCAAAGGCGTCCTGGAGGTCTTGCACCGTAGACCTCTGGCGCCCGACCCGAACTGGATGGTCCTGCTGGAGGTCCTGGGAGCCCAGGCAGCGATCGCCATCGACAACGCCGAAATGTTCAAGGATCTGGAGGACCAGAACACGGAACTGGCGTTGGCCTATGAGTCAACCTTGGCCGGCTGGGCGCGTGCGCTGGAGCTGCGTGACAAGGAGACCCTGGGCCACTCGCAACATGTGGCCGACATGACGGTGCGGCTGGCGCGCGAATGGAAAATGGGCGAGAGGGAACTCGTCCATGTCCGCCGCGGCGCGCTGTTGCACGACATCGGCAAGATGGGCGTCCCGGATCACATTCTGCGGAAGCCCGGGGCTCTCACCCCTGAAGAGTGGGCCGTCATGCGAATGCATCCGCAGTACGCCTACGACATGCTTTCGCCCATCCCATACTTGCGGCCGGCGCTCGACATCCCCTATTTTCACCATGAGAAGTGGGATGGCACGGGCTACCCCAAAGGCTTGAAAGGAGACCAGATTCCGGTGGCGGCGCGCCTCTTCGCCGTGGTGGACGTGTGGGATGCCCTGCGCTCCGATCGGCCCTACCGCCCTGCCTGGGCTGAAGAAAGGGCGTGGGCACACATCCTTGAGCAGGCCGGGAAGCACTTTGACCCCAAGGTCGTGGAGGCGTTTCGCGGCGTGCGGCTTTCAGAGATCAGCGCCTGCGCCAGGTAGGCGGACTCGGGTTCGCCGACGACCCATCCGACCTGCAAGCGGCTGAACAGGTCCAACAGGACGTACGGGCAGACGTAAGCCCCCCCTTCACCGGCCCGTGGCCAAGGTGGCGGCCGGGCGGTGCGCATGTCGGCCGCCTACTAGCTCGCCACACCAGAAAAGGGGCCCGAGTCATCGGAACAGTGTCCCCCCGGGCCGGCATGCGGCCGCTGCGGCCTTGCTCCTCTTCAGTTGTGAGCAACTTCGAACCTGCAACCGTGCTGTTGCTTGGCTGGCGGCTTCCTTCAGGCGTCGGGCGAATATTCGCCTAGATCGATCTTCTATCCGTGCCGGCCCCTTTCGGCCAGTCACCCAAATGGTCTGTTCGCCTAAGGCGTTTTCGGAAGCGCTCGCGTGAGCGGCCCCACCTTACAATCGGCTCCGTAAAGGAAACCCGGCGGCACAACCGGCACACTCACACCAGCTTGCATGTCTTCTTGGCCGGTCGCAGCTTCAGCTCTTTCCTCGGACCAGATCAAGCGGGTCTTCAGCACCGCCCCTTGTGGAATGAGCCTCGTCTCCAGATACCGCCACAGCGCCACCAGCAGCTCCCTGGCCAGCGCCACAATCCCATTCCGCTTCACTCTCGACTGCTTCCTTCCCCAAACCGCCTCTGGCACCACCGACTCGATTCGCTCTGCGGCTGGTAGCGGAGCCATCCCCCGCGCAATCTCGATCGCCGGCGCTCTCACGTGCCGGGTCCCCGCCTTGCTCATCCCTCGCTCGCGCGAGCTGTCTTCTGGTAGGGCGTCGGGGTCAGTCCCGCCGTCGCCGGACGCTCTGCCCGGAACTGGACGGGAAGTCATCCAGTATGACGATGTCGCCGGGCATGTCGCCGTCGCCCAGGACTTCATCGGGTTCCCACGAGGTGCGGCGACCTAGGAGAGCGAACCTGCCCGCCCTGGCCTCTGTCTCCCCAGGCCTCGCGGGCCCGGCGGCAATGGTCTTCCCTTGGTTCCGGTCCTCGCACCTTCCCTGCCCAGGCCCTGGGCCGAGTTGGGAGCCCGCGTCCCGGCCCCAGGTCTCAGGTCGACGCTTCCTCTACGGCACCACCACCGGGCAGGCCGGGGCGCCTCCGGTAGTGCAGTTGATCCTCCCCTGGATCGCCGGGCTGATCGGCGTATTGGCGGCGATGAAGTCGGCGAGCACCTGATCCATCAGGTTCTGCGTCGTGGCGCGACTGAAGAAGTTCGGATACCCGTCGCCGCCGGTCGCCATAAAGTCGTTTTCGGCGATCAGGTACGTCGAAGCGGCGGACAGATCGACGGGCGCGCCGGTGCACGAGCCGTCGCCCGCCTGACGGACGGCGCCGGTCACGCGACTTCCCGCAGGGGATGAGATGTTGTAGGTGAAGCACAACCCGGACACCTGTGGGAACTTGCCGTTCACCGCCGGCATAGCCGACACTCCGTTCTCGAGCATGGTCTTGAGCTCGGCCCCATTCACCTGCAGCGTCACGACAACATTCCCAAAGGGCAGAACGGTCAGTACCTGGCCGCGGCTGATCGGGAACGGCGGCGGCGTGTACGGCGGACAGAAGTCGCTCGGGTTGTCGGTCGTCGGGCAGGTCAGGTCAGCCCGCAGTCCGCCAGAGTTCGTGATCGCGAAGTCCGTGCTGTACGCCTGCCGCATCGAGTCCGCGGTGACGTTGCCGACCAGCGACTCACACGTGCGCCCAGCGGTATTGCCGCAGGCGTCGGTCCGGGGGATGAACCGGGTCGAGCTGCCGATCACGGTGGAGAAGATCGGCGCGAGTTGGGCATTGAGGTCATTGATCCGGGCCTGGATGTCCGCGTCCGGGTTCACCCCGATGTCCCACGGCTTGTGGAACGCGGCCGACATGTACACCGGCTTGCCGCCTGGGCCGGTCACGATCGTGATCTCGGTGAAGCGAACCCCCTTGGACAGGTTCTCGACGACGAGGGTCCCACCGACGAGCGCATTCACCTGAAAATTCGTGTGATCCCCGATGACCACCTGCACTCCGGTCACCGCGCTAGCGAAGGCGGCCAGCGGACCGGTGGGGGCGGTCAGGGTCCCGCCTGTCGCCCCGAGGTGCCCAAGTGCGATGAGGATGTCCGCCTTCTTGGCCAAGCCGGCCGCCTCCGCGCTGACGGCCGGCGCAGCCGGGACGACGGTGTTGCTGCCGAGGTTCCCGGGGAAGATCAGGCTCGGGATGTCCTCGTTGGAGAAGCCGATCAGAGCCAGCTTCACGCCATTGAGGTTGAGCGACAGGGATGGCACCCAAGCGTTGGCGGGGACCTTGTTGGTCCCGTTGGCGAGGATGTTGCTGGAGAGGTACGGGAAGTCGGCCAGGGGGATGATCGTGTCACGGAAGTACGGGAAGCCTCGGTCGAAGTTGTGGTTGCCCACCCCGTCGGCGGTGAAGCCCATCAGGTTCATGATCTCGATCGTGGGCGTGTCGCCGAAGAAGTTGGAGATCGGAGGCGTCGCCCCGATGGAGTCCCCTCCGGCCACCAGCAAGGTCCCGACGAAGTGCTTGCTTTCGTTCTCTTCCCGGAAAACGTCGAACCACGTGTCGAGGAAGGCTGCGCCCCCGATGGCGAAGGCCGGGTTGCTCGCCCCCGATCCCCCGACATTGTCTGCGGCTTCGCTCAGGGGAACCAGCTGCCCGTGATAGTCGGAGATGCTCAGGATCGAAACTTGTTTGTACTGCCCTGCGCCTTCAAAGATCTCGAGCAGGATCTCCCCGCGCGTCTGCTGGGGTGCCGGGATATCCATCAGAAAGGCGATCGTCGGGGCCACGTCAATCGCCCGGACGCCTTCGATCGCCTTGTTGTGGTAAATGCCTTCTCCGGAGGCCAGGAAGACCCCATGCATATTCACGTTGTGATCCAGGTCGACCAAGTCGGGAAGGTAGCCGTGCTGGCCGAAGAACTGCGAGAAGGCGATGCTCACGCCCGGCGTGGCGGCATCGGTCTGGTAGGGAGGCCGGAAGACCACGACGACGTCCCCGCTGCGATTGGGGTGCAGTGAGTCCGAGCCGTCCACATCCCGGAGCTCTTCCTTGAGGAAGACGGCCTCCACGACCTGCGCCCCTGGGTTAGCCGGATCACTAAGGTTCTCGAACGCGTCCACGATCTGGCCGCGCACAGTCTCATAGTTGGCGGCCGAAACCTGCGGCGCGTTTGCCCCGCCCGGATCACGCCCGGCCAGATCGAGATAGATCTGAGCCGTCCCTCCCGCATGACATTCCTTAGCCAGCGTCGCAGCGACGGCCCGGCAGTTGCTGGCCTGTTCTGGGCCGAGCCCGAGATCGGCCAGGATCTTGCTAACGTTCACTGCGTACCACTGTGGCGCGAAGCCGTGGTCGGAGGAGGCAAAGACCGCCGCCTGCTCTCCCATCAGCTCGCGGCCCAGGGCAAGGGTTTCGTCGGCCTCCACGTACGCCGAGCGGATATAGCCCTCGCGCGTGTCAATCCGACCGTCGGGGACATCGTCGTTGGTCAGATCATCGAAGTACGGGTTCGCATTCCCATCCATGTCCGTCGGCGTAACGAGTCCCATGAACTGGTGGCTGAACTCATCCGTGACGGGGGTGCCGATGAGAAGAAGGTCCGTGTCCGGTTGAACAACCGTCAGGATGTATGCAAGCGCCGGGAAGTGGAAGTTCTTCCACATCAGGCCTTGTTCGACGTAGGTGTCCTCGTCGATGATGCCGGCCTCGAGCGGCGCAAAGTCGGCGGCCGTGCTTGTCGGGAACATGTCCACCAGCGTGCTCTCGAAATTCGAGTTGCAGCCGCAGGCGGCGATCGCCCGCGCCACCGAGGTGAAGTAGACCTTGAACGAGCTGAGGTCGCCGGCCAGACCGGTCAACTTGACATAGAAACCGGCTGTCTGTCCGACGCGAGGGCCGATGAGGCCATCTGAGCCCACGAGCCGGACGTCTGCCCACTCACCAACCCCCAAGTTGGCCGAGGACTGGCTCGCATCTTTCGTCACCCCAGTCCGCGCAAGGACGACACGGTCATAGGCGGCGACACCGTCAATGACGCTGTCGTAGAGGTAAACGTCGTAGGTGCGATCCGGGTTTTGGGCGGCGAAGGTGGTCGCCACGGTGAGCAAAGTCTGTTGCGGCAGACTCACTGCGTCGTCACCCGGCGGGGTATTCGTCCAACCCGCGGCGGGCGCGATGGCGGCCACTTGGTAGGAGAGCCCGAAAGTGGCCGCCCCGGCTTGCTCGCTGGCCACGAGAGGCATCGTCAGGACGCCCCGGGTGGAGAAGAAGTTGCGGAAGTCAACGACGGGCCCGGCCAGCGCCGGCGAGATGCCGCGCGAGCCCACCCACTCGACGGAGGCGATCTTCAGGCCGGCCCGTTCGGCGGCCTGCTGGATGGTGTCCGCCTGTAAGATGCCGGTCGTGGCGAAGCTCGTGCGGTTGTTGAAGTTGCCCTCGCCCGTCCGGTGGAACGTGTTGTTCGTTGAGCCGTGCTCTCCCGGCCACGTCCCGGTCGCCAGGGTGGACCAGCCCACGCCGGTGTTGGGAGGGAAAGCCTGGAGCAGACCATTGTCCCCTCTCACACCATCATCCAACAATTCCGCGTAGGCAGGCATGGCGCCCTCTGCCGCGTACCGCTCCATCAGGTCGGGGCGCATGCCGTCCGAAGAGAAGAGGATGACTCGATCGGCCGACGGCTTAGCGGGTAGGTTCGGCTGTGGACCGGCCGGCGCCGCGGCACTGGAGAAGGTGGACAACACCAGGGCCGAGATAATGAACGGTGAGAAGACCTTACGACCAGGGGCAGCATTCATTGAAGTCTCCTAGTGTCGAGGACGGCCCTTTGCCCGTCAAACAGCGATCTCCGGCGAACGCTCAGGGGTGCCCGCCGCCAGGACGCAGGGGGCCAGCAACGGAAGCTGCTGCACATTGCGATCAACGAGGGAAACGTGAGGGGGTGTCACGGCTGAGGGATGCCAGGAAGGCCTCCTTATCCAGCGTCGGTAAGCAGAATGCCGACGTTTCAGCGAAAGAGAAGGGCGTTCACGAGCAAGCGACAACGCCCGCAAACCCACGGGCCTGACCACGGCCGCCTGCCATCCCCCGCGGTTAGATCAGTTGTCGGGCAAATCGGTGGACCCGAACCTCCCTCCGGCGGGACGCTCGGGTCCGTCCCGCAGCGCTGCGTGGCCACGAGACAGATTCATCTTAGCAGAGTGGAAGCCGCCGAGTCAATCAGTAACTCAATGGTTTAAGGTGAGGGCCCATTGAGAACCTGAGAAGCCGGCTTCAACGGGAATTGCCCCCTGGGTGATAATCCTCACGATCGTCATGATCGTATGCAAGCGCTGCACCTTCCCGTTCCACTGGGTGGTTGCCCTTACTCCACCAGTGTTCGCAGGAGGTGCAACATGTCGGATCAAGAGGTCGGCTGCGACGCCCACAAGCTCTTCTCCCTTTTCGCCGTCCTCGATTCCAAAGGCCAGCTCATTGGCGGGGCCATCCGCGATTTCCTCTCCCAATTCCCCGTGGGTACCGCCGTCGCCTTGGAAAGTGTCGGACCGGTACTGGATCGTCAACGAGATCGAAGAGGCCTCCTGCCTTCCCCGCATGGCCCACGCCTGCAAGGCCAAGGTCATGATCCCGCGGCCCGCCAGAAAAGGCCAGAGGAAGGCCGCGGGATGATGCGCAACGTCGACAAGACCGACGAGCTCGACGCAGAAGGCGCGAAGCGAGGTAGGATTAGGCTCGGTCGACCCGCGTCATTGTCCGTTGCCTGGCTCCAGACGACGGTCAAGGGTCTGGGTCCGCCAGGCAGCGCTGAAATCACAGCCCCTTACACGGAATCCGGCGAAAGGCGACCAAGGGTCTAAATCGCTTGGGTCGAGTTCTGCAAAACCCTCATGCGTGGGTTTCCCTCGCGCAGCCTGCCCTCCCGGAAGGACACCGGGACGGTGTGAGCGAAGCCGAAGGGCTCGGGACTACGCAAGTCCCACCGTCGCCTCCTGAATCCCGTGGCCCCGCTTGCGCGGGCTGCCCTCGCTTGGATCGGGACGACGTAGCGGAGCAGCCCACCCTCACCTCTTCAGGACATCGGTCAAAGACCAGGCCCCGGTCCGTCGCATGTGGCCGGGCGCTTCCCGTTACCACCGGCTTGATCGGGCTCAACGGGCCAATCGCTGCGACGGCAGGGACCGCGATCGCGGCTTGGGAGAGGAGCAGGCCCGCTTCATCTGGCGCTCCCCGGCTCGACAGGCGTACCCGACGCCATCAGCAAGCCGCACCGCGCCGGAAGGCGCCGGCCCTTGGGCAGTC
>Ga0209341_10006089_pt1 | contig 10796 bp, 10 predicted proteins | sample RifCSP13_2_FD_184020 | JGI IMG/M metagenome (GOLD analysis project Ga0209341, IMG submission 184020) | Soil microbial communities from Rifle, Colorado - Rifle CSP2_sed 13_2 (SPAdes) (version 2) | ecosystem: Environmental > Terrestrial > Deep subsurface > Rock core/Sediment | place: Rifle...
TGATCGCTCAGGGCACTCTGTACATGCGCGTGCAGTTCCTGGGTGCCGCTGGGATCGCCTTCCGCATGATGGCTGGCTCGGCCCTGCAAGCCGCAGGCGACACTCTGACACCCATGAAGGCGACAGCCGCGACGCGTCTCATCCACATCGTCCTCAGCCCGCTTCTCGCCTTCGGCTGGCTCGGAATGCCGACGCTCGGCCTGGCCGGTCTAGCTGCCGCCAATGTGCTCGCCCAGATCGTGGGAGCGGCTCTCAATTTCCGCGCCCTGTTTGTTGGCACCTCCCGTCTCCACCTGAGCTTGCGAGGTTACCGGCTCGACTTTGCAGTCATCTGGCGCCAGCTGCGCATTGGGGGGCCGGCTTCTATTACGGGTATGGAGCGACCACTGGCGCAGCTGGTCCTTGTGGGCCTCATGGCCCCGTTTGGCGACTACGCTCTCGCGTCCTATGCGCTCGCGAACCGCGCGCAGATGTTCGTGAACCTTGGTATGTGGGGACTCGGTCGCTCCTCGGGAGTGCTGATCGGCCAGAACCTTGGCGCCGGCAAGACCGCGCGGGCGCGGGAGACCGTCCTGTGGGCGCTTGGCTTCATGGGCGTCGTCAACGGCGTCCTTGGGAGCCTCGTCTTCCTGTTCCCTGCTGCGTTTCTGTCCATCTTCAGTCAAGAGCCGGAGCTGCTTGTGGTGGCCGTACCCTGGCTGCGCATTCAAGTCTTGGGCTATCTGTTCATGGGTGCCGGCCAGATCTTCATGCAGTCCTTCAGCACCGCTGGAGACACGTTGGTGCCCATGCTCGTGACCATCGCCACCATCTGGGGCGTCCAACAGCCGCTGGCCTACGTCTTCTCCAGAATGACGGGCTTGGGCGAACTCGGCATCGCCTGGGCAATCGTGGTGGCCATGCTTGCGCCGCTGCTTGTCTACGTCCCGTATTACATCTGGGGCCCCTGGTATAAGAAGCGCGTCCTTTCTTAGCGGGCCACCCTTGTAGAGATATGGCCTTCGCCCAGGTCTGCACAGGCGGGCTCGGTGGCCGCTTGTCGGCAACGGGCGTATAGTGAGCGGCAAACCCGCGTGAGGTTGCTCGCCCAGTTGAGTCCTTTGTTTGTTGAGGCGTTGATTGGCCAAGCGCTGCGTCTGCTTCTCATCCTAGCAGCGGCATTGTTAGCGGGCTTCGTCGCGCGTACCGCGGGCGAGCGGGCCCTGCGGAAGGGGTTCCTGAGCTCATTACGCCAAACAGAAGAGGACGACCGGCGCAAGCGGGCGGAGACGCTGGCGCAGGTGCTCAGCCGCAGCGCGTCATGGATCATCTATCTCATCGCCGGCTTCACCATCCTGGGCCAGTTTGGCATCAACCTGATGCCCGTGCTCGCCGGCTTCGGCGTCGTGGGAATCGCCATCGGTTTCGGCGCCCAGTCGCTGGTGCGGGACCTTGTCAATGGCTTGTTCATCATCACCGAGAACCAGTACTCGCGCGGCGATATCGTGACTGTCGCCGACCGCACGGGAGTCGTCGAGCACATGAACTGGCGCCGCACCGTGTTGCGTGACGATGACGGCGTCGTGCACCATATCACCCACGGCCAAATCACGGTGGTGAGCAACCACACGCGGGAGTGGTCGCGGGTGAGGCTGATTGTCGGCGTGCCGCGGACGATGCCCCTGGAGGACGCGATGGCTGCATTGGACGATCTAGGGCGCGAAGTGGCCGCGGATGTGGCCTTCGCGCCACAAGTGATGGAGACGCCTCAGGTGCTGCAGGTGGAGTCGCTGGGGAGCTTGAGCTACGCGCTCAAGCTGCAGGGGACGACGCGAGTAGGGTATGGGCCATCGGTGGCGGGGGAGCTGCGCCGCCGCATCCTGGTGCGCTGGCCGCAGCACGGCGTGACCGTGTCGGACGCGCAAAGCGAACGACAGACAGGGGCGCCACGCGCGGAGTAGGTGCGATCTACAGGCGCCGTCTGGCGTCGGGTCCGTTTCTGCGGGGACCTACGCTGTCAGGGGCCGGGGATTTCGGGTCGACAGGGTTGGCAGGCCTGTCCACCACTGCGAGCGCACGACGTGCCTCTTCCTGGAGATGTTCCCACCCCTGCCGGAGGGCGCGCCAAGCCTCTGGGCTGGGGAGGTGCTCGCCATAGCGGGACGCGACGAAGGCGGCGGTGATGTCGGCGACCTCGCGCTCCGGTAGCCTGTCGCGCAGGCGCTGGCGGTACTCTTCCGGCGTTGCCCAGTCGGGGCGAGGCAGGCCGCGGGAGGCCGCGAGCAGCATCAGGTTCCGGTAGAGGGCACGCAGGGCCGCCGGTGAGAGCGCCTCCGGCAGCGCCGCAATCAGCGAAGCGGAGGAGCGGGGGAGCCGGCCCAGCCATCGCCTCAACCAAGCCGCCAGGTCCTCTCCGATCGTTGACTCGGGCGACACGGATTCGCGGTCCACGTTCTCGTCGTCCTGCCCCCGACGGAGCCAGCGTAGCGAACGGAACAGCAACCAGGCGACGACGGCGACAGCGGCGAACACCAGCAATGCTTTCACGCTGAAGACAAACCAAGGCGGAATATTGAGCCCTGTCCCTTGCTCGGGGAGGTTCTCGGGGATGAGGTTGAGGTTCCCGAAGCGCATTGGGCGGCGGATGAGGCCTCCCAAGATGGCCCGGAAAAGCTCGGTCAGCAGCTGCGTGATCCAGGCGAACGGGTATACGAGAACGACGGCCAAACGATCGGCCAACATCCCGAGCAGGCCCCCGATTTGGCTGAGGTTCCAGAAGCCGAGGAGGTTGGGCTGCTGGAAGGCGAACCCCATCAAGGCGATCAGGCCTATGGTGAGCATGGAGGCGGTGTGCCACCGCCGGTCGTCAGCGGCCTTAGGGTACACCTCGGACAGGTGGGCCAGGACGAGGGCCCATAGGCCCACCACAAAGAAGGGAATGGCCACGAGGGTGCCACGGAGCGGCCAATCGAGCAGCCCCTCGCTCAGCGCCGCGAGAGAGACGATGACGGTACCCCAGCGGAACGAAGCGAACACCTCGCTGAAGCGGAGGCGGCGCTGGCCCCAGCGGCTGCCGCGCAGCCAAATGACGATGCCCGCCAGGAAGGCGAATACCTCCCGTCCCAGTCCCTCAAACCAGCGAACTCCCCGCCCGATGGTCTCCAGAACCAGTGCTGGCTCCGTCAGGACCGGGCCGTCGAGCTCGCCGACCGCCACCGCGACGATGGCCACAAAACCGAGAATGACTGCCATCGTGCGCAGCGTCCTCTCGCCATAGTCAAGGTGAGCTAGCAGCCAGGTTGTGCCGAAGCCCGCGGCGAAGAGCGCCAGCGTTCCCAAGAAGAACGGGGGGTCTTGGAAGCGTCGGAACAGTCCCCAGGCGATGGCGATGGCCGCGTACAGCCAGCAGCACTCTATGAGGTAGACCGCGAGGGCGAGGGCGCGGCCTCGCTGGTTCATTACACGAAACCCGCCACGACGAGCTCTGGGCCCAACGCCTGGACCGCCATGCCGTGGTACTCGGGCTCCACGGGCTCATCGCCAACGTAAAGGATGGCTACAGGGTGTCCTTCGGTCTTGAGGTGGATCGAGGTGTTGAGCAGTCCTTCGTCCATCAGGGCGGTGACAACGATGATCGTCGTACCGAACGGGAGACGACGGCTCTCCTGGCGCAGAAGGCCATTAATGGAGAAAGGTGAGATGTACGAGGCCATCGCCAGCGCTTCCAGGACCCGGTGCAGCTGTTCCGGGTCGCGGTTTGGGAGCAAGCGGATGGGGAGATCGGAGTTGAACAGGCTACTGTTGGCGATGAGCCCAACGGCAGCCTGGCGTGCGCCCTGGACGGCGACCGAGGCGGCGGTGGAGATCGCGCGTTCCAGCAGGTACGGAATGTACCCCTGGTCGGGCGACGGGATGGTCTGGAGATTGCAAACGATGAGCCAGTGCTCGCTAGCCGTCGGCTCGTATACGCGCACTTGAAGGTCCTGACGTCTAGCGGAGGCCTTCCAATCGATGCGTTTGAGCGGGTCGTTGGGCTCGTAATCACGAAGCCCACGGAAACGCAGCGGGTCCTCAAAGAGCTTGAGGCTGCCCTTGACCGGGCCATAGGGGCGGGCCCCAGGCAGGTGGAGGTTGGTGAACTCCATCAGACGTGGGTATACCAGGACGTAGTCGTCGTCGGCGACGAAGTCGGCCCGAGCCGGGAACAGGCCAAAGAGATCGGCGCTACGGAGCTGAACCGGGCCGAAGCGGTGATAGCCGCGCTGGCGGCACTCCAGACGGAAGCGATAGCCGACCCGTTCGTACCAGGATACTGAAGTGGTGCGCCTGACCAAGCCCCGTCCATTGGTCGCTTCACTGAGGTCGGCGAGATTCCAGAGGGCCTCGGGCACCTCGTCCTCGAACCGCACCCAGGGAAGCGGGATCGGCTTCACGTTGGACAGCCGGAGCGAGACGTCGAGGGTGTCGCCCCAGAAGGCACGGCGCCGGCTGAAAGTCCGGTCGTAACGCAGCCGCTGCAGGGAGAAGTGGGACCAGGCCCGACTCACGAAGCCGGTCAGGAACACCAAGACGGATAGCGCCAAGACGACACCGAGGCGCCCGAGCCCGCCCACAAGGAACAGAAGGACCCCTAGGAGCAGCCATGTCTGGTAGAACTCTTGACTCGCGCGCTCGATCTCGGAGCGGATGTTGCGTGCGCGAGCGCGGGCCCGCGCCATCGTGGCATCGACGCCGAAGGCGAGCTCCCGCGATTCCGGGTCCTGGTAGATCGCACCCCTGGAGTCGCCGCCAGTGAACATCATGTCTCGGTCTCGAGCACCGGCACCGGCACTTGATGGAGCAACTCCTCGATAATGGCCTCGGCTGTCGCGCCGCGTAGCCGACTCTGTGAGGAGAGGATGAGCCGATGCCCTAACACAAAGGGGACAAGGTATTTGACATCGTCGGGCAGCACGTAATCGCGTCCACGGAGGGCAGCCAGGGCCCTGCTCGCCCGGTACAGGCCCAACGATGCCCGGGGACTGCCCCCAAGCTCCACTGCAGGGTGGGCTCGACTGGCGTGCACCAGGGCCACGATGTAGTCGCGCAGGGAGTCATCGCAGTGGACCGTCGTGGCGATGCGCTGGAGGACGAGCAGGTCGCCCGCCGTCAGGACCGGCTGAAGGTCGTCCAGGGGGTTGTCTGCCTCGAAGCGCTGGAGGATGCGCTCCTCTTCCTCGGCGTCTGGATAGCCGAGGCGCAGGCGCAAGAGGAAGCGATCAAGCTGCGCCTCGGGCAGAGGGAACGTCCCCTCAAGCTCGATGGGGTTCTGTGTCGCGAGGACGAGGAAGGGTCGTGGCAGCGGCATCGTCACGCCGTCAAGCGTCACCTGGCGCTCCTCCATAGCTTCGAGGAGCGCGGACTGAGTGCGGGGAGTGGCACGGTTCACCTCGTCGGCCAAGAGGACCTGGGCGAAGACGGGTCCGGGCCGGAACTCGAAGTCGCCGCTCTTCTGGTTGTAGTAGTTGATGCCAAGGATGTCAGAGGGCATGAGGTCGGGCGTGCACTGGATGCGACGGAACGTGCAACCCAGCGAGCGGGCCACGGCCTTGGCCAAAGTGGTCTTGCCGATGCCGGGCACATCCTCAATGAGCAAGTGCCCATGACAGAGGAGCGTGGCGAGCGTCAGCTCGATGACCTCGCGTTTGCCGACGATCACCCGCTCGACGTTCGTCGTCAGGCGCTCGGCAGCCTCTCGAAGCTTCGCGATCGCCTGGAGCTGCGACGTTTCGTCAGCAGCTTCCGGCGGTCTGTCTAGGGTTTCTCCGCGCACGATCCCCTCGGCAGCGTCAGCGGGCGTTGTCATCCTTCAAGTATAGCGAAAGAGGAGATGGCTGTCGTTTTACGTCTGGGCCCTCCGGCCCGCCGGGCCATTCGGTGAGACAGTCAGCCCTCTGAAGTGGAGGAGATGCCGTTTCTCCAGGCGCATCGCGAAAGGGCGAAAAAGCAGGCAGCAGCCGGCCAAGCCTCGGGCCAGAGCTACTGCCAGAGCTTCCAAAAATGGTGCACCGGGCCGTGGCCATGCCCGATCGGATAGGCCTGACGTAGGGCCTCCGCGACGTACTCCTTGGCCCGGATGACGGCGGTGGCGACATCGGCGCCGAGGGCGAGGTTCGCAGCGATGGCCGAGGCGAACGTGCAGCCCGTGCCGTGCGTGCTCGTCGTCTCGATGCGCGGGCCGGTTAGCGGGATGAACGACTGGCCATCGTAGAGCAGGTCCACGACCTCCGGTCCCGCTCGATGGCCGCCCTTCAGGACGACGTGCTCGGCGCCTAGACGATAGAGCTCTCGACAGGCGTCGCGTAGGTCCTCGTCGGTGGTCAGCTTCTGGCCGACGAGGACCTCGGCCTCCGGCAGGTTTGGCGTCAAGACGGTGGCGAGCGGCAGGAGATGGACCTTGAGCGCCTCGATGGCGCTCTCCTCGAGCAACGTGTCGCCGCTCTTGGCTACCATCACCGGGTCCACCACCACGCGGCGCAGGTCGTGGTGCCGGAGCCTGGCGGCCACGGTCTCGATGATGGCAGCGTTGGCCAGCATACCTGTCTTGACCACGTCGGCGCCGATATCCGCCATGATCGCGTCGATCTGCGCGGCGACCATCTCCGGACGCAGGACGTGGACAGCCGTAACGGCCTGCGTGTTCTGGGCCGTGATAGCGGTGATGGCGGTGGTGCCATAAACGCCGAACGCCGCGAAGGTCTTCAGGTCGGCCTGGATGCCGGCCCCCCCTCCTGAGTCCGATCCTGCGATGGACATGGCGGTTGGGATGGTCATCCGGCCTCCGAGAGTGATCGTTTTACGCAAGCGTAGGGGCGACCACACAGGGTCGCCCCTACGCTTGGCAGCTATTGGGCCACGGGTGTCCGCGCGCGTCCCATCAGCGCATAGAGCGCGAGAGCCAGGAGGAAGCTTGGGATCGTGCCGCCGAACTGCGAGAGGGTGGGCAGGGCCGCGGCCGCTGAGGGAAGCCCGAGGCCCAGCGGTGCGAGCGTGCGCTGCGGCAGGTCGGTCAGGAGCCAGTAGAGCACCGTGCCCAGCGCCCACGCGCCGATGGCCGGCCAGTTGAAGCCACCGCTGAACCAGTAACGCCCGCCGCTCTGGTAAAGCGCGTCCCGGTCGTAGCGGCGTCGCTGGTGTAGGAAGTAGTCGGCCGCGACCACGCCGAGCAAGGGCACAAAGAAGGAGCCGATAAGGAGCAGGAAGCTCTCATATTCAAGGAGCGGCACGCTGCTGGTGATGATGAGTCCGGCGAACAGGGCGCTGACGATGCCCACCAGCAGACTTAACTGCATCTGACGGGCCTGCGGGAAGTAGTTCTGCAGGGAGACGGCGGTGGAGTAGATATTCGCGAAGCCTTCGTCGGTCTCGTCCACGAGGAGGATGAGCAGCACCAGCCACCCGGCGGCGAGCGTAGGGAAGGCGGCGAGGACGTCGTTCGTACCCAGCGCGAGGACGAACAAGACGCCGAGGGCAAAAAACCACACGTTCGCCAGGAAGTAGCCGATGGCGGTGCCCCAGAAGGCGGAACGCGCCTCCCGCGAGAAGCGGCTGTAGTCCGAGACCAAGGGGAACCAGGAGATGGGTAGGGCGACGACCAGGTCCACGCCGAGCCAGAACTGCCCGCTGCTGCTTTCGATCGCCAGCAGCGCGCCGATGTCGTAGTGACTCAGCAGGTACCAGGTCAGGTAGACGGTCGTGGCAAGCACGAGCCAGATGGCGAACTTCTCGATCCACTGGCGCACGAGGACGAGGGGCCCGCCGACGGCGAAAAACGTGCAGATGACGGCAAAGACGACCACCCACAGGACCGCGTTAGAGAAGCCGAGGAGCTTCTGGCTGATTTGGTCGGCGGCCAGCGCCATGATGACGATCTCGAAGGTCGCCCAGCCGATGTTTTGGAGCACGTTCAGGGCTGTGGCCAGGTAGGAGCCGCGGATGCCGAGGGGCGCCCGCAGCGCGACCATGCTTGGCACCCCGAGGTCCGCGCCAACGACAGCGGCGAGCCCGAGCAGCAGGTTCCCGATGACGCCGCCGATGAGGATGGCGATGAGTGCCTGCGCAAGGCTGAAGTTATAGAGCACGACCAGCAGCGAGCCAGCGACGATCAGCAGTAGGCTGAAGCCGAGGCTGCTCCAGAGGGCGGTCTGGTCGAGGAAGCCGAGGATGCGGAGCCGCTGCGGCACCGGCTCGATACCCCACGACGGCGGCGGCTGGAGGCGAAAGGCCCGCTTCTCGCCAGGCAGGCTGGTCGGCATATCGGTGCTGGCCACGGTGGCTCCTTTCAAGAGCAAGCGCCCCGACTGAGTCGGGGCGCGTCACATCCGTATGCCTCTGCCTCCGTTCCCTTCGTCGGCATTACCCGGACAGGTTCGGACGGTCGGTGACGAGACGGCCACCCTCTCAGCCTGGCTCCCCAAGCTCCCGTATTCGGCTATGTGGTTGTGGCGGGAACTGTAGCAGCGAGCGTAGGCGCCTGTCAAGAAACCTGTCAGGACCGGGCCTGGTTTGCACGCGGAACGGGTGTGTAATAAAGTGTGCTTTGTACACATGCCTGGTTTCCGAGGTTCGCCGATGAAACGAGTGACGATCCTTTTCGATGATGAGCTCTTATACCGCGAGGTGAAGATGGAGGCTGCCCGTGAGGGCCGGCCAGTCAAGGACGTGGTGGCTGAGGCGCTCACCGAGTGGCTCCGTCGGAAGGACCGCATCACCCCAGAGCAGCAGCGCCGCCGACAGGAGGCGCTGCGGATGTCTGATGAACTGAGGGCGGGTCAACAGCCAGGGGAACCAGTTGATGACCTACTGCATCGCCTCCGCCTCGAGCGTTCTTGATTGCGGTCGACGCTTCACTAGCACTGAAACTGGTTCTTGATGAGCCAGGTAGTACTGCCGCGCGTGAGCTGTGGCAGCGTTGGACGGACAGCCGCGAAGTGCTCATTGCCCCCGTTCTGTTTTGCGCTGAGACATTTTCTGGATTGCGTCGGAGCGTGTATAGCGGTCGATTGAGTCAGGAGGACGGCGACAGAGCCTACACAATCCTCGACAACCTTACTGTCGAACTGCGCGAGCCTAATCAGCTCTATGGCACTGCGTGGCAGTTCGCGCAGCGCTTCCAGCGACCGACGGTCTATGACTGCTGCTATTTGGCGCTAGCTGCCATTACGCAGTGCGAGTTCTGGACGGCGGATAGACGCCTGGCCAATGCTGTGGGGAATCAGCTTCAGTGGCTACATCTGCTGGAGACGTAAGATGAGCGGACGGCAAAAGGTTCCGAACTTTATCCTCGCCGGTATGCAGTGCTAGGCTAGCGCCATGGACCTGCTCCTCGAGTTCCTAGAGATACTAGGCCGTGCCCTGACCTTCGCCGGCGTTGGCTTCTTTGCTTTCGCCTTCCTCAGCACGAACGAACTCAACCTGCAGAACATAGCGGCCCTGGTTTTGGCCGCGTGCGCGCTGGGGCTATGGCGCGGCGCGCGTTGGCTGCGCGCCCGCCGGTTGGCTCCGCCGAGCGTCTAGGACTCGGGTTCGAGGAACTCGATGGCGGCGGCGGCCAGGGCGGCGCGCACCAGCGCCGGCGTGACGTGAGTGCCGTCGCTCCAGGCGTACTGGTCGTCGCGCCGCACAATGGGCACGCCCCAGCGGCGAAGCGCTTGCTCGACTGTGGCCCGCTGCCCCTCGAGGACGGTCAGCGTGAAGCCACCGCCGCTTGGGGGAAAACCTTGCGGTTCCGTGCGCCGGATGTAGACTTTCGTTGGCATGGCTGGCTCCTTGTGGCGGTGGCCCTAGACTGGCACATTCGCCCGCGTTTGCCAAGCGGCGCTCTGCGTACGCACTGACTTTAGAGACTTTCCAGTCCTTGTTACGTTTCACAAATAGCGCAACTTCTGTAGCATACAGGCGGCTGTAGCAGACAGTCGGCAAATGGCGTGGCCAAGGGCGGCGGCTACATCCTCTGAAAGGGGTACGACTATGAGCGAGGGTGCAGGGTACTGGCAACGCGTGGCGAAGGCACGTTTCTCGCGCCGGGCCGCTCTCGCCTTCGGCGGCCTGGGTGGGGCTGTCGCGGTCGGCGCTGCGTTGCGCCTCAGCGGCTTCGTGAAGCGCCCCCCGGCCAGCGAAGCGGCGTCCATCTCGGTGCGAGCTCAGACGAACCACCTGTTCCGGCGGGCCGCCTTTGGCGCATCTCGGTTGGACCTCGACCAGCACGGAGACAAGCCGCCGGCCGCGATTGCCGCCATACTCGTCAACTACCAAGACGTCCCGAACGACGCGCTGGAAGCGCGGCTCGAGGCCGCGAACCTCGATATGACCAAGCGCGACGCCCTGCAGCGTTGGTGGCTCCTGCGGATGATGTACAGCACCCGGCCCTTCGAGGAGCGGATGACGCTCTTCTGGCACGGCCTCCTCACCACCGCCTTCACCAAGGTGAACAAGCCCGACCTGCTCTTGCAGCAGAACGACTTCCTCCGCCGGAACGCCCTGGGCTCGTTCAGAGACATCCTCGTGGGCATCAGCAAGGACCCGGCGATGCTGATCTGGCTCGACGGGGCGACCAACCGCAAGGGCAAGCCTAACGAGAACTACGCCCGCGAGCTCATGGAACTCTTCTCCATGGGCATCGGCAACTACACCGAGGACGACGTGCGCGAGGGCGCCCGTGCGCTCACCGGCTGGACGCTGGCCGGGGCGAAGGAGGGGCCGACCGAATCCGTGTTCCGGGCCGCCCAGCACGACGACGGCCAGAAGACCTTCCTCGGGCAGACGGGCAACCTCGGCCT
>Ga0209341_10006093_pt1 | contig 10793 bp, 11 predicted proteins | sample RifCSP13_2_FD_184020 | JGI IMG/M metagenome (GOLD analysis project Ga0209341, IMG submission 184020) | Soil microbial communities from Rifle, Colorado - Rifle CSP2_sed 13_2 (SPAdes) (version 2) | ecosystem: Environmental > Terrestrial > Deep subsurface > Rock core/Sediment | place: Rifle...
TTGCGCGGCGGCTTCAGCGGCCACGTCGGCATCGGCGCCGTTGAGCACGGCGAAGAACGAGTCCGGGCCGACACGGGCGACGATGTCGCTGGTCCGGAAACGCTGTCGGATGAGCGTCGCGATCGCGCGCAGGACGTTGTCGCCGACCTGTCGGCCGTGGCGCTCGTTGAGCATCCGGAAGCTGTCGACGTCGAACATGATCATCGACAGCGGCGGCCGCTCGGTGGGTGGAGCACGGCGGCGCAACGCGAGCAGCTGAGCCAGCGCGGCGTCGAGGTAGGCGTGGTTGTACAACCCGGTCATCGGGTCCCGCGGCGACCCTTCGTCGACTTCGCGCCGGGCGAGCGAGCCGGCCGCGGCAAGCGTGATCACGGGCACGATCTCCTCCAGCACTGGCAGGTCGACGTCGCTGAACTGGCGGCGCCGCTCCGACCGGCCGACGGTCAGGGTGGCGATGACGCGGCCAGCCTGCAACGCGGGCAGGGCGGCACTCGACCCGGCGAGCACGATGCGCCGCTCGCGGATCGCCTGGCCGGTGATGCCGACGCCGGGCAGAACCTCGACGCCCAACGCGCTGCCGGCCCCGCCATGGGCCGAGCGCACGAACTGGCGCCCGGTGGGCGGATCGAGCAGGGTCAATACGGCCATGTCCGCCTCGAGCATCGCGGCCGCGCCGATGACCATCACCTCGGGCATCGAATCGAAGGGCTCGTGGGCCAGTCGGTCGGTGAAGGCGACGAGCCGCTGGAGCCGCTCGGTCTGACCGGACGCGCGCGCCCGGGCGGCACCGAGCTGGTCGCGAACGAGCATCATCGGCCACGCCGCGAGCGCGCTGGCCGTCACCGCCGCGATGGCGTGCGTCATCCCTGTGCCCGCCCAGGCAGGCTGCGAGTAATAGAGCAGCGTATAAACGGCGCCTATCGCGCCGGCCAGCACGCCGGCCGACAGTCCGCCCAGGAATACGGCAACGACAACCACGACGGGCAGCAGGATCGCCGGCTCGATGCCCGGCGGGCGGCCGGTGAGCTCGATCAGCACGACCATCGCCGCGGCCAGCGCGAACGCCGCCAGGTGGCGCAGCGGCAGCGCAGGCGATGGCACGAATCGCCTGCGTGCCGCGGGGTCGGTCTTGGGTGCTTGGGCGAGGCTGGGTGCGGTCACTCGGGCGAAGATCGCACCGTCGCGGCCGGCCGGCAACAGAACGGAGGTCCTACCCGCGCTCCGACAGGCGGCCGGCCTACACTGCCGGCGTGACCGGCGCGCTCCCAGAAACGCTGACCGAGCGCCGCTTCGCGCTCACCAGCGGAACCGATCCGACGCTCACCATGGGCGCGTTGTGGTCGGGCCCGGGCGACCCGCAGATGCTGGTCGCACGCGACAGGTTGGCACGCGCCATGCGGCTTGCCTCGGGGGCTGCCTCACTGGAGCTGACGACAAGCGGCACGACCGTCCGCGCCCGCGCATGGGGACCCGGCGCGGCCGAGGCGCTCGACCTGGTGCCGGCGCTGGTCGGCGAGCGCGACGATCCGTCGCCGCTCGTCGCGCGACATCCGGCGGTGGCCGAGCTGATGCGCCGCTTCGCCGGCGCGCGGCTGACCAGTGGCGCGCCGGTGATCGAGGTCCTCGTAAACGCCATCCTGGGCCAGAAGGTGACCTCGTTCGAGGCGCGCCGGGCGCAGCGCCTGCTACTGATGCGCTTCGGTGAACGAGCGCCCGGACCGCTCGGCCTGACGCTGCCGCCGCCGCCTGAGAAGCTGGCTCGGCTGCCCTACTGGGCGTTCCGTGGACGGCGGCGGAGACGATGCGCCTCGCGTTGGGCGATCCCGACGCGGTCAGCGTGGGCGACTTCAATCTGCCGCGCCAGGTGTGCTGGGTGCTCGCCGCCGAGCGCGACGGCGACGACGCTCGCATGCTCGAATTGCTCGCGCCCTACCGTGGCCAGCGGGCGCGGGTGGTGATGCTCATCGAGCACAGCGGCCTGCGCCCGGCACGCCGAGCGCCGCGCCTCGCGCCGCGCTCGATCGCGGCGATCTAGCGCGTCAGCCGCGGCGCCCCCGGCGTGGTGTGCAGCTGCGGCCACTTAACGGCCACACAGCGGCTGGATGTCACGGCCAGCGCAACAGATCGCGACGCATGGACAGGTCTGCGTGGTGTTTCGTTGCGCCGTAGCGCCACTTTCGGGCGATGTGTGGTCGCTACGTGCGCCTCAGTGCACACAGGCAAGCGTCAGCCGAGGCGCACCAGCAGGCGGCCGTCGACCCAGCCTGTCCAGCCGTTCGAGCCGATCACCCGCGCCCAGGCGCCGCGCGTCTCGAGCAGCGCGAGCGGCACGCCCGGCCCGAGCATGACGCTCGGTGGTTGGGTTGGGTCGGGCGCGATCCAGGCGGCCATTCCGGCCGGCGGAACGACATGGGTCGGCAGGCCTGGCGGCTGTATCGGCAGGCCTGGCGGCTGGGTCGGCAGGCCTGGCGGCTGGGTCGGCATGCCCGATGGCACACCTGGCGCGCCCGGCTGCATCGTCATTGCCCCCGCCGGAACCAGATCCGGGAAAGCATCCAGCTGGCCGCGGATCGCCCGGATCCGGTCGCGCTGGGCATACAGGGCGGGGTCCTGGTCATCGCCGACTCGGGCGCGGATCATGGCCAGGTTGATCTGCTCGCGCTGCAGCTGACCGGCCAGCCGCCCCACCTGCGGGCCCTTGCGCTGGCCGATCCGCCGGCGTGCGTCCCATCGGCTGCGCAGGCCGCTCAGGTCGGCCAGCTCCTGCTCGGTCAATACGTCCGTGCCCACGTCGGCTGCGGTGAAGGTGCCGAACCAGCGCCGCTCGCGGCGCCGCGCCAGCACGACCAGGAGCACCAGGAAGGCCAGGAAGGGCAGGCCCTTGATCAGGCCGAAGACGACGATGCCGCCCAGGCCCGACAGGAGATCGGTCAGCAGCGGCGAGTTCCAGATGAAGTGGGCCCCGACCGCGAGCGCGAAAAGGGCCGCGGCGTACAGCACTCGCTTGCCGCGCGGTTGGTCGCGCTGGGTGACGTAGTAGGCCAGGCCCAGGCCGCTCAAACCAGTCCACAGAACGTGCATGTACGCGCCGACGAGCACCGAGCGGAGCACGAACATGCCCAGCACGGGGCCAATCTGGTCGCCGCCACCGGATCCGGCGACGGCCTGCATGAAATAGGTCACGTTCTCGACGGCGGCGAAACCAAGGCCGACGATCGCGCCGTAGACGAAGCCGTCGAAAAGGTCGTCGATCTCGCTGCGCGCGATGAGGTAGATCACGACCACGCCCAGGTACTTGAAAGTCTCCTCGACTGGCGGCGCGACGACGGCCACACCCCACGTCTGGGCGAAGTCCGGCCCGAACAGCTTGGCGAGCGCCTCGAGCAGGGCGGTGTTGGTGGTGATCGCCAGGCCGGCGGCGACGATGCCACCCCATACGAAGGCGGCCGCGACGAGAGAGATCGGCTCGCGCTCGAACAGGTCGAGCAGCCAGATGGCCAGCGCGACAGGCACGACGTAGAGCGCCAGCAGCACGATGCTGAACAGCCAGCCGGCGGGGAAGAACTGCAGGTAGGCCTGCTGCTCGCTGACGATCGTCAGGGCGGTGAAGACAAACAGCACGACGAACAGCCAGAAAGCCGGCTGGCGGCGTTGGAAGAAGCCGGTCTGGACGCCCCAGCGTGGCAGCGACGGTGGGGCCGCTGCGACCGGCGGCGGGGCCGGCGGGGCCGCCGTGCTCATGGCTGCACCTGCGTGTTGTCGATCATCCGCTCCGCCTCCGGCAGGAGCGAGCGGAGCGTGCCCGAACTGGCCCAGACGTCGAAGATCCAGCCGCTGCCGCCATGAACAAGCGCGGTCACCTCGCCTTCGACCTGGTTCTGGCCGAAGACGCCGGTGTACGTGCCGCGCACCGCGGGGTTGCCGTTGCCGATCTGGATCGGGCTCGGCGCGGTCGCGCCGAAGCCGGTCGCGTCGAGCGCCATGCTGTTTAGGTAAGACGTGTACACCGACCCGGCGTCGGTCGAGGCGGGCACGATGACGCTGAAGACATCGATTGCCACGCTGCCCTTGACCAGCCGCACGACGATGCTGCTGCCGGGCACCTCCTGGGTCACCCAGCCGGGCTCGAGCGGGACACGCAACGGCCCGATGGGCAGCGCCGAGCCGGGCGGCAGCGGAGTGCCCGGCCCGACGGCTGACACGGGCAGGATCGCATTGAGCAGCTGGGCGCCCAGGAAGATGGCGATGATCACGCCCGCGACGGCGAACGTCGGCCGCAGGCCAGACGGGTCGAGGTGCGACAACAGCGCACGCGCCTGGACAGTGGCGTCGAACGCGGGCCCGCGGGCGGGTGGTGGCGGCGGTGCCGCAGGTGGCGGTGAGGGCGGCGGCGGAGGTGAGACGGGCTCGGAAGACGGGGCGCTGCTCACAGCAACGCGACTCTAGCAGCGGTAATGCAACAATCGGTGCGTGCCCAGTCGCCCGCAACGTCGCCAGGGAGTCATCTACGGTCCGCCGCGGCCGCCCGAGGGTGGTCGCGACAGCGGCGCCATCCTGGGCCGCGTGCTGGGCGTCCTGGTGATCGTCCTCGCCGTTGGCGTGCTGGGCGGCGGAGCAGTGGTCCTGCTGGGCGGAGCCGCGGTGTCGAGTGCGACACCGTCGCCGTCGGCAGATCCGTCGGTCCTGCCATCTGGCGCGTCCCCCACGCCGGCCCTGTCGACCATCCCGCCCACCGCCGGTCCGTCACTGAGCCCGACGCCATCGCCCAGCCCGACGCCTTTCGTGCCCACCGTCCAGGTCGGTCCCGGCTTCGTCACCTTCGGCACGCGCTCCGATGCCGACCTCAACATCGTGGACGCGCGCAGCGCTTTCCGGCCGGGCGAGACGATCACCTGGAGCGCCCACCTGTCCGAACCGGCCAACTCGGCCGACCTGCAGGTGCGCGTCCTCAAGCTCGATCCTGACGTAGACAGCGGCGAGCGGCTGATCAGCGAATCGGGCGTGCGCCCGCGCGTCGAGGGCGGGCAACGCTTCGAGCGCAAGATCCGACCGGCCCGGGCGCTCGACGGACCGGGCATCTACGTCGTCCGCTACATGCGCGGCGAGGCGATCCTCTCGGAGGGCTATTTCCTGGTCGAGCAGTAGTCTCCCCGTCCGCGGTGGTGCGGGTTATGCTGACCTGCGCTCGTGCAACACTCGAAGCGTCCTTGAGCGACTCCCCGCCGCCGTCCCGGCTGACCGTCGCTGCCCTGGCCTGTCTCGCGTTGCTGCTGGCCGCTGTCGCGTGCGACACGCCGGCCGGCACACCCCGGCCCAGCCCGTCGCTGATCGTGCTCCAGTTCACGCCCCAGCCGAGCAGATCGGCGGCGCCCACCTCGAGCGCCGCGGCGACGTTCGCCAGCTGGCCGATCGGATGGGACGTGGCCTTCTGCGAGATGTTCAGCGATGCCATCATCGCCCAGCAGCTGATAGTCGACGTCGAACGGGCCCTCGACGAGGACAACCGACACGACGCCCGGCTGCTGGCCGACGAGTTGACCCTCACCGCCACCCATGTCACCGAGCTGCTGGCCGAGCTGCCAGATTGGAGCACGGCTGCCGACGCCGACGCCGGCATCGCGACACTGATGGACTTGGGCGCCCGCGCGGGGCGCGAGTACCACGACTATTTCGCCAACGACAAGCGCGCCGCCCTGCGTCGAGCGCGTCACCTGCGCCGCCAGAACGCCGACCAGGTGCCGCCGATCAACGACGAACTCGAGGCGCTGGCCGACCGTGGGCTGGCCTGCCCCGGCGCGAACCTGGTGCTCGAATCGCCGTCGTGACCGGCAAACGCGCGATAAGCGGCGGGTAATCGCTCGATAAGCCGTCGCCGCCAGGATGTGCGGCATGCAGCGCAAGCACCGCCCGGGTTCTCGTGGCGCAGACGAGCGTCTGCTGGTTAGTGCCTCGCCAGAGGAACTGCGCCGCGCCCTGGATGCGCTGTCACCCGAGCTGCCGTGGGCCGAATTACGCGACGCTCTACGGCCGGTGTTCGTGCGCCGCCGGCCGCTGCCGCCAGGCATCGAGCGGCCGGTCACGCTGACCACGCCGCTCGGTCTTCAGGTCGCCCTCGGCGCGGACATCGGGCCGGCGGTCATGTACGTCAGCCCGGGCATGCTCGAGACGTGGTCGATCAGCGCCGATGCAGCCTTCGACCAGGCGATGGCGAACCTTCGCGCGGCGATGGCCGCCGAGCGCGACGCCGAACTCGAGTACGGAACGATCGGCGACGTGCCGACCTGGTGGTACCAGTCTCGCGGCGGCCTGGCGTCGGGCCTGCTCCTGATCGAGGACGAATTGCACAGGCGCTACGGTGCCGAGCCGCGCTTGCTCGTCGCGCCGATGCGCAACCTGTTGATCGCGGCGCCATTCGATGCCGACAGGGCACTCATGTCGTGGATCCGCGACGACATCGCGTTTGAGGATCCCAACGGCCTCGACCTGCCGCTGTTCGCCCTGGTCGATGGCCGCTTGTCGATCGAGGGCGGTGGCGGCGTGGGTCGCGGCGTGCCGGTCCACTGATAGCCGACCGCCGCTTTGGCTCAGCGCCGGCGGGCGTCCTGGCCGGGTATGCCGCGCTCGCCGAGAGCGGCCGCGAGACCCTCCAGGTCAGCGACTGTCACGTACAGCGCCGTCAGTCTGAACATGCCCCAGCGGACAGGTTCGCCGAAGTCGAGCCGGACACCGCCGCGATGGTTGCCGCCGAAGGTCAGGTCGCTGCTGCTGCTCGCGGCTGAGGTCGAGCGGCTTGACGTCGTCGACGCAGACATCAACGACCTCGAGTTGCTCGAGGAGGCCGCGCGCCGGCGCGGCGTGACGCACATCATCCATCTGGCCGCGCTGCAGTTCCCCTTCTGCGCCGCGGACCCAATCGCCGGCGCGCGGGTCAACGTCCAAGGCACGCTGACCATGTTCGAGCTCTGTCGCCGGCTGGATATCGGCCGGCTGGTGTACGCCAGTAGTGCGGCGGTCTACGGGCCCAGGACGCATTATTCGGACGAGGTGTTGGCGGCCGATGCGGAGCTCTACCCGACCTCCCACTACGGGGTGTTCAAGGTCGCCAACGAGCAGGCCGCTCGGGTCGCGTGGGAGAGCCACGGCGTGGCCAGCGTCGGGCTGCGGCCCCATTCGGTCTACGGCCCCGGGCGCGACCAGGGCGTGACCTCCAAGCCGACGCTGGCGATGATCGCCGCCGCGAGCGGGCGACCGTATCGCGTCGATTTCGGCGGCGCATACCAGTTCCAGTTCGCCGACGACGTGGCCGGTTGGTTCATTGCCGCCGCCCGGGCCGAGCTGCCCGGGGCGACGGTTTTCAGCCTGCCGCGGACGATCGGCGTGAGCGAGATCGTGGCGGCGATTGAGGAGGTCGAGCCCGCTAGCCGGGGGCAGATCACTTTCGGCGAACGGGTCCTGCCCTTCCCGAGCGCGTTCGACGGCCGGCCAGTCGAGGCGGCGATGGGCGCTCGACCGGAGACCGCGCTGGCCGACGGCGTGGGCCACACGATCGCGTGCTATCGCCGAGCGCTGACTCAGCACAAGCTGGACGACGCGTTCCTCGACCGCGTCCTGGCGGCCTAGAGATGGATATCGAGCAGTTCGCGGCGCGCCTCGACGCACTGCGCGTCGTGCCGGTGGTGACCATCGACGATGCGCGCGACGCGGCGGGACTCGCCGCCGCGCTGACTGGCGGTGGCCTGCCGATCGCCGAGATCACCTTCCGGACGGACGCCGCGGCCGAGGCGATCGCCGCCATCCGTGCCGCGCAACCTGCGCTGCTCGTAGGCGCGGGAACGGTGCTCGACGTGGCGACGGCCGATCGTGCCCTCGCTGCCGGCGCCGAGTTCATCGTCGCGCCGGGGCTCAACCCGAGCGTCGTTGAGCACTGCCTGGCGCGCGGCGTTGCGGTCATCCCCGGCGTCGCCACGCCGACCGAGATAGAGGCCGCGCTGGCCATGAGCATTGGGCTGATGAAATTCTTCCCGGCCGAGGCGATGGGTGGGGTGCGCTACCTTTCGGCCTTCGCCGCGCCCTACCGGGGGATCCGATTCATGCCCACTGGCGGCATCAACCCCGGCAACCTGGCCGCGTACCTCGCGCTGGCCAACGTGGTTGCGTGTGGCGGGACGTGGATCGCCAGCGCGGAGGCAATCCGCGAGCAGCGCTGGGATGAGATCACGAGGCTGGCCGCTGAAGCCGTCGAGATCGCCCGCGGGGCGCGCGCCTAGCGGGTGAGTGGGGCGGCCGAGGCCCCGTAGCGCTCGGCAATCACTTCGGCCATGATGGCCAGCGCGGTCTCGGCCGGTGAGCGTCCGCCGATATCCAGTCCGATCGGGCCGTGCAGCCGCGCGAGATCCTCGTCCGGGACGCCGGCCGCGCGCAACCTTTCGCGACGCTCGGCCTGGGTCTTGCGCGATCCGATGGCGCCCACGTAACGGCAGCCGCGGCGCAGCGCTTCGACGATCGCCGGCTCGTCGAACTTGGGATCGTGGGCGAGCACGGCAACCGCGTCGTACGGACCGAGGCGGATGGCATCGGCGACCTCGTCAGGCCAGCCCACGATCAGCTGGTCGGCAGCGGGGAAGCGCTCCGCGGTGGCGAAGGTGGGGCGCCCGTCGATGACGATGGCCTCGAAGCCGAGTTCGTGCGCGAGGCGGACCAGCGACCGCGCGATCTCGACCGCGCCGACGATCACCAGCCGCGGCCGGACCGGGTAGGCCTCGACGAAGAACCGGCGCGTGCCCAGTTCGATTGCCCGCGAGTTACCACGCAGCAACGCCTCGTGCGCAGCGGCGACGATGGCGTCGTCCGTCGCGGCATTCGCCGTGGTGCCCTCCAGCCGGCCGTCGTCGTGCACGACGAGGCACGGCAGGTGCGGTTCGTCGGCCCGTAGCTCGGTCACCACCGCGACGCCCCGCGATGACCGGGCCGCGTCAACAACCTCGGGCGGCACGTCCGGTTCGATGAGCACGTCGATCGAGCCGCCGCAGGCCAGGCCCACGCCCCACGCCTGCTCGTCGGTAATGCCGTAGCGGACGACGCGCGACCGTCCGCTCATCATCGCCCGCTCGATCTCCTCGGCCGCGACGCCCTCGACGCACCCTCCCGACACGGACCCCGCAAGGCGGCCGTCGCTCGCGTACAGCAGTACCGCTCCCTCCGGCCGCGGCGACGACCCGAACGTGCGGATGACCACCGCGCGGCCGAAGCGCACACCCGCGCGCTGCCACGCCTCGATGGTGTCGAGCAACTCCTTCATCGGGCCTCCAGCCTCTGCTTGAGGCGGCCGAGGTCAGCCGCGAGGACCTCTCTCAACGAACCGACCATCGGCCTGACCAGGCCGTACAACAAGCCGGGGTTGCCCTCCGCGGTAACGAAGACACGCGTGCCTGTCGGGGCCGCCTGGAGGCGCCAGATCATCTTGACGCGCGTGGGCTTGTCGACGCTGAACTCGAAGCTGCGCTCCGACTCGAGCGCGGTGACCTTTGCGTGGACTTCGAACAGGCGACCCAGGATCCGGCTGAACTGCGTCCACGACGTGCCCAGCCTGACCGGATCGTCAGATAGGTCGACGACCCTTTCCACCCCCCCTGACCAATCCGGATGGTGGGCGACGTCGGTCACGACGGCAAAGACTTCCGTGGTCGGCCGCTCGATCGTGACGTCGGCCTCGATCCTGATGCGCACGACACGATCGTATTCGCCGCAGACGAGCGGGTTCCGTCCGGGGCGACTACAGCCGGGATATCGCCGCCTCGGCGATTGCAGTGGCCATCCGCCGCATCCGTGTCGGGTCGCTGGTCAGGTTGTGACGACGTCGAGCTCGGCGAAGGCCGGGTGCCGGTAGGGCTGGCAGTGGTACCGGGGCCTAATGGCACTCGTCGAACACCAGGTCGTCGTCTGATCATCAGGCTGCATGACACCGACACCCGAGGGGTCCCGCATCGCCCGGGAACGACGCACGGTCCGCTGCATGGTGGAGATCTACTGCCGCGGCCATCACCAGCGCAGTAGCGCGTTGTGTGAACAGTGTGACGGTCTCTATTCGTATGCCATGGCCCGGCTGGACCGCTGCCCCTACAAGGACGACAAGCCGACCTGCAAGAAGTGTCCGGTTCACTGCTACAAGAAGGACTTTCGTGCGGTGATGCGGCAGGTGATGGTCTACGCCGGTCCGCGCATGCTCATCTCACATCCGGTGCTCGCCATCCGGCATCTGCTCGATGAGCGAAGACCCCCGCCCGCACAGCCCGCCCGATCCACGCCTCAATAAGGCAGAGCTCGAAGCTGGGCAACGGGAGGAATGGTCGGGGCGGCCAGATTTGAACTGGCGACCCCAGCGTCCCGAACGCTGTGCGCTACCAGGCTGCGCTACGCCCCGACCGATCCGAAAAGATCTCCCTACCGGACGCTCTTTATTCCCCAGACGCCTGTTAAGTTATTGATATCGTGGAGTGCACCCCCTGCCCCATGGAGGCGGGGTCTCGGCCAGGTTCAAGGACTTAGGCGCGCTTTGGGAAAAACCCCGGCCGAATTGGCGTCCTTAAGGTTCAAGCAGTTGCGGCTTACCAGCGAGGGGGTTTTCCCCAGGTTTCGAGAGCGCTCCGATCCGGCTCGGTCGAGCCCTGGCTCGAGAATCGGTCCGTCTTCGGGTGACCGACACGGTAGACCACCCAGCCTCGTAGGCTGGCCGACTCCCGCGAAAGACGTTCGCCTCTTCGGTTCGACGGGGCGTCGTCGAATCTCGCGCCCTT
>Ga0209341_10006094_pt1 | contig 10792 bp, 9 predicted proteins | sample RifCSP13_2_FD_184020 | JGI IMG/M metagenome (GOLD analysis project Ga0209341, IMG submission 184020) | Soil microbial communities from Rifle, Colorado - Rifle CSP2_sed 13_2 (SPAdes) (version 2) | ecosystem: Environmental > Terrestrial > Deep subsurface > Rock core/Sediment | place: Rifle...
CCTACTCGCTCAATGCGCGCCATGAGCGAGTAGGCGTACAGCACCACGATCGCGCCGAACAGGATAAAGAAAATGCCCGCCATCCACTGGGCGCTCATCGAGTCGGTGAACCGCAAGTAGAGAACCAGCAAGACCAGAAGAAAACTTCCGAGCGCTGCTTCACCGAATTGCCGCAGTCCATAACGCATGCCGTTACCGAGGATAATGGCCAGAAACACCAGGTAGGCCGGCGAGGTCATGCTGGAGTCGGCAAGCGCGCAGAATGCCACGCCCACGAGATCGGTCCACATGGCGAGCCGCCAGCGCAGCGGCGAAAGCGTGTTGCGCCGCGCGTGCAGGAGATAGACCGTGGTCAGAAATACATAGACCAGGTGTACGACATTTACCGCAAGCAGGAATTCGACGCTGCGCGTCACCGGCAACCCGAGGTTGAAGTATACGAGGCCGAGAGCCCAGAACAGGTAGCGGGTGATAAACTGGCTGCGTTGATCGTCCCAACTGACGACGCGCAAATTCGCGGGGCTCGCCAGGAAGGATAAATTCCAGCGCGGCCTGTCGGCTTTGGCTCTGTCGGACTCGCGCCGAAAGTGCATATCCTATCTACTCCGGTCTGTTCACTTTCAGGATAGCAGCTCTACCAGGCCCTACAAACGCCGGTGCGCGCGTTTGATGGCCGCGCGCACCTGCTCGGGCGCGGTACCGCCCAGGTGGTCGCGCGCCGTCACCGAGCCATCGAGGGTCAGTATCGTGTATACATCCGGTTCGATGGCCGGCGAGAACCCCTGCAACACCTCGATTTTCATTTCGCTTAGATCCTGGCCGGTGTCGATGCCGTGACGCACCGCGCGGCCGACGACTTCATGCGCATCGCGGAACGCCACGCCCTTGCGCACCAGGTAATCGGCCAGATCGGTGGCCGTGGCGAATCCACGCTGCGCGGCGCTGCGCATCGCTTCGCGATTCACGCTCATTGCCGGAATCATTTCGGCGAACACCTTCAGGCAGCCGAGCACCGTATCGAGGGAATCGAACAACGGTTCCTTGTCTTCCTGATTGTCCTTGTTGAAGGCAAGCGGCTGGCCTTTCATCAGGGAGAGCAACGTCACGAGGTTGCCGTGCGCGCGCCCGGTCTTGCCACGCACCAGTTCCGGCACGTCCGGGTTCTTCTTTTGCGGCATGATGCTGGAGCCGGTGCAGAACGCGTCCGACAGCTCGATGAACCCGAACTGGCTGGACGACCAGAGAATCAGTTCTTCCGAAAAGCGCGACAGGTGGGTCATCAGCAACGCCGCGGCTGACACAAATTCAATGACGAAGTCGCGATCCGACACCGCATCCAGCGAGTTCTCCGCGGGCGCATCGAAACCCAGCGCCTTGGCGGTGTGCAGACGATCGATCGGGTAACTGGTGCCGGCCAGCGCCGCCGCGCCGAGCGGCATGATGTTCACGCGCTTGCGGCAGTCGCTGAATCGCTCGCGGTCGCGCACCAGCATCTCGAACCAGGCGAGCAGGTGATGGCCGAAGGTGACGGGCTGGGCGACCTGCAGGTGGGTAAATCCGGGCAGGACCGTATCGGCCTCGCGCTCGGCCACGCCGAGCAGCGCCTCCTGCAGGCGGCGCACGGCGGCGTTCACCTCGTCGATGCCGTCGCGCAGGTACAGGCGCATGTCGGTCGCTACCTGGTCGTTGCGCGAACGTCCGGTGTGCAGCTTCTTGCCGGCGTCGCCGATGTGCTCGATCAGGCGCGCCTCGATGTTCATGTGCACGTCTTCGAGCGCCGTGCTCCATTCGAAGCGCCCGGCGTCGATCTCGGCTTCGATGTCCTTGAGCCCCCTGACGATCAGCTCACACTCCTCGGGCATCAACACACCGACATGCGCCAGCATGCGTGCGTGCGCGATCGACCCGGCGATGTCGTGCCGGTAGAGGCGCCGGTCGAATGTCACCGAGGCCGTGAACGCCTCGACGAAGCTGTCGGTGGATTCCGTGAAACGCCCGCTCCAGGGTTTTTCTGAGCTCAAGGCTGGACACCGAAAAATGGAGAGCCGCCAGTATAACCCAACTTTCGGCGGGGCCTGAGACGGGCTGCCATTTATCCGTGGCGGCATCCCGGTTATCGGTAATCCATTGTTGTGGATGCCGGATGTGGCTACGGTTAGACCTATCGGTTGGGTAAAGAGCAGTGCCCTGGTCCGGACTCTCCTTTGTGCACCCCCCACCCCGAATACCGGACCAGGTGTTAAGACCCCCGCCCAGGATGGGCGGGGGTTTTTTATTTCCTTATATATATCGCCGCCTTGCAGGCAGTGTAAACTTCCCATCTGTTCCCTGGTCTGACCAGGACGATAACAGACCGTTGCAGGCATGCCGCCGCCGGGCCACACCGCTACAGGATTTCGGCAATATAACAGATTGAAGACTCAGCACATGGCCAAGGCTATCGGTGACGGCCAGCACTTTCTCCCCGACTTCGGATCGTTCAAGGTGGCGATCCGCATCGTGCTGCTGGCGGTTATCATTGCCGCCATCATCACCATCAGCCGCAACGACATCTTCAACGAGAAGGCCTGGCAGGATCTCAACCTGCTAACCGGCTTTGCGCTCATTTTGTCACTGATCAGCGTGCTGGTGCTGAAACTGTTTTCGCCCGTGATCCGGCGTCTGTCCGTGAGCGCCGGGTCGCTGCTGGTGTTTCTGCTGATTTTGATCGTGATCGTTGTGGGAACCGAGCTCATGGTATTCGCGCTCTACGATCTACGGCTCATCTCCGAACGCTGGCCGGATTGGCATTATTCCCTGCTGTTGCGCAGCGTCCTGGTCGGTTCGCTCATCAGCATCCTCGGCCTGCGCTACCTGTTTGTCGCACACCGCTCGGAGCTCGACTCGCATGCCGAGCAGGAAGCGCGCCTGCAGGCCCTGCAATCGCGCATCCGTCCGCATTTTCTGTTCAACAGCATGAATTCCATCGCCAGCCTCACCCGCTCCGACCCGGCGCTCGCGGAAACCGCACTGCAGGACTTGGCCGACCTGTTCCGCGTGCTGCTCGCGGATGCGCGCAAGCTGGTGCCGATCTCGGCGGAGCGCGAAATCTCGCGCCAGTACCTGGAGATCGAGAAGCTCCGGCTCGGCGACCGCCTCAAGGTAACCTGGCACGTGAACAACGTGCCCAGGTCGGCGCTCATCCCGGCACTCACGCTGCAGCCGCTGCTGGAAAATGCCATCTACCACGGCATCGAGCCGCGTTTCCAGGGCGGTACGCTGCGCATCGAGATCTGGGGTGAGGACGAGTCGCTGAATGTGATGATCAGCAATCCGCTGCCGGATATCCCCAAGCACGCGCACGGCAAGGGCAACAAGATCGCCGTGGACAATATCCGCCTGCGCCTGGAAAGCCATTTCGGCGATGCCGCCGGCATGCAAGCTTTTCAGGAAGGCGGCCAGTATCATGTGAAGTTGCGCATGCCGATCGTACGGGGTTAACGGATGGCCATCGACACCAGCAAGCTCGCTGCCTGGTCCATGCAGGCGCGTGAACAATTCACCAGCGGCGCGCGCCTGTTGCGCGACCGTCTGCTGCCACGGGCGGCCGACGCCACGGGTCGCCTGCTGCGTCTGTTTGCGCCGGCGCCGGCCACGACCGCGGACGATACGCATTTCCTGCCGAACTTCTGCCGCGGGAACGCAATCGGCGGCATTGTGCTGATCGCGGAGCTGCTGGCGATCGTGATTACGCTGGTCACACGCCGCATCTCCGAGAATCTGTTTCAGGACCTGCTGCTGGTTTCGCTGTTCGTGCAGTGGATCGCGCTTTCCGGCGCCGCCACCCTGTGCGCCGCGCGCCGTTTCCTCGACAGGCTGCCCAACTCGCGCGCCCTCGGCTTTGCCTACTTGCTGCTGCTCGGCGTAGTGCTGGTCGTCAGTGAAGCGGCCGTGTGGGTGATGTGGCTGGTCGGAATGGTCGGCTCGCCGCGCCCGGAGTGGTATGCCTACTTCCACATTCAGAATTTCACGGTGGCGGCCATCATCAACGCACTGGCCTTGCGCTACTTCCTCGCCCGCCACCAGTTGCGCCAGCGCACCCTGTCCGAGGCGCGCGCCAAGATCGAGGTGCTGCGCTCGCGCATCCGTCCGCACTTCCTGTTCAACACCATGAACATCATCGCCAGCCTGATCCGCAGCGCCCCGGACAAGGCCGAGACCGCGGTGGTGGACATGGCCGACCTGTTTCGCAGCATGCTCGCGGACAGCGAGAACCTGGTGCCGGTGGGCAATGAGGTCGCGATCGCCAAGAAATATCTCGATATCGAAATGCTGCGTCTCGACAACCGCCTGCGCGTGGACTGGCACGTCGGCAAGTTCCCGCGCAAGGCGGTGATGCCGATCCTGATCTTGCAACCATTGCTGGAGAATGCCATCCAGCATGGCATCGAGCCGATCCCGACCGGCGGAACGATCGACGTGCAGCTGCGGGAAGAAAACGACATTATTCATATTCTGGTCACGAACCCGCTGCCGCGCGCGCGGTCCAAGCCGCCGATGGGAACGAGGCGAGGGCCGCGCGACATGGACGTCGCGTCTGCGGCTTCGGCAGCAACGCCGTTGCCGAGCGAACGAGCCCTGGACAACCTGCGCCTGCGCCTGGAAAGCCACTATGGCCAGGCGGCGCGCATCGAAATCGTGCAGGAACCGGAACGCTTCAGCGTGGCGGTGGAAATTCCAATTCGCGGAGAAACAGCATGAGAGTATTGATCGTGGACGATGAAAAACTGGCGCGCGACCGTTTGCGCGAATTGCTCAACGAAATCGGCGGGCACACCGTGGTCGGCGAGGGCACGAATGGCAACGAGGCCGTGGAAAAGGCCGCGGAGCTCAACCCGGACGTGGTGCTGACCGACATCCGCATGCCGCGCATGGACGGACTGGAGGCGGCCATGCACCTCATGGGCATGGAAAATCCGCCGATGGTCATTTTCACCACCGCCTACGACCAGCACGCGCTGCACGCCTTCGAGGTGAATGCCGTCGACTATCTGCTCAAGCCGATCCGCAAGGACCGGCTGGCGGCGGCGCTTGATAAGGCCAAGAAGCTCACCCTGCAGCAGTTGCATGAAATCAATCAGGCGCAGGAGACGCCGCAGGCGCGCACCCACATCAGCGTGCACCTGCGTGGCAACATCCGCCTGGTGCCGGTGCAGGACATCCTGTATTTCATGGCCGACAGCAAATACGTCACAGTGCGCACCACGGGCGAGGAACACCTGATCGAGGATTCGCTGGTCAACCTGGAAAAGGAGTTCGGGGAAAAGGTGTTCCTGCGCGTCCACCGCAACGCACTGGTCGCCACCAGCTACATCAAGGGCATCGAGAAAAGCACGGCCGGCAACTGGCAGGTGGCGCTCACCGGTCTGGAGAAGAAGCTGGACGTCAGCCGCCGGCACGCCGCCGCGGTGCGCCGCTGGGCGCGGCGCTGAACCTCAACGACTGGCGCGACGCAGCTTTTCGCCAGCGCTGACGATCGAACTCTCCAGATAGGCGCCATAGAAATCGCGCGTCGTCAGACCGACCAGATCGGGCGCTAGCGGTGCGCCATCCGGCCCGAGAAAGCGCAGGTGCGGCACCAGCGTGACGTCTTGCCGTCTTGCAAATGCACGGTGGTCCATTCTGGTTCCATCGAACGACACAAGCGGTTGCTTCCCGCCAATCTCGACAGTGCGCAACACAAACTGCGGCACACGTTCGTTCTCCCGCTGCAACCGCGCCAAATAGAGGTCCTCCACCTCGCGACAAAACGGGCAGGTCGTGGAATGAAAAAACAGCACGATCGGCAGGCGCTGCGCACGCGCAAGCCGTCCGTCGGCACGCAGGTCCACTGCCGGCGGCAAGGCATCTCGTGCCTGGCTGCAACCGGGCAGCAGCAGGGTCAGGGCAACGAACAGGAATTCCGGGAGACGGGATCGGAACATGGCAGGAAAAATCCGTACGGTATGATTCGACGACCGCTTTCGCCTAAGTATAATGGCAAGACGAACGCAGCAGGGCCTCGTTGAATTATACCGATAATGCCGGAATCCATCTCGCTACCCACCCAACCGAACCCCTGACCTATGAACCGCCTGCGCATCAGCACCCGCAAGAGTCCGCTCGCCCTGTGGCAGGCCGAACACGTGCGTGCACGACTCATGGCGTTGCATTCAGACCTAAAGATCGAGCTGGTAAAAATGAGCACCGAGGGCGACCGCATCCTGGACGCACCGCTCGCCAAGGTCGGCGGCAAGGGGCTGTTCGTCAAGGAGCTGGAACAGGCGCTGCTCGACGGACGCGCGGACATTGCCGTGCACTCTCTCAAGGACGTCACCGTCACCCTGCCCGACGGGCTGCATATCCCGGTGATCGGCGAGCGCGAAGATCCACGCGACGCCTTTGTATCCACGCGCTTCGATTCGCTGGCCGCCCTGCCGAAAGGCGCGCGCGTCGGCACCTCCAGCCTGCGGCGCACCTGTCAGCTGCGCGCGCGCTACCCGCATCTGGAGATCGTGAGCCTGCGCGGCAACGTCAATTCGCGCCTCACCAAGCTCGTTGGCGGTGAGTTCGATGCCATCATACTCGCCTGTGCCGGTCTCAAGCGCCTCGGCCTGGGCGAGCACATCCGCGCTGAACTCGCACCGGAAATATTACTGCCCGCGGTCGGTCAGGGGGCGATCTGCATAGAGTGCCGGACCGGTGACGTTGCCATCGAACAGCTCATCGCCCCGCTGCATCACCGGCCCACGGCGACGCGCGTCGCCGCCGAGCGCGCCCTCAATGCGCGCCTCGAGGGCGGCTGTCAGGTGCCCATCGCCGCCTATGCAGAACTGAATGACGATGTCCTGCGCCTGCGCGCGCTGGTCGGCGAACCCGACGGCAGCCATGTGATTCGCGGCGAGATCGAGGGCGATGCCGCGCGTGCCGAGGCCCTCGGTGTCGACCTGGCCAATGAGCTGCTGACGCGCGGTGCGCGCACCATACTCGACAAGGTCTACGGCCGTGTTTAGGGAAAGCAAGCCTGCACAACAACCATATTAAGGCCAGCCTGCGCGGCGTGCGGGTGCTGGTAACACGCCCCGCGCACCAGGCCGAGGCGCTCGTCCGGAGTATCGAAGCGGCCGGCGGCGAGGCCGTGCGTTTACCAACCATTGAAATCATCGCACCGGCCAGCACAACTGCCTTGCACGCCGTGCTCGACCGCCTGCCCGAGTTTGCCTTCGCGATTTTCATCAGTCCGAATGCCGTGCGCGGGTTTCTGCCGCTCGTGCGCGTGCGCGGCGGCGTTCCGGCCGGTTTGCGGCTGGCCGCGGTCGGCCAGGGGACGCTGCGCACCCTCAACGAGGAAGGATTTGATGAGGTACTGGCCCCGCTGGAACGCTTCGACAGCGAGGCGCTGCTCGAGCTCCTGCCGCCCGCCGTCGTAGCAGGAAAAGATATCCTGATCGTGCGCGGCGAAGGCGGATACAAAAAGCTCGGCGAGAGTCTGAACGCGCGTGGCGCGCGCGTGGTCTATGCCGAGTGTTACCGGCGCGTGCCACCACATCAGCCCGATGCGGCAATCCTCGCGTGCCTGCGCCGGGGTGAAATCGATATTCTGGTTCTCACCAGCATCGAAGGCGCCGGAAATCTCTGCACGCTGGTGGGCGAAACCGGACGTGCACAGTTGCTGGCCATGCCGGCGGTAGTCGTGAGCGAGCGCCTGTTACAGACCTGCCGGGAACTGGGATTCCACGGCGATCTGCGTGTCGCCGCCCAGGCGAGCGATGCGGCGATTGTGTCCACACTGCGTGCATGGCGGGCCGGACAAAATTCCCTATAATGGGCCCTCGAAGGCATTTACCGGCCCGCTCCAACTCGCGAACCACACACCATGGCCCAAGACACCGACACCCCCCCGGCCCCATCCGCAAAAAAGCGTGCCAACCGCCGCGCGGCCACGCACGGACGCACCGGCCGCTTTGCCGCCGGGCTGGCCCTGGTGCTGGCGATCATCGCCATGCTGGCGAGCGGCTATGTCAGCTGGCTGGTCAACAGCAAACGCGGCCTCAGCGACGCCAAGGGCCGGCTCGTGAATGTGGAACAGGATACCGCGCAGTTGCAGGCGTTGTCGGCGCAAATGAACCAGGAACTCGCCACGCTGCGCGAAACCCAGGAAACGCTCAAAAGCGGTGTGCAGGCGCTGCACGGCGAAATCGGCAAGGGCCGGCGCGCCTGGCTGATCGCCGAAACCGAGAACCTGCTGGTCATGGCCCAGCATCGGCTCAGCTACGCGCGTGACGCGCGCCAGGCGCTCGCGGCGTTGCGCGTAGCCGATCGCCAGTTGCAGCAACTCGGCGATCCCGACTACCTGCCGGTACGCAAACTCCTGGAAAGCGAAATCGGCGCCCTTGAGAGTTTCGAGCGTCTCGATCTCAGCGGCATGGCCCAGCGTCTCGGGCAGCTCGGCGCGCGCGTGAACACCCTGGCATTCGCCCCGGATCCGGTGCGTCCAACCGGTGAGCCGGCCACGGACGGTGAACAGGGGTTTCTGCGTGAAGTGTGGAAGGATCTGCGCAACCTGGTGAGTATCCGCACCACCACCGATGTGCGTCGTCCCTTGTTGCTGGCGGAGCAGAAATATTTTCTGCGCGAGAACCTGCGCCTGATGCTGTACGGCGCGCAGGTGGCGCTGTTGCACGGCGACTTCACAACCGTCGAATTGAATGCAAAGAACGCGCGTCAGTGGCTGGGCGATTATTTCGACACGGGCACGCCCGCCGTGCAGAGCGCGGCGAATGAACTCGATGCCGTCCTCAAGGCCCGCAGCGTGGACCTGCCGGACGTTTCCAGCTCGCTCAAGGCATTGCGCGAAATCACCGCCAGACGGACCGCTTCATGAAGACGCTGTTCGGCATCCTGTTGCTGCTGTTCGTCGCGGCGTCGGTCACGCTCATGGTATTCAAAAATCCGGGCTACGTGCTGATCACGCGCGAGCCGTACGTGCTCGAAACCTCGCTCGCGGTATTCCTGCTAATTGCCGCCGCAGTATTCGTGATCCTTTATTTCTGCGTGCGCCTGCTGGCGCGCATTTTGCGCGCGCCGCACAGCCTGACGCGTTGGCGACAGACGCGCCGCACCCGCAAGGCGCGCGAGGCCTTCCTCAACGGGCTCACACAGCTGTTAGCGGGCGAGTGGCTCAAGGCCGAGAAGCAACTGGTGGCCAGCCTGCACGCCGCGGACTCGCCGTTTCTCGGATATCTCGCTGCGGCGCTGGCAGCCCAGGGGCAGGGAGACACCGACAAGCGCGATCAGTACCTATCGCAGGCGCACCAGCACAGCGGCGCCAGCGCGCTGGCCACGGAAATGACCCAGGCGCAGCTCCAGCTGCTCGCCGGACAGAACGAGCAGGCGCTCGCCACACTCACGCGCGTACAGGCCAGCCATCCACAACAGGCGCACGCCGTGCGCCTGTTGATCGAAACGTACCGGCGACTGCGCGATTGGCAGAATCTGGCGCACCTGTTGCCGGAGGCACGCCGTGGTCACCTGTTGCCGGACGCGGAACTCGACGCCCTCGAGCGTACGACACAGCGCGAGCTGCTGAACCTGCCGCTGCCGGCCGGTTCCCTCGATACCCTGCATCGGGCGTGGTCCGAGGTTCCCGAAAGCGCGCGCCGGCACCCGGATTTGATCTTTGTGTATGCGCGCCAATTGATCGACCAGAACGCCATGGACGAATGCACGGCCCTGCTTGCCATGGCGCTTGAGCGCCAGTGGGATGAGCGTCTGGTGCGGCTATATGGCGAGGCACGCGATGCGCAACCGGCCGCGCAACTCGAAACCGCCGAGGAATGGCTTACGCGTCACGGCGAAAGCCCGGCGCTGCTGCTCACGCTCGGACGGCTGGCGCGCCGCAACCGGCTGGACGAACGCGCGCGCGGTTATCTGGAAAAAGCCGTCGACCTGGGCGCCACCGCCGAAGCGCACGCCGAACTCGGCCTGCTTTTCGAGGAGGCCGGCGATAGCGGCCGTGCCCTGGCGCATTGCCGGCAGGCGCTCGACCTGTGCCGACAACGGTATCAACCGGGTCTGGCGCATCAAGACCGCACCGCAACGGAAACAAGCCGCGCCAACGGCGACGGCTATTAAAAAGAGATCCTTCAGGGTTTGGCGTATTGCCGTCCGCCAGCCTTAACGCAAACCCCCTCTCCCTTGAGGGAGAGAGCAGGGGTGAGGGTGAAAATCAGCACACGCGGCGTTTCACCCCTCTCCCTGACCCGCACGAGGGTCGGAAGATCCGAAAAATATTTCATTAACCTAGAAAAAGCAGTCAGCCGCAGATAAACGCGGCTATTCAATGCACTGCCGGTATTCGCCAGATCACCAAAAGGGTGAATGACCTGGGTGCATCAATGACATGATTCATTTGCATTTATCTGCGTTCCTCTGCGGCTTAAGCCGTTCTTAGGATTAATCGTCAACCGGGCGAACCCGCCGCGGCATGCGCGCGAGCGGCGCGACGGAAACGATGCCGTCGCGTGTTTCCGGCTGCAGTGTGACATGCTCGATCCCGTAACGGGAGCCGAGCAGCGCGCGCATGGCCTCCAGTGTCTGCATCCAGTTGCCCAATTCCTCGACCACCACATGCGCGGACAGCGCCGGCGTACCGGATGCCGGTGTCCAGATGTGCAGGTCATGCACCGAGATCACGCCCGGCAACGCCGCCAGATTCCGGCCGACGTCATTCAGATCGATGTTCGGCGGCACGCCCTCCATCAATACATGCAAG
>Ga0209341_10006097_pt1 | contig 10789 bp, 15 predicted proteins | sample RifCSP13_2_FD_184020 | JGI IMG/M metagenome (GOLD analysis project Ga0209341, IMG submission 184020) | Soil microbial communities from Rifle, Colorado - Rifle CSP2_sed 13_2 (SPAdes) (version 2) | ecosystem: Environmental > Terrestrial > Deep subsurface > Rock core/Sediment | place: Rifle...
CCCGCCTCCCGCCGTTTCGGACGGACCTCGCGGGCGCCGGGATCGCCGCGGCCGCGGGCCTGGGGACCCTCCTCGCAATGCTCGGCGCGGCGGTCGCGTTCGTCCCGGAGCGATACGAGCCGCCCGCGTCCCGGGCGCGGGACGCGCTCCCGGCGATCGAGCGCCGACTCGGACCCGCGCGCGGCTACGGGACCCTCCTCGCGAAAGAGCTGCTCGACGTCGTGCGCTCGGGGACCATCGTGAAGATGTTCTTCGCCTTCGTGACACCGCTCCTCCTGCTCTCCTTCACGGCCTGGTTCGTCCGGTATGGCCTCGCGGTCCCCGTCGGCTTCAACAGCGTCTTCTACGCCGCGATGGTCGGCTTCTTCGGGGTCATGCTGTACAACTGGCTCACGAACCTGGACGTGACGGACTACCTGGAGACCGTGCCCGTCTCCGTCCCCGAGGTGATCCGCGCGAAGCTCCTCGCGTTCGGCCTCATGACGTGCGGGATCACGGTCGCGTTCGTCGTCGGGATCTCCGCGCTGAACGGGGACGTGCGCCTCCTGTGGCTCGCCCTCCCGGTCGCCCTGGTGACGTCCGCGTACATGGTCGCGATGACCGCGTACCTGACCGGGCTCCGGACGAACTCCTTCCTCTTCGACCCGGGCGTGCTCGCTCGCTTCGCGGCTTGCTCCATGGTGCCGGACCTCGGCCTCACGATCCTGTCGTTCACGTTGGACCGGGACCCGTGGTTCGCGGCCGCGGGGATCGCCCTGGTCCTCGCGCTCCTCCTCGCGGCAACGTATTTCTTCCTCGTCGGCATTGAGCCGAAGTGGCGCGGCTCGGCATTCGGCGAGTGAGCGCCGGGGAACCACGATGGACGGTGGATCCGCCTTCCGCCGGTCGTTCCACCTCGCCTCCCCGGTCTTCCTGGGCTACTATCTCGTCCCGGACGACCTCGGGGCCGGCCTCACGAAGACGGCGGTCACCCTCCTGTTCCTCGGGACCGCCTGGTGCATCGAGATGGCCCGGATGGCCCTCGGGCTGCGGCTCATCGGGATGCGCGCGTACGAGGGGCAGCGCGTCTCCGCGTATGCGCAGGGGTCCGTGGGCCTCGCATTCGCGCTCTTCGTGATCGGGGATCCCCGCATCGTGATCCCCGTGTTCGTCGGGATGGCGTGGATCGATCCGCTGGCCCACCTCGCGAGGAAGCGCGGCTGGTCCCGCGCGGTCCCCGCGGGCGTGTACGCGGCCCTGTTCCTCGCGGCGTCCGCTCTCATCGAGCCCGCGTACGGGGGCTTCCCCCCGACGATCCGCCTCCTGTTCGCGGCCGTCGCGACGGTCACCGCGATCGCGGTCGAGGGGCCCTTCTTGCACCAGCTGGACGACGATCTCCTCATGCAGGCCGTCCCCATGACGATCCTCGCTGGGCTCGCCTACGCCGTGGCGGCCTACGGGCTACTTTAGGACCTCGAGCTTCCCGAACCGGCCCGCGCTGACCTGCATGTTCCCGCGCCACTCGCGGACCCAACCGTTCGTGATCCGGACCCGGTCGTTCGCCTGGACCCGCTCGATCTCGTCGTTCCACAGGCTCACGCCGATCTCGTCGCCGTCCTCGTCGACGGCCTTCGCGTCGCACACCTTGCCCGAGGAGCCCGAGCGGCTCGTGAAGTCCCGCACGGTGCCCTTCTCTCGGATCGTGAGGTCGAGCACGTCGACCTTGCTCTCGGGGCGGAGGTCTTTCACCTTCATTGCGCGGACCCATCCGCCGCCTCCGGGATAAACATTTGCGCGCCCCCGGACCGCCCGGGCGGGCACGCGAAACGCCGCCGCTTCCCATGGGTTGCGCTGCGCGCGAAATTTCTTCGTGCCATCGAAATAAAACCTTAAAGTCGTGGAACCGGATACAGAAGGAGTCGATATTGTGAATCGGATCAAAGTCGTGAGCGAAGTCGCCGAACTCGTCCCCATCCTGCGCGCCGTGGACACGGAGCTCAAGCGGGACGTGTTCAAGGAGGTCACGGGGGACTGGCGCACCGCGAAGCAGATCGAGGAGAAGTTCGGCGCAGACGGGCTCGAGGCCCTCCGGTTCTTCGAGAAGATGAAACTCGTCGAGACGAAGTGGCAGACGAGCGCGGCGGCCTCGCCCGAGAAGGCGTACCACGCATTCTACTCGTCCTTCCACATCAACGCGACGACGCCGATCCAGGAGATCTCGGACGTCCTGTACGCGGCCATGATGCCCGAGCGGGACTACGCGAAGATCGAGGGCAAGGTCTTCGACATGATCGGGCCCGATGGGAAGTTCGCGGGGGACGTCGCGGACGCCCTCCAAGTCAGCCAGACGATGCTGAAGGCCCTCGTGAAGCGATCCACGCGGCTCGACTTCCGCGGCCATCGGATCATGCGGTTCGAGGAGTGACCCGTGATCGCGGTCCTGCGCCTGGGCCATCGGCCCGCGCGAGACAAGCGCGTCACGACTCACGTCGCCCTCGCCGCGCGCGCGTTCGGCGCGGACCGGATCCTCGTCTCCACGCGGGACCGGGAGCTCGAGCGGACCGTGCGGGACGTGGTCCGGCGGTTCGGGGGTCCGTTCGAGATCGAGACGGGGGTCGCGTGGCGCCGCGTCGTGCGGGAATGGGCCGGGACGACGGTCCACCTGACCATGTACGGCCTGCCCCTCGAGGACATGCGCCCGCGCCTTCCGCGGGACGACCTGCTCATCCTCGTCGGCGCGGAGAAAGTGCCCCGCGCGGCGTTCGACCTCGTGGATTGGAACGTCGCGGTCGGGAACCAGCCGCACTCGGAGGTCGCGGCCCTCGCCGTGTTCCTGGACCGCGTCCTCGACGGCGCGGGGATGCGACGCACCTTCGGGGGGCCCGTGACGATCCGACCCAGCCCGCGCGGCAAGGACGTGGCCGTCGCGCGCTCCTAGGAACCTTTATGGCAGACGTTCCGGTAGGACGCGTGTGCCGCGCGGGGCCGTCGCGCTCATCGTCTTGATCCTGACCGCCTGCTCGCTGTCCGTCCCCGGATCGGCCCGGGCGGACGCCCCCGCGCTCCGGGTCGGCGACTCGTGGACGTACCGGACGAACACCTCGTTCGCGGAAGGCTTCGTCTTGAACGGGACGGCCAGGTTCACGCTCGCCGCGCGGGGGAACGTGTCCGTGGAGGGCACGGACCACGACGCGTTCCGCGTGGAGATCCGCGGAGAGGGCGCGATCCACGGCGAGGTGCCTGTGAACGGCGGCTCCGTCCCGATCTCCGGGACGTGGGACCTCGTGGGCGAGGAGCTGCTCACCGCGTCCGGGCTCAAGGTCGTCTCGAGCCTCCTCGAGCTCCTCGCGCAGGGCGTCACGCAGCCGTTCAGCCAGCCCTTCGTCCTCCGGGTGCGGAACCTCACGAGGTTCACGATCCTGGACGACTCGTGGCGGTTCCCCGTCGACGTGGGGGACGCGGGGTCCGTGCGGTCCCGGTTCAACGCGAGCGAGGACGTGTCCTTCCGGTACAGTCTGTTCGACGACACGTCGAACTCGAACGGGACGGGGGAGCGCACCCTGGCGTACCGGGTCGAGAGCCGCTCGGACGTGCAGACGCCCGCGGGGCGGTTCGAGGCGTACGCGATCCGGGAGACATGGCCGGACGGCCGCTACGACGTGCTCCACTTTGCGGCCGCGGTCGGCAACAACGCGAGGACGCAGTCGTACAACGAGACGGGCGCCCAGGTCGCCACGACGGAGCTCGTCGCGTACCGGTACCAAGCCCTCGAGCCGGCGACCTTCCTCGGCCTCACGGCGACGGGCTGGGCGATCGGGCTCATCGTGGCGTCCGTCACGACCGCGGCGGCCTCGTGGGCCTGGCGACGGCGCAGGATGGCCCTCAGGCCTCCACCCACGCCGCCGACCGCCTGATTACATGAGGTCCCCGAGGGGTACCGGGTGGTCGTCCACCGTGGCGCGGACTGTGTGCCGGGACGTCTTCGGAGGGAACAGGTTCCCCGTCTTCCCGCGGCGTATGACCTCCTCCTTCGTCACGTGCCGGACGGAGGCGTCCGGCCACACGCCGACCTGGACCGTCTCCGAGTGGTAGTCGACCACGTACGCCGGGATGCGACGGGCCCCGAGCTGGCGGAGCGCCTCGAACCGGTGGTGCCCGTCCAAGATCACGAAGTCCCCGTCCGCGACGAGGATGGGACGCTTCAGGTGCCCGTCCACGCGGATCTCGTTCCGGATCCGGTCCAGGAGATCCGGCTGGATTCGCTCGTGACACCGCAAAAGGCTCAAATCGAGGAGGATGGGGCGCGCCAGCGTCGGAGCCGGAGCTTCTTCCTTGGAACCCACGTCGTGAGAATTGAGGCCCGCGTGATAAACTTGCCGCCCGTGATACGGCGTGTCTAGCGGGCTTCGACGGCCGCGGGGGCCGGTGCGGCCGCCTTCTTGAGGGTCACGCGCTTCGGGAAGTACCGCAGGATCACGATGTCCCCGACGCTCTGCACCCACCGGAAGGGCACGCTCACCGCACGGCTGCCCTCGACGAGGAGGGGGTTCGTCTCGCCGACGAAGACGCCGTCCACGGCTCCGTTGTCGACGTCCACGACGAGGTTGTTCACATTCCCCAGGAACACGCCGTGATTCGTGTAGACCTGGAGCCCGATGATCTCGGAGATTTCTTCGAGCAACTAGGCACCATCCCTTCTGGAGCCACGTATCCAGGGAACGTGTCTTAAACGCTTCGGTGCGGTCGGAACCCTCCTCGGTCCGAGACATCCGCCCCGATCCGGAGCAGTCGGGCGGCTCCTCGTCCCCGCCGCGAAACGCGGGCCGTCCGTGTGGATGCCCTGAGTCCCCCCGCGGGTATTCGGGTCGGAAACCTTTTCTTGGGTCCCTGGATGGCGGAAACCGATGGCGATCCCTCCCCAGTCGCCGGGGCCCTATCCGCCGCCCGCCGCGCCCCCGCCCTACGCGGGCTACCCGCCGCCCTACGCGCCGTACCCACCTCCACCTCCGAGGAAGGACAACACGCTCCCCATCCTCGTGATCGTCCTCGTGGTCGTGTTCGTCGTGATCCCCGCGATCATCGCGATCTGGTTCTTCATGTTCATGGCCCCCCTCATCCCGAACTTCGGGAGCCGGCCGACCGTCACGTTCAGCGCGGTGAGCCAGCCCCAGGGGAACGCCACGTTCACGATCGCGACGATCAGCCAGTCCACGATCGCGGGGCTCTTCGAGGTGAACTTGCGCGTCGACGGGGCCCTCGGGGACAGCCCCGAGACCCTCGACGAATCGGGCGCCTCGATCTCCGCGGGCGGGACCACGTACCGCGTGTACTGGGAAGACCTCGGGAACCCGGCGTACGTGTCCGCGGGGGACGGGTTCCGCGTGACGGGGGACGGCGTGTCCCTCGATGCGGGCGCGTACGAGCTGTACCTGCTATGGGTGTTCGACGGCGCCGTCGTCGCGACCGCGTCCTGGATCGTCTGATCGGCTCGCGTCACACGATGTGGGCCGCGATGTCTTCGAGTTCCCGGTCGCAGTACTTGCACACGACCCGGAGGGGCCCCTTCGCGCGCACGAGGAACTCCGATTCGACCGGCTCGCGGGTGTTCGAGATGCAGTTCGGGTTCGCGCACTTCAGGATCCCGAGGGCCCGATCCGGGAGGGACACGCGCCGCTTCTCCGCGACGCTGTAGTTCCGGATCACGTTGACCGTCGCGCTCGGCGCGATGAGCGCGATCTTGTCGATCTCCCGGGTCGCGAGCTCGCGATCCTCGACCTTCACGATGTCCTTCCACCCCATCGCCTGGCTCGGGACGTGCATCGCGACCGTCACCGTGGAGGACACGTGGTCCCCGATCCCGAGGATCTTGAGGACCTTGAGGGCCATCCCCGCGGGGATGTGGTCGATCACGGTCCCGTTCTTGATCGGCGTAACGCGGAGCTCCTTCACGGGCCGCCTCCGAGGATCAGGTCGAGGAGGGCCATCCGGACGGGCACCCCGTTGAAAGCCTGTTTGAAGTACACGGCGTGCTTCGTCCGGTCCACCTCCGGGGCGATCTCCTGGACGCGCGGGAGGGGGTGCATGATGATGAGGTCCCGTTTCGCGTCCTTCAGGAGGTCCATGTCGACGCGGTACGATCCCGCGACCTTCTCGTACTCTTGGGGATCCGGGAACCGCTCCTTCTGGATGCGCGTCACGTACAGGACGTCCGCGTCGCGGATCACGTCCTCGAGCTTGTGGGCCGTGCGGAACGAGAGGCCCCGCTCCTTGACCTCCCCGATGATCTCCCGGGGCATCTCGAGGGTCGGCGGGCTCACGAACGCGAGGGTCGCGCCGAGCTCCGCGAGCGCGTACGCGAGGCCGTGCACCGTGCGTCCGTACTTGAGGTCTCCCACGAGGGCCACGTGCTGCCCCTCGAACGCCCCTTTCTCGTCCCAGATCGTGTACAGGTCGAGGAGGGTCTGCGTGGGATGCTGGCCCGCGCCGTCCCCCGCGTTGATCACGGGCTTCTCGGAGAACTCGGCGGCGAGCCGGGCCGCTCCCTCCTGGGGATGCCTCAGGACGATCGCGTCGCTGTACGCCTCGACCATCCTCACGGTGTCCGCGAGGGTCTCCCCCTTCGCGACGGACGTGCCCTCCGTGCCGCTGAACCCGAGGACGCGTCCCCCGAGGCGGCTCATCGCGCTCTCGAAGGAAAGCCGGGTCCGCGTGGACGGTTCGAAGAACAGGGTCGAGAGGAGCTTCCCCTCGAGGGACCGGGAGACCTTCTTCCCCGTCGCGACGGGGATCATGCGCCGGGCCGCCTTCAGGACCGCGTCGATGTCCGCCTTCGAAAAGTCCCGGATCGAGAGGATGTCTCTCCCCCGGAAGCCCGGCATCGCATCGGATATTCAGAGGGGCGATTTGAAGGCATCGCCGCGCTCCGTGGGCCGATCAAAACGCAGGGGCCGCGACGGGCGCGCCGCGGCCGCCTCCTCACTTCCGCGGTTCCTTCCGCCCCAACCGGGTGACGCTCGCGGGGAGGACAATGAGGCCCCCGTCCGCGCTCATGTACTTCTTCCAGTCGCGCGTGTGCTTCTGGGCCTGCTTCGCGCGCTCGACCGCGATCGTCGCGACGACTTGCTTCACGACCTGGTCGACGTCGACTCCCAGGACCTCACGGAACAGGTATTTCACGCGGTCGCGGTCCATCGCGTCGCCGTCTTACGGGGCGACCGATATAAGAGAAAATTGTCAACCGTCTCAGGGCCGATACGGACCCGCCCGGCCCGCGCGGGCGCGATGGAGGTTTGTCAACGCGTCCCGTATTCGGCGGACGTGCGTCCGACGCTAACGACCGGGCCCCGCTCCACGGGCAGGATAAAGAAAGAGGCAGGACGAGGGGTTCTCGGTCCTGCCTGTGGGTTGTGGAGGAGGGGTTATCGCTACAGGGAAGGCTCGACCACGTCGACGGCTTTCCAGTCGCCGCCGAAGTCCCTCGTGACTCCCGTCGCGAGCTGGAACCGCACGCGGAGGTGGCCGTTCTCGAAGAAGATGTAGGCGTTCTTGAGCTGGGACATGTAGAGGGAGATCCGCTTCCCCTTCTGCGTGAGGGCCCGCTCCGTGCAGCGGATCAGGCTGGCCCGCTCGAGCGCGTGGATCCGGCGGTAGCATGCCGCGATCGGGATCCCGTACTCCCGGCTCAGGTCGATCGCGCTCCGGGGCTTCTTGAACGTCGCGACGAGGATCTTCGCTGAGTACTCGTCTGTCACGAGTCGCGACGCTTCCAAGGGGTCCGTACGTTTCGCCTCCTCGATATGGAAGCGAGGACCCGGATGGCTATTTAACCGGCGGGAGGCGATTATCCGCACTGATTCTCAATTGTGAAAGCAGTCCGCGGTACGCGTCGGAGCCCTCAGCCGCCGCAACAGCCCGCGCCGTCCGACTCGCCGCACGCGCATCCGTCCCCGCACGCGCCCTCGTGCGCCTTCTCGAGGATGGGGAGGGTCATCGCGGGGGTCGGGGCTTGGACGGCCACGGGCTTCTTCTTCGAAGCGAGCGTCTCGATCAGGGTGCCCATCGCAATCCAACCCGACGAGGGGTCTCCCACGTATTTCTAGGCTTCGTCATGCGAGGTGCTTCTTGACGCGTTCCTCGAAGGGCCCGCGGGGCATCGCTCCGATGACCTGGTCGACGAGTTTCCCGCCCTTGAAGAACAGGAGGGTCGGGATCCCCATGACCATGAACTCCTGGACCTTCTTCGGGTTCTCGTCGCTGTTCAGCTTCGCGAACGTGACCGTGCCCTCGTACTTCCGCGCGAGCTCCTCGACGAGCGGGGCGATCGCGCGGCACGGTGCGCACCACTCGGCCCAGAAATCGACGACCACGTAGGGGTTCTCCTTCACCACCTTGTCGAAGTCCCCATCCGTGACATGGATTGGTTTGCCGGTCATCGGCTGGACGTACGGGGCGGTTCCATTTAAAGTTCGGCGCGAGGCGTTGACGGAAGCCGCACGAACCCGTACGAGCACGCGATCATCGTCGACCGCCAGCGTCTCGATGTCGTTCAGCTCGAGCACATCCGGTGAGCCATGCGGGTGGTGGACGATCGCTCTCTTGGTGTTCTCCTCAGCCTTCCCGGGTTTGGTGGCAGCTAGCTGCGGGGTCCAGGCTCGCTAAGAACCGGCATAGTGAGCGGCCCGATGTGCGGCTTCCCGATACACGCGCGGCTTGGGTTGAAGGCTCCCCCATGGCCCGGGAGTTCGGCAATCCTGCCTCCGGGTCAGTCAGATTTCCATCCGTTCCACGGCCTCACCCGCCACGGAACCCGTCATGGGAAACACTTATATAGAAGTCCTATCATAGGCCGACCGGGATTCAACCATGATGAGCGGACAGCCGATTATCATCCTCCGGGAAGGCACGGAGCGCGAGAAGGGGAAGGGCGCGTCGTTCAACAACATCGCCGCGGCGAGGGCCGTCGCGGACGCCGTGAAGTCCACGCTCGGGCCGAAGGGCATGGACAAGATGCTCGTGGACAGCCTCGGCGACGTGACGATCACGAACGACGGGGTCACGATCCTCAAGGAAATCGAGATCGAACATCCGGCCGCGAAGATGCTCGTCGAGGTCGCCAAGACCCAGGACGACGAGGTAGGCGACGGGACGACGAGCGCCGTCGTGATCGCGGGGGAGCTCCTCAAGCAGGCCGAGGGCCTCATCGAACAGGACGTCCACCCCACGATCGTGGTCGCCGGGTACCGAATGGCCGCCGCGGAGGCGATCCGCCGGCTCAAGGACATCGCATTCGACGTGAAGCGGACGGACGTGTCCACCCTGAAGCACATCGCGGCGACCTCGATGTCGGGACGCAGCGTCGGGAAGGAGGCGGAGTTCCTCGCGGAAATCGCGGTCCGAGCCGTCCTCTCGATCGTCGAGGAGGTCGCGGGGGAGGTCCGCGCGGACGTCGACAACATCCTCGTGCAGAAGAAGCACGGAGGCACCCTGCGAGACACGGAGCTCATCGAAGGCATCGTCCTCGACAAGGAGAAGGTCCACGCCCGGATGCCCGCGTTCGTCAAGGGCGCGAAGATCGCGCTCCTGAACCGGGCCCTCGAGATCAAGAAGACGGAGGTCAGCGAGGAGATCCGGATCCGGGACCCCGCGAAGCTCCAGATGTTCCTCGAGGAGGAGGAGCGATCCCTCCGAGTCATGGTCGAGAAGATCGAGAAGTCGGGCGCGAACGTCGTCCTGTGCCAGAAGGGGGTCGACGACCTCGTGCAACACTACCTCGCGAAAGCCGGGATCTATGCGGTCCGGCGGGTCAAGGAGAGCGACATGAAGAAGCTCTCCAAGGCGACGGGCGGCCGGGTCGTCACGAACCTGGACGACCTCACCTCGAAGGAGCTCGGTCACGCGGATCTCGTCGAGGAGCGCAAGATCGGCGGGGACGACATGACGTTCATCACGGGCTGCAAGAAGGCCCGCGCGGTCACGGTCCTCCTGCGCGGCGGGACGGAACACGTCGTCGACGAGGTCGAGCGGACCATCCACGACGCCCTGCGCGTCGTGTCGGCGGCCGTCGAGGACGGGAAGGCGATCCCGGGCGGCGGGGCCGTCGACATCGAACTGTCCCAGGCTCTCAAGGACTACGCGTCGACCGTCGGCGGGCGCGAGCAGCTCGCGATCGAGGCGTACGCGGAGGCCCTCGAGGTGATCCCGCGGACGCTCGCGGAGAACGCGGGCCTTGACGCGATCGACGTGCTGATTGCCCTCCGGAAGGCCCACGGCAAGAGGGACGGCAAGAACACGGGGGTCGACGTCGTGTCGGGGGGACCCAAGGACATGTTCAGCCTCCACGTCGTGGAGCCCCTCCGCGTCAAACGGCAGGCCATCGAGTCCGCGACGGACGTCGCGGCCATGATCCTCCGCATCGACGACATCATCGCGTCGAAGAAGTCCCCGCCACCGCCGCCCGGCGGCGGTGGCGACCACCACGGCGGGATGGGCGGCATGGGTGGCATGCCCGGCATGGGCATGTGACGTCGGCCTAGGTTGCCGTCCCCCCTTGCCCGGACAGACGAGCCGCGACGAGCTCACGGACCACGCGGGCGTCCGCATCCTCTTCCGTGCCCACGCCGACCTGGACGACCTCGGTCCGCTCGATCCCGGGCTCCCCGATCTCCCGCCTCGGAACGTTCTCGAGCCGCATCTTCCAGGGGATCCCGTCCGCGCTGAGGATGCGCGGAGGCTGCGCGAACCGGCTCGGGACCATATCCACGCGGACGGACCGTCCCGAGGCCTCGAGGGCGCCGCGCACCTCGCGCTCGAC
>Ga0209341_10006100_pt1 | contig 10787 bp, 8 predicted proteins | sample RifCSP13_2_FD_184020 | JGI IMG/M metagenome (GOLD analysis project Ga0209341, IMG submission 184020) | Soil microbial communities from Rifle, Colorado - Rifle CSP2_sed 13_2 (SPAdes) (version 2) | ecosystem: Environmental > Terrestrial > Deep subsurface > Rock core/Sediment | place: Rifle...
CGAAATCACACGAAACCGCACTAAATAAAAAGCCTCACCAGATCGGGCGGAAATGGCCGCGGATTTACGCGGATGAAAAGGATCCGAACATTTTCCATTTGTCATTTGTTTCGTTTTTTGAAGTCTTGCGTTCTTTCTTGTACGTGTTGTCGCGTTAGAAGGTCCATTCATTAGTGTTGTTTAGTGTGATTTCGTGGATCGCCCTTCACTCAGAACGAAAAGGGCCGCGGATTTACGAAGGATCTGAAGATTCTCCATTTCTCATTTTCCATTTGTCATTTCGTCGTTTTCTAGTCATGTGTATTGATACAGGAAGAAGAAATCTGCACAAGCCCTACGAAACACTAAATGCAAATGGAAAATTTTCAGATCCTTTTCATCCGCGTAAATCCGCGGCCCTTTTCGTCCCCAGTGAAAGGGCGATCCACGAAATCACACGAAACCGCACTAAATAAAAAGCCTCACCAGATCAGGCTGGGCCGTTTTCGTGTCCTTCTTTTTCGTGTTGTTTCGTGGATCGGGCTTGACGGATGACGCGCCAATCAATATATTCCACACGCCATCCCACCCTAACAGGTTAGCTTTCGTTGAGGCCGCAGAGATGATAGACCCAGAATCAAATCGTGAGCGGCTGGAACAGGCCGGAATACTGGACAGAAGCAAGGACCTAACTGAGGACCAGAGTGAGGCGATTGAGAGCCTTTCTGAAGGAGAGGTAGAGCAGCTTATTGCTATCAATGAGAAGCTCGCTGGCCACACTGCCGAAACAGACCCGATGCTTGTTCTACCAGGGATAAATCGGACCGATCAATTGGAGTGATGCTGACCGTTTGGCCTCCTCAGTTGGTCCACCTTGCCGCCGTTCGACTCCGCAGTCCGTGAATAAGCTAAGGCCAGGTAAGAACTCTTTTGCCTGACCATCAGCCCGCGCTCTGTTAAGGAGTCGAGCATTGAGCCGGCGTCCCCTTCTGTAATTGCCTCACCCGACTGTTTTTTCCACGATTCAGCCACCTGCCGCGGAGTTGCTATCTGATCGCATGCAAGATAACCGAACTTTTCGGCGCCCTTGAGCACCGTCAATCTTTCTTTGGCTACCGGTCGAAAATCCCAGATGAGCAGGTACTTGTCTTTTTCAATAAAGAACAGATCGCTACTCGAGTGACAATCTTTCCAGGTTTTTACCTGCTCAACTAACGAGCTCGTGTATTCACTAACCTCGTCGATGTCGTCAGTCTCGCCAGTGAAGAAATAGGCAAGGTTGAACAGAACTTCAGGAGCGAACGGATAGACAAAACTATATGCCGGATGCGGGGACAAATTCTTGAAACCCAACGAGTCTCCTTGCTCAAAGTTAGGACTGAAACGATCGATCCTGATTATCCCCTCGCCTATGGGTGGCTCCAGGTGCGTAATCAGAGGCACCAGCCTGGTCATCTCAGCGTAATCTCCACTGCGTTCCCCGGGAAAGCCCCAGAGCAGATTGTAATAAGGCTTCAATTGAAGCTCTCTACACCACTTCAGCAATTGAATGTTCTGAAGCGCACTTACTCCCTTTCGCATGATGCGTAGAACGTTGTCGCTCAGGCTCTCAATGCCTGGCTGGATTTCGCCTATGCCAGCTTCACGTAAGAGCTGCAACTGGTCTTTCCTCAAGTTGGCCTTAAGTTCGTAAAAAAGATTGACTCCGTGTTTCTGTTCCGCAAGTAACGGAATGAAACTCTTGAAGTAATTCATGTCCAGGATGTTATCCACGAGACTCACTGTACTCACCGGATACTTCCCCGTGAGATAAATAAACTCCTCAAATGCTCTGGTCGCCGACTTGCTTCGATAAACCATGCTGTCCCCGTTGAGTCCACAGAAAGTGCAATGTTGTTTTTCACCCCACCAACAACCGCGCGACGTTTCAAACAGCAGGGTTGGTCTCCTCATTCCGGGCCACTCGTGACGCGGTTGTTCAAAGTACTCGTCATAATCAGGCACGGGTAAGTTGTCGAGATTCTCAATGATGGGGGTGTTTCTGAAACTTTGCCCGGCTATTGGTAAATGTGTCCGCCCGCGACTGTAAACTCCATCAAGCTCTGGGAGGTGTTGCGAATTCAAGACTTGCCGCACGATTTTGGGGAAAACAAATTCGCCTTCTCCGGAAACCAGCGCGTCGATAAATGCAAATTGCTGGAACGTCTCGAGGCCCATTGGTCCTTCGCAATTTGAACCGCCAAAAACTATGAAGGTGCTGGGAGACTTCTCCTTGATCCGTTTGGCCAGAGAAAGTGAGGCGACATGTTGGTGGAAAAGACTGGTGAAGCCGACGACGCCAGGTTGCTCTGCGAGGATCGTATTTAAACAATCCTCAAGGAATCCTTCCACCTGCTCTCGTGACGAGATGATGATTTCTTCTATTTTCTTCAGTAGTGGCTCTGAATACGCAATCTTGTCTTTGCAGCCCTTGGCAGGTCGCTTTAGGATCTCATTTAGGTACTGTGAAACGTCGGCTTCCCAATTAACTCCAAAGAGTGAACTAGTAAAAATATACTCTCCTGCCAGATGCTCGGTGTGGGTTCGACTGTAGATCCGTTCGTAGTTCTGTTCGCCAATTAACTCTGCAAATCGGCGCTCAAAATGAAATGTTCTTGCTTTGATGCCGGCTTGAGTTAAAGCGGCCTTCAATAGACCGAGTCCAATTGATGGCGACACCAGGTTGCCGAACGGCATGTTGACCAGAGCTACTTGAGTGTCGGGCATGATCACTCCTCCAGCGATCCACGAAATCACACTAAACAACACGAATGATTGAGCTGCAAGCAGACACCACGGAGCTGCTGGGAACCACCAAACTTCATTAGTGTCATTTCGTGTAATTTCGTGGATCGTTTTCTTTGAGTAAGGCGATCCACGAAATCACACTAAACATCACGAATGATTGAGCTGCAAGCAGACACCACGGAGCTGCTGGGAACCACCAAACTTCATTAGTGTCATTTCGTGTAATTTCGTGGATCGTTTTTCCCTGATTTCCTTAGTGTTATTTCGTGCGGTTTCGTGGATCGTCCTCCCGAGTTGTAACCGTTCGATAATTGCCTTGTAACGAGGGTGCGAGCGGTACTTATCGAAAATCGGATCAATCCCAAGGTAAATAACAAAGGCGCGTTCGCTGCTCGCCTTCTCCAGCCAATCCATCGCTTTCTCGGAATCGCCCAGTGCCGCATAGAGCGACGCAATGAAATACGGCTGCACATACCGTTTCTCAGCGACTTTATTTAGCGTTTCTATAACCCACAAGGCCTCTTTCCTCTTACCCCACAGCGCGTAGGTCAAGCCGAGCGAAGCCAGCGCGCCAGGACTCTCCTCCTGCAGAATTATTCCTTTCTGGCACTCGGCCAAAGCTTCCTCAAACATGCCCAATTGCGCGTACACCACGCCGATATCGCTATGAAGGAATGACGCATTGGGTTCGAGCTCAAGCGTTTTCTTCAGCTGGTCCAGGGAACGTTTGTAGTCTCGGGCAAAGTAATACGCAGAGGACAATTTATTGTTGAAGAGTAAGGAAAATGGGTCTAGCTCAAGTGCCTTTCTTATCTCACCAATGGCCTCGTTTGCTTGGCCTTTTACCAAACGAATATTGCTGCGAAGGATGTAGGCGGGAGCGTAATTTGGATTAAGCTCCTGCGTGCGCGTCAACTCCTTCTCAGCCTCAGGAAAATTCCAATCGTAATAGTAATTGGTGGCGGCCATTGCGTAGTGGGCTTCGGCAAGCGTCGGATCAATCTTGAGAGCCTTCTCCGAGAACAACTTGGCTTTTGGATAGGTCTCTTGAGGCGATTGGTGGTTAGCGCCTAGAACGAGATATGAATTAGCCATCCCGGCATAGGCGAGAGCGTAATTTGGATCCTTAGCGATGGCCTGGTTGAAATATTCGATGCTCTTCTTCAGGTCGGCTTCCGTGAGCTTATTCGAGTAGAAGCGGCCTTCAAGATATAGATGATAGGCCTGTCGATCGTCAGTGAAGTTCGTCGTGGCACGCTTCTGCTCTTCACTGCTCAATTCCGGTCGCAGCTTGTCGGATATTTTGCGAGTGATGTCGGTCTGCATTCTTTGAATGTCGCCGGTGCTAACGGTGTACTGTTCGCCCCACATCTGCGTTTTATCGCGCGCATTCACCAGTTCCACTCTAACGTGCAAGTTGTCACCCTGTTGCAACACGCGCCCTAACACTAGTGCTTGTACTCCTAGGGCGCCTCCAACCTCGTGTGGATCCGGATTCGGGCTCTTATACCTAAAACTTGAGCTCCGCGCGGTGACCTTCAACTGAGGCAGTTCGGAGAGGCGATCCCTAACGTACTCACTCAAGCCGTCAGCAAGGTAATCCAATTTCTCGTCACCGCTCTCATTCACAAACGGCAGCACTGCAACCGAAGCTATCTTTTCCGAACGGGCAACAGGAGAATAAAAGTAAGCTCCCGCGACCAGGACTATGGCGAGCACGATCAGGACGAGGGTAGCTGTTAACCTATATCGTTTGATTCGCGACAGGTAACCACTGCGCGAGAACGGTGGGGAAGTCGAGGCGCCTGTTGTTAAATGTTCAGGGGCAGGCTCTGAATGAACGACTTCCCGCCTGACGGTCCCGACGTCTCGATCCAAGCCCGGTACAACTGGCCATTCCCCTTTTGATGAGGACTCCAGTTTCTGCTTGAGCGCCTCCAGATCAGTAAGCAGTTCATAGCAACTCTGATAGCGTTTCTCCTGCTCTTTGCTCAACATCCTCGTGACAATGTCATTCAAGTCCGGGTCGAGGTCGGGTGACAGGTGTGGCAACGGTGGAGGTTCTGTTTTGAGAATCGCGGCAATGACATCGTTCGACGTCTCTCCGGCGAATGGCATGTTCCCCGAGAGCATTTCGTAAAGGACCACGCCAAGACTCCAAATATCGCTGCGCGCGTCAACGTCTCTCCCTCGCGCCTGCTCCGGAGACATGTAGGACACCGTGCCCAGGACGATTCCCGGAGCCGTATCTGTCATCGTGATAGTTTTAGCTTCAGCAGCAATACCCTTCCAGCGATCGTCCGGTGTTTTACTGACCAGCTTTGCCAATCCAAAATCCAGGACTTTCACATAGCCATCTTTGCGCAGCATGATGTTTTCAGGCTTGATGTCGCGATGCACAATCCCTGCGCGCTCCGCTGCGGCCAATGCTGAGGCTACTTGAATAATTGTGTGCAAGACCTCCTTTAAGCTCATGCGCTCTCGCGTCATGCGCTGCCGCAGGTTCTCACCTTCCACATATTCAGAGGCTATGAATCGTTGTCCGTCGATTTCGCCAATCTCGTAGATGGTAAGGATATTGGGATGGTTCAAACTGGAAGCTGAATGGGCTTCACGTTCGAAACGTTTTAGTCTGAGGGGGGCTTCGATCAGTTCGGCAGGAAGCAATTTGATTGCGACTGGTCGCTTGAGATTGGAGTCTTCGGCGAGGTACACCTCTCCCATGCCACCTTTTCCGATTAATCCCTGAATCAGATAGCGACCTAGGCGACTGTTGCGATGCAATGGCATGGTCCCGACCTTGTTAAGCGCCCTTGGAAGTTATGGGTAGCCCTTCCTCGGAGCGCGCCCTTTGAGTCTGTTCTTTGGGGCATAGTTTAGGCGTGCTGGCGCAATAATGCGACTAAAATCGAGGGCAGGCCGAATCCCACGCACCTTTTGTAAAATTGCAAGTCAGAAAGGGGGCGCCCGCTTTCTGTCTCTTATTTAGCTCTCAACTCTTCCCATCATCAACTCCAGCAGCACAATTCAACTCCAGCCGCGGAATGAGTTTGAGCCTAAAAATGACATATGGAAGGTCCTCCCCTTTTACAGATCCGTTCCATCCGTGTTATCTGTGGCTCGCGATGCCCTTAGCAGCCGTAATACCCTCCCCCAACACTCGCGTTGAGCTTCGTGAAGTCCCGTCCCCTGAGCTCGAACCGAACTCAGCGTTACTCTCAGTAGAACTCTCAGAAGTCTGCGGCACCGACGTATATCTCCAGAGAGGGTTACTCGATGGGGTGCCGTATCCACTGGTTCCCGGTCACGTCACAGTGGGACGTCTGGAGAGGATTCGCGGCGAACTATTCGACGTCAACGGCCGGCGGTTTAGAGAGGGCGACCGCGTTACCTTTCTCGACGTGCATCGCACCTGCAATGCCTGCTGGTACTGCCTGGTGGCGAAAGCCTCGACTCGCTGTCCCGCACGAAAGGTTTATGGGATTACTTATGGCGCAGAGGATGGACCATCCGGTGGTTGGGCCGAGCAGATCTATATCAAACCAGGTACTCGCTGCATCCGTCTCGATACTGAACCTGCGCTCTTTATGGCCGGTGGGTGTGCACTGCCAACTGCGCTACATGCCACTGAACGTGCGGACATCAAAATAGGTGACACCGTATTGGTCCTGGGCTCGGGGCCCGTGGGACTTAACACGATAATTCTCTCGCTAATGCGTGGCGCGCTTCGAGTTCTTTGCATTGGCGCACCAAACTCTCGTCTGGATGCCGCGCTGGGACTCGGCGCCAGCGCCGTTTTGAATTTTCAGGAGCACAATGAAGGCGAAACAGTTGAGTGGTTGAGGTCACAGAACGGGGACAGGTTGCCGGATATAACCATTGAAGCTACGGGTGATCCTGATGCTGTGGTTAAGTCGATGCGTTACACGCGGGATGCGGGTCGAGTGGTAATCGTTGGGCAATACACGGATCATGGACCAGTATCTTCAGAGGTGAAGTTCAACCCACATCTCGATCTAAACAAGAAGCATCTAGAGGTTCGCGGCTGTTGGGGATCGGACTACTCCCACTTCCACAGCGCGGTAGAGATCATTTCCGACGCTCGTCTCTGTAAACCCTGGGAAGAACTGCAACCACGGCTTGCGAGTTTTGGATTGGCAGAAGCCAACGAGGCCCTCGCGGCGGTCTCCTCCGGTGAAGTCTTAAAAGCTCTAATTGATCCAGCAAGAGGAAGCCACGGATAAACACAGTTGCGAAGGATCTGAAGGGTTTCCATTTCTCATTTCTCAACGATCCACGAATTCACACGAAACGGCACGAAAGAGAAAGAGATAGAGAAAATGGGCCGCAGATTAACGCGGATGAACAGGATTTGAAGAAACCCGAGTGGCAGTTCTCTTACGGATCCTCTTCTATCTGTTCTCTCTTTCGGAATCCTTTTCATCCGCGTGAATCTGCGGCCCATTTTCTCTTTCTTTTTCGTGCCGTTTCGTGTGACTTCGTGGATTGTAACGCCCTTCTTCAAATGACAAATGGAAAATCTTCAGATCCCTTTCATCCGCGTCAATCCGCGGCCACATTCCTCTCTTTCTTTTTCGTGCCGTTTTGTGTGACTTCGTGGATCGCTTTTCCTATCTGCCTTTCTCTCAGATCCGTTTCATCTGTTCCATCTGTGGCTCTGGCTCTTCCTCTTACATCGCTCGAGCAGTAAACGGCTGGGCAGCCGGAGCATTCCTCAGATAGAAGTGATGCTCGGGAGCCGGGAATCCCGCCTCGCCAAACGCCTCACGAATCACTCGATTCGTTTCGAAATACACCTGCCAGTAATGGTCGTTGTGACAATACGGTCTCACCGCAAGCACTGGACCCATTGGCGTGAATGTTAGTACCTCCAGATCAGGTTTCGGAGTTGCCAGGACATTCGGGATCCGCTCGATCCTCTCTCTCAGAACTTCTATCGCATGTCCAACATCGACAGTGTGATCAAGCTGCGCTTGCAGATCCACACGGCGATACGGATTCGCCGTGAAGTTCTGGATGTTGTCGGAGAAGACTTTGTTGTTGCCAACAAAGGTTCGAACGTTGTCCATCGTGTTGATGGTGGTGACGAAGAGTCCTATTTCATGCACCGTCCCCGTAACTCCGCCTGCGGTGATGAAATCACCGACCTTGAAAGGACGCAGAATTAAGAGAAAAGCGCCTGCCGCAAAGTTCGCAAGTAAGCCGCTCCAGGCTAAACCAATGGCCACGCCTGCGCCGGCAATCAAGGCCGCAATGGTCGTGGTCTCTACTCCAAAGACTCCAAGGATTGCCACCACCAGCAAAATGTTGAGCATAACCGTTACGATGGACCCAACATAACTGATGATGGTTGGTTCAATAAGCCTTTTCGCCATTGCCTTGGAGACGAGGTTCACAGCCAGGCGAATGAGCCAACGCCCAACCACCCAGATTACGAGCGCTGCAAGAACCATGAAACCCACACGCAAAGCTACGTTTGTGATGTTTTGCAGAATCAGATTCATATCCATGACTCTCTCCTATCCGTTTGCAGTGAGTTCATCACTGTCTCGGAGCCGTTGCACGCAGGGTTACTTCGGTGCCTTGTTCTAAATCAAGGTCATCGCTACCCTGAATATAGACGCTTCCCGCTCCGGCACCCGCACCAACGATTGCTCCGATCGCCGCGCCTTTGCCTCCACCGGCAATAGCTCCAATGATCGCGCCGATAGCAGTTCCCACTGCAGCACGCTTTCCGGTAGTTGTAGTGCGGCTCTCGCTCTCTTTTATCGCACCCTCGTTATCCACCCGGACATTCTCGCCGTCGACGGTCCGCAGGTTCTCGACGATTCCTGAGAAGTTATAGACACGGCCGTTCGCCAGGCGTATCCGATCGAAATTGAAGGTCATCTCAGAGCGTCCAGTGATTTTGCCGCTTCGTTTTACGTTAGTGACGTAACCTTCGATTGTGGCGCCGGCATAACGTGAAGGCTCGTTAACCGTCAGAGTGAAACGATCATTATTCCGACTCTGTTTTGTTGATAGTGCTTCATTCAGCACACCAACCATTGAAGTGCCATCGGGCACGATGAAGGTATCGGACACAGTGGTTTGCCCCGCCGGTACGGTGGTAGCAGTCGCAGTTGTTTCTGGTGCACTGTAGATTTCCCAACGTGCCAGGTCCGAAGTACGGTCATATAGACTCTGGACCATGACTCTTTGATTGATCTGGTTGCTGTAGATGCGTCTCGTAACACTCAACCTGCCTGCGGCATCGATCAAGTCAAAGGTGACTGTGGATTCATTACCGCCAGCTCCCGAGTGATAGATCACCAATTGGTCGCCAACTAGTGATGCCCGCACACGTGCTGATGTGCCATCAGGTGTTCGTTCGGTTCGCGTTACACCATCGGCAATAAATGCGAGACGCGGAGAAGTTGAGGAAGCGAGGGAAATGTTGTTCCCGCGTCGTTCGATTGCCAACATCTCGGCAGACTCAAGCATCCCGACCAAATCATCAAAGGCAGTTTGTCTCTGGTTAGTGGGGAGACTTTGCGTATAGCGTTCGGCAGCCTGCTGGATGTTATCTCCGATTAGGGGATTGAGCCGGTAAGTGCCAGTTAAGCGCGTGGCCCTCTGAGCAGCGCTGGTTGTTGTTCTTCTGGCAGTGGTCTGAGCATTGACGTTCACAGACATTGCTGCCAATAAGGCGATGGCCATTAGAGCCATAACCTTGGATTTTGGTAAGACTTCTTTAAGCATTAAGAACTCCTTTCTTGGGAACGCGGGCATCCCTGCCCGCCTCTTTTCTTCCTTGCCTTCTCTTTCTTCGGTCCCTGCCCGCCTCTTCTTTTTCGGAACGCGGGCGTCCCCGCCCGCATCTTTTCTTCCTCACCTTCCTTGTTCTTCGGTCCTCGCCCGCACTCGCGGAACTTCAGTTTCAAACAAGAAATCGCGACTCGACCGTCTTCAGGTGAACTCTCCTTCAGGCAGGCATGCTCGAACTCACAGGTATTTTCAAATTTGAAGGGGCACAAACCGTGCCACTCAAATCAGTCTTACAAGCCTCGGCTTTTTGGCACTTGGCCTGCCTCAAGGCCTCAGATCATTCTGAAATTCTGGCTTTTCAGGGAGGAGGGATTCGGGAGCAAGGAGGGGCGCCAGATCAGTTGAGGAAAGGTGCGAACTTTCGCTCTCTTGCTGGTGAAATGCACCCTCAGACAATGGCAAGAGCGATCCAGGAATTCACACGAAAAGGCACGAAAAAGAAGAGAGGAAAGTGGCCACAGATTAACGCGGATGAAAACGATCGGATCATTTTCCATTTCTCATTTTCCATTTGGCATTTGAAGAAGGGCGTTACGATCCACGAAGTCACACGAAACGGCACGAAAAAGAAAGAGACGAAAGTGGCCGCAGATTCACGCGGATGAAAAGGATCTGAAGATTTTCCATTTCTCATTTCTCATTTTCCATTTGTCATTTGCTGTTTCGCAGGATGACGGATTCTAAAAGTGGAGGGCGGCTGGTTTTTCAGATCCTTTTCATCCGCGTTGATCTGTGGCCCATTTCACTTCGTGGATCGTTCCTGTCATTCAGACCGAATCAGTCATTCTAACCATTCAATTAGCACTGAACCCTCATTTCCTGCCCAATTTTCAAGACGGCACGCGGCTTGAAAAGCGAATTCGAGCCGAGGGCAATAGTTGCCCTTAGAATTTTGACTGAAAGATTGGAGTGCCAGAATGTTAACCGTAGTTTCAAAATCGTCTGCTAATAATCCTGTTTCGCAACGCCAACCAAGGACCGCCCCGAGACGTGTTCCGCTCCGTCCGCTATCGATAGAGGACATTTTCCAAGTACAGTGCGCCACGCTTCGCGAAGCCTTTAATCACCGCCACTGGCCCAGGGAGGTAATTGAGAAGTTTCTAGCCCAGCCCGTGTAAACCTTATCTTTAGTACTCAACATGATTTAGTTCGCAAGTCAGGAAAGGGGCGCGCGCTTTCAATCTCAACGGAAC
>Ga0209341_10006102_pt1:0-2500 | contig 10787 bp, 11 predicted proteins | sample RifCSP13_2_FD_184020 | JGI IMG/M metagenome (GOLD analysis project Ga0209341, IMG submission 184020) | Soil microbial communities from Rifle, Colorado - Rifle CSP2_sed 13_2 (SPAdes) (version 2) | ecosystem: Environmental > Terrestrial > Deep subsurface > Rock core/Sediment | place...
TCGGCAGAGCCGGCGAAATCGGCAAAGTCGGCAGTCGGCAGAATCGGCAGCACGTGCTGTCTATGAGTCTGGACGATTTACAGTCCAGGGCTTGACGGAAAAGACTGTTGGTCCAGACAAGGGGGCCGCGGCAGCCATGCCAACAAGGGGGAAAATCGGCAGCGCAGATTTGAGCAGCTGGGGGTTCGTCGGGGAAAATCGGCAGCGCAGATTTTTCGACGAACATGGGCTGGACGATGGGCTGTCCAGGCCAGGCAGGAAAATTCGTCCAGGGGACACGCTGACGAAACAGCGCTGGTTTAGACACTGGGGCAGTGGCAGCCCTGGTCCAGACAAGGGGGCCGCGGCAGCCATGCCAACAAGGGGGAAAATCGGCAGCGCAGATTTTTCGACGAACACGGGCTGGACGATGGGCTGTCCAGGCCAGGCAGGAAAATTCGTCCAGGGGACACGCTGACGAAACAGCGCTGGTTTAGCCACGGTGGGGGCAGTGTTGGAATCGGCAGCGCCGACGAAATCGGCATAGCCGGCAGCAGGTGCTGGCGACGAGTCTGGACGGGCTGGATAGTCCACGGCTCGACGAGAAAGACTGCTGGCTTAGACACTGGGGCAGTGGCAGCCCGCGGGACAGTGTCGGCAGATTCGGCAGCAGTGTCGGCAGATTCGGCAGCGTTGGCTTGTTGGCGCGGCGGGCTGAGGCGAGTTGGGACTTGGGCAGCGGGCAGTGGCAAGAGTTTTCCGAGGCTGCCAGGAAAAACGCTCCTCGGGATGGCCGGGTGAGATGACCCGGCGGCCCGCGACGAGTCATTCAATTCCATGCCCTATCATCATAACTCCCGATGTATTCTTCGCTTTTTCGGAAGAAGAGATCCATCTCCCCATCCTCGCCTAGCCGAAAACGCTCCAATTAATGGCCGGGTGAGATGACCCGTTCTCGGGCCCGCGACTCGTCATTGAAATCTCTGCCCTGTCGGCTACAACTGCTGATGGTGGGGATTAGAGGCCTGCCATGGTGGTGAGGGGCGGCGAAGACCGTGAAAGAAAGAGTTTTCCCGAGGCTGCCGGGAAAAAGGCCCCTCGGGTGGCCGGGTGCGATGACCCATTCAATTCTCTTCCCTATCAACTTGGCTCCCGTTGGCGGGATTGGAGGCCTACTGTTATAGGGTTAAAATCGTCAGGGGAAGAGCTGACGAAACAATGCTGGTTCGGACACAGGGGGCAGTGTTGGAATCGGCAGCGCCGACGAAATCGGCAAAGTCGACAGAATCGGCTGACGGTGAGTCTGGACAGACTGGACAGTCCAAGGCTTGACAAAAAAGACTCTTGGTCCGGGCATGATTGGGGCAGCGGCAGCCATGCCAACAGGGGGGGAATCGGCAGCGCATATTTGTGCAGCTGCAGGTTCGTCAGCAGAATCGGCAGCAGGTGCTGGCGATGAGTCTGGACGGGCTGGATAGCCCTCGGCTCGACGAGAAAGACCGCTGGCTTAGACACTGGGGCGGTGGCAGCCCGCGGGGCAGTGTCGGCAGATTCGGCAGCAGTGTCTGCTTCGGCAGCGTTGGCTTGTTGGCGCGGGGGCTGATGCGAGTGCGGACTCGGGCAGCGCGCACTGAAAAATTCTGGAAAAATTAATAAAGGTGGATTGGATTCTTGCCAGACTCTGTGCAAAATTTCAGCTCAAAATACCAAGAAATGAATTTTTTAGAGGGGGGGTGACAGCTGGGACCTAGTAGTGTCTACCCCTGCCAGAGCTGAAATAACACTTATTTCTCTCTAGGGGGGTGCCCCCTGACTGGCCATGGGGCGCGCTGGCCTGGCGCCCATAGGCCTGCCGCGGGGGATTTGCGGGCTGCAGCTACACTCGGACTAAAGTGGGGGGCCTCACGGCCCGAAGTTTCGCCGGCATCGATGACCCGTTTTCCGGCCGGCGCCTAAAAAATACCACGCGCGCGCGCGCGCGCCCGCCCGCCCGCGCCCGCGCTGGGCGCTGGGGCGCTGGGGCCTGAGGGCCTGGGGCCCTTGGGGGCCCTTGGGCACTTGGGCGCTTGGGCGCGCGCGCGTGACGTCCCGCAGCCATGCTAGGCTGACGAAAACAGGGGCTGCCGCGGACAATTGCAGCCTACACGCGGATCCCGCAGCCCACGCAGCCATGCTAGGCTGACGAAAACAGGGGCTGCCGCGGACAATGGCAGCCTACACGCAGCCATGCCGCGCTGCGCGACGCGGGGACTGCAGGGGCCAGCCCGACGTCGCTGGCCGCGGCAGGCGAGAGCCCCTGCTGGCTTGCTCTCTCGCGCGCGGGGGGGCTGCCTTCGGGCCCTGGCCCCCCGCGTTCTGGCCTGCCCCCCGCGTGGGAGAGGCTAGGCGCAGCAGGGGCCAGCCCGACGTCGCTGGCCGCGGCAGGCGAGAGCCCCTGCTGGCTTGCTCTCTCGCGCGCGGGGGGGCTGCCTTCGGGCCCTGGCCCCCCGCGTTCTGGCCTGCCCCCCGCGTGGGAGAGGCT
>Ga0209341_10006107_pt1 | contig 10785 bp, 8 predicted proteins | sample RifCSP13_2_FD_184020 | JGI IMG/M metagenome (GOLD analysis project Ga0209341, IMG submission 184020) | Soil microbial communities from Rifle, Colorado - Rifle CSP2_sed 13_2 (SPAdes) (version 2) | ecosystem: Environmental > Terrestrial > Deep subsurface > Rock core/Sediment | place: Rifle...
GAAAATCTCTCAAAATGATTTAGTAAGAAAATTTTCTGTTAGTGAAATTGAATTAGATGAAATTCTCTCTTTGCTTGATACTATGGGAATAATTGCGTTCAAAAAAAGTGCGGCAAAGGATAATGTGATCTTAAGCGCTCCAAGAGTAAATGCTGATAAGCTAACATTAGACTATAAAAAGTTAAATGAAAGTTACCTGTACGGTCAGAAGAAAATTGATTCGATGGTTCAATATGTTTTTACACATGAATGCCGCTTTAAGTTTATACTAAACTATTTCGGAGAGAGTCTTCCCGAATACAAATGTGGTAAGTGTGATATTTGTAATTCTGGAGAATCTTACTCAGAAGCCGCATCAAATTATTTAGAAGAAATTATTTTGCAAACTTTATTTGAAAGAAAGGATGGTTTAACCCAAAGCGAACTGGTTAAAATACTTCGCGGAAATACAAGAGATGAAACAAACAAGAAATTTTCTACCTATGGCACTTGCGGCAACTATGAAATAAATGAATTAAAAATGATCGTCATCAATCTTTTGGCAAAAGGAAAAATTATACGCGGAGACATAAATCCAAGAAAATTTTTTCTTTCTAATTCGGTTAAGGAAGAATTACAGCCATCCTTCTGGGAAGAAGAAAATCAGAAGTACCATTATGAAGAGGATTTAGAGCTTTATAATCTGCTGCGAGAAGTACGGAAGAAAGCATCCGAACGGTATCTGCAAACCAGCTATTTAATTTGCCCGGATGACTTGCTTAAAAAAATTTCTATAACTAAACCAACTACAAAGAATGAGCTTATGAATATTCAAGGTTTTAATATCAGAATGTTCAATAAAATCGGGAATGAACTGCTTCAAATAATTAAAGAATTTGTTCATAATAGTGCAGATATAAAATCTGCGTCAAAAAAAATTCCTACGAGCATTAAGGAAACTTATGAATTACTTCGAAAGGGATTTTCATTAAAGGATATTTCATCTTTGCGGAAATTATCAGAAGAAGTTATCTCCATGCAAATAGAAACTATTTTGGAATACGATCCGTCTTTAGAAATTGTAAATCTTTTTAATGCTAAACTAAAGGAAATGATTGAGACTGAAATGGTTAAAGGTTATTCGCATTTGAAAGGACTAAAAAGCAGACTTCCTTCACAGGTTAGTTATGCAATGATTAGAGTATGCATTGCCAAAAATAAATTTACTCCGCGGCTTTCTTCTTCCTTTCCTCAAGAGAAGCAATAGCTTTTGCAAAGAATTTCTCCCATCTCTCAGAATCCTGATTATAAAATTGGATAGTGGTTTTATATTCATCAAGCATTACATCATACTTAGCCAAAACATTTTTAATTACGTCATCCTTTGATTTTGATGATGCTGAAGTTGTATCCTTTGCAATAATTATATCCGCATAAATCTCAATAAATTTTTCTTCTTCAATTATTTTATTCTGGTTGCAATCAATTGAAAGAAAAAATATGAGGGCGAGAAAAGTTATTTTAAAAGAAGTATAAAAAATTTTGATAATCATGTTATCAATTCATTTTCTTGCTTGCCTCAAACAGAATTTTCTTTTCACGTTCTGTTAAATTCTGATATCCGCTCTGACTAATCTTATCCAAAATTGCGTCAATGTCCTTTTGGGTAATTTCCTTTTCTTCTTTACGTTCATTTATATCATAAAACTTTGCATCTTCAGCGTTTGTTTTGCTTCGCTTAAATTTATCAGCGACACCAGCGAATGGATTGAACGGTGTTTTTGTTCTGTAAGAAGATCTGTTGAAGAGATTTTTAATTTCAGCATGAGTATTCTTGTCAGCCAAAATGAAAACTAAACCTGCCAAAGCTCCGCCAAGATGTGCAAGATGAGCAATGCCGCTGTTTGCACTATCTACGAGCATAAATTCCATAACAATCATAAAGGTGACCAAATATTTTGCCTTAACCGGGATAAAGAAGTAAAGAAAGATTAACCTGTTTGGGAATAATAAAGCGAAAGCCGCAAGCACACCATAAATTGCACCTGAAGCACCGATTGTGGGTGCAACAATTCCACCAAGTAAAGGCGAGATAAATAAATGACACAATCCAGCTACAACTCCACAAGTCAAATAGAAGTAAAAAAATTTTTTGCTGCCCCAATAATTTTCAATTTCAATTCCAAACATCCAGAGAGAGAACATGTTAAATAGAATGTGAGAAAAACTCCCGTGCATAAATTGATATGTGATAAGCTGCCATGGATAAAAAACCCATTCAATTAATTCGATACCTCGAGTTCCAGCAACATAACCACCGATGGGAATGAGAGAAAAATATTTTGTAAGAATATCCGAAAGCGTTAGACCGGATGAAGCGGCAATCTTTTCTCCAAGCATCTGAATAAGAAAAACGACAGCATTAATTATTAATAAGTTTTTAATAACAGGTGGGAAAAAACTAAATCCGCCTAATCCTGATGGTCTATAATTATCACTCACTAAAAGTTTCCTTTAATTTATAATTTAAATTTATGAAACACCTAAAAACAAAAATCATGCATTAGTTAAAGCATCAACTCCGGGAAGGACCTTTCCTTCCAGAAATTTTAACGATGCACCACCTCCGGTTGAAACATGAGAAACTTTATCATCCAAACCGGCTTTGCTGATAGCCGCGGCTGAATCACCTCCGCCGATAATTGTAACAGCATTTTTTGAAGTTACATCCGCTAAAACCTGAGCGATTGCAAAAGTACCTTTGGCAAAATTATCCATTTCAAAAACACCCATCGGACCATTCCAAACAATTGTTTTAGAATTTTCAAGCTCTTGGCTAAATAATTTAATTGATTCGGGTCCTATATCCAATCCCATTTTATCAGATGGAATAGAATCCGCTTTCACTATCATTGATGGTGAATCATTCTTAAATTCATCTGCAACAATAAAATCAACAGGAAGCAGGAATTTTACATTGGAATTTTTAACTTTCTCTAAAACTTCTTTAGCAAGATCAATTTTTTCTTCCTCTAAAAGCGATTTCCCTATTTCTTTACCTTGCGCTTTCAAAAAAGTGAAAGCCATTCCACCGCCGATTAGGAGTTTGTCAACTTTGCTAAGCAGATTTGAAATGACATCGATCTTACCTGAAATTTTTGCACCACCCAAAATCGCTGCGAATGGTCTTTGAGGATTTGCGATTGCAGTTCCAAGATAATCAAGTTCTTTTTGCATAAGATAACCCGATGCACATTGCTTAATAAATTTAGTTACACCTTCAGTTGAAGCATGTGCACGATGTGCACTTCCAAAAGCATCGTTAATATAAACATCACCAAGTTCAGATAATTTTTTTGCGAATGCTGCATCGTTTTTCTCTTCCTCTTCATGAAAGCGTAAATTCTCAAGCAATAGCACATCTCCGCCGTTCATTTTATTAACAAGAGTTTTTACTTCTTCGCCTATGCAATCCGGAGCGAGTTTCACTTCTTTACCCAAAAGTTTGCTGAGCCGTTCTGCAGCAGGTTTTAAACTATACTTTAAATTTACCTTTCCCTTTGGTCTTCCAAGATGGCTCATCAAAATCACTTTACCGCCTTCCAAAATAATTTTTTTGATTGTAGGCAAAGATGAAGTGATCCTGATATCATCTGTAATTTGTAAATTTTCATCGAGAGGAACATTAAAGTCCACTCGGACGAGCACTCGTTTATTTTTAAGATCCACATTATCTATCGAAAGCTTTTTCATTTATTACCTCATGAAAGAAATTTTTAAAACTTATTGGAGTAGCTCACGTTATGTACAATGACGATTTGAATTCGTAAACAAACCCAGTTTCTGAACCAACGAATCAAGCAGTGCTGGGAAACTGGGTTTGTAACCTAAACATTGCGTTAAGTGAGAAAGTAAATTAATATAGTTGGAAGCATTATTTTAAAAAAGTGAGACTGAACCATAAAGTTCAGTCTCAACAGAAATACGGAAAATTATTTTTTAGAAATCTTTAACAATAAATCAACAACTCTGTTGGAATAACCCCATTCGTTATCATACCAGGAAATTAGCTTGAAGAATCTTTTCTCCGTTTTGAAATTATTTTCTAATGTAGCTTTAGAATCATAGATTGATGAACGTTCATCCTTTACAAAATCAGAGGAAACAACTTCCTCATTCGTATAACCTAAAATACCCTTTAGATAAGTTTCAGAAGCTTTTTTCATTAGCCCATCTATTTCTTGGATTGAAGTATCTTTTTCAGATCTAAAAGTAAGATCAACAACAGAAACATCTGCAGTTGGAACTCTGAATGACATTCCCGTTAACTTTCCTTTAACTTGTGGAAGGACCTCTCCAAGGGCTTTAGCAGCTCCTGTAGATGAAGGAATAATATTTATCGCAGCAGCTCTTCCACCACGCCAATCTTTCTTGGAAGGACCATCAACTGTTTTTTGTGTAGCAGTGTAGGAGTGAATGGTTGTCATTATTCCGGTTTCAACACCGATTCCCTCTTTCAATAAAACATGAACTACCGGTGCGAGGCAATTAGTTGTACATGACGCATTTGAAATTACATGATCGGTTGCAGGATTATATTTGTCATCATTAACTCCCATTACAAAAGTTTTTAAATCACCTTTACCCGGAGCCGAGATAATAACTTTTTTTGCACCCGCGGCTAAATGTCCTTTCGCTTTTTCTGTTTCTGTAAATAAACCGGTTGATTCGATAACGTAATCAACTCCTAAGTCTTTCCATGGAAGCTGTGAAGGTTCTTTCGAAGCCAGTAAACATTTGGTTTTATCACCATTTATTATCAGTACGTCATCATGATCTATGCTTGGATTGCTTTTTTCGGTTGAAAGAGTTCCGTCAAATCTGCCATGAATTGAATCATATTTTAATTGGTATGCGAAATACTTTGCATCATTTGTAATATCAACTATTGCGATAACGTCAACTTCTTTTCCAATTAATTTTTTTTCTGCAATTGCTCGAACTACAAGTCGGCCTATTCTCCCAAAACCGTTTATACCTACTTTAATCGCCATTATAAGATCTCCTTTGATGAATAATTATTTTTTTGCTAGTCAAAATTAGCTAAAGGTGGTTTTAATATCAATGAAATGTATGTAAAGTTTAAGTTAATTTACAATTAAGGGTCTGTTGCGTATGTCAGAAAAAGTCATTAGTAGTCCGTCAGCTGACGGACGAAGCAATCTCAAATTTAGTTCAGATAATTATTTCAGATTGCTTCATCCCGATAAACCGTACTGCCGACCGAAAAATCGGGATTCGCAATGACAATACAAACGTTTTGAGGCAATCTCTTAATCTTGTGGATAGCTTTAATTATTTCTTTTTGATGATTTGATTTTTCTCAAACATTTTTTCTTCATTTACTTTACCATCCGCATCATACAAAATCCATCGTCCTTCACGAATACCTTGAACATAAGCTCCTTCTTCTCTAAGATATCCGTTTTCGTAAAACCATTTCCATGTGCCATCGGGTAAATCGTCTTTAAATGTCCCTTCGGATTCAACTTGCCCGGTTTGATAATAATAAGTCCATTTCCCTTGGTTCAAATTATTTTTTATTTGTCCAATCATCTCGAGCTTACTGTTTTTAAAATATGTTTTGAATTCACCGCTTTTCTTTCCATCTACAACTTCGTATTCGATCATCTTTCCTTCGACAGTATCTTTAACAACTCCGGTATATGGTTTTAATTCCCCCTGCTTGAAGATTAAACCATCTTTTATTGCTATATCAGCTTTGGGTTCTGGTATTTTTTCACAAGAAATGAAAATGAATATGAATAAAAGACTGAATACCATTGCAGAGAAATTTGTGCATATAAAAATAGCATTCATTAATTTCTTGCCTTTCTTTTGATTAAGAATATGAACTGAAACCGACAAGTGAGTTTTCTCAGCGGTGGTTTGAGGCACTTTTGTATTAACTCTCTTCTAAAATATCAATTTTTCTCTAATCTGAGAAGCACCTTTTATTTTTCTTATTGATGAAAATACCATAATTGAAATATTAGCCAAATAAAGAAATAATTTTGGTTTGATTTTTGTTAATTATTACATCAATCGAAAGTTTGTAAGTTGAAAACAAGCTAAGCGGTTATAGAGTAATACATTTTGAAAGAACAAAAAAACTTAAAAAATTAACCAGAGGAGAGTTCATTCACGTATTTTGCGTGATGAACTCTCCTTTTTTTTGTATATTAAATCTGTAAATAAAACAAAACTTGGAGGAAACAATGTTAAGTAAACTATCTCTCATATCTTTTCTTGTTGTAACTATTCTTATAGGATATTCTTATGGCCAAGAGAAGAAAGCAAACAGTTTTGTTGGTGTTGATGCCTGCGGAATGTGTCATAAGACTGACAAACAAGGTAAGCAATTGGATATTTGGAAAAATAGCAAGCACGCACAAGCTTTCAAAACTCTCCAAACCGGAAAAGCTGATACAATAGCAGCAAGTGTAGGTCATAAAACTCCTGCGGCAAAAACTGAAGCTTGCTTGAAATGCCATGCTTCCGGATATAATGTTGATAAGGCATTGCTTGACAAAAAATTCAAAATTGAAGATGGTGTTCAATGCGAAACTTGCCATGGAGCAGGATCAAATTATAAATCATTAAAAGTTATGAAGAACAAGGAAGATGCAATTGCTAATGGTTTAGTGGTACCGGAAAAAGTTGAGGATTTTTGCATAAGCTGTCACAACGCAGAAAGTCCAACTTATGTTGACTTTAAATTTGCCGAGATGTGGAAAAAAATACAGCACCCAACTCCAAAAACAAATTGATAATTGCAGTTTCCTAAAAATTTAGGATTAAAATGAAAAAAATACTCATCGTATCCTGTTTAGCGTTAATCGCACAAAGTTTCATTTTACCGCAGAATATAAACGGACGACTAACCTCGTCCGTTTATAGTTTTGAGCGGTTCAGCGTTCCCGGCGTGTCTAATAATTACTTGCGAGCATATGAACTTTTGAGTTTAAATGTAAATCGGGACAATTATTCCTTAAGAACCTACTTCAATATTGAAACAGACATTTCTAAAGATTTGAAAAGCGATCCGCGATTAAGAGTTTATAATTTTTACATGGAAGCCAGAGACGTATTCGAAATTCTCACCTTTCGCTTAGGCCGTCAGCCAATGATAAGCAGCGTTGTTGGAGGTTTGTTTGATGGTGTTAATGCAAGTCTTGCTAAAGATGATTTCAAATTCAATGCTTATTACGGAGGGAATGTTCCGGCTTATCAAAAATTTGAAATGACAGATGATTGGGAACATGACTTTATCCTCGGTGGAAAGTTAACCACGACAGCTCTTAAGGATTTTAGAATATCGCTCGGTTATGTGAATAAAAACTTTAAACCTCAGGAATATAATGCTGTAAGATTGGATGAAGATCTAAATCCAATCACGGTGCTGATAAGAAGTAAATCTAACCAGTACCAATTTGCTTCTGCCGAAGTATCTTACGAAATGAAGAACTATTTCTCGTTAGATACTCGATATGATTATGATATCAATTACAGAAAAACTTCCAAAGTAGAGCTTTACGGAAACTATGATCAAATAAAAAATTTAAAATTGAATGTTTATTACAATTACCGCGAACCCAAAGTCAGATACAATTCCATCTTTTCAGTTTTTGATTACGGCAATACTCAGGAAATTGAAGCCGGCGGCGATTATACTTTCAACAATAATTTTACTATTACCGGGAAATACGGTTATGTAAAATATAAAGAAGAGAATTCCCAGCGGGCAACAATTGGATTAATAACTAATTATGGAAATATTTCTTACAGAAAAGGCATGGGATACGCAGGCGAACTTGATGCAGTATCTGCGTACACTGCTTATACATTTTTGAATGGTTTTATTACACCCTCGGTTGGGTTATCCTACACATCATACAAATTATCCAAAGATTCTGAGAAAAATAATTTGATGACTTTACTTGCAGGATGCAACGTTAGACCATTCCGAACTTTGTCTTTTGATTTGCAGGGGCAATTCATGAACAATAAAATCTATAAAAACGATTATAGATTTTTATTCAAACTAAACTATTGGTTCAACACAAATATTTAAGCCGTAATATGAAGTTAAAATACTACTATCTATCGTTTTTGCTTCCATTATCAGTCATCTTGATATTTGCAGCTTTCACAAATAAAAAGAGTAATGACATTAGTTCCGGTAATGATGAAGTAATAAAGTTTTCACATAAGCTGCACGTTGAATTGACTGAGTGCAAAAACTGTCACTCGGCCGTTGAAAACAGCATTTCACTTACAGATCGTCTATTCCCTAATCATGACAATTGCAAAGAATGCCATGATGTAGAAGAAGATGATACGCAATGTTCAACTTGCCATTTTGAAGGTAAATATGAGCCGCTTGTTCAATCCAAGTCATCATTGATTTTCAATCATAAATTCCATGTTACTGAAAAGAATATGGAATGCCAAACTTGTCATAAAGGTTTTGAGACCATTGCGCATAGTTCCGAACTATCAAATTCTCATCCGATTATGGAAGACTGCTACACTTGCCATAACAACAAATCATTTGCAACGAACTCTTGTGAATCGTGTCATATCTCAACAGCTAACCTAATTCCACAAAATCATAGAAACACTAACTTTATTAGCTCTCACAAATTTGCTGCAAGAGGAATTGATGCAAATTGCCAGATGTGTCATGATATAAATAACAATTCATGTCAAGATTGCCACGCTGCAACGACCGGTATTACGGAGCAGAATGCTGAAGATGATTTTTATCAGCCGTATGCACCAAGCAGGTTTGTGGATGGCGCAAAGGGACAGCAAATTACCCGTGTACATGAACTGAACTACCGCTTCATTCATGGTATAGATGCAAAAGGAAAAATAAGCGAGTGCCAAAGCTGTCACCAGGTTGAAACTTTCTGCGGAAGCTGCCATCAATCCAAAGAAAGAGATTTTGCTCTCGGTGGAATTTTACCAACTTCTCACCTCAAACCTAACTTTACAACAATTGGAGTTGGAACCGGCGGTGGTGAGCATTCAACATTAGCACGAAGAGATATTGAAAGCTGTATCTCATGTCATGATGTTCAGGGCGCAGATCCTTCTTGCATTACCTGTCATCTCGATAGTGATGGAATTAAGGGAACAAATCCTAAAACACATCCGGCTGGCTTTATGAAAGGCGAAGAAGGTGATTGGCATAATGATCAAGGATCAGTTTGCTATAATTGTCACACAAGCGCTTCACCAAATTCCATTGCAGGAATTGGTTTTTGCGGCTACTGTCACGGTTCAAAATAAAAGTGAAAATTAATGGAATCAATATGAAGAAAATATTCATTTTAATTTATTTGATATTTTGCAGCTCTCTACTTTTTATAAGCTGCAGCGATCTTGAAACCAATATTATAAATCCTGGCAAACCAAGCATTCATGGAGAAGGAACACTAAATATTAATTCTCCAAATTTTCATGGAAAATATTTTGATAAACTTAAATTTCGAGATTGTCAGAATTGCCACGCAAAGTATTTCCAGGGCGGATTAACACCAGTAAACTGTGCTGATGCAAACTGCCACCCCGCAGTTAAAATCCATGCAGATACAACAGGCGTATTCAATCAAAACTCTTCTAATTTCCATGGAAGATATCTGCTGACGAATAGTTTCACTGATTGCCAGCAATGTCATGGAGAAAATTTTACAGGCGGTTTAAGCAGTCCTTCATGCGTTACATGTCACTCAGCCATAAGTGTTCATAAAACCGGAATCGTTGATCAGGCATCACCTAATTTTCATGGTATAAATTCATTAACCGGTAAATTTATTAATTGCCAACAATGCCATGGAGAAAATTTCACCGGTGGAATCAGCAGCCCTTCGTGTACGAGTTGTCATTCAGCTATAAGCGTACATAAGAGTGGAATAATAGATCCGAACTCCGCTAATTTTCATGGCAAATATTCTTTACCAAATGGCTTTAAAGATTGCCAGCAATGCCACGGTCAAAATTTTGCTGGTGGTAATCTAAGTCCGTCTTGCGTCACATGCCATTCTGCAATAAATGTTCATCAAGCGGGAATACTCGAACCTGCTTCTCCGGAGTTTCACGGCAGGTATCAATTAACAAATGGATTTACCAATTGCCAGCAATGTCACGGTGAAAATTTCACTGGTGGTTCTGTCAGCCCTTCGTGCGCTACTTGTCACTCAAGTATAAGCGTTCATAAAAGTGGGATTACTAATCCTTCCTCACCTGATTTTCATGGTAAATATTTAAAATCAATTTATTGGAATCTATCTGATTGTGCCTCATGCCATAGCGCTGCATATGCTGGTGGAATTCAAAGCCCCACGTGTCTTACTTGTCACAACCAACCTAAGGGACCAGAAGCATGCAATACATGTCATGGTAATTTTAACGACCCAAGTATAATTGCACCGCCAAGGGATTTAAGCGGGAATACACTTACTACATTCAAAGGAGTTGGCGCTCACGCAAATCATCTTTACAACAATGTATTGGGAAATAAGGTCGCCTGCGAAACTTGTCATAATGTTCCTCAATCTTTTAATTCTGCAGGACATTTAGACGGAAGTTTACCCGCAGAAATAAACTTTAAAGGATTAGCAATATTTAATGCAGCAGCTAATGCTAATTATGATTTTTCAAATTTGACATGTGCAAATACTTATTGTCATGGTAATTTTGAATTTAACAAAGCTGATGCACTGACTGCTAATCAGTTTG
>Ga0209341_10006108_pt1 | contig 10784 bp, 10 predicted proteins | sample RifCSP13_2_FD_184020 | JGI IMG/M metagenome (GOLD analysis project Ga0209341, IMG submission 184020) | Soil microbial communities from Rifle, Colorado - Rifle CSP2_sed 13_2 (SPAdes) (version 2) | ecosystem: Environmental > Terrestrial > Deep subsurface > Rock core/Sediment | place: Rifle...
GCATGGCATGCAAGAGGTCAGCGGTTCGATCCCGCTTACCTCCACCAGCATCACGGTCTTACCTTCAGCAGCAGCTCGTCTTTTGGTCCCCATCGTCTAGAGGCCTAGGACATCGCCCTTTCACGGCGGTAACCGGGGTTCGAATCCCCGTGGGGACGCCAGCCTGATCAGCAGGTTGGCGTAACGCTTCAGGCCTGTCTTCGGAGCGGTTCGACCGTCGATACACTCGCGACCGGTTCAGGCGCCTGCGCTGAGAGCCGTTTTTCGAGCAGTTCCACGTATTGCTCGATCCTCTCGTGTACCCCCGGGAAGCTGCTGGGAACGCGGTTCTTGTTTTCGCGCATCGCATCCACCAATGCCTGTCGAATGGCGGGCTGGGCGAGGGTGAGCGCCTGCAGCAACGAAATGATGGCAATTTCGTTTGAGACAAATTGACTGCCAAGAGTATCGAGAGTCGCGCGTTTCATGGTTTTCACTTTCCTGTTTGTCATCGCATCCGCTCCGGCAGATGCCTCCTGTTTTCTTGTGCCGTTTGCCCGTGATTTTTGCCGGGGCGATGAACTCCGCCGCGCCTTGGCTGTAACGAATTCTTGTCAATTTGCGGGTCAGCTTACCTCATTGCAAACCGTTTTTGTTAATTTGTGACAAAAGTCACATTCCGGAATGCGGAAAAAAATCACGGTTTTTCTTGTTCTGTGATTAAAGTCACATCTTTCGCGCCGGATTCCGGATATTGTGTGGTGGCGTGTGTGGTAAGTGGCACTTTGTAATTACCGAAAATGGACGAAAAGACCTATGGACTACCAGCCGAAATTGTAAGTCACACAAAGAAAAATCCTCTCTTGTTGATTGTGCACAATGTCACATAAATCAACAAAACGGTTTTGTTGATTGTGCGCAATGTCACATCAATAACAATCCATCATGCGTATAAATGTTTTTATGCGAATCGGTATGAAGCGTAATCAGGCTGACTACCTTGCCGCAAACAAATATTTTTCCCAAGGCTACGATAATATGATTTCGGAAACGCAAGTAGCTCTCGGCGACCGCGTGGAAAGTTTGCTCAAGCAACAGTCCAAAGCTCTCGCTAAAGAAAACGGCTGGTCGCTCGACTTCGCAGAAGGCTTTCTCAAAGGCGAATACTCGCGCAGGAGCGGCGCCACGCTCTCCACGTATGCTACGGTAGGACTCAATGACTACTGCCTTGGCTTTCGGGCCGGATATTTTGTGCGCCGGAATCCGGCTACTATGCGCGTTGAACGAATCTCGAACGCCTCGTAGCACTGGGCTTAGTTCATGGCTGAATCATCATCATTTTTCGCACTGCAGAGGTACTTGTTTCGCGGTGGCCCGCAGGATCCACTGGTCGCCAGCTCGCTTTGCGCTGATTCACATGGCGACGGGCGAGAAGACCAATGAACGCGAACTCAACAATGAGGGAGCGTAGCGTGAACGCAACTCTATACGAAATTCTTGAAGTAAGTCCCAACGGCGTCCTCCGTCGTCATCAAGGCAGCGTATGCCCCCATTTGCTTTGGTTACTCGGTAATACCGTCGTAACGAAAACCTGGATGCCTTGGCCAATGAACATTCCCGTTACCGATCTCAACATCCCTACCACAAAGACATCTGCCCCCGGTTGCTGAGAGGCTGGAGCCATTTTTCCTAATGGAGGAGTCCAATGATCATCGACTACGTGATTCGTAATGCTGAATCCGAAAGTGCGATTTATTTCTTATTGGCTGCCTACATAGAAACGACACAATTTGGAGAAAGGCTTCCTGAATACCTAACGAATTTGCCAATCACCGGAATGGAGGATGTGGAGACGCGGTTCCAGCAGCTTATGATGGAATGTGACAAGGCATCTGAGCGACTACCCAACAAATCCGGTGCGATAATTGAAGAGGCACTACACATTTTCGACGATGCGTTATGTCGGCTGAAAGTTCTGGAGCATGCTCACCCAGGCCGCTGCTTGAGCCGCCCGTCTCAGAACACCCACAGCGCTTCCCAAGGCGCGGCGTAACCGTTTTATAACCTCAGCGACCGTCAGGGGATTGGCGCAAAGCGACCCTTTCCAGACACTCGCGCTTCTCACGATTGTTTGCCTAATCCACCTTAACACCGGCTGCTTTCACTACCGGCGCCCATTTCGCGATCTCGGCGCGTATGTGCTCGCCGAACTTCTCCGGCGGCCCACCTACCGGTTCGTAGCCAAACTCGATCATGCGTGCATTCATGTCGGGCGCGTTGATGATCTTGTTGAGCTTGCCGTTGAGCCGCCTGATGACATCGGCCGGCGCGCCAGCCGGGATCAGGATGCCGTTCCACGACGTGACTTCGTATCCGGGAACGCCGGCTTCCGCGACCGTCGGCAGTTCGGGCATCGCAAGCGCGTGTTTGGCGCTGGTGACCGCAATGGCGCGCAGTTTGCCGCTCTTGATGTGTGGGACCACCGAAGCCGGGTCGATGAGTATCAAGGTGATCTCGCCGCTGAGCAACGCGATCACCGCCGGGCCGCCGCCCTTGTACGGCACATGAATGAGCTTGGTCCCGGCCATCATATTGAACAGCTCGCCTGCCAGATGATTGATCGCGCCGCTACCGGCCGAGCCGTAACTGAGCTGCCCCGGCTTCGCCTTGGCGAGCGCGATTAGCCCCTTCACCGTCTTTACCGGCAGCGACGGGTGCACCACGACTAACTCCGGCACCGATGACAGCCAGATGATGGGAGCAAAATCGCTCTCCTTGAACGGCATCTTGCTGTAAATGCTCGGGTTGATCGCATGCGTACCCGAATAGGCGAACACGATAGTGTAGCCGTCGGGCGGCGACTTGGCGGTAAGCTCCGCGCCGATGTTGCCGGCGGCGCCGCCGCGATTGTCGATCACGACCTGCTGACCGAGCGCTTCCGCCAGCCGGGGACTCAGCATACGCGAGATCACATCGCCGCCACCACCCGGTGGCCACGGCACGATATAGCGGATTGGTTTATTGGGATAGCCCTGCGCAAATGCGCCGGCGGCGCATACGGACAAAAGCATTGCTATCACTGCCTTGAGCATATTCATGGCTGGCTTCATTCTCGTTGAGAAATAATCTTTTCAGTGTGAAAGCGATCGAGCTGCCACGTCCACAGCGATCCGATGGACTTACCATATCCCCTATTGATTGTAGGGGCAATGGTGCGGGCCGCTTAAACGTGCATGCCTTCGATTACCCCCGCATTGTCCGGTTTTGGCCGGAAAGCGACTGTCCGCCGATGGGCGCTTCCGTACCGGCGTCAACACGGTGTCGCTACCTCGCGCGATCCCTGCGGTGCATCAGGCTTCACTCATGGCGACTTGCCACGCGACTAGCGTTATACTCCGATTGAACCCCACACCTGAGAGCGGGTACACCATGCGTCGACCGAATAGCGTGCTACTCGTTGGCTGCGCGGCTTTTCTAGCCGTAATCGGGCAATCCATTGCTGCTGACTGGGAGGTGAAGAACATCTCGGATGGCAAGAAAAACTCCTGCCTCGTCGTCTCGGCCGCAAAATCGATATTCGACGGATACCAGCAAGTGACTGCGCAAATCATTGTCGATAACAAAAGCGTCGCCGTGAAGTCCGACTCCGTGCTCGACATGGGTTCTTCCGACATCGGCCTGAAGGTCGGGAAAAGGGATCTCGTGCCGGCTGACAAAATCGTCAAGGACAAGCAGGCGATTTTCGATTCGAATTACGATGAGATAGTGAAACTCTTCAAAGCGGGCAGGGAAGTGACTTTGCAGGCACGGTTCTGGCCCACCTGGCCCGCGACAGGCACTCATAATGCGTCATTCAGCCTGATGGGATTTACGAAGGCGTACGAAGACGCGATAAGATGCGAACAGTAGGAATGGGGGAGGCTTTATGGGAATTCGTCTCAAGTTCAATCTGATATTGATCGCGGTTTTCCTCGGCGGGTTCGGAATCGCAGGAGGGATCTCGCACGAGCTGCTGACGCACAACGCGCGCCAGGAAATCCTGCGCAACGCACGGCTGATGATGGAAACATCGCTTGCCATCCGCGGCTACACGGTCGCACAAGTCCGGCCTCATCTCGAGATGCAGTTGCTCCGGACATTTCTTCCGCAATCGGTGCCGGCCTATGCGGCCACGGAAACCCTCAACGAATTGAGAAAGAAATATCCCGATTACTTCTACAAAGAAGCCACGCTCAATCCCACGAATCCGCGCAACCGCGCGACCGACTGGGAAGCGGACATCGTCACCAATTTCCGCAACAACGACACCACCAAGGAGATCGTCGGCGAGCGCGACACGCCGATCGGACGCGCACTGTACATTGCGCGGCCCATCAAAATAGGCAACGAAGCGTGCCTAGCGTGCCATAGCACGCCTGGCGCCGCGCCGAAATCCATGCTCGTCCTGTATGGCGAAGCGAATGGTTTCGGATGGAAACTGAACGAGACCGTGGGCGCGCAAGTCGTATCGGTCCCTATGTCCGTGCCGATTCAGAGCGCAAACAAGACGTTCCTCACGTTCATGGCGTGCCTGTTCGCGATCTTCGTGCTGGTCTTCATCGTGCTGAACGTCATGCTGAGTTGGTTGATCGTGCAGCCGATTCAGAAAATGGCCGCAGCAGCCGACGCCGTCAGCACGGGCGACTTTGAGGTGGAAGAGTTCTCCGACAAAGGCAAAGACGAGATTTCCGTGCTCGGCGCCTCTTTCAACCGGATGCGCCGCAGTCTAAAAAAGGCGATGCAGATGATCGAAGGCTAGGCCATGCAGAATCCGATACCGGATAAGGTAGGCCGCACCTTCATTTGCAGCATCGTCTTTCTCGATATCGTCGAATATTCTACGCAGACCGTCGCGAAGCAGCTCGCATTGAAGGGCTGGCTGAACGACATACTCTCACAGGCCCTGAAAAGCGTTTCGGAAGTCGACCGCATCATCCTCGACACGGGCGACGGGGTGGCGATGTGCTTTCTGGGCGACCCGGAAGAAGCGCTGTTCGTGTCCAACAACATTCGCGTCGCTTTGAACGAGCAGCATTATCCGGGACTCGTGCTGCGCACGGGCATCAACCTGGGGCCGGTCAAGCTCGTGATGGACATCAATAGACGTCCGAACATCATTGGCGACGGCATTAACGTCGCGCAACGCGTAATGAGCTTTGCCGATCCCAACCAGATCCTGGTGTCGCGGTCCTATTACGAAGTCGTCGTCCGGCTCTCGGACGATTACACGAAGCTCTTCGAGTACCACGGCGAGCATCAAGACAAGCACGTGCGCAAGCACGAGGTGTATGAAGTGCGTATCTATGCGCCGCCCGACATCCAAACATTTGGGTCGGGTCCGGGCAGGACCGCGGCAGCACCGCCACCTCCGGTCGCGGCCGCTTCGCCTCCGCTATCACCAACGCACACTGCCAAGTCCGCAGCGCCGCCGCCCCCGGTCGCGGCCGCTCCGCCTCCGCCAGCGCCGGCTGCTCAGCCCGCAGCGGCCGCTACGGTTTTCCCGGACGAGCTACTCGCTGCTCTGGGCAAGCAGCTCGCCCGATACTTGGGTCCTATAGCGACCTTCGTCGTCGCGAAAGGCGCCAAGAAAGCCGCGACCCTCGATGAGCTCAGGCAAGTGCTCGCCGATATGATCCCCGTTCCCGTCCAGAGGGAACACTTTCTCCAAGAGATGGGAAGCGGTTCGGCGCGGGCAATTGCTCCCGCCAACGCGCGAACGGCCTCTCCGCCGGCGCCGCAGCCAGCTCAAAGCAAAGCGGCTGGGGACGCGAAAGTTACGAACGCCGGTGTACCCGCGCTCGAGCAGCTCCTCGCGACTTGTATCGGGCCCATGGCAAAAATATTGGTAGCGAAAGCGATGCAGCGGGCTCGAAACGATGACGCGCTGATAAGCCAGCTCGCGGAAGCCCTCGATAACGAACGGGACCGCTCAGCGTTCCTGACTGCGGCAGCCGACATAATGGCGAGCCACAAACGCGCTAGCGGTTCGTAAACGACGCGGCTACTGGATTTCAGGCCCCTTTGCCCGACGGGCGGATGCTCAGCAAGTCGGCAACAATGCTCCGGTGAAGTCCAAGGGCAGCAGACTGGCGAGTTCTTGCCAAGGAAATGTTATTGTCCCCGGCGACCGACCGCAATATTAGGGGCCGCTGTCGACCGACCGGAATTGGCCGGTTTGAGCCCTTCGGCCACCGCTCAGAAACCGCTCCATTGCGGTCATTCGATCACCTTGTCCGCGCGCACAAGATTCCAGATAGGAATTGTGAGCTAGAAACTCGCCATTCACAGGAAGCCTCCTGTTGCGCGAGCGGCCCATTACATGTCTTATGCGACAATCACTTCAGCGCCCGTAGCGGCGGCGGCACGCCATTGGGCAACGGCTGCTGGGCGACGTTGAGGACCATCGCCAACATCGTGTAGTAACCTGTCAAACCAATGAGGTCGATCACGCCGCGCTCGCCAAACTTGTCCGCCGCCTTGAAGGTGGGATCGCTGACTGCGTCAGAATGCGCGCGTCCATTTTGGTTCCGTCCGCTGACAGGTCATTCGAGCTTGATGCCGGACGCGTCTATCACCTTGGTCCATTTCGCCAGGTCGTCGCGCATGAAACGCGTGAATTCCTCGGGCGTACTTTCGAGCGTTTCGGCATCCAAGCGCGTGAAACTGTCCTGCGTTGCCTTCGCACGCAGCGTTCTGCTCAGCGCCGCATGCCCCATAAGGACGATGTCTTTCGGCGTAGCGGCCGGAGCCCGCACGCCGTACCAAGTGCTTATATCGAAATCACGCACGCCAGATTCGGCAACAGCCGGTAATTCCGGCGCGGCCGGTAGCCAGATTGCTGAGGCGATTGATCTCACGGCGCGTGCCGCAACGATGTGAGGTCAATCTTGAAGTTCGGGTTGCAGACCGTCCCGCGCTCGGTGAGGTTGAAGTCGCGAAGACCCTGTCCCGAAAAGATGATGTCCTGGCCCTCTCGCATGTTCGCCGCCGAGTTATAGGCAGGGGAGCCGATCCGCACATTGCTATACACGTTTGATGTGCCTATTTTGATGACGAGAGTTGTGTTCGAGCTACCTTGATAGGTGGAAATTCTCTTGAGAGTTCCAACCCATCCTTCGACTTTGCCAACCTCAGAGTAGAAGCTCGCCGTGCCCCGTAATACTTCACTCTTGCGAATCTCGTTCGGCTGAGCGGCGTACGACCTACAGGCTTCTTCGAACCGTCGTAGTAGTGTGACCTGGTTGGAAGGCATCGGCGTTGTGATGCGATCGGCCGTTCCTTTTTGGGTCGCCTCCGTCCCCCCGGGTGGGAGAGGGGCAGGGGTCATGTAGGCCCACCAGAGAATCAACGCGATCAAAACGACCGCCGTACCGATCCACCAGTTGATCATCGCGCCCGCCGGAGCCGTGTCGATCTTGCCCGCGATGCGGTTAATTTCTTCCTGCGTCAACGCGTTGACGCGCTCCTTCGCGGTTGCCGCGCTGATCCCGAGCGCTTCGAACTGCTTGACCACGTCACCGCGGTTCATGAATGCGGTGACCTTGTCGCGGTTTGCGAGATCTTGAGCGCTGGCGATGGCCTGATCGGTGCCGATCACGCCCGCCTGCGCCGAGTACGGCAGCAATATCATGCATACCACCAGCAACTGGCTGACCAATTTGTAGAACAGTTTCATGAATACCCGCCCGTGTTTACATACCCCCGTTAGCCAGACCGGCCGGTCTGGACTATTGAAATTCGCAGAACGTGCTGGTACGCAATAACCGCTTGATTCATCGTGGGCGCTTTAAGGTTGTCCGTCCGCATAGGTAATGATAATACGGATCGGTGACGCCGGTGTAGTGTGAAGGCTTTAACCCTCAACCAAGAGTCAGTGTTGGTCGTCTGCTGGCTCAGATAGTCTCAGCCGGCCAAGAACGTGACCGACTGCTTTGGAGAAGATACTCGACCGTCGCCTCTTGGCCGCTACGCGACCGTCCACCCCGGTTCGCGCTGCGCATGAGCCAGCTGATTCGGGTCTTTGCGTCAGCCTGGCACCACCCCCGCCCGAATCACCTTGCCTTCGATGGATAGCTGAATCCCTTCGTTAACGTCCTCAAGCTTGAATTTGTGCGACACGAGCTTATCGAAGGGATACTTATCACGAGTTCTGACCAGCAGGTCGAGCACCTTGGGTAGAACCCATGCCTTGTAGTTGCCCGAACCGACGATCGTGAGCCCCCCTTGTGCACCACCTTCTCCAGGTCGAGATTGGAAATCAGGCCGCCCGTGACCAACCCCATCGTGAGATAGGTCCCGCTGGGGCAAAGCATCTCCAGTCCTTCGGCCACGACTTCGGGACGACCGACCACTTCCACCGCAAGATCGACGCCTTTGCCGCCCGTGAGCTGCATGACCCGCTCCAGCCTCGCTTCCGACGTGGGATATTCGTTCAGGTTGATCGTGTGATCGGCGCCGAACCGCTCACGCACGCCCAGCACTTGCCGCACGGATTGAAGTAGCTGTAGATGATCCGATCGCCCTCTTTCAAAGGCTGCCGGGAACCCCTTCAATTCTTGCGCAGGCCGGCAGTTGATGTCTCAAGGGCGCTATAAAACTCCCGTGGTCCACCGCACCCGTGCGTTTTCCTCAGTGGTCGGTGAAAAGTGAGTCTTGAGATATCCCGCCTTGAGCGCAAACAAAAATTGGACTTATAGTCAGTGGGGTACGCGTAGCGCGTGGGTAAGAATTTCCGGTATTGATTCAGGCGGCGAGCTGAATTCCGTTGGCGGGAGTTTCCTCCTCGCACGTCGAAAAAAAGTACGGATAGAGGGATTTCTCGTGAGTGTCGCGCGAGCCGGCGTGCCTGGCGATCTGGGTGTCCATGTAAGCCAGTTCGAGGTGTAGCAGCACCGCCGGGGCATTGACCCTCGGGCAGGTCTGCACTTGCCCGATCTGGCGGAAGCTAAGCATGCGTTTGTAAAACCGGGCGTGACGCGGGTTCACCTCGACTAGCACGTCGGTGGCCTTGTGAATGATGCGCGCGTAGATATAGGCGAGGTGAAATAGCGAAGCGAGCACCTCTTTCGAGCCGTATTGCGGATCGACGGCGAGTCTTGATATTTCGCACAGCTTGCGCCCCGTCGCACGCAAGCCATTCATCTCCGACTGGTAAAGCGCATCGGCGAGCAGCCCTTCCTCCGAATCGAGTCCCAGCGTGAGCGTGCCAATGAGTTCCTCGCCCCGGGAGGTCTCGAGCGTGATGCGGGTGGGGCGATGGGGAAGGGTGCTGGCTGTTTCCGTGTGGTATCCGCGCCGGGAGTACATGCGCTCGATGAGCATGCTGGCCTTAGTGCGTCGGTCGGGCAGACCCGCCCGGCTCACGCGGTAGCCGCGGCGCTCGAGCACGTAGTCCTGGATTTCTTCCGGTGCCGGCTTCCCGGCAATCGCACACGGCGCAGCACCGGCCGTGACCTGCCTCGCTGGGAATGGACGAGGCAGTCCATCGATGTGTGGGGTAGTGGAATGAACGGGTGCCCGGCCGGCGCCCGCAATCCCTGGTGCGCCAGGATTCATCCGCAACAATGCACGCGTCTTGGACTGCAACAAGAAATTCCGCGGCTTCGTTCCCGCAATGACAAAGCCGCCGCACTCAACTTCCTTCCTATGCTCCAACAGCTCATTTGCACACTCCAATGACACTTCCCTGCGACCTATGTTAAGCAATTTTTATAAAACTGATTAGAAAAATTCAACGCATTTATTATGCTAAAACGTCCACCAAGTGAAATCAAGAAGTTATTGCATAATCTTTTTTCAAGAACGCAAAGACTGTCACATAAGATTAACCGTTACAATGCAAATTCGGTGATGTGATCGAATAAGTTGCGCGGACGAAACGGAATAGTCAATAGTGACGTGCAAGTACTCACGAAGCCGCCCTTACGAGACGTAAACCCCGGTCGTCGAAGAGGTAGCCGGGGACGAGCCTGCCGCGGAGCGTCGCCCGGAAGATGCCCGGGGCGTCGCACCTCCAGCTGCCGCCGCGGTTCACCCGGTACGAGCCTACCTCCGGTCCCTTTGGATCACGCTTCGGCGATTTGCCGTAGTACTTATCGTCGTACCAGTCCGCACACCACTCCCATACGTTCCCGCTCTGGTTGTACGTCCCGTACCCCGATACCCCGTTCGCATACTCGTACACCCGCGCCGTCGTTTCGCTGCCTGTGTTCTCGTAGTGCCTGCACTTCTTCTCGCCCCATTCCTTCCCGGACGGATACGCCAACGCCAACGGCCCGCGGCATGCCTTCTCCCACTGCGCCTCGCTCGCCAACTCGCACCCCGCCCACTTCGCATACGCTTGCGCATCCTCCCAGCTCACGCACACCACCGGGTGATCGGCTTTCTCCGCGGGGAAACCTTTACCCTGCCACACCCCCGGAGCACTGCTCGAGTTAAACTTGTCCGGCGCACGATGCCCGGTGGCCTCGACAAATCTCAGATATTGCGCATTGCTCACCGCATACACCCCGATCCAGTACGCGGATAATTCCACCCGATGGCTCGGGCAGTCGCAATCCTTCCCACCTCCCATTTCAAACTCCCCCGCAGGCACATACACCAGCACCGAACCGTCCGTTGCGTTCACCGCGAGCGGGTGCTCCACGCGGAAGCGGCCGGGCTCCACTTGCCGTAGCATCCCGCCGCCCGAATCAGCCATGATTCCCGCGCCATGAAGACCGGGCTCGGAGGGGTCCAGTTCCACCGCCGAGCGCTCAGTCGCCTCG
>Ga0209341_10006113_pt1 | contig 10779 bp, 8 predicted proteins | sample RifCSP13_2_FD_184020 | JGI IMG/M metagenome (GOLD analysis project Ga0209341, IMG submission 184020) | Soil microbial communities from Rifle, Colorado - Rifle CSP2_sed 13_2 (SPAdes) (version 2) | ecosystem: Environmental > Terrestrial > Deep subsurface > Rock core/Sediment | place: Rifle...
AGGCGCGCCTTGCGAACCCAGCAGATCCTGGCCTATGAGTCGGGGATCACCGACACCGTCGATCCACTGGCAGGCTCGTACTTCATCGAGTACCTCACCGATCAGGTCGAAGCCAAAGCGACCGAGTTGATTGAGAAGATCGATGCACTGGGCGGAGCCGCGGCGGCGGTCGAAGCGGGTTTCCAGCAGCGCGAAATAGAAGAGGCGGCCTATGCGGCCGCCCGCCGGATCGAGAGTGGCGAATCGGTGATCGTCGGCGTCAACCGATTCGTCGACGATGCCGGTGAGACAGTCCCCGCCCTGTCCGTCGATCCCGCCGCCGAGCAGCAGCAAGTCGATGCGGTTCGCCGACTGCGGGCCGGGAGGGATCAGACCGCGGTCACCGCGGCGCTTAGTCGGGTCCGTGCTGCAGCAGGCGGGAACGCCAACCTCCTCTACCCGATGAAGCAAGCCCTGGTGGCGGCGGCGACGCTGGGTGAGGTCTCGGACGTGTTACGGGAAGTGTTCGGGGTCTATCGGGGAGGGTCGAGATGAGCGACGACGATCGGGTCCGCTTTCTGATCATCGGGGGAGGCCCGGCCGGCAACACGGCAGCCACGATCGCCGCCGCCCTGGGCGCCCGGGTGACCCTCGTCGAGTCGTCGGTAATTGGGGGTGCGGCCCATCTGTGGGACTGCATCCCCTCGAAGACGATGGCGGCGACGTCGGTGCGGATGGAAGCCGTCGTCAACGCATCCAGGTTGGGAATCATCCCCGGCCCGGCGTCCGTTGATATCAAGCGACTGTCCGAGCGCATAGCGACGATCAGCGAAGATCTCTCGCGTGGGGTTAGTTCGATGCTGGCCTCCCAGGGTGTCGAGGTAGTGCACGGCCGGGGGCGGTTCACGGGACCCCATCAGGCCATCCTGGAAACCGGGAGTGGGGAACTGCCGGTGTCCTTCGATCTGGCCCTGGTGGCGACGGGGTCTGCGCCGAGGATCCCCGACTGGTGCGAGATCGACGGAGAAAGGATTCTCACCACCCGGCACGCTTACCACCTCCCCGAGGTGCCATCGCATGTGGTGATCGTTGGTTCGGGGGTGACCGGGGTCGAGTTTGTCCACATCTTTGCGAGCCTCGGTTCCCAGGTGAGCCTGTTGGTCAGTCGACAGCAAGTGCTCCCGCACCGCGACCCGGAGGTTGCCGCCGCTCTCGAGGCCGATTTTCTCGAGCGCGGCGTTGCGCTCCTCAAAGGCGCCCGGGCGGTGGTTGCCACTCGAACGGAGCGCGGTGTCCTCATCGAGGCCCAGGATGGGCGCCGGGTGGAGGGGAGTCACGCCCTGCTGGCTATCGGCTCGGTGCCGCTCACCGAGGGTATCGGGCTGGCCGAGGCCGGCATCGAGACACGGAGCGGGTATGTGATCGTCGATGAGTTCCAACGGACGTCGGTGCCGCACATCTATGCCGCGGGGGATGTCACCGGGCAGATGCCCCTTTCGTCGGTGGCCTCGATGCAGGGACGCAAGATCGCCCGGCACGTAATGGGGCGGCCCGTAAAGCCGCTCGATTACTCCAAGGTGGCGCAAGCCATCTTTACCGATCCGGAGATCGCCTCGGTGGGTTTGGAGGAGGCCGAAGCGGCCTCCGAGGGTCGCAAGGTTCGTATCACCAAGGTGCCGTTCGCGGCCAACCCTCGCAGCATCATCCACGGGGCCACCCGTGGGTTTGTGAAGGTCATCAGCGATCCCGCCACCCACACTGTGCTGGGTGGGACCATCGTCGGGCACCGGGCGTCGGAGCTGATCGGCATCCTGGCCCTGGCCGTTCAGGGGCGTCTCAAGGTCGACACGCTGGTGGAGACCTTGATGGTGCACCCCTCGTTGTCGGAGAGTCTGAGCGACGCCGCCTTCTGAACCGTCTACCGGATGATGGCGATCACCTGGCCGCTGGAGACGGTGTCACCGGGACGAACCCGCAGGTCGACCACCTCACCCTCGATCGGGCTGCGGACCTCGTTCTCCATCTTCATCGCTTCCAGGACACAGATGGGTTCCCCGGCGTTGATGCTGTTGCCGGCTTCGGTGTTCACTTTGACGATGGTTCCTTGCATGGGAGAGGTGACAACGCCGGCCTCGCCGGAGTTGTTGCCCGACGGTTGGGACAGCCTGGGTGGTTTGCGACGGGGTGCGGGCCGCCGCCCCGAGCTGGCCGGTTGGAGGTCCGGCATCCAGTAGGTGACCACGTAGCGGCGGCCGCCGATTTCCACGGTGATGTCTCGCTGGGCGACTTCCTCGTCTGCGGGAAGCGCCGGGGCCGTCGGTCGAGCGATTCCGGTGAGATCGAGTTCATCTTCTGCCCAGCGCGTATGGTGGGTACCTTCGACGAAGGTCGGGTGCTCCAGCACTCGCAGGTGGGCCGGAATCGTTGTGGCCACCCCGCGAATGTGGAATTCGCCCAAGGCCCGGCGGGCCCGGTTGATGGCGTCGGTCCGGGTGGGTCCCCACACAACGAGCTTCGCCATGAGATTGTCGTAGTACTGGCTGATCTTCGTGCCGGGCCGGACCCAGCTGTCGACTCGGACCCCAAATCCACCCGGTTCCCGATACTCGGCAACCCGGCCGGGATTGGGAAGGACGATGTCTATGCCCGTCACCATCTCAGTGACGGTGTGCTCCACCTGGAGTCGGGTGTTCATCTCGAGGAAGTAGAAGGTACCGGTGCGGTCCATCAGGAACTCCACCGTTCCGGCGTTCCGGTAGCCGCACGCCTTGGCAACGGCGATGGCTGCCTTGCCCAGCCTGACTCGGGTCTTCTCGTCCAGACCTGGAGACGGGGTTTCTTCGATCAGCTTCTGGTGTCTCCGTTGCACAGAACAGTCCCGCTCTCCGAGGAAAACGGCGTGCCCGTGGTCATCGCACAGGATTTGGGCCTCGATGTGGCGGGGGAACTGGAGGTATTTCTCGACATACACCTCGGGACTGCCGAAATAGGCGTCGGCTTCCCGGCGGGCTCCCTCGAACGCCGATTCGAGTTCCTGCTCCTGGTGGACGACGCGCAAACCCTTGCCGCCGCCCCCGTGGGCAGACTTGATGGCTATCGGGTAGCCGAATTCCGTAACGGCGGCGCGGACGTCGTCGGCCGATCCAAGGGGTTCGAGTGTGCCCGGGACGCTGTCGACTCTCGCTACGGCGGCCGCCTTCCGGGAAGCGATCTTGTCGCCCATGATGGCGATGGCTTCGGGCGGTGGTCCAACCCAGATGATGCCTGCCTCTATGACCTTCCTCGCGAACGTTGCATTCTCCGCCAGGAACCCGTAGCCGGGATGTATCGCGTCGGCTTTCGCTTCCCTGGCCACATCGATGATGCGGTCGATGTTGAGATACGACTGAGCGGCCGGAGCCGGACCGATATTCCACGCCTCGTCGGCCAGGTCGACATGCAGGGCATCACGATCCAGTTCGGAATAGACCCCAATGGTCCGCAAACCCGTCTCCTGGGCAGACCGAATGATGCGAACCGCGATCTCGCCGCGATTGGCTATCAGCAGGGAGCGCATATCGGGCATGCTAGGAAACTCCTCGACGGTCGGGGCGGCGGTCCTGGATCACAGAGGGATGTTCCCGTGCTTCTTGGGTGGGAGGGTCTCACGTTTATTGCGCAGCATTTCGAGAGCCCGGATGAGTTTGGGACGGGTCTGGCGTGGTTCGATCACCTCGTCGACCAGCCCGAGCTCGGCGGCGCGATACGGGTTGTTGAAGCGCTCCTCGTATTCGGAGATCAGTTCCGCACGGCGCTGGTCGGGCTCCTCTGCGCCGGCAATCTCCCGCCTGGAGATGACGTTGACCGCTCCCTGGGCTCCCATCACGGCGATCTCGGCGGAAGGCCACGCGAAGACTCCGTCGGCCCGAATGCCACGCGAGTTCATGACGACATACGCCCCCCCGTAGGCCTTGCGGGTGATCACCGACAAGCGAGGGACCGTCGCCTCGCTGAAGGCATAGAGCAGTTTGGCGCCGTGGCGGATGATCCCACCGTGTTCCTGTCCCACCCCAGGGAGAAAACCGGGAACATCGACGAAGACCACGAGCGGGATGTTGAAGGCATCACAGAAGCGAACGAACCTGGCTCCCTTCTCGGACGCGTTGATATCGAGTGTCCCGGCCAACTCTGAGGGTTGGTTGCCTACCACTCCGACCGTGTACCCGTCGAGCCTGGCGAAGCCAACCACGATGTTCCGGGCCCAGTGCTCGTGGACCTGGTAGAAGTCGCCCTCGTCCACAACGTGCTCTACGAGTCTGACCATGTCGTAGGGCTGGTTGGCCGAGTCGGGGATGATCGAATCGAGATCGTCGTCCATGCGGTCGGGCACGTCGACGGGGGTAAAGTAAGGCGCTACTTCCATGTTGTTCTGGGGCAGGTACGACACCAGATACCGGACTTCTTCGAGGGCAGAGCTTCCGTCGTTGGCGACGAAATGGGTTACCCCGGACGTTCCGGCGTGGGTCAGCGCACCGCCCAACTCCTCGAAGGTCACGTCTTCGCCGGTGACTGCCTTGATCACGTCGGGGCCGGTGATGAACAGGTGGCTGGATCCATTGACCTGGTATACGAAGTCGGTGATGGCCGGTGAGTAGACCGCGCCACCCGCGCACGGTCCCATGATCACCGAGATCTGTGGGATGACGCCCGAAGCCTGCACATTTCGCTCGAAGATGCGCCCGTATCCGTCCAGCGAAGCCACCCCTTCCTGGATGCGGGCTCCGCCTGAGTCTTTGAGCCCAATGACCGGTGCTCCCACACTGAGCGCCGTATCCATCACCTTGCAGATCTTGTCGCTGACTGCTCTACCCAGGCTGCCACCGAACACCGTGAAGTCTTCGGCGAACACGAATACCGTTCGGCCCTCGATGGTTCCCCAGCCGGTCACCACGGCATCTCCGGCAGGTCGCTTGTTCTCGATGCCGAAGCCGATCGCCGTATGGCGGACCAGCATGTCGATCTCCTGGAACGAGCCTTTGTCCAGGAGCAACTCGAGGCGCTCGCGGGCGGTGAGCTTGCCCTGTTCGTGTTGACGATCGACGGCCCGTTGGCTGCCGGCGTGCAGGGCTTCTTCGCGCAACCTGCGCAGATCTTCGATTCGTTGTTCTGTTCCCACCCTCACCCCGGATAGATTGGCCGCACGTTTGACTCATGGGACCGTCGAATGGCTACACCATACGCGCTCGTCGTGCTCGAGGATATCCCATCCACTCAGGATGAGGCGACCGCTCGGGCCGGTGATGCTCCCGTGCTCGTCGTGGCCGATCGCCAGTCGGCCGGGCGGGGGCGATCGGGCCGTCGGTGGGAAACCGCCCCGCGGGCGATGGCCGCGTCGCTGGCGATACGGCCGTCCGCATGGCACACCGCCGAGTTCGGTCGCCTCTCACTCATCGCCGCACTGGCCGGCCGGGCCGTGCTCGGTGATGACGTTGCCTGCAAGTGGCCAAACGATTTGCTGCGAGAAGGTGCCAAGGTCGCCGGGTTGCTACTCGAAGCTGTGGGTGACCTGGTGGTGGTCGGGTTGGGCGTCAATCTGTGGTGGCCGGATCCCCCGGCTGGTTTCGGCGGCATGTTCGAAACCGACCCGGGTCCTGGCCTCGCCGTCGGCTTGGCGTCGCGGTGGTGTGACCAGCTGCTGGCCCGAATCGAGCGTGGGCCGGAAGAGTGGGGTCGGGAGGAGTACCGCCAGGCGTGCGGGACCATCGGCCGAGCCATCCGGTGGCATCCCGGTGGGGCCGGAATAGCGCGCGATATCGATGAGGAAGGGAGACTGGTGGTTGAGACCGGGTTCGGTCTCATCAGGCTCTCCTCCGGCGAAGTGTGGGAAGTCAGATGAGTTCGGGTCTCTGGTCGAGATGTGTGACCTGCATGGCTCAACGGTCTCCTGACTACCCTTCACCCGGATGAGTCAGGAGCAAAGCTGGTGAGTGTGCTTGCCCACGAAGGAACGTATCCCATTCTCTACGGGAGTTACGGAATACCCGTTGGGAGCGGACACGCTCCCGGTTACCTGGCTCGTCCCGACCAGGCGGGACGGTTTCCGACTGTGCTGGTCCTGCCCGACAACGGATTGACTTCCCATCACAAGGATGTGTGCCGGCGCCTGGCCCGGCACGGGTTGGCGACGGCCGCTATTGGTCTTCAGTTCTCCGGCGACGATGCCGTCGGCTTTGTTGACGAAGCGTATGAGTTCTTCATGAGCAGCGAGGTGACGTGGGCCATCGGAGACCAACTCGGGATCGTTGGTCTGGGCGCAGGGGGACGACCGGGCTTGATCTACGCCGCCGATCACCCGGAGATACGGGCGGTGGCCCTCGTCTCGACTCCTCTCGAGAACGATGGTCCGGTGGCAAGCGTCTTGCCACGCCTGACCGCTTCCGTTCTCGGTCTCTATGGAGCAGAAGATGTATCGCTCCGGGGGTCCGGGGTGGACGACGGGCGTATTCCGCACGGGTCGTTCATCGTGTATCGGGGCGTGGCGGCGGGTTTCTTGGACGACGGCGGGGCGGATTACGATGCGGCCGCGTCTGCCGACGCCTACCGGCGACTCGTCGAGTTTCTCACCCAAGCCCTCCCCGCCCCACCGACCGAAGGTCTCGGCTGACCGCCGTGCCGTGTTGCGGAGTACGGGGCATCGGAGATGCTCCGAAGCCACTACTAATCTCGCCTCAATGATCGAATCTGCTGCTCCGACCGCACCACCGGCGCGCCCCCGCAAGTGGCTGAAACGCACCATGGTCACGCTGTTGGTTCTGGCCAACCTGGTGGTTTTCGGTGGCTACTTCGCGTTGCGTTTCTATACCGGGAAGATCGATGAAGAACTACAAAAAGACCAAGAAGTGGTGGCGGAATTGTCGAGTAAGCCGGACTCTCATCGGGATCCCCTCAATTTTCTGCTCATCGGTAGCGACTCTCGGGAAAACCTGCCCGACGATCTGGAAGGGAATTTCGGGGTTTTCGAGGGCGAGCGGGCCGATGTGATCATGATCGTGCAGTTGCTTCCGGACGACGGGACACTCCGGGTCCTCAGCCTGCCCCGCGATCTAAGAGTCGACATAGTTGGTCACGGAACCAATAAGATCAACGCGGCCTATGCGTTTGGCGGCGGGTCCCTGACCGTGCAGACCGTTCGGGAGAACACCGGCATCCCCATCCACCACTACGTCGAGATCGACTTCTACGGTTTCGCCGGCCTGGTTGAAGCGCTTGGAGGGGTCACACTCGACTTCCCGTTCCCGGCTCGCGACCTCAAATCGGGTTTCGCGGTAGCAGCCGGCCCACAGCGCCTCAGCGGAGCCATGGCGCTGGGCTACGCTCGCTCCCGCAGCTACCAGGAATTGCAGAACGGGCAGTGGGTCTCGGTCGACGCCAATGACATCGGCCGCACCCGTCGCCAGCAACAGTTGATACTGGCGATTATCGCCGAAGCCAAGCACCCATCCACCATCGGTGAGGCCGGCACCTTGATCGAGACGCTGGGTAGCTTTGTAACCGTGGACGCGGCCCTCGACCAGGACTCGCTCATAAATCTCGTCTGGTCGATGCGGTCGCTCAACCCGGTTGAGATCGAGTCGGTGACCCTGCCGACCGTGACCCGCAACATCGACGGTAGCTTCTATGAGCTCCCCGATGAGCCGGCCGCCGGGGCGGTCCTCAACGCTCTCTTGACCGGCCAGCCGCTCGGCTTGGTGGCCGAGGGTCCGGTCCGGGTGCAGGTCCTCAATGGAAACGGCATACCAGGAGCTGCCACCCGGTGGGCGGGTGAGCTGTCCGATGCCCGTTTCGCAGTCGTCGCCATCGGCGATGCCGAATCTGACGACTTCCCGATGACGGTCCTGCTGACCGCCCCGGATCGCGTCGCCCACGCCACGCTGGTAGCGGACGAGCTCGGCTTTGGCGAGATCCGGCCCGGGACACTACCCGAGGGGGTGGATGTGATCGTGATCGTTGGGGCCGACGCTCAATAGGGAAACCTCAGGATTGGCCGGCGGCCCGTCGATACCTACCCCTGGAGGTAAGCACATGGAAGTAGCAGTCATCGGAGCCGGATACGTTGGTCTGGTGCAAGCCGCCGGGCTGGCCTCACTTGGCCACCGAGTCCGGGTCGGCGAGAACAACTTGCAGAAGCTGGAATTGCTCAGGGTAGGGACATCGCCGATCTACGAACCCGACCTCGAGACGATACTCGGAGAAGGACTGGCGACCGGTTTGCTTTCGTTCGATGCATCGAACGAAGACGCCGTGAGTGATGCCGAGGTGGTGTTCGTTGCCGTGCCAACGCCCCAGGGCGACAATGGCGCCACCGACATGTCGATCGTCTCGGCGGTGTTCGATGAGATTGCCGTCAAGCTGAACGAAGGCACCCTGGTGGTTTTCAAGTCGACGGTTCCGGTCGGCTCGGTGGCCAAGTACCAGCAATACTTCGACGAGCGACGCGCGGGTGTCACCGTGTTGAGCAATCCGGAGTTCCTGCGCGAGGGAAGCGCCGTCTCCGACTTCTTCCATCCCGACCGTATCGTGATCGGAACCACTGATCAGGGTGCTGCCGAACGCATGATGGAGCTGTATCGCGGTCTCGATGCCCCCGTGGTTGTCACCGATCCGATCAGCTCCGAGATGGTCAAGTACGGCTCAAATGCCTACCTGGCCACCCGGATTACGTTCGCAAACGCCATGGCCAACCTGGCCGAGGCGGTTGGTGCCGATGTTCGAGACGTGTTGCTGGGCATGGGGTACGACCGGCGGATCGGCCACCATTTCCTCAGTCCCGGCCCCGGATTTGGCGGCTCCTGCTTCCCGAAGGACACTCGAGCCCTGGTTGCCATCGCCAGGGAAGCCAACTACGACTTCGCGTTGCTGAGAGGTGTGATCGAGGTAAATGATGAACAGCGGCATCGCATCCTCGAGAAGGTGATCCGGGCGTTGCCGGCCGGGGCAGATGGAGCGACCGTCGGCCAGTGGGGCCTGGCTTTCAAGGCAGGTACCGATGACACCCGGGATTCCCCGGCGGTGGCTCTGGCTCGAGATCTGGCGGGTCTCGGCGCTCACATCCGGGCCTATGACCCCAAGGCGAAGATCGACATCGAGGGGGTGGACCTCGTGGACGATCCCCTCGACGCAGCCAAGGGGGCGGACGTGCTCCTGATCGCCACCGAGTGGCCGGACTTCCAGGCGGTAGATCTCCGCCGGGTACGTGACCTCATGGCCGGGTCTGTGATCGTCGATGCTCGCAACATTCTCGATCCCGACGCGGTTCGCCGTCTGGGCATGGAGTATTACGGCGTAGGGCGGTGACCTCTCTGCGCACTGACACGACTTAGGCTGGCGTGAGCGAAGTGGAGTGGACTAGAAGTGACTGAAACGGCGAAACTCTCGATCGTGATTCCCGTGTACAACGAACGGCGCACGATTGCCGAAGCGGTTCGGCGGGCCAGGACCGCCCAACTCCCCGTCGACCGGGAGATCCTGATCATCGACGACGGCTCGACCGATGGGACGGGCGAGATCATCAAGCGTCTCGCCGACTCGACGGTGAAGGTGTTTCAGCAGCCATCCAATCTGGGCAAGGGAGCTGCGCTGCGACGCGGATTCGAGGAATCCACCGGCGATTTCGTCATCGTATACGACGCGGATCTCGAATATGATCCGAGGGACTGGCCGGCCCTGCTGCGCCCCGCCCTCGAAGGCGAGGCGCGGGCGGTGTACGGCTCACGTTTCACCGGCGAGCGCCGCAACATGATGTTCTGGCATTGGGTGGGGAACCGGTTTCTCAGCCTGCTCACCAACGTTCTCTACAACACCACCCTCTCGGACATGGAGACCTGCTCCAAGCTGATCGAGGGTGATCTCATCCGGTCGCTGCACCTCACGTCCAATCGTTTCGATATCGAACCCGAGATAACGGCGAAACTCCTGCGGTCCGGTGTCAGGATCTATGAGGTCCCGATTCGATACGCCGGACGGGAGGTCGAAGAAGGGAAGAAGATCTCCTGGCGGGACGGGTTCCCGGCGTTGTGGGCTCTCGTGAAGTACCGGTTCGTGCCTGCCGAGAGCATTCGGAGGTGAAAGGCAGGGCCCTGGTCACCGGCGGCGCAGGGTTCATCGGTTCACACTTGTCGGCTCGTTTGATGGATGAAGGTTGGGATGTACTCGTCATCGACGATCTCTCCTCCGGTCACCTCGACAACCTGGCCGGGGCCAGGGCTCGGGGCCGCATCAAATTCCATCAACTGGATATCCGGGACGAGGAGTTAGGCGTAGCGGTCGAGCACTTTGCTCCCGACGTGCTCTTCCATCTCGCCGCGCACATCTCCGTGGTGGAGTCTGTTGCGGATCCCCTCCACGACGCCGGTGTCAACATTCTGGGGACGGTCAACCTGCTCGAGGCGGCGCGGCGGGCTGGAGCAGAGCGGGTGGTGTTTGCATCGACCGGGGGAGCTATCTACGACCAGCACGTGAAGCTGCCTGCCAAGGAGAGCTACGCCAAGCATCCCGGCTCTCCATACGGGGTCTCCAAGAAGGTCGTCGAGGACTACTTCCGGTTTTACCAAGCGACGTATGGCATCGACTACGTCGCCCTGGGTCTTTCCAACGTGTACGGGCCTCGTCAGGACCCATACGGCGAAGCGGGCGTCGTGGCTATCTTCGCTCGGCAGATGCTCGACAAGAAACGTCCGGTCATCTACGGGGACGGGCTTCAGACCAGGGACTACATATTCGTCGACGACGTAGTCGACGCCTTTGTCCGGGCGGCCGGGATCG
>Ga0209341_10006115_pt1 | contig 10776 bp, 9 predicted proteins | sample RifCSP13_2_FD_184020 | JGI IMG/M metagenome (GOLD analysis project Ga0209341, IMG submission 184020) | Soil microbial communities from Rifle, Colorado - Rifle CSP2_sed 13_2 (SPAdes) (version 2) | ecosystem: Environmental > Terrestrial > Deep subsurface > Rock core/Sediment | place: Rifle...
TAGACTCGTATGATCACGTAAATAATATTAGATATCTTTATTGGTTAATGGAGTCAATACCGGAAGAAATTGCAAATAATTATTATTTGCATTCAATTGACGGCCGCTTTATGGCAGAAGCTCAATATGGAGATACTCTTATATCTTTTACCGAGAAGGATATTGCTGACAATTCTTTTATTCATACAATAAAAACACAGTCGAACAATAAAGTTTGTGCCTCCGCAAAAACAATTTGGAAAAAAAGATTAGCTTAGCATAAACTCACAATTTGAGATGATTCCCACCCTTCATAAAACCCGGCTGTTTGTTGAGGATCGTAATTGATTTTTTATTGTTGTGGCAGAATTGCTGCGGCTTTTTTATTTTTCAACTATTTTTAGATAAAAAAAATTACCCCCAATCAAACTGTCCAGATCACATTCCATGTTTGCTTAGCTTTTTCATTTTCCTTATGTTAAAAATGTAATTCACATCTGGAGTTAGTTAGGCCAATTTTTCAACCAGCAACTTTAGCTTAATACTGCGGGTAAATTAGCGTAACATTTGGTCACACATTCTCTAGAATGTCAATTTTAAATTTTCAGCAGTACAAATCTTTTAATAAAAATATAAGGAGAGAAAATGAGTAACAGAGTAGTACATTTTGAAATTCCATGCGACAATCCGCAAAAGACAATGAAGTTTTTTAGCAGTGTGTTTGGCTGGACATTCCAGCAATTTGGAGATATGGAATATTGGACGGTGATAACTGGGGATGAAAAACTTCCAGGAATAAATGGCGGCTTAATGAAAAAGCAAAATCCAGGGCAGCCGGTAGCAAACTCAATTGATGTTGTGAACCTTGATGAATGTGTAAAAAAGGTAGCATCTGCCGGCGGAGAAATAGTTGTACCTAAAATGGCGATCCCATCAGTTGGCTGGCTTGCTTACTTCAAAGATCCTGATGGAAATATTCATGGAATTTACCAGAATGATCCGTCAGCAAAGTAACTGCTACATCACAAACAAATATTAAATATAAAATTGGTTTTAATAGTCGACATGCAAAGGTTGATTTGCTAAAGGAAAATTATAAATGATAGAACACTTTAAATTAGTTGTAAGTGCGTGCCTCACAGTAATTATTTTGATTACTGGTTCGGATAATAATACGCTTGCTCAGACAGCCGTAAACCCCGACAGCACCCTTCAACTAATTTTAAATAATATGGACGGTACTTCAATTTCTCTGATCCAAGCGCAAGAATTTGCAGGAAAAAATTCGACCGCGGTGAAGCAAGCCGAAGCAGTTTATTTAGCTGCTTTGGGAACTTTACGCAAAGAGAGAGGAGGATTTGATCCCGAATTTTTCTTGAGTTTAAATTATGAAAATCAGAAAACACCGGCTGCTTCATTTTTCTCGGGTGCTTCAGTTTTATCCACCCAACGAACCACAGCCGCAACAGGTTTGAGGTTGAATCTACCCGTAGGGACTAATTTAGAGCTGACATTAAATTCAACTCGACTTAAAACAAATTCGCAATTTGCATTTTTAAATCCTGAAGACAATGTGTTTGGAGCAGTCACACTCCGCCAGCCGTTGTTGGAGGGTTTTAATGTCTCCGCTCGCAAAAACTTAAAGCAGGCAGAATTAAATGCCGAGGCGGCAAAAGCGCTTTATGATCAGCAATTGCTCAGAATAAACTCTACTATTGAACAAGCATATTGGAGTTTATATGCAGCCGAGCGTGATTATGCTGTTCAGCTTATTTCGCTGCAGCGCGCCGAATCACTTTTAAGGGAAGCACAGCTTCGCGAAAAAGCCGGACTCGTAGGACCGAACCAAGTAGCAAATGCAAAAACGTTTTGGGCTGAACAAAAATTATTTTTAATCGATAGGGAAGAACTGCTTGATATGCAATCGGATCGATTTGCAGTTTTAATAGGCAAAAGACCCGATTCGGAAAAATTAAGATTTATTACATCGGACGATCCTCCAAGCAGTTTTTCTATTTTACCTGTTGAAGAGCTTATCGAATATTCTTTAAATAATAATCTTGAACTTCAAGCGGTACAAAAAAATGCCGAGATTGCTGATGTGTTGGTGAGTTCAGCATTTTGGCAGGCTCTTCCCAAAATTGATTTAGTTGGTTCGCTTACAAGCAATGGATTGGGTGGGACATCGCAAGATATAATTTTCGGAGGCGACACATTACGTTCAACAAACAGCGGCAGCTTTAGCGATGTTCTTTCACAAGTCTTTAAGCGGCAGTTTCCCGGCTGGAGTGTTGGTGTTGAAATAAGTCTGCCAATTGGGCTTAGAACCGGATTGGGTGAACAGGATCGGCTTGAAGCGGGATCGTTAAGTGCACAGCAAAGTATTATTGAACTTTCGCGATTATTAGAACAGCAAATACGCACTTCTCACCGTGAATTATTGCATGGAAAAGAACGCTTACAAACAGCAAGAGATGGTGTCGATGCCGCTCAAGAGCAGGTGAGAATAGGTACGATTGAGTTTCAAAATGGCCGTTTAACCGCTTTTGAATTAGTTCGCCTAAGTGCTGATTTTGCAACGGCACAGCAGCGCTATTCAGAAGCTTTGGTGAAAACGGTGAAAGCTGCTGCAGAATTAAAACAGCTCACATCCGGATTTTATCCAACAGGCGAAGTACGCAAGTAACAACTTTAATGAAGTTTATTGAAAGGAAGATATTCATGTTATTTAGTTTGAAATTAAAAAAATATTGGCTGTGTCTATTTATTGTCCCAATTATTTTTCTAGTCTTTGGATGCTCTGATCAAGAGGCATCTGCTGAAGGTTTTAAACTTCCGCCAATGCCCGTGGAGGTAGCAGATGTTAAAACTCAAAATGTTTCCGACAAATTTGAAGTGGTTGGTACAATTGAGGCAATCGAGAATGTTACTATAGTATCGGAAATTGATGCCTCGGTGAAAAGCCTCCCGTTTGAGGAAGGCAGTTTTATTTCCAAAGGCGGTCTTATAGCTCAGCTTGATGATTCACAGCTTGATGCAGAAGTAAACCGTACAGAGGCGTTGTATATTCAAAGCCAAGCAGCTTACAAGCGGGTAAAATCAATCGTTGAACAGAATGCTGGAACACCGCAAGATCTTGATGATGCTTTGGCAAACTTAAAAGTCGCAGAATCAAATTTAGAATTAACAAAAGCCCGCTTAAGTAAAACTAAAATAATAGCTCCGTTTAGCGGCTCTATTGGAACGCGGAAAGTTAGCGTCGGAGCTTTTCTTCGAGCAGGGCAAGAAATAACACAACTTGCCAATCTTAATGAAATTCGAGTAAGCTTTTCTACACCCGAACGTTTTCTTGCTCAATTGAAAAGAAATGCGGAGGTGACAGTTTCTTCAACTGTGTACCCCGGATATGAAATTAAAGGAAGAATAGTTGCGATTGAGCCAATATTGGATTCTGAAACCCGCAATGTGAATGTTGTTGCACGTGTTCAAAATCCCGGACAAAAATTTCGGCCCGGAATGTCGGCAAATGTTTCCGTAGTGCTAAATCAGAGACCACAGGCATTAACCATACCGAACGAAGCAGTATTTGCAAATGGAAATCAATCATTTGTTTTTGTAGTCAAGAAAGACAGCAGTGTGGCAGCAACTCCAATTACACTCGGTTTACAAACACCTGAAATGGTTGAAGTTATTAATGGATTGGAAAGCGGAATGCAGGTGGTTAAAGCCGGCCATCAAAAACTTTTTGATGGAGCAAAAGTATTGCCAATTAATTCAGCGAATGTTCAGATAAAGCAATGATTGTCTTTAAAATATTTTATTGAGTTAGAATGAAACAGAAAAAATTAAGTTGGCTCAAGATTAGGAGATGCCGATATGAAACTTAGCGATATATCAATTCACCGCCCGGTTTTTGCAACTGTAATGAGCTTGGCAATTCTTTTATTCGGCATTATATCTTTTACGCAACTTCCGGTTCGTGAATATCCAGATATAGATCCTCCGATAATATCCGTTGTTACTCTGTATCGCGGGGCAAGTTCGAACGTAGTTGAAACAGAAATTTCAGATGTACTTGAAGAACAATTTGCTACACTTGAAGGAGTAAAAACTATAACCTCATCAAGCCGTGAGGGTGGATCGGTAATTACAATAGAATTCGAACTGAGTCAAAATGTTAATGAAGCGGCAAATGAGGTTAGGGATAGAGTCTCGCGTATACGCGGAACTCTTCCCCAAGAAATAGAAGATCCGATAATTTCTAAAGTAGATGCAAATGCACAGGCAATTGTTTGGTTAGCTTTGTACAGCACACATCACTCCGGCTTAGAGCTGTCTGATTTTGCAGATCGTGTTTTAAAGGAAAGAATTCAGAGAATGCCTGGAGTAGGATCGGTTATAATTGGCGGCGAACGCAGATATGCAATGCGAATTTGGCTGGATCCTTTAAAAATGGCTGCTCACGGCTTAACTGCACAAGATATTGAGCGTGCAGTTAGAAGTGAGAATGCGGAGATACCCGGAGGAAGAGTAGAAGGAAGAAAACGTGAATTTGCAGTCCGTACTCGTGGAGATCTTGATAAACCCGAACAATTCGGAGCAATAATTGTATCTCAAAAGGGAGACAAAATTACTCGACTTCGTGATGTAGCCGATGTTAATATTGGCGCAGAAGACGAACGTACGATGGCTCGCTGGACTGGAAAATTGGCAGTTGGACTTGGAATAGTAAAGCAATCAAAAGCCAGCACAGTGGATGTGGCTGCCGAAGTCCGTTCGGCTCTACCCGAACTAACAAAACTGCTTCCGGAAGGTATGAAATTAGAAGTGGCTTTTGACAGCTCAGAATTTATCACCGAATCTATTTCGGAAGTTCAGCAAACTTTGTTAATTGCGTTAGTATTGGTTGTACTTGTGGTACTGGCATTCCTGAAAAGTTTTCGTGCGACAATAATCCCTTCATTAGCTATACCCATTTCCATAATCGGAGCTTTAGCGGCAGTTTACTTTGCCGGATTTACGATTAATATCCTAACACTGCTTGGTTTTGTTTTAGCAATAGGATTGGTTGTCGATGACGCAATTGTGGTTCTTGAAAATATTTACCGCCACATGGAGATGGGCAAGAGCCGATTTCAGGCCGCTCTTGATGGCAGTAAAGAGATAGGATTTGCAGTTATTTCTACAACAATTGCGCTAGTTGCCGTATTCATTCCGCTTGCTTTCCTTTCGGGAAATGTTGGAAGACTATTTAATGAATTTGGTATTGCAGTGGCTGTTGCTGTTTTAATTTCAGGCTTTGTTGCGCTTACGCTTACACCGATGATTTCTTCGCAAATCCTAAGACCTTTGCACGGTGCAAGCATAAGTTGGGCATCAAGATCTTTCGATTATTTCTTTGAGTGGTTAAATAAAATTTACGAACGTTTGCTCAGATGGACATTGTCCCACCGATGGTTGACGGTCTCAGGAGGTGTCGCCGCAATTGTGCTTGCTGTTTTGCTTTTTAAACTTTTACCAAGTGAGCTTGTTCCTGTTGAAGATCGTGGAATTGGATTCGGAATAGTTATCGCGCCGGAAGGTTCGACCTTGGAATACACAGATAGTTACGTAAGAGAAATTGAACAACGCCTGTTAAAGTTACCTGAATTAGAAGGACTTTTTACTGCAACCGGATTAGGCTTTGGCGGTCCGGGAAGCGTTACGAATAGCTTTATGTTTCTTAATCTGAAATCAAGGAGTGAAAGAGAAAAATCTCAGCAGCAAATTATTCAAGAATTGTTTCCACAGCTAATTTCAATTCCCGGGGTTTTAGCATTTGTAATTAATCCGCCAAGCTTAGGAGCTAATTTTTCTTCAAACCCCGTAAGTTATGTTTTGCAAGCGGATAGTTATGATGACTTAAGTAAATCTGTGGGAATAATGATGGTCGAGGCCTCTAAATTGGGCTACTTAATTAATATGGATAGCGATTTAAGATTGAACAAACCTCAGCTTGATGTAGACATTGACCGTGAACGCGCTTCTCACCTCGGAGTATCGGTTACAGATATAGGTTCAACGCTTGAAACATTATTAGGTGGAAGAATGGTCACTGATTTCAAACGCGGAGCCAAACAGTATGATGTTATTCTGCAGATGAAACCCGAATACCGCGCTACTCCTGAAGCAATTCAGAATATTTACATTAGAAGTATTGGAGGATTGGTGCAGCTTGCCAACGTTGTCCAAGTTAAAAAAACAGTCGCCCCAAAAGAGCTTAATCATTATAACCGAATTCGTTCCGCAACAATTTCTGCCGGATTGGCACCAGGTGTAACTCTTGGTAAAGCATTAGATGATCTTGACAAAATTGCACAAGAGAAATTGCCATCCAATACTAAGCGAGAATATGCAGGGCAATCTTTGGAATACAAATCTTCAAGTTCGGCTCTTTACTTCATGTTCATACTAGCAATTATTTTTATTTATCTTGTTTTATCTGCACAGTTTGAGAGCTTCATACACCCGTTTACAATACTTCTTTCTGTTCCGCTTGCTGTATTCGGAGCATTACTCACGCTATTTATTTTTGGTCAAACGCTGAATATTTATTCTCAAATCGGATTGATCATGTTGATCGGTCTCGTTACAAAAAATTCTATCTTGATAGTGGAGTTTGCGAACCAGCAGCATGCGCAGGGGCATTCATTTATTGAAGCAGTTATTAACGCGGCAACAATTCGGCTTAGACCAATACTCATGACTTCCTTTGCAACAATTTTTGGAATATTACCAATTGCAATAGGACTTGGTGCCGGAGCTGAATCAAGACGACCACTTGGATTGGCTGTGGTGGGCGGAATGTTTTTTTCAACCTTCTTAACCTTGGTGCTTGTACCTGTGGTTTATACTCTGCTCGCAAGATTTACAGGTAAAACAAAACAAATAACCGAACAGTCCGAGGTAAGTACCGAAATAATTTCGGGCTCGCCAAAATTAGTAACGGAAAGCTGAGATGAATAAGGATGTACAAATAATTTTTTTGGAAAGGGAAATTAAATGAGCCGTCTATTAAAACTCCAAGTTCAATTATCTGTTGATGGTTTTGCTGCTGGACCAAATGGAGAATTAGATTGGATGACATGGAATTGGGATGATGAATTAAAAGATTACGTCAGCCATCTTACCGATACGGTTGATACAGTTCTTCTTGGAAGAAAAATGGCAGATGGATTTATTTCTCATTGGACAAATGCACTGGCTAATCCCAAAGGCCCTGAATTTGATTTTGCGAAACTGATGGTCGATTATTCTAAAGTGGTTTTTACAAAAACTCTTGATAAATCTGCATGGGCAAATACAGAGTTGGCAAAAGGTGATCTTGTTGATGAAGTGGCAAGAATAAAAAATGGAAATGGCAAAGACATCATAGTTTACGGCGGGGCGACATTCGTTTCTAATTTGATTAAGAATAATCTTATTGATGAATATTATTTGTTTGTAAATCCGGTTGCTATAGGTAAAGGAATGAGCATCTTTTCGAAATTAGAAGCAAAACAGAACTTTAAACTAATGTGTGCTAAAAAATTTGATTGCGGGATAACACTGCTTAATTATCAAAGATGAAATGCAAGTTTATTCAACTAACCTAGCATCTAATAGGTAATACCATGATTTCAAAATCAAAGAAAGAAGTAGCGACAGAGTTTTTAACTCTGTGTGCAACAGGAAAATCGCGCAAAGCTTTTGATTTATTTGTGGGTGAAAATTTCATACACCACAACGCCTACTTCAAAGGAGATGGAGAAACCTTAATGCTGGCAATGGAAGCGAACGCAAGACAAAATCCCCACAAAATTCTTGAGATTAAACATACATTAGAAGATGGCGGCTTGGCGGCTGTTCATTCCCATGTCTGCCAAAATCCAAATGATTTGGGAGTGGCTGTCATTCACATATTTCGTTTTGAAAATGACAGGATTATTGAAATGTGGGATTTTGGACAAGTAGTTCCTGAAAATATGATCAATGAAAATGGAATGTTTTAATACCATTTAATAATATGGAGAAACCATGAGCAAAGTATTTGTAGATATAGGAATATCATTAGATGGTTTTATAGCCGGAACAAATGGGGGTCCCTCAAATCCGTTGGGTGATAATGGTGTGAAGATTCATAGTTGGATGTTCAAGCAAAAGGCATTTTTACAGCATCTTGGTCTCGAAGGAGGAGAAATCAATACTAAAGATGGTGAAATAATTGAAAATATTTTTAATAGGATCGGTGCAAACATAATGGGCAAGAGAATGTTTGAAGAAGGAGAAGCAAATTGGCCTGAAGAAGCACCATTTCATACTCCGGTTTACGTTTTAACTCATCAGCAGAGAGAATCATGGGAAAGAAAAGGCGGAACAACATTTTATTTTGTAAATGATGATATAAGTAAGGTATTAGAAAAAGCAAAAAAAGATGCTGGCAATAAAGATGTTCGAATATCCGGAGGAGCAAATATAATTCAACAGTATCTTAATGCGGGCCTGGTTGATGAATTAGATATTCATATTGCCCCGATTATGTTAGGTAAGGGCGTAAGATTGTTTGATAATATCGATAATGGAAAATTTACTCTTGATATAAATAATGTAATTCATTCTCCAATGGTTACCCATCTGTTTTATAAAGTGATAAATAAAAATTTAAATCAATAAAACTAAGGAGACAAAATATGCCAATGCTGAATCCGTACTTAAACTTTCCCGGAACTACCGAAGAGGCGTTTAATTTTTACAAATCAGTATTCGGTGGTGATTTTGCTGGGGGAATTTTTCGATTTAAGGATACACCCGAAGCTGATAAATTAACACCAGCTGAAAAAGAAAAGATTATGCATATTGCTTTACCTATTGGAAAGGGGAATATTCTCATGGCGACAGATGCTCTTGAATCAATGGGACATAAAGTAACGTCTGGCAACAATTTTCATCTCTCAATCGGATCCGAAAGTAAAGAAGAAGCCGATAGAATTTTTAATGGTCTTTCCACCGGTGGAAAAATAACAATTCCAATGGCAGATATGTTTTGGGGCGACTATTTTGGAATGTTAACCGATAAATTCGGAATTCAGTGGATGATAAGTTACACCCACCCAAAGGAAAATAAATAACCAAAGTAGAAGTTAAAAAACAATTCTTCTAACTAATTAGAAAAACATTTGAGGCCGTGGTAAAAATATCGCGGCTTTTTCTTTTGATAGATTAGCTAGGAAGGGCTTTTAATTTTTTTATAAAATTCTAATCTCCTCATTTCCTATTTTTGTACTGTAAAACTTTGCAATTCAGTTTACAACGAAATAAATATGGATTTTAAAGCAGATTAACGCAATATTGCGTAAAGAATTATGTTGGCAACTCAATGAATAAAAACAAAGGACTAGAAACTTGACTAAAACAGAACCTCACCTCTCAACAATCAAACACGATATTCAATTCAAATCATTAAATATCATCGAGCCAATTTTAAAAGCAGTGCGAGAGGAAGGTTATACTACTCCCACAGCAATACAGGTACAAGCCATTCCTATTGTTTTACAAGGCACCGACTTGCTCGGCTGCGCACAAACAGGAACAGGAAAAACAGCCGCATTTGCCATCCCTATTCTTCAGTTATTAAGTGCAAATAAAACTTACCACAAAAAACGAAAGGTGAGAAGTCTGATTGTTACGCCAACGCGGGAGTTGGCAATTCAAATTGGAGAAAGCTTTAAAGCTTATGGAAGACATACGGGATTAACTTATACCGTAATTTTCGGCGGTGTTCATCAAAACCCGCAAACATCGGCATTGCACAACGGTGTAGATATTGTAATTGCCACACCGGGCCGGCTGTTAGATCTCATGAATCAAGGACATTTAACTTTACATGATGTGGAAATTTTTGTTTTAGATGAGGCGGATCGCATGCTCGACATGGGTTTTATTCACGATGTAAAAAGAATATTGGCGGCGCTTCCGAAAAAAAGACAATCACTTTTCTTTTCTGCAACCATACTGCCCGAAATTATTAAGCTTGCAAGCACCATATTGCACAACCCTTCAAAGGTTTCGGTAACACCCGATTCATTAACGGTAGATATTATTAAACAATCTGTTTACTTTGTTGATAAAGGAAATAAAAACGCACTGCTGGTAGAAATTTTAAAGGATAAAGACATTAAAACCGCATTGGTGTTTACACGCACAAAGCATGGCGCAGATAAGGTTATGCAAAATCTGTTGAGGCATCACGTTAAAGCAGAAGCGATTCATGGTAACAAAGCACAAAATGCCAGGCAGCGGGCATTGTCAAATTTTAAAGCACAAACCACCCGTGTATTGGTGGCAACAGATATTGCGGCGCGCGGAATTGATGTTGATGATATGGAATATGTAATCAATTTTGAAATGCCCAACGTCCCGGAAACATATGTTCATCGTATTGGAAGAACAGGAAGAGCCGGAGCAAAAGGAACTGCGTTTTCGTTTTGTGATGCAGAAGAAAAAGCATACTTGCGCGATATAGAAAAACTGATTGCCCAAAAGATTCCTATTGTTGAAAATCATCCTTTTCCATTAATTGACCATAATCCGGTGAAAGCTCCCAAGCAGCAACACAGGAGAGGAAGTTCGATCCACTCAAGACCGAAACATCCCGGAAATAATAATCGGAAAAGGTGGTCTGGTAAGCCGAAAAAATCGCGGTAGATTTATTTATTATATTTGTGCATAAAAACAAACATGGACATTTAAAAAATATAGTTTAACTTTGGTTTGTAAAAC
>Ga0209341_10006117_pt1 | contig 10769 bp, 10 predicted proteins | sample RifCSP13_2_FD_184020 | JGI IMG/M metagenome (GOLD analysis project Ga0209341, IMG submission 184020) | Soil microbial communities from Rifle, Colorado - Rifle CSP2_sed 13_2 (SPAdes) (version 2) | ecosystem: Environmental > Terrestrial > Deep subsurface > Rock core/Sediment | place: Rifle...
CGCCGCCGGCGGCGTTCGGCGGCGACGCGCGCGTCCGAACGGCCGGCCGGGATGACCCCAAGGCCTCTCGCGACCCCGGGTGCCGCCCCCCTATAGGCCCTTCCCACACGGAACGGTGCCGCAGGAGCTGCGGCACCGTTCCGACCATCAGCCCGCCGAGGCAGCGAGCGCGCTTGGCTCGGGCCGGTCGCCCACGGGCACCGGCGCACGGGCCACGAGCACGGCGCAGTGGGCGCCGCCCAGGACGCGGTCCGCGGTGCTGCCCTGGAGGAACCCGCTGCCGAGCGTCGTGCCGCGCGAGCCGAGCACGATGAGGTCGGCGCCCTTGGCCCCGGCGACCTCGAGGATCCGGTCGGCGGCCGGCCCGCGCTCCGTCTCGAGCCGGACCGTCACGCACGACGGGAGGATCCCCGCCGCCTGGCGGAGCGTCTCGAGCGCGTCCATCCGCTCGTTCCGCTCGATCGCCGCCCGGAGCTCGTCCGCGAACTGCCCCTCGGGCATGTTCGGAGGCATGCTCTCACGCGCGACGTAGAGCAGGGTTATCTCCGCGTGGTCCACGAGCGGCATGGACGCCAGCGCCGCGACCGCGGCGCGGGAGTCGGGAGAGCCGTCCGCGGCGACGAGGATCCGGCGCGGGGCCTCGCGGCGCTCGCGCACCACCAGGACCGGTACAGGTGAGTGCCGGGCCAGCGCCCGGGCCGTGCTCCCCAGCAGCGCGCCGGCGATGCGGCCGTGGCCGCGCGAGCCGACAACGATGAGGTCGCTCCCAAGGGCCCCGGCGGCGGCCAGGATCGCCTCCGCCGCCGGCCCTTCGGCCACGCGGCTCTCACCGGCGACGCCTCTCGCTTGAAGGCGCGCCACCGCCCCGGCGGCGGCCCGCGTGGCGTCGGCTATCTCGGCCTCGACCACCTCGGCGATGAACACGCCCGTGCCTTCGACCCCGGCGCCGACGTAGCGGTGCACGGGGACGCTGACCACGTCGATCCGGTCCTCGGGGCGGTGCGGCAGGGACAGCAGCAGGTCGAGCGCGACGGCCGACCCCTGCGATCCGTCGGTGGCGAAGAGGATCCTCATCGGTGGGCTCCTTCCGCCGGGCCGGCTGCGGTCCGGCAGCCCCAGCGTCCCGCCGAGCGGAGCGGGGGACCAGGGCTGGATGGTCCCGCAGCCCTGGACGGAAGACCTCGCTCCACGGCCGCGCGGAGAAGGGTCTGCTCCGCCAGGAGGGGTGTGGCAGCGACGGCGCATCACCGACGGTCATCGGGCCACCCCCCAGCCGCGAGAGTTGGATCGAGGGTCAGCCCTGCGGAGGGCTCGAAACCCGCGTCTTTTCCCGCTGCGGAGCGAGGGCGTTCCCGGGATCCGGGCCGATGGTGCCGCGCGGAGCGCCCGAGGGGCTCATGTGCGATCGCCGACTTTGAGGCCGAGGGTCGGTCTGAACTCGGCGGCGCTGTCCTTCGCCGGGAGGTGTTCGCAGAGCCGAACGGATCATGCCGACAGGACGTTCGGCACTCGATCAGTAGGGCCAAGGGTCGAACAGTGGCTTGGGAAATGAGACTAGACCACTCCCATTCTGCGCGCCGCGAGGGTCGTCATGCAGCTCACTCGTGAGGCGGACTACGGCCTTCGGATCATGCTCGAGATCGCGACCCAGCCGTTCGGCGCGATCACCACGACGAAGCAGGTGTCGCGTCGTCGGATCGTGCCGCTGCCGTTCGTACGCAAGATAGTTCCGCGGCTGTCTGCCGCTGGGCTCCTGCGGACACGGCGGGGCAAGAGCGGCGGAATGATGCTCGCGCGGCGGCCGGACCAGATCAGCTTGCTCGAGGTCATCGACGCCATGAGCCGCAACACGCTGACCGTCAACCGCTGCCTGCTTCTACCGAAGATATGTCCCTTGCGGCCAACGTGTCCGGTGCACGAGGTCTGCCGCTTGGCTCGCGACGAGATGATGCGGCTCTTCGGTTCGGTGCGCCTTTCGGACATGGTCGCGCGGGCCGCCGAACTGAAGACGATGCGAGCGGCCCTCGCTCGTGCGGGGCAACTGCGCACCGCTCTGCCGCGAACGACCAGTTCGAACGCAGACGGCTTGCCGCCCGCCCAGCAGAGAAGGTCGAGCCGCGTCGGCGCTCAGGATCCAACAACGCCCGTTGGCGGGCCTGACTGAGTGGCAGCTCGTGCGACCGCGGGCACTAGCGGAAGGATCTCACGGCGCAGGTTCCTCGCGCTATCCGGCGTTGCGGCCGCCGCCGCGGCCACGACCTTCAGCCAGAGCGGTCTCGCCTTCTTCGAGGCCGCACCCGATATTCCGAACCCGCTCCGTGACTACCCGGATCGCGGCTGGGAGAAGATCTACCGCGACCAGTACGCGTACGACAGCACGTTCACCTTCGTGTGCGCTCCGAACGACACGCACATGTGCCGCCTACGGGCCTTCGCGCGGAATGGCGTGGTCATCCGGACAGAGCAGAACTATGACGCCGGCACCTACCGCGACCCTCAAGGCAACAGCTCCAGCGTGGCCTGGAACCCGCGTGGCTGCCTGAAGGGCTACACCGTCGCACGGCGTCTCTATGGACCGTACCGCCTCAAATACCCGCTCGTGCGCGCGGGCTGGAAGGCCTGGGCGGACGCGGGCTTCCCGTCGCTCTCGGACCGGCCGGAGCTGCGCCACACCTACCATTTCGACGCGCGCGGCGACGACGAGTTCGTGCGTCTCAGCTGGGACGAGGTCGATAGCTACCTCGCGCGTGCGCTGAAGGCGATGGCTGAGACGTACAGCGGGCCGGAGGGCCGCCGTCGGCTCATCGACAAGGACGGGTACCCGGAGGAGATGCTCGAGCACTGGAGCGGCGCCGGCGTGCGCACCATGAAGCTCGGCTGCTCGCTTCCGCTCCACGGCATCGCGGGGAAGTGGGCACCCTTCCGCTTCGCCAACATGCTCGCGCTCCTGGATGCCGACGTCCGCAAAGTGCCGCGGGAGCAGGCGCGCGGAGCGCGCGGCTGGTCTGAATACACCTGGCGCGGCGATCAGGCACCGGGCTTTCCCTTCGTGCACGGGCTGCAGGGCGCGGAAGCCGATCTCAACGACATGCGCAACAGCCGGCTGCTGATCCAGATCGGGAAGAACCTCGTCGAAAACAAGATGCCTGACAGCCACTGGTTCCAAGAGATCACGGAGCGCGGCGGAAAGGTCGTCACGATCAGCCCGGAGTACGGAGCCCACTCGACCAAGGCGGACTACTGGATCCCGGTTCGTCCCGGGCTGAGCGACACGGCTCTCTTGCTGGGCGTCGCGAAGGCGCTCATTGACAGCGGCCGCTACGACGCGAGCTTCGTCACGCGCTTCACCGATCTCCCGCTCCTGGTGCGGCTAGACACGCTGCGCCGCGTCGATGCGGCGGACGTCTTCGCCAGCTATCAGCCAGGTCTCGATCCGCAAGGTCCCAGCTTCACGCTCCACGGGATGAGCGCTGGGGACTATGGTCGCATCGGCGATCGCGTCGTCTTCGACCGCACCACGGGCGCCGCGCGCGCGGTCACGCGCGAGGACATCGGCGATCGCCTCGCGGAGAAGGGGATCGCGCCGCAGCTCGACTGGACCGGCTCGCTGAGGCTCACTGACGGTCGCGTCGTTGAAGCAGCCACCGCGTTCGCGATGTACCGCCGCCACCTTAGGGATTACGACCTGGAAACGGTGCTCGAGATCACCGGCGCCCCGCGCGATCTGGTCGAGCGGCTCATCGAGGACATCGCGACGATCAAGCCGTGCTCCATCCATGTAGGCGAGGGTGTCAACCACTACTTTCACGCGACGCTCCACAACCGCGCCGTCTACCTCGTGATGATGCTCATCGGCGAGATCGGACGTCCCGGGGCGGGCGTGAGCACGTGGGCCGGGAACTACAAGGGCGGCATCTTCCAGGGCGCCCCGTGGTTCGGGCCCGGCGTGGGCGGGTACGTGCGCGAGGATCCCTTCGCGCCGCTGGCCGGCGAGCGCGACCGCTACAGCGCGGCCACCGGACACGAGTACGGCGAGGACGAGGAGACAAGCTACTGGGGCTTCGGTGACCGCCCGCTCATCGTTGACACGCCGGCCGAGGGTCGCAAGGTCTTCACCGGCAAGACGCACATGCCGAGCCCGACGAAGCTCATCTGGTACAACAACGCGAACCTCATCAACCAGGCCAAGTGGGCTTACGAGCTCGTCCGCAACGTCAATCCGAAGGTCGACCTCATCATCGACCAGCAGGTCGAGTGGACCGGCTCGGCCGAGTTCGCCGATGTGGTGCTCCCGGCGAACAGTTGGCTCGAGCAGCAGACCTACGAGATGGGGGGATCCTGCTCCAACCCGTTCCTCCAGGTCTGGAAGGGCGGGATCGCGCCGCTACACGACAGCCGTGACGACATCGCGATCTTCGCCGGGGTGGCACGCGCGCTCACCAAGCTGACGGGCGAGCCGCGCTTCGCGCAGCACTTCGCCTTCGCCGACCGTCCGGAGGTCTACCTCGATCGCGTGCTCGCCGGCTCCTTCACCACCGAGGGCTACACGACGGCGGACATCCTCGCCGGGAAGTACGGCGAGCCCGGAGCGGCGCTCATGCAGTACCGCACCTACCCGCGTGTTCCGTTCGTTGAGCAGGTCAAGGACAGCCTGCCCTTCTACACGGACACCGGCCGCCTTAACGCCTACTGCGACATCCCCGAGGCGATCGACTACGGCGAGAACCTCATCGTGCACCGCGAGGCGGTCGAGGCGACGCCGTACATCCCGAACGTGATCGTCTCGACGAGCCCGTACCTGCGGCCTAAGAGCTACGGCATCTCTCTGGAGGACCCGGACGCGGACCGGCGCCAGGTCCGCAACCTGATGCTGCCGTGGGCCGAGGTGAAGCGGTCCGCCAATCCGCTCTGGAAGCAGGGCTTCCGCTTCTACTGCCTCACGCCGAAGTCGCGCCACAGCGTGCACTCGTCCTGGTCGGTGACTGACTGGAACTGGCTGTGGACCTCGAACTTCGGCGATCCGCACCGCGAGGACCGTCGCATGCCTGGGGTCAGCGAACCGCAGCTGTCCATGAACCCGCAAGCGGCCAAGGACCTCGGCCTCGCGAACGGCGATGTCGTGTGGATCGACGCGAACCCCGCCGATCGGCCCTTCGTCGGCTGGCAGAAGGACGCAGCCTTCTATGAGACCGCGCGTCTCCTAGCTCGCGTCACCTTCAACCCCGCGTATCCCTACGACGTGACCATGCTCAAGCACGCATTCTCGATGGCCACGCCGCGGACGGTCCGCGCGCAGCGCACGCGGCCCGACGGGCGCGCGCTGGCCGAGGGCACCGGCTATCAGGCGAGCTTCCGCTCCGGCAGCCAGCAGAGCCTCACCCGAGGCTGGACGCCGCCGATGCATCAAACGGACTCGCTCTTCCACAAGCGCGCCGGCACGATGGGCTTCGTCTTCGGCTTCGACGAGGACAACCACGCGGTGAACACGACGCCGAAGGAGACGCTCGTCCGGATCACGAAGGCGGAAGACGGCGGGCTGGGCGGCCAGGGTCCTTGGCGTCGCGGCAAGGCGGGGATGGATCCCGGCCTAGAGGACGATGTGATGAAGGCGTATCTGGCGGGCAAGCTCGTCGTGGTGAAGGGGCGGGCATGAGCGAGCAGACCGGCGCCACGAAGGATCTCGATCCGGACGACCCGTTCGAGCCCGTGGTCGCGCGCTACCCGGTCGCCTCGGTGATCGAAGCGGATCGGGAGATGGCGCGCTGCTTCGTCGCGGAGTACGCGCTCATCGGCTGGCCGGGGCAGCGCATTCGCCGACTGTTCGACGCGCCTTTCTACCAGGGCCCGCACGCGATCCTCCAGCGCAACGGTCCCGCGTTCGTCGACGAGGTGATCGCCGAGACGCTCGGGCCGGTCGCGCTTGACGGGGATGGACGCTGATGCCGCGCGTCCGCAACTGGCAGCTCGGCCGCGAGATGAGCTACCGCTTCGACGGAGCGGCACCGAAGCGCCAGTTCGCCGCGGTGTTCAACATTAACCGCTGCATCGGCTGCCAGACCTGCACGATGGCCTGCAAGTCCACCTGGACGCACTCACCGGGGCAGGAGCTCATGTGGTGGAACAACGTCGAGACCAAGCCCTACGGCGGATATCCGGCGCACTGGGATGTCCGGGCGCTCGCACTCCTCGACCAGGCGAACCCTGGTGGCCAGAGCTGGGACGCGACCGCGCCGCCGAGCCCGGCCGCGCCCTACGGGACCTACGGAGGCAAGACGCTCTTCGAAGCCGTCGACGGCTTCAAGGAGATGGCGCTCGGCTACCTGCCCACCGACGAGGAGTGGAAGGGGCCGAACGCGTTTGAGGACCACAGCACGGCCGTCTCGGCCCGAGGAGCGACGCTCCCCGTGCACGAGGGCTGGTTCTTCTACCTGCAGCGGATCTGCAATCACTGCAGCTATCCCGCCTGCCTCGCCGCCTGTCCCCGCAACGCGATCTACAAGCGCCCCGAGGACGGGATCGTCCTCATCGATCAGGAGCGCTGCCGCGGCTACCGCAAGTGCGTCGAGGCCTGCCCCTACAAGAAGTCGATGTACCGGCCGACGACCCGTACGAGCGAGAAGTGCATCGGCTGCTACCCGCGGGTCGAGGGCTCCGACCCGCTCACCAAAGGGATCCCGATGGAGACACGGTGCATGGCCGCCTGCGTCGGGAAGATCCGTCTCCAGGGCCTGGTCCAGGTCGAGCCCGACGCCACTTGGTCGAAGGATCCGACCCACCCGCTCTACTACCTCGTGCAGGAGGAGAAGGTCGCGCTCCCGCTGTATCCGCAGTTCGGCACGCAGCCCAACGTCTTCTACATCCCGCCGCGCTGGGCGCCGCGGCCGTACCTGCGCCAAATGTTCGGTCCCGGCGTGGACGCGGCGCTCGAGCGGTACATGCGGCCTTCACGCAAGCTTCTCGCGGTCCTGCAGCTCTTTCGCGCGAGCCAGAAGATGATCTTCAAGTTCGACATCCGCGAAGGCCCGAAGGTCGGCGAGATCCAGGTCGGGGGCGCCCCGCTCGAGCTCTTCAATGACACCGCCATCGGCTACGACAGCCAGGGCCGCGAGGTCGTCCGCGTGAGCGTCGAGGAGCCGAGCTTCGAGCGTCGCGGAAAGGTGAACTCGCTCTGACGTGGGGAAGCATGCCGTGAGCTCAACGGCCTGGCGATCGGCGATGGGTCGCGCCGCGGTGTACGCGTTCCTCGCCCGCGCGCTTACCTACCCCGACGCGACCCATCGCGCCGCGCTCGAGGCGGAGATCCTCCCCGTGCTCCGCGGTCTGCGGCCGGCCGACGAGGCCGTGGCGGCCTCGCTCGCCGCCGCGGTGGAGGCAACGCAGGCGCCGCTCGAGGACCTTCGCCGCGCCCACAGCGAGCTCTTTCCGCCGGTGGGCTCCTCAGACTGCGCGGTCTACGAGGCCCCTTACCGCACCCGCGATCTCTTCCAAGAGACCGACATCCTCGCCGACATCGCGGGGTTCTACCGCGCGCACGGTCTGGTGGTCGGCGGTCGCGAGCGAGAGCGCCCCGACCACATCGCAGTCGAGCTGGAGTTCATGGCCCTGCTTGCGCGCAAGGAAGCGCACGCGCTCGCCGAGCTGGGACGTGGGGAGGTTGAGGTCTGCCGAAGCACCCAAGATGCGTTCCTCCGTGATCATCTTGGTGGATGGGGTTGTGCCTTCGGGGAGCGTCTGCAGCGCCTGACGGCCCATCCTTTCTACCGCGCGACGGGCGCGCTGCTCACTGTTTGGCTCGCCTCCGACATGGCCGCACGGCGGATCACACCGTCCGAGCCCGTCGGCGAGCCCCCGCCCCCGCTCACGCGCGAAGAGATCGATGCGGAGGCCGAGAATGCGGCCTGTCCGCTCGGGGGGATGCGGCCGTGACGCATCGTCGTCGTCCGCGCTGGGTATTTGGCGCTGTGGTGCTGCTCGCGGCGCTCGCGCTTCAGGTCCTCGGGGCGAATCCCGCCGTCTCCCAGACAGCCGAGGTGACGGTGTGGGGGGCAAGGGACGACCCCGGGCTCGATCCCGGCGCCCCGGTCTGGTCGCAGATCGCTCCGCTGGAGGTGCCGCTGAGCGCCCAGGGCATGACCTATCCGCAGGGGACGCTCAGCGTCCCGACGCTCGGCGTGCGGGCGGTCATGCACCAGCGGGCGCTCTACGTCCGGGTCAGCTGGCAAGACCCGACGCGCGACGACGTCACTGCTCGTACGGAGCAGTTCTCCGACGCGGTCGCGCTGCAGTTCCCTGCGAACGCGGCGGCGTCGGTGCCCTCCGTCTGCATGGGGCAGGCCGACGCCGGCGTGAACATCTGGCAGTGGCGCGCCGATAGCGAGCGGGGTGTACAGGCAGCGCTCGCCGACGCGTTCCCGCGCGCGGCGATCGACGCGGTGCCCACCACCGTAGGGCCGCTCTATCCGGCTCGGGCCGCTGGCAACCCGTATGCGGCCACCGACGCTGGACCGGTGCAGAACCTCGTCGCGACCGGCTTCGGCACGCTCGGCCCCGCCCCAGAGGTGGCGGTGAGCGGACGCGGTGTGTACCAAGGCGACGGCTGGGCGGTGGTCTTCCGGCGTCCGTTCTCAGCGCCCGGTCCAGACCAGCCTTCCTTCAGCGTCGGCCAGCAGACCGATCTCGCGCTCGCGGTCTGGAACGGCAGCAAAGGCGACCGGAACGGAATGAAATCGGTGTCCTCGTTCGTCCGCCTCGTCTTCAACGGCGCGTCACCGGACGCTGCCCCTCCGCGACAGGGCACCCCGGTCGTCATCTGGTATCTCGTGGGTGCACCGTGGGCATTCGGCCTTCTCTTCGGCCTGGCCCTGGCGGTGCGGCAGCTGCGCCGGCGGGCGTGAGCGAGATGGCGGCGGGTCGCGCGCTTGTTGGCCATATCGAGGCGCAGGCTCGGGCGTCGGGCGGGGACCTCGTGTGGTGGCTGGTCCGAGTCACCGTGCTTGCGGGCGCGGCGGAGCTGCTCCTCCTTCGCCTGCTCACACGTACCGCCGTGCACATTCCGGGGATCGCCACGCTCGGCGGGCCTTACCTGGTCGTCGTGGAGCTCGGACGCTTCGCCTACTACCTCGGGGCGGTCCTCCTTTCGCTGACTCTCGTCGGGCTCGCCTGGATGCTCGCGCGGCGCGCATCCCCGGCCGCGGTGACCGCTGCGGCCTCGCTGCTCCTCTTTCTCGGCGCCGCCGTTGCCGCGCGCCTCGGACTCATCGGCGATGCGGTGCTCGCGCCGATCAGCGTCCTCGCGGTGGAGATCATCATGCTTGCGGGCGCCACCCGACTTGGAGCCGCACGGCGCGCGAGCGTCCTGCTCTTCGGCAGCGCCTTCCTGGTCTCGTCGGCGTACGCGCTCTTCCAAGCGAATGCGACCGAGACAGCGGGAACGGTGAGCTTCGCTTGGCTGCTGCCGATCGGCGAGTTCATTGTGCTCGTCTGGTGCGTCGAGGCCCCGCTCCTCCTGCGGCGGCGCCCTGATCGCGCGAGCATGATGTGGGGGATCGCGGTCGCGCTGGCGACGCTGATCGCGCTTCGCATGGGCGAGGCGACCACCAAGATCCTTCTGTTATGGGATCTCGGACTTGCCGGTTACCTTCCCGACCTCGCCTACGCCCTCGCCTTCGGCACTCTCGCCTACGCGCTGTCGCGTGCGGTGCGGTCGGGGACGTCGAGTGTGGCGACCGCATTGGGCCTACTCATCGTCGGTGGCCTGGGCCTCCACAGCACGTACCAGACCGGCTTCGTGCTCGCAGGCCTCGCGATGCTGAGCTTCGACAGCGATGGCGGCTCATCTTCCGAGGTACGCGATCGCGCCCTATGAGGCTTTCGCGCGCGTGATCATCCGGCTGCACACACTGCTCGTCGCCTCCGGCTGGCCGATCGCTGACCCGATCGCGTCCATCGTCGTCGCGACGGTCATCGCGGTGAGCGCGCTTGGTCTGTTCCGGGAGAACGCGTCCTTCCTGCTGGGACGGAGCCCAGGGAAGGAGTGCATCGACAACCTGGAGCGCACCGCTCGCTCGGTACCAGGCGTCCTCGGCGTCCACGATGTGCGTGCGGAATACATCGGACCTGACGTGGTCCACGCGGGCATGCACCTCGCGGTGCCTGCCGACATGCCGGTCAGCGAAGCGAACAAGATCGCCGAGGAGGTACGCCGCGCTATCCGAGACCGCGGGCGTCATCAGGCCCGCGCGCCCGACGATCCGCCCTGCACGGAAGACCTTTGGGGCTTCCCCTATGGCTCGGACCGGCCCGAGGCCGCGTAGCGCGTCGGCTGGGCCAGGAAGCGGTCCCGGCAGGCGGCGCCGCAGAAGGCGTAGGTGCGCTCGGCGTACGTCGTGACGAGATCGGCGCCGCGCGCGAGCTCGACGTCGGTGACCGCGCCGCACACGGGGTCCGTCTCGATGTCCGCGGTGGGCTCGATGTCCGCGGTCGTAACGATGTCCCTGGTCATGCCTGCACCTCCGGCAAGTGATGGGCCGCGTGCGTCCGCGAGACGATCCTCGCCTCCGGTCGGGCCAGCGGCTAGGGGCGTTCGACCCTCGGCCCGGGACTCGGAGTCGCGCCGATCGGGGCGAAAGACACTCGTGGCCCGCCGAGGCGGCCGCGACCATCGACGCTGTTCATCTGAGGGATCCCGGCGCGGGCCCGTATCCCGCGCCCGCCGCGGCAAGGTCCATCTCGGCGAGGAGCATGCGCAGGAGCAGCGGGCTCTCGTCGCC
>Ga0209341_10006118_pt1 | contig 10769 bp, 9 predicted proteins | sample RifCSP13_2_FD_184020 | JGI IMG/M metagenome (GOLD analysis project Ga0209341, IMG submission 184020) | Soil microbial communities from Rifle, Colorado - Rifle CSP2_sed 13_2 (SPAdes) (version 2) | ecosystem: Environmental > Terrestrial > Deep subsurface > Rock core/Sediment | place: Rifle...
CACCGACACCTGCCGCGACGACGATCCCGACGACGACCAGCGTGCCGATGATGAGGCGGCGCGACCGACGGCGGCCGACGGGCGCCACGATCGTACCGGTGCGAGCGGCCGGCGGCGATGAGCGGCCCGATGCCGCACTCGATGGGCCCGGCTTCGCCTCAGCCGTCGGCGTCGAGGGCGCGACGTGGTCCGTCGCGGCCGGCGCCGTCTCGGGCTCGGATACAGGTGGCAGCTCGTCCATGGTCGGTGGCCCGGAGGCTGCCGCCCGGGCGACGAACGTCGCGCCCGCGATCGGCTCGCCGTCGGGAGTCCCGTCGAGCGGCGTCGCAGCCGGCATCGCAGGCGGCGTCTCGCCGATCGTCGTCGAACCGCCCGCCGCGAGCGCGGTCTCGAATGCCCCGACCGAGGCATGGACCTCGAGCCCGGCCGACGCGGCGATGGCTCGGGAGGCCGCATCAGGAGCGATGACCGATAGTCTCCTGTTGCGCGCCACGGCTTCCCTGGCCAGGAGGCGGAAGTTGATCCGCGACGTCGCGATGTGGGAGCCGGGCGGGATGACGATCGCGATGTGGGCGGGCTCTGCCGCCCGGATCCGTGAAGCCGCGGCGGTGATTTCGTCGTCGACGTCGAGGTAGATGATGGCGGGATCGGCCATCGTCAGACCTTCATAGCCCGAAGGACGCGTCGCAGCGCCGCGTCCAATGGAGCCTCGTCGGCGCTCATCTCGATGGCCTGGAAGGCGAGGCCCAGCGGAGTCACGTCCTGTTGGTCGACGAGCAGCTGGGTCGCGTCCCTGATCGTCTCGATCTGGCCCGGCGTCATGACCTCGACCTCCGGCGGCCGGGCGAACGGCAGGCGCTTCCAGAAACCCTCGGCGGTGAGCGCGGCCGAGACCTCCGGCAGGCCCGCCCCGCCGCCACAGAGATGAATCCGGCCGGGCAGCATGTCGCCGCCCGACAGCTCCTCGGTCACGAGCTCGACGCCGGTGATCCAGACGGCGATGTCGTCGGCGACGATCCCGGCGATGGCGTCGCGCTCGGCCATTTCGAGACCCCGGGCGTAATCGACCTTCAGCGCCTCGGCCCGCGGGAATGGGATGTCGAGCCGATCGGCGATCGACTTGGTGAACGCCCTCCCGCCGAGGGCGAACATCCGCGTCCCCTCGATGCCACCACCGCGGACGAGCGCGACGTCCGTGGTCCCGCCGCCCACGTCGATGAACAGCCCTCCCCCACCCCGTAGCTGCTCGGCGCCCAGCACGCGGGCGACCGCATAGGGCTCGGCCACGACCTCGAGCAGCTCGAGGTCGAGCTGGCTGGCGACGCTCTGGAGAGCGCCGAGGTGGACCAGTGGGGCGAACGCGTTGAAGATCGAGATCGAGACGTGGCGGCCCTGAAAGCCAACCGGGTTCGTGAGCGTGTAACCGTCGATCGAGGCGCCGGTCACGGCCGCGTGGACGAGCCGGACGTCGACATTGGGCAGCCCGGTCTCCCAGGTGATCGACCGCTCGGCCTCACGGAGGGCCTCGCGCTGGACACCGTCGATCAGCCGCTGGAGCTCGCTCTCGGTGATCTGCTGGCCGGGCTTCTTGCGCTCCTGGGCGTGGGTCGTCGTGAAGCCCTTGACGAGCTCGCCGGCGATCCCGACCACGACCTGGGTCGGCCGGAAGCCGGCCATCTCCTCCGCCTCGGCGAGGGCAACCGAGCAGTTGTCGACCACGGCGGTGATGTCGGCGACGGTGCCCGATTGCATGTGCGACAGCCCCTGTCGCTTGCGACCGACCCCCCGGACGGTGCCCTTGCCCGCCTCGTCGATCTCGAACACGAGGGCCTTGGCGAACTCCGTCCCGATGTCGAGTGCCGTGCAGGCTGCGAGTGCGTCGCTGTCGTCGCGGGCGAGGATGCGTCGCAGGAACGCCATCGGCTAGCCGAGCGCCTCGACCACGCTCGCCCGCACCGCAGCCAGCGCATCGGCGATGCCATCTCGCCGGGAGCCCTTGCCCTGGGCCATCTCGGGCCGCCCGCCGCCTCGTCCGTCGATGGCGAGGGCGGCCGCCGAGACGAGAGCGCCGGCCGACAGCCCGCGAGCGACGAGGTCATCCGACACCGTCACGAAGATCTGCGGCTCGTCCGCCTCCAACATCAGCGCCACGACACCCGATCCGAGGTCCGCGCGAACCTCCTTCGCGGCGCCCTTGAGGGCATCGATGCTGTCGTAGGGCCCGGCGAAGGAGACCAGCCGGACGCCGTCGACCACCGTCTCCGCCCGACCGGCCAGATCGGCCGGTCTGGGCAGGCTGCCACCGGCACCGGCCCGGAGGCGGCGACGGGTCTCACGGAGCTCGTCTGTGAGCGCGGCGACGCGATCCTCGACGGTGTCGACGGAGGTCGCCCCCAGCCGGTCGGCCAGTCGACCGAGGAGCGCCAACCGAGCGACGATGAAGGCGTCGGCTCCCTCCCCGGTCAGCGCTTCGATGCGCCGCTGGCCACTCCCGATCGAGCGCTCCCCGGTGATCACGAAGCTGCCGATCTGGCCGCTGCCGGCGCAGTGCGTGCCACCGCACAGCTCGTGGCTGTAGCCCTCGATCCGGATCGTGCGGACACGCTCGCCGTACTTCTCGTCGAAGAAGGCGTCAGCGCCGGCTGCCTGAGCCTCCACCATCGACAGCCATTCGATCGTCACCGGCCGGTCCTCGCGGACGACCCGACGGACCTCCGCCTCGATCGCCGCGATCTCATCGTCGGTCAGCGGCCGCTCGAGCGGGAAGTCGAAACGGAGATAGTCCGGATGGACGAGCGAGCCGGCCTGGCGAGCCCGCTCGCCGACGATGTTGCGCAGGGCGCGGTGGAGGACGTGGGTCCCCGTGTGGTTGCGCATGGCCCGGCCGCGCCGCTCGGCGTCGACCGATGCGCGGATCGTCTGCCCGACCGCCAGCCGATCGTGGAGCAGCCCGCGATGGACCGTGACGGCGCCGAATGGTCGGACGGTGTCAGTCACCGTGAAGACCGCCGACGGGTGGCCCGGGATCGTCATCGTTCCGACGTCGCCGACCTGGCCGCCCCCCTCGGCGTAGAACGGCGTCCGGTCCAGAACGACCTCGGCGGCGGCGGCCGGCTCGCCCTCGCGCAGCTCGACCTCGGGAACGGCCGTGAGCTCATCGTACTCGACGCCGTCGCGGATGATCGCGACGACCGTGGCTTCGCAGTCGAGCGTGTCGTAACCGACGAACTCCGTCTCGCCGACCTGGCGGCCGATGACCGTGTAGAGGGCCGATGTCTCGGCCTGACGAGCGAGGTCAGCTTTCGTTCCTGACCGGCTTCGCTGGCGCTGCTCGGCCAGCGCCGCCTCGAAGCCCGCCCGGTCGACGGCGACGCCGTACTCGGCGGCCAGCTCGATCGTCAGGTCGATCGGGAAGCCGTAGGTGTCGTGGAGGCGAAAGGCGAAACCTCCGTCGAGGACGGGGGCGTCATCCGGCAGGGTCTCCGGGCGGCGCCCGACGCTCCGCTCCGCCGAGGTGAGCGGGATGAGCGCCTCCTCGAGCTGGTCGGTGCCGGCATCGAGGGTTCGGGCGAACTGGCCCTCCTCGCGGACGATCGTGGCCAGGATCTCATCGCCTCGCTCGGCGAGGTGGGGATAGGCGTCGGCCATCGTGGCGATGACGACCGTCGCGGTCTCGGCCAGGAACGGCTCGTGACGGCCCAACAGCCGCCCGTGCCGGACCGCCCGCCGGAGGATCCGCCGGAGGACGTAGCCGCGCCCCTCGTTGGACGGCATGACACCGTCGGCGATGAGGAACGTGATTGCCCGGGAGTGATCGGCGATGACCTGGTAGCTGAAGCGTTCGCTCTCGAAAGCGTCGGGATCGTGACCAAGGAGCTGCCGCATCCGCTCGTGGATGGGTCTGAAGATGTCGGTGTCATAGTTGGATTCGACACCCTGGAGGACGCTCGCCAGTCGCTCGAGGCCCATTCCGGTGTCGACGCCCGGAGCCGGCAGTGGAATCAGGCTTCGATCGAGCGCCAGCTCGAACTCCATGAACACGAGGTTCCAGATCTCGAGCCATCGTGGACACGTCTCCGAGTGGTCGGGGATGCAGTGCGCCCCTTCCGACAGGTGCGCACCAAGGTCGAAGTGGATCTCGGAGCAGGGCCCGCATGGCCCGGTGTCGGCCATCCGCCACCAGTTCTTCTCGTCGCCGGCCGCGAAGTCGCCCCACCGGGCGATCCGCTCCACGGGCAGGCCGATCTCGTCGCGCCATACCTCGTGGGCAAGCTCGTCGGTCGAGTAGACGGTCGCCGCCAGGCGGGCCGGCGGGATGCCGAGATCGCTGGTCAGGAAGTCCCAGGCCATGTGGATGGCCTCACGCTTGAAGTAGTCGCCGAAGCTCCAGTTGCCGAGCATCTCGAAGAAGGTGTGATGGCGAGGCGATCGCCCGACCTCCTCGAAGTCGTTGTGCTTGCCCGCCACACGGAGACAGCGCTGGTAATCGACTGCCCGGCGGTACGTTCGCGTCTCCTGGCCCGACAGGACATCCTTGAACTGGACCATCCCGCTGTTCGTGAAGAGGAGCGTCTGGTCGCCGCCCGGCACGAGCGACGCCGAGGGGACGACCTCGTGGCTCCGCTCGGCGAAGTACTCGATGAAGCGGCGGCGGATCTCGTCGGCGGGCAGGGGCCGGATGGGCGAGTCCGGCTCGCGCCCAGAGGTCGACATCGGCGGAATGGTACCGAACGCGACCGAGGGACCCGCCCGCTCGTCAGGCGCGGTCGGGCGGCCCTCCGCGACGTCGTGCCCCCGTCCGGCGCCAGATGGCAGAGCCGGCGATCGCCGCTCCGACGAGAGCGCCGATGACGAGGCCTCGCAGGAAGGTCGCCAGCCGCGTCTCGCCGTTCATGCCTGGCGACCGGCCGGGCCGAGGATCGCCAGCAAGGCGACGATGCCGATGCCAACCCAGGCGACCACGAACGCCGAGACGAGGTGATAGTCGCCGATGAGCAGGACGTCGATGCCGATCCTCTCGCCCATCGCGTCGCCGGCCCACGCCCCGAGCGTTGCCGCAAGCAGGATGATCGGCAGCAGGCCGCCCGCGTGGCCTCGGGCGAGGACGTAGACGGCCGCGCAGACGATCCCGACGAGGACGGACAGGACGAGGGCCGGTCCGAGCGTCATGCAGCGATCCTCCCGCCGCCGACGACCTCATCGCCGTCGTAGAGGACGGCCGCCTGGCCCGGAGCGACGGCCCATACCGGCTCGTCGGTCTCGACGATCCAGCGCGATCCATCGGCGGCGCCGGCCCGCCGGACGGCAGCGGGTGCAAGGCGGCCGCGGTGCCTGATGCGAACATCGGCCCTGAAGGCCTCGGCGGGTGGTCGGCCGGCGACGAAGCTCACCTCGCCGATCGTGATCCGCCGCGTCTCGAGATCCTCCCGGCGGGCGATCGTGATCGTGTTGGTGAGCGGGTCGACCCGCGAGACGAAACGGGGCTGGCCGACCGCCACCCCGACGCCCTTCCGCTGTCCGATGGTGTATCCGGCGACCCCGTCGTGGGTGCCGACCCGACTGCCATCGGCATCCACGACTGCGCCAGGCGTCGGTCGCCAGGCGGTCCGGCGGATGAGCTCATCGCGGACCGAGCCGCCGGGGACAAAGCAGATCCCCTGGCTCTCGGGCTTGTCGGCGGTCGCCAGGCCGAGCGACCGAGCGACCGATCGGACGTCCGTCTTCATCATGTCGCCGAGAGGGAATCGAGCGGCGGCGAGCCGGGCCTGGTCGAGTCCGTAGAGGAAGTACGACTGGTCCTTGTCGGGATCGGCCGCTCGATGGAGGTGAACCCGACCGTCGATCCCGTCGACCCGCCTGGCGTAGTGCCCTGTAGCCACGGCCTCGCAGCCGTACAGATGGCGGGCCCGGCCGGCCAGGGCGCCGAACTTGACGGCGCTGTTGCAGTCGACGCACGGCGACGGTGTCCGTCCCTCGAGGTAGGCACCGAGGAATGGGTCGAGGACACCGGCGGCGAACTCGCGCTCGAGGTTTATGACGTAGAACGGGATGCCGAGCTGTCCGGCCACACGCCGGGCGTCGTCGGCCGCATCGGCCGAGCAGCAGCTCTTCTTGAAGTCCGAATACGAGTCGGCCACGTCGTGGAGGCGCATCCACACGCCGACGACGTCATGGCCCTGATCGTGGAGGATCGCTGCCGCCACGGAGCTGTCAACCCCGCCCGACATGGCGACAAGGACGCGGGCCATCAGCCGGCCGCGACCTCTAGCTCGCCGGCCATGGCCCGAGCACCCTCACGGACCGCCTGGATCGTCGAGGGGATCACGGCCAGCGCCTCATCGATGTCGTCGTCGGTCGTCGTCCGCCCGACAGTCAGCCGCAGCGCCCCGCGCGCCTCGTCGTCCGGGTAGCCCATCGCCGACAGAACGTGGCTCACCTCGTCCGAGCCGGTCGTGCAGGCCGAGCCCACCGACACTGCGATACCGGCCAGGTCGAGGGCGGTCACGACCGCGGAACCGTCGGTCCCGCGGGCCAGGATCGAGAGGCTGTTCGGGAGGCGATCGGTGGGATGGCCAGTGAGCTCGACGCCATCGAGCGGGAGGAGCCCGTCGCTGAGCCTCTGACGGTGTCGGAGGACGTGGGCACGCGTATCCGGACGCTCCCGGACGCTGAGATCGAGGGCGGTCGCCATGGCCACGATCCCGGCCACGTTCTCCGTCCCTGCGCGTCGGTAGCGCTCCTGGGACCCGCCGTGCTGCTGGGCGAGGATGTGCGTGCCCGAGCGGAGGAAGAGGGCACCGACGCCCTTTGGGCCTTCGAACTTGTGGGCCCCGATCGTCAGCATGTCGACACCCAGTTCGTCGACGTCGATGTCCAGCCAGGCGGCGCCCTGGACCGCATCGCACAGGACGAGACAGCCGCGCCTGGCGTGGGCCCGACGGGCGATCTCGGCGACCGGCTCGATCGTCCCCATCTCGTTGTTGGCGAGCATGATCGAGACGAGGATCGTGTGTTCCGACATCGCCGCCTCGACGGCGTCCGGATCGACTCGCCCGTAGCGGTCGACGGCGACCGTGGCGACCTCGAAGCCGAAGCGCTCGAGATAGGCGGCCGGCTCGGTCACGGCGTGATGCTCGACGGCCCCAATGACGATCCGATTGCCGTGGGCCTTGCCGGCCCAGGCGGCACCCTTGATGGCGAGGTTCAGCGCCTCCGTGCCACCCGAGGTGAAGACGATCTCCTTGGGACGCGCCCCGAGCGCGATGGCGACCCGCTCGCGCGCCTCGTCGAGCGCGTGGCGCGCCCGACGGCCGGCGGCATACGGCGACGACGGGTTGCCCCAGTCGACCGTGAGGTACGGCAGCATCGCCTCGATAACCTCGGCTCGAACGGGCGACGTCGCGGCGTGGTCGAGATAGATCGACATCGCCGCCGATCGTACACCGCCCGATCGCGACGGCGGCGGGCACCGGCGGTCAGGGCTGGACCGGCGTCTCCGACGGCGGCTCCGAGGGAGGCTCGCCGCTCGGGCTCGTTCTCGGTCGGATGTCGAAGTAGCCAAGAACGAACCCGACGACCGTGAGACCGACGACGAGAGCCAGCGGGGTGTTCTCGAGCAACGGCAGGACCGAGAAGGCAACGGCTAGTGCGGTCGCTCCCAGCCCGGTCACGAAACCTCCGATCGCTCCTTGGAGGATGTTCCGCCCGGGCAGTGACCGGCCCACGAGCAGTCCGCCGACGATGAGCGAGCCCAGCGCGACGTAGAACAACGGTGTCCCGACAGGATCGCCGGTCAGCTTCAGCCAGGCCGAGCCCCTGCAGACCGGCCCGCTCTCGCCCCGGAGCTCGCCCGAGACGTAGAACAGGCCGGTGACTTCGAACGGAGCGTTGTTCGCCACGCCGACCGTCCCGCTGAGCGTCGTGTTCTCCTCATCGTTGTGCCCCGTGAAGGTGCCCAGCGGTGTCGGCAACCCGAAGACCTCGACGTGGGCCAGGCCATTCTTGACGATCGTGCCGCCGGTCGAACCGGTCCAGTCCACGGTCCCATCCCAGTCCACCAGAAACGGGTCGTCGAAGGTGCCGCCCGCGCCGGGGCCGACGGCCTCGTCGAGCGGTGCGACGCCGTTATTCGAGGCGAGCTCGATCGTGCAGGTCGTCAGCTCGAACGCGAACGCGGAGGGGACGACGTTGAGCCACGACATGGCCACCACGGCCACGACCGCTCCGGCAACGCGAAGGCGTCCCATCGTCGTCCTCCAGCGGCATGCCACGACGAACCATCGCCAACGCCGCATCCCGGGCCCTCCTGGCCGCAACCTACACTGGCCTTGCGCCCTGCACAAGCCCCGGACTCGCGCCCGTACACTTCGTCGGTGCCCATGCTCCGGACGCGATCGTGACCGTCGCCGCGATCATCCTCGCGGCGGCGTCGGCATCGGCCCTTGCCGACGCCGACGGCCTCCCCCGCGTGCGGCGACTCGTCGATGTCGCCTGGTCGGGCGGCGCACTGCCGGTCGTCGTCGTCGCGCCGGACCCCGATGGCGCCGTGGCCGCCGCACTCGCGGGCACCGAAGTCACCCTGGCGACCCCGGCCCCCATCGAGGCCGGACCGGTCGGCCAGATGCTCCGCGGCATCGAGGTCGCCAGCGGCGAAGTCCACGAGACGAGCGCTGCTCTCGTCTGGCCTGCTCGCCTGTGCTGGGTCGGGCCGGAGACGGTCACCTCGCTCCTGGAGGCCCACGGGGCGATGCCCGAGGCCATCCTTCGCCCGGCCTTCCGCGACGTGGCCGGCTGGCCGGCGCTCGTGCCGTTCAAGCATCTTGCCGACCTCCGGACGTTGGCCGCAGATCTCGATCCGGACGGCGTCCTCGACACGCTCAGCCGCACCGGCGGCCCGATCGCCACCCTCGAGCTCGGCGACCCGGGCGTGGTCATCGACGGGGACACGCCGCGAGGCGATCTGCCGGCCTACATCGGCCCCCCGGAGCCCGCCTCGCAGCATCATCACGAGTGGGGCGAAGGCATCGACGAGCGGCCCGAGGACGCTCCCCTCGGCGGGCCCCGGATCGCCGATTAAGGTTCCGGCAGGATCGGTTCGGCCGTGGCCGGCCGTCGGATCGTCGCCACGACGATCCCGCCCAGGATGAAGGCGACCCCGGCGAGCTGAAGCGGCGAGGGCCGCTCGGCGAGGATGATCGCGGCGAAGGTGATCGTGACGACCGGCTGGGCCATCAGCAGGATCGAGGTGAGGGCCGCCGGCAGTCGCGGCAGCGCGACGTTGACGAGACCGTAGCCAGCCACCTGCGAGGTCAGGGCGACGACGAAGAGCCAGAAGTGGCTCGGCAGCGACGGCAGGAGGACGAGGCCGCCGAGGGCCAGTCCCAGGACGAGAGCCGTGGCCGCCGACGAGGCCGATGCATCGAGCAGTGGACCCGCGATCCGACCATCCGGGTTGCCCCGTCGGATAAGAAGCAGGTACGCCGAGTAGAAGCCCGCCGCAAGGAGCCCGAAGATGACGCCGGCGACCGGATCGTCGCCATATGCCCCCTCCTCGATGACCCCCGAGATGAGGACCGTCCCCACGACGACGAGGCCGATCCCGAGGAAGACACGGGCGGACGGCCGCTCGCCAAGAAGGGCCCATCCAACAAGCGGCACGATCACGACCTGCATGTTGGCGATGACCGTCGCCAGACCCGCTCCCACCATGTCGACGGCGGTCGACCAGGTCATCAGGTCGAGGGCGAAGAAGACGCCCGCCACGAGGGCGAGCCCGCGATCGCGCCGCGTCCTCGACCCGAGGGCGCGGTCCTCGCGGCGCGCGAGCAGCCACAGGAAGGGCACCGCGTAGAGGCAGCGATACAGGGTCGCGGTGGCCGGCGAGGCGCCGCTGAGCCGATAGAAGATCCCCGAGAACGCCAACAGCCCGGCCGCCACGACGGCCGCCGACCGAGGGTGCCCCGCGAGGCGTGGATAGAGCTCGGTCGCCCGATCCGACCGGCTGCTCACCGAGACAGGCTCACCCGGATCCTTCGTCGCCGACGAAGCGAAGGCCGAGCTCGGCCAGCTGACCGGGCTCCGCCGGTGACGGGGCGTCGAGCATGAGGTCGCTCCCCGATTGGGTCTTGGGGAACGCCATGACCTCTCGGATGTTCGTCTGACCGGCCAGGATCATGGCCCATCGATCGATGCCGAGAGCGATGCCGCCATGGGGTGGGGCGCCATACTCGAACGCCTCGAGGATCGCCCCGAACTTCGCCCGGGCAGCAGAACGATCGTGACCCTGGAGGGCGAAGCTCCGCTCGAGGAGGTCGCGCCGCCAGATCCGGACGGAGCCACCCCCGAGCTCCCAGCCGTTGAGGGCTAGATCGTACTGCATCGCCCGCGCTCGGCCCGCCGGATCGTCCGGCGACGGCCGTGACGGATCCCCGGATAGCGTCGTCAGGAGCCCTTCGTCCTCGGGGACGACGCCCGAGAACGGATTGTGCGTCGCATCCCAGCGCCGGGCGTCGGCATCCCACTGGAACATCGGGAAGCGGTGGACCCAGACATACGAGAGGACGGTCGGGTCGGCAAGCCCGAGGCGGCCGGCCAGCTCGACCCGCAATCGGCCGAGGACGTCGTTGGCGACCTCCGTCCGGTCGGCCACGATGAGGATGAGGTCGCCGCCCAGAGCCCCCGTCCGCTCGACGATCGCTCGCTGGATCGCCTCGTCGAAGAACTTGGCCGCCGTGCCGTGGAGTGAGCCGTCGTCACGACAGGCGAGGTGG
>Ga0209341_10006122_pt1 | contig 10766 bp, 9 predicted proteins | sample RifCSP13_2_FD_184020 | JGI IMG/M metagenome (GOLD analysis project Ga0209341, IMG submission 184020) | Soil microbial communities from Rifle, Colorado - Rifle CSP2_sed 13_2 (SPAdes) (version 2) | ecosystem: Environmental > Terrestrial > Deep subsurface > Rock core/Sediment | place: Rifle...
CTCCTCGTCAGGAGATCCCTCGGTATCCTCGTTCGCGCCATCGGTTTCGTCTCAGATCCCCGCACCCCTGCGGCTTCCGCCGGGGAGCGTACGCGCGATTCTCGCCCTCACGCTCTGCGGCACCTTATGGTACCTGATCTTCCGCGGGGAGGCGACCTTCAACGGAGAGGTGGCACCGCCAATCCTGGTAGAGTCCGCGCTGCTCGTCGTCGCCTTCTACTTCGGCGTCCGCAGCTCGGCCCCCATCGTGCCCGTTCAGGAAGGTCCGGACAAAGTGCGACAGCCCTTGTACGTCCCACGGGGCGTAGTCCGCGGAATCTTGGCGGCGGGTTTCCTCGGCGTGATCGGTTACGTCTTCTACCGAGACGGTGCGATTCCGCAGGCCCTCCTCCTCGTCTTCCAAGTCGTCGTCAGCTACCTCGTCGGGTTCGCGGTCTCCGCCGTCATCCTCCGCCGAGCCCGGGCAGGCAAGGGTTTCGGCCGAGCGGCCGCGGCGGCTCGGAACGTGATTTCTGTGGCTGCCATCGGCATCACCGCCGGGGTGTGCGCGGCGATCGTAATCGGACGACCCGAGCTCATCCCCTCGTACTTCGAGAACGGCCTCGCGTGGACGATCGCATTCTACTTCGGGTCTCGCCTCGCTCCCTCGTGATCACGCGACTTTGGCGGCGATCTGCATCGCGCGGTCGACCGCGTCCTCGGTGTGCTTGACGCCGGCCTTCCTCGCATAACCGGCGAGCGCAGTAAGCATCGGCTCCACGAACTCGGGCGACGCCTGCGTCCCGAGATGGCCGATTCGGATGCCCTGCCCGCGCATCGGCCCGAGCGTTCCCGCGATCGAGATCGCGTGGTCCGCCTTGAGGCGCTTGATCAGGTCCATCGCGTCGAGGCCCTTTGGGGGGCGCACGCTCGAAACCGTGTTCGACGCGTACTTCTCGTCGCAGAACGGGGCGAACCCGAGGCCCTTGAGACCCTCGCGGTACGCACGGCCGATCGTCGCGTGGCGGCGGATGCGCTTCTCGAGGCCCTCCTCGTGCAAGAGCTGGAGTGCTCGGTGGAAGGCGTACAGGACGTTCGAGGAGATCGTCGTCGGCTGGGGGTGCCACTCCCCCCACTCCTCTTTGATCTTCTCCCATGTGAACAGGTTGAGGTACCACCCCTCCGCGGTCGCGGGGTCGGCCTCCTCGAGGAGGCGCTTCGTGACCATGACGGGGGCGATGCCGGGCGCGGACGCGAGGCACTTCTGGCTGGCGGCGAACGCGGTCTCGATCCCCCACTCGTCGCACGGGAGCGCGATACCGCCAAGGGAGGAGACGGCGTCGCCGATCACCCACGCGCCGTTCCTCGTGGCGATCTCCGAGAGTTCACGGATCGGGTTCGTCATGCCTGTCGACGTCTCGTTGTGGACCACGGCCAGGCAGGTGATTCCCTTCTTCGCGACCTTCTCCACCGCCGCCAAATCCGGCGGCTCCCCCCACTTCGCGCTCACGACTTCGACCTTCACGTGGTGCGTGCGGAGGACGTCCGCACACCGGGCGCCGAAGAACCCATTGTCGATCACCGCGACGGGGTTCCCACGGCGAAGGAGCGTGAACGCGATCGTCTCGATTCCGGCATGCCCCGGCCCCGCGATGGGGTACACTTCCGCGTCCCGGACCTGGAAGAGGCGGCGGAGCATGCCTTCGATCTCGTGGTACTTCCGGACCCATTCCTCTCCGTAGTGGGGCTGCGCGGGCTTCGAGAGTTCCTCCATGACGCGCGGGTCGATTGGGACCGGTCCCGGGATTAGCATTCGCGGCGGCGCGCCCATGGCGGCGGGCCGAACGGGCGTAGGCTATAAAGCGATTGTGAAAGGTCGCTATATCCGCGAACGTTCTCTCCGGCGCGCTCAGTCGCGAATGCCTTCCTCCATGATGGAGAAGACGGCCTCCGCCTCCGGAAGGTTCGGGGAGTCCACAAGGCGCGCGATCCGCTTCCCGCCCTTCGACTTCCGGAGGTAGATGCGGAAGGTCGCGCTGTGGCCCACGACGTGGCCCCCTACCGGCCGCGTGGGATCGCCGAAGAATGCATCGGGCTTCGCGTGCACCTGGTTTGTGACGTACACCGCCGCGTTATGCACATCGCCGAAGCGCATGAGCTCATGGATGTGCTTGTTCAACAGCTGCTGACGCTCTGCCAAGACGCCGCGTCCGATGTACTCAGCGCGGAAGTGCGCGGTCAGCGAGTCCACCACGATGAGCCGGATGGGGAAGTCCTTCGCGAGTTCGTTCGCTTTGTCGACCAGTAGGATCTGATGATGAGAGTTGAACGCACGCGCGACGTGGATCTTCCCGAGCACCTTGTCCACATCGAGGTCCACCGCCTCGGACATATGCACAACTCGCTCGGGGCGGAACGTCGCTTCCGTATCGATCCAGACCGTGTGGCCGTCGAGGCCGCCCTCGTCAACGGGGCGCGAGGCGTTCACCGCCACTTGGTGGGCGACCTGGCTCTTGCCCGACCCAAATTCACCATAGCATTCGGTGATCGCCTGCGTCTCAAGGCCTCCGCCCAGGAGCTCGTCAAACGCCTTCGAACCCGTCGTCAACTTCGCGACGCTCTTTCGCCGCTCCAAGATCACATCGCCCGTCTCGAACCCGCCTACGTCCGCAGCCCTGCGTGCGGCGACGATGATCTTCTCCGCCGCGGACTCGCCGATCTCTGCGAGGTCCACGAGATCCCCCGGGGAGGCGACCGCGAGGGACATCATGTCCGTGTATCCCGCCTCCTTCAGCTTCTCCGCGGTCGCTGGGCCTACCCCGGGGAGCTCCTCGATCGTCTTCGCTTCCATCTTCTTACCATCTACGGCCATGGACTTCCCCGCCGTAATGGTAGGGGGAGGGGGTAGGTGAAACTATTGCTTTGGCGCCTCCGGGGGAGGGGGCTCCATCGTCTGCCGGCGCCGGCGAGCGAGCAGAAACGCGAGCAGGGAGAATCCTGCGATCATCGCGACGAGGAAGACGTACAGCCACGGCACCACGGGCGCGGCGGGGGTCGGCAGACTGGTTTCGATTTGGAAGGTTACCGACTGCGTGGCCTCCTGAAGCCCCGCGTTGTCCGTGGAACGGAACTCGACGGTGTGTGTCCCGTAATTCGTAATTTCAAACGCGTCCGCGTAGGATCGCCACTCGGCGCCATCGACCCGGTATTCGGTGAGGAAAATGCCGCTCGTCGCGTCTGCGGCTGCGAGATCGATGACTGCGTGCTCCACGAAGCGGGAATCCGGTCGTCGTCCAAGGAGCGTGGCGGTAGTCTCGGGTGCCTCCGTGTCGATTCTGAAGGAGACGGTCTCTGGAAACTCGACGTTGCCCGCGGTGTCCATGGAGCGGATTTCGACGCCGTGCGCGCCCTCGCCTCCGACCGCGAATGGATCGACGTACGTACGCCACGGGCCCCCGTCGAGGCGGTACTCCGTCACTCCCACCCCGCTGGTGGAGTCCGATGCGCTCAGGGTGACCGTGACCGACGAGATGTACCATCCTCCCCCGCCCGCCGTACCCGCGAGGCTTGCAACAGTCTGGGGCGGCATCGAATCGCTGAAGAAGGCGATGGTTCCCTCGCTCTCCTCATTTCCCGCCAAGTCCTCAGACCGGAACTCGACAAGATGAGTGCCCTCTCCCGTGACGGACACGGGGGAAGAGTATGCCTGCCACGCCCCGGCGTCAACCCGGAATTCTGTCGACGATACTCCGCTGGTCGCATCCAATGCCACTAACGTCACGGCCACCGGACTCCCGTACCAGCCGTTCTGGCCTAGTTGACCGGAGAGGAACGCAGTCGTCGATGGAGGCGAGGCGTCGATGCGAAACGCGAGGGACCTCGTCGACTCTGTCAGGCCCGCAGCATCCGTGGAATAGAATTCTATGAGATGCGCGCCATCCTCTGTCACAGGGATTCCGCTCCCGTAGAGTTGCCATGCGCCGCCGTCACTGCGGTACTGTGTCGCTGCGACGCCGCTCGTTGCGTCGGTCGCGGAGAGCGTCACGGTCACCGGTCCCCGGTACCACCCGGCGAGGCCGGAGGTTCCGGCCAAGGAGGCGACCGTCCACGGGGGCGTGCTGTCGATCCCAAACGACTCCGCAGCCCACCCGCTCCACGCCCCGAATGGATCCGCGACTCGGACCCGCCAGTTCCATCGACCCTCGGCCAAGGGGGGCGACTGCCACAGGGGAGTCGACCCCGACCGAACTCCGCTCGAGACATAGTTCGCGAAAGTGGGATCCGGGCTCACCTGGACCTCGAAACCAGTCTGGGGATCCGCCTCGGGGTCCGAGACGGTCCACTGGAACGTCGGTGCCGGGTCCTGGAGCCACATACCGCCGGCAGGGGACAGGGGGGACGCGGACGGGACGCCGTTCGGCTCGTAGGTGACGGTCACGTCGTGGAGCACCGGAGTCGCACTCCCGTTCATGGTGCTTAGTTCGACCCTATACTGCATGTGCCGGGAGCGTGGGAGCGTCAGCGGCGATCCCGACGAAGGGCCCGTGACCGCAGTCCAAGGCGTCCACGAGGCATCGGGCGGGGACGAGTCCCCCGCGCGGACCGACAACACGACCGCGGTCCCGACGGGCGTTGTCGTGCCCCAAGCGACGGTCTGCCACGACGTTCCTGAGGTTCCTGAATCGAAGACGCGGGACTCGTACGTCCCCGGCGAGACGAAGCTACTTGAGAGTAGCGCGTAGCCAATTCGGTAATTCGTCCCATCGCCTCCCGTGTAGTACAGCCGTTCGCCCGCCGGGTCCGACACATAGGCCGTGGATCCGGCGGCCACCCGATCCCAGGCGGGCGAGGGATCTGGTACGAGCCACGGGTTCCCTGTCCACTTCGTCCATGTGTACCCTGCATCGTCGGAGAACGCGAGCCCGCCGCGACCTGTCGCTCCGTCACTGGCCCCGTATATCATCATCCAGCGAGAGCCCATGACGACGTTCGGGCGGGCGAGGAGGAGATCATCCCAGGCACCCGCCGGTCCGAGGTCCACGATGGGGCCGACGCCAGAACGCGTGAAGCCGGTGTACGTCGCGGAGGTGGCGAGTCCGATGCGGTAGGTTCCGGCGGGCGAGCCGTCCCAGCCCGCGTAATACAGGCGGTAGACGCCGCCCGTGTCCCGAACGACCCATGGGGTGTTCGTCGTGGAGTCGTCCCAAGTCCCGAGGGCCCCGAGGCCGAGGGCGGGTCCCTGGATGGACCAGGATCTCCCGTCGCTCGAGGTCGCATGATAGACCTGTCCCCAGAACCCGCCCGCGCCGGGTCCGCCGCTCCAGAAGCCCGCGGTGAACCACATGTGATACGTCGCCCCCTCCTTGAGAACGCTCATGCTGCTGACGGAGTCGAAGTTCCACGGTGGCGTGAGCACGTCGATCACGACGCCTCGCTTCGTCCACACGATCCCGTCGGGCGAGTCCGCGAACAGCATCCGGTACCGAATTCCGTCGTACCCGTTGTACCACATCTTGTACGTCCCCGCCGACTCGCGGAGCACAAACGGGTTGAACGCCCAACGGCTGTCCGCAGTTCCGTTGGGGCCGGAGCCCACATCGAGGACCATGCCCTGTTTCGCAAGGGCCGGAACCTCGGACCCAACCAGGGAGACGTCCCCGCCTGGCGTCACGGACACATCCGTGAGGGTCCCCCCGAGGAAGTCCGGCTGGCTCGTCTCCGTCCAGGTGGACGCGGAGCCGACGGGCACCCAAAGGACGATGCCTGCGAGAATGGACGCCGCCACCAGCCACCAAGCCGCGATGCTGCCCCACGTCATTTTAGGACCTCGACTTCCGGACACGTATGACCCCCCCCCGACACCACATCCTCCAGTGGGAAGTAAGTGGAGGACCCGACAAGCCTTAAAGCATCCGCCCAGCCCGGACTCGTCCGACCGCGATGTTCAAGCCGAGCAGCAACGATTCCCCTGGCGTGCGCGCCTCTCTCGCCGCGGTCGTCGCCTTGCTGGCGCTTTCCGTAGCGATGCCCGCGCAGGCCGCGAACTTCGGCGCGCACGCCGGGCTCGCGAACGATCTCTGGGCGGACCCGTACTTCCGCGCGGGGGCCCTCCTCGCCGATGTGGACCACTTCCTCCCGCCGGCGGAGCCCCGGACGGACGACCTCGCCTTCTCCCTCGGGCTCGCGCAGCGCGCGTGGGACGGCTCCCGGAACGCCTGGCGGTTCGCCACGGGCTGGTACGAGCACCTCGACCAGGACCAACAGTTCGCGGACGCGCGTGATCGGGTCCTGGCGGTGTACCCGTCGTACACGGACGCGGACGTCCGCCTCGCGTTCGACTTCTGGACGATCCGGAAACACCCATTCCCGACGAACCTCGACTGGATCCTCGCGGACGACGAGATCCTCACGCTCATCCAGGGGGGCCTCGTCGCAACCGACCTCGCAGGGGTACGCGCGGCGGTCGATGGCCTCCTCCATTCCCTCGACCTCAACAACCCCGGCCTCTCCCTGCAGATCCAGGCGGCGAACACGTACGGCGCGCTCTACGCGGACCGCGCTCGAAACATGGAGGCGGAGTACGACCGGTTTGTGCGCTTCGTCACGGCCTCGTACGTCCCGGTCCTCCCGCGGATCGACCTCGCCCTCCTCACGATGCGGTCGATCGCCGCCAAGAACGGCGCGGGACCGGACCTCCGGGCGACTCTCCAAGATGCCCTACGCTTGGAAGCCGTGCGTCCCTCGGGGTGGATGGCAGAAGAGGTCGCGACTCTGGCGGTCTTCGTCGCGGAACTCCCATCCTCAGGGTTGCCGTTGCGGGTGCGGCTCCTCCTCGAGATGCGCGCGGAAGGCATCGCCGGCTTGCTCTCCTGACAAGCCCCTGGGAGACTGAGCCCTCCCTAACCCTGTAGCCTCGCATACCAAGAAGGCTGGCCTACTTCCCTGCGGCGGGGCTCCCGGATGGCGCGGAGGCCTCGGGGGCCTTCACGGTTGCGGGGGCCGGTTTGGCGGGAGGTCTCAGGGCGGCCTCCAGTTCCTCGAACGACGGGATCGTCGCCACCGCGTGGGAGCATGACGCGTCGCTCTGGCGGCGGATGAACACAGGGCGCAGTCCGATCGGTTTCGCGACGGCAAGGTCCGCGCAATGGGGGGACACGAGGAGGATGTCCTTCGGACGCAGCTTCAGCATCGTCACCGCCGCCCGGTACACCGCCGGGTTCGGCGGGACCGCCTTCGCCTCCTTCGGCGTCACGACCGCCAGGATGTGGGACTTCACGGGCTCCAGGGCTTGTGCGACGAGGAAGGGAGGCAGGCTGGAAACGATGGCGACCTTGCGCCCCTTCGCAAGACCGGGCAGGGCACGAACGACGTCGTCGTACAGCGCGTGGCGGTGGAGCTCGGCGAACACCGGGGCGAGGGACATGATCTCCGTCCGCGTCGGCTTTTGATCGAGCTCTTCGAACACGGTCTCGAGGAACCGTTCCGCGCTGTCGAGACCCTTCCGCGGCGAGTCGACGTACATGACGTAGTCGCACGCCGCCAGGAACTCCCTCCAATACACCTCATATCCCAGGTTCTGAATCTCCCGGAGGAGTTGCAGCGAGTCTCCGCCGGCGGGATGCGCAACGGCTTCGAAGTCGAGGAGAAGTCCTTTCGCCACGGACGATGGCCACCGCCCCTTGCTATTTGGCGGTTGCGATTCTACTTATAAGGGAAAACAAGCGCCCGAGGAGGGCGAGGGGGCTCAGGCGGGGGGCAGGGCGTCCTCCGGCGCCGCGGCGAAGCGGATCAGGGCCTCTCGTTCCGCGAAGTGAAGCTTCCCGGGCACGATGAGGCAATGAAGCGGCGGGCCGAGGTCCCTTGTCACGAGTCGGTCAGCACGGTCCGCGAGCACGACCGGATTCGGGGATCCGGCGTTGCTGATCGCGCAGACGAGCGTCCTTGGCGGAAAGTCCTGGCCACCCAGCTCGAGCAGATACCGGATCGCGTCGTTCGCGGTTAGGAAACGTCCATCCTCCTTGAGGTCCAACAGCACGAGGGTGTGGACGCCCGCAGCACGATTGGCGGCAATGGTCTCGACGGGGCTCCTTGGGCGGAACCCTTTCTCCGGGACCGGGATCGTCGTCGTCCGGCCGAACTTGGTCGCCTGGAGTCCGACGAGGCCGATGGCGGCGGTCAGGACCGACGAGCCGTGGACGATCCGCACGCGGATACCTGCGGACTCGGCGCGCAAGCGGAGGTCGACGTGGGTTGTCGCCATCATCGGGTCGCCTGGCACGAGGAACCCCACGCGGTTGGCCCCGGCCTCCTGCAGGAGTACGACGCCGGACTCCACATCCTCGCGGCGAAGGACGTGGATCGGTTTCCCAATCGTCGCCGCCAACTGGTCCACCGTCGTACCGCGGAGCGACGACGTATAGAACTCCGCGAAGAGGGCGTCGCACGCCCGCGCTTCGTCGAGGGCGCGAAGGGTGACGCCACGTTCGTCGTACAGCCCGAGGCCGATGAAGACGAGCTCGCCCACGCTCGCCCATGCAGGGGCGCCGGGAAAAAGCCTCGGGTCAGAGGAAGTACGTCTGGATCAGTATGAGAAGGAGGAAGGTCGCAATCGCGGCGATCGTCATCCGCAGGCCTTGGCGGAGGGGGCTTCGTCCCGCAACGTGCCCGAGCACGTACCCCGCGACGAACACGAGGACGCCCGCGAGGAGGATGGACAGCCGGGACGCGTCCGCGAGCGAAGGCGTCCCGAACGCGAGGTGGAGGAGGAACGGCATCGACGTGATCGCGAACACCAGGAGCGGCGCGCAGAAGTTCACGAAACTAACGAGGGCGCGGTACAGCCGGAGCGTGCGGTCGATGTGCGTGTCCTTCAGCTCGACGAGCATCGCACGCTCGATCCGCGCCATCCGGATCTCCGCCTCCAGCCTCTCCGCCTCGTAGACGCTCACGCCCGTGGAGATGCCGATCGCGATGCACGCCGCCGCCAGCGCGCCGAGGGTGACGCCGATCGGCGTGCCCTGCGTGACGACGGTCGCCGAGACGATGCCGAGGACGACGAACGTGCTGTCGAACAACGTGTTGATGAAGTAGCGGCGGAACAGCTCGCTCAGGTCGTAGGCGAGACGGAAGCGGCGGAGGGAGTCGAAGACCACGGGGCGTCCTCGGTCGGAATCTGGCGGCGGATATAACCGCTTCCCCGCCAGTTCACCGGAAGTATCTCCGGACGGCGATCAGATAAACGAGGATCAGCGCGGGGATCGCGATCCCCCACAGGCTGCCGCCACCGAGCTGGTACGATCCGATCTGGGACAGTAAGGAGAGGACGAGGACGATCATAGCGAGCCACCATGCCCATGGCCTCATGGCAAGGAGGCCGAACCCGGCGGCGAGGGTCAGCATGGCGAGGATCACGAGCACCACCCCGATTGCGAGGCCGAAGCCGCCGAGGATCACCGTGCCGAGCACGAGCGCTGCAATCGAAATGAGCAGGAAGAGAAGGCCGGCGAGGATGATGAGAACGGCAAGGATCGTAACCCCGATCGGTCGCCTCCGGGACTGAGGATACGGGACCGGCGGGTAGGACATCGCGGCGAGATGGTCGCCCCGACGTTAAGTCTTCCGGGCTGAAGGAGAAGACTCAAAAGGAGATGGTTGCGCTGACGGGTCGTGCGTTCCCTGGCGGTCGTCGTGGCGAAGGCCGAGGCGGAGGCGGTCCGCCAGGAGCTCCTCGCGCAGGGCGTCCTCCGGAAAGGCGCTGCGATTGGGCGCGAGGGCGATGCCGTATACTTGCCCGTGACGACCGCGGCCATCCGGCATCCGACGGTCGAGCACGAGTTCCTGGAAGCGTTCACGCCGATCCGATCGTACAAGGACGTCACCCGGGTGCCTTCCTCCCTCCGGGGAAGCCTGCCGACGAGCTTCGACATCGTTGGGGACATCGCGATTGTCAGAATCCCCGACGAGCTCCGCGAATACGAGGCGGAGATTGCGGGTGCGATCCTCCGTGCGAACCGGAGCATCAAGGTCGTGGCGGCCGACGATGGTGTAAAGGGACCGTTCCGCGTCCGGGCCGTCCGCGTCCTGGCGGGGCCGGACCGCACGGAAACGAAGCATCGCGAATTCGGGCTTCTGTACGCGGTTGACGTTGCGAAGGCCTACTTCTCGCCGCGCCTCGGGTCCGAGAGGATGCGCGTCGCCGATCAGATCTCCCCAGGCGAGGTCGTCGTGGACATGTTCAGCGGGGTGGGCCCTTATGCCATCCTCATCGCCAGGCGTCGGAATCCGGCGGTCGTGCACGCGTTCGACGCGAATCCGGATGCGTTCCGCTACCTCGAGGAGAACGTGCGGCGCAACCGGGCGGACCTGGTGAGGCCCCGTCTCGGGGACGGGATCGCGCTCTTGGCGTTGGTCGATCGGCCCCACCGGATCATTGTGGACTACCCGAGCGGACCGGACCCGGCCTTCCAGGCTGCGTTGTTGCGCATCCTCCCGGGCGGCACCCTCCATTACTACGCAATCCTCGAGTCCGTCGAGCGCGAGGACCGAGGTCGTGCCCTCGTGGACGCCGCCAGATCGATCGGACGTGATGCGAAGATCACCGCCATGCGGGTGGTCCACGGATGGTCGCCGACGCAGAGTCTCTTCGTGTTCGACGTACACGTGGTGTAGACGTCAGAGTTCGCCCAATGCCCTCATTTCGTTGACTCTTTTCGAGGGTGCGTTAGTGCGCTCTTGAGTCCGTCGGGATTGGACTTCAGCAAGCGTGAGGTATGTCTGAGCCATTGTTT
>Ga0209341_10006125_pt1 | contig 10763 bp, 12 predicted proteins | sample RifCSP13_2_FD_184020 | JGI IMG/M metagenome (GOLD analysis project Ga0209341, IMG submission 184020) | Soil microbial communities from Rifle, Colorado - Rifle CSP2_sed 13_2 (SPAdes) (version 2) | ecosystem: Environmental > Terrestrial > Deep subsurface > Rock core/Sediment | place: Rifle...
CGCGAGGAGGGCTAGCCGCTCGAGCTTCCGAGGGCGTCCTCGAAGAACGGCACGACCCACTCCCTGTACTGCCCTGGGCAGGTATTGACGACCTGACCGTGGACGGCCCGTTCGCAGGCATGGATGTCGACCGGGACCCCTGCCCGTCGCGCCGCCTCGTAGAGGACGGCGGCGTTCCGGGCGGGGACGTCGTAGGTGTCGGCCGTCCCGTAGACGAGCATGAGCGGCCTGGTGCCCAGGTCGGGGATGGCGTCGATCGGATCGGCGTCTCCCGGAGTGCTCCCGGTGCGCACCCACATGCCCGCGTAGACGGCCCAGATGAAGGGGAGCGACGGGAAGCCCAGCTGGGCCAGGCGCTCGGCTCTCGGGAACTCCTCCTCCAGTGGGTACTCGAAGCGCGCATGCACGGAGTCCAGCACCAGCGCCGCGATCCGCGGGTCCGTCCGAGCGAGCTTGGCCGCTGCGGCCGCGCCGCCCGAATCGCCGAGGACGCCGACCGCGCTCGGGCGCTTCGTCGCGACGAGCCAGTCCAGGATGGCCTCAAGATCCCTGGACTCCAGGGCGCCGATCGTGTTCACGTCGCCGGTGCTGCGGCCCGCGGCGCGAAGGTCGAAGAGGACCAGGTTGAACTCCTCATGGAGCGTGGCGGCGTAGCGCAGCATGTCGCTCTTGTTCGCGCCGAGGCCGTGCACGAGCACGATGGTCGGAGCGCCGGGTGGATCCCCGTCGGCGCTGGGGATGTACCAGCCGGCGATGCGGATCCGGTCGCTCGTGAGCACGGCATCACCGGCGCTCTGCCCCTGATCCGAGCAGCGAAGCCGGTCCGGATTGCAGGCCCGCAGGATGACGTCGTCGGCGATCCGGTAGTTGACTGCCTCGTACTCCCAGCCGAGGTCGGCCGGGGTGGAGCAGTTCGGGCTCCGCTCATGGTGGACGAGCATCCCCGAGCCGACCCAGCCGACGTAGCCTACATACAGCACGCTCCCAGCGAGCAGCGTCGTGAGTGCGAGGGCGATCCAGGTTCGAGGCGAGGCGACCCGGCGCCCCAGGAGGCGCGCTCGCGACAGCGCCTCGGCCTCGCCGAACGGATGAGCCCCGACGGCAGTCACGTCGTCCCTCGGCGGCAGCACGGAAGCCCTCCCTCCGGCGGCCAACCTATCATGACGCCCCCGGAGGCGGGGCGCGGTGGATGCCGCGCGGTGAGCGCCGGCCGATCGTGACTTTCGGCACTTGTTCGGCCGAGCGCCGGCGTCCTAGAGTGGCCTCGACCCGGAGAGGTCAGTAGCTCATCCGTCGGCGATCGCATCAAGGACGGAACCGTCCCGAGATCGCATCAAAGGACGGGACGCCTGAGATCGCATCAAAGGGCCAGGGTGAGGATCCCTCCGGGTCGCTCTGTGCGTTGTGTCGACCGGTCGTCTTTCTGGCGCACGGCCGAGGGCGCGTTCGAAGAATGCGGGACGGGGCCGATCGGCCCCGGCGTCAGGCCGACAGCTCTGCCAGGCGGCTGACGAGTTCGTCGCGGTCGAGGAGCTTTGCCGGTTCGACGTCGACGAGATGTTCCGGTCGCCGCACGAGCGAGACGTAGGCACGTTCGAGGCGCATGCGAACGCGGCCGGGGCCGACGATCACGACGCGGTCCCGGTCGCCGATCCGATCGACGATCCGCGTGAGGTACCTCATCCCGGCGCTTCTCGAGTGGCCGCGGTGATCGATCTCCGTGATCTTGACCCGACCGTGGGGAGTGGTCGTCGCCACAAACGCGTGACGATGGTCGATCCACGTCACGGCGCTCGATCTGCGCCTCGTGCCGGGAACGGTCCGAGTGGACATGGTGATGTACCTCCTGTCACTCGGACGGTAGGTCCGTTTGCCGCACCACGCCACTGCCGTTCGGCTCAATGCAGGCGGCGCAACGTCACCGTGCGGGAGAACGCGTCCTGTGCGAGAGTGTCTCCGAGCGCCGATGGCGGGCAGCGGGAGGACGACTCGCCAGACCTGCCATATGCTTGCGCGGCTCCGCTCCGGCGTAGCTCAGTCGGTAGAGCGGGCGGCTGTTAACCGCTTGGTCGCAGGTTCGAGTCCTGCCGCCGGAGCCACTCGGTCACCGATCCCAACCGGTCAACACCCTGGCCGATCGGCGCCTTCGGGTGATCCGGTACGGGCGCAGCCCAGCCGCGCTTGTCCGTCCGGGCCAATCAGCCCGGCGAACGGAGGCTGACTGGCACTGTGAGTGCGTCGAGCTCCTGCTGCTGCATGACCATTGGAGGAGTGTCCGCGTCCCGACTCTGGCGGATGCGGCGCAACGCTCGGGAGTGGAGGAAACGTCATGTCAGGCATGGCCCAGGGCGCGGGGACGGGGGCGCGCGATCGAATGGCCCTCGCCGTCATCCTCATCGTGGTCGGCGCTGTCGGGCTCGCATCGCAGATGTTCGAGCTCACGACCGATGTGGGTGGCTGGATCGTCATGATCATCGGCCTCGGGCTGCTGGGGGCCTTCGCCTACACGCGCCAGTACGGCTACCTGATCCCGGGCGGGATCATGACCGGCCTCGGCGCCGGGATCATCTCCTCGGAGGCCTTCACGTTCGCCACCGACGAGGCGTCCAGCGGCGCCATCGTCCTTGGCCTCGGCCTCGGGTTCCTGTCGATCTGGGTGATCGGCGCGATCGTGCGCATCGCCCAGAATCACTGGTGGCCGGTCATCCCGGGCGGCATCCTCGCCGTTGTCGGCGGGGCACTGCTGGTCGGGGGGCAGGCGGTCGACCTCCTCGACTACTGGGGCGTCGTCGTCATCGCGGTCGGCGTGTTCGTGCTCTGGCGGGCGTGGGCCGGGGCGCGTTCGCGCGTCTAGACCCCGGAGCAAGCCACGCCGACGCTGGCGCGGCTTCACCGTCGAAGGCGGAACTGTCTGCACTCCGGCCAACTGAAGCGAACCTGCTGACTCGGTTCGCTGACCGTGCCCCGGTGCCTCGGAATATCATCGGCGATCCATGGCTCACGACTCGCCGGTCGACGCCTACCTCGCGACCCTGCCGGCGGACCAGCACGAGGCGCTCCAACGGCTGCGCGCCGAGATCGCCCGACTCGTCCCCGACGCCGTGGAGGCGATCAGCTACGGCATGCCGACGTTCAAGCTACACGGCCGCGGGCTGGTGTGGTTCGCCGCCTGGAAAGCCCACTGCAGCATCTACCCCCTGACCGACACGTTCCTGGAGGCGCACGCGGACGAGCTGAAGGCGTATGGGCGCACCAGGGGGAGCCTGCATTTCACGCCCGAGGCGCCACTGCCCAAGGCGCTGGTCGAGGACCTGGTCCGGGCGCGTCTTGTCGACCTCGAGGGTGGAGGAGGCTAGATCGGGCGATGGACACCCGCTTCGGCGCAGTTGGGATCGGCGTCAGGCGAGCTCGCGCAAGCGGGCCAGCGATCTCTCGATCCTCGCCGCACGAGTCTCCGGCTTGCGTGCCTCGGCGACGGGATCGGCCAGCTCGCGCCGCCGGGTGAACGACAGAGCCTCGAAGCGGGCGCGCAGCTCCGGCTCGGCGGCGAGCGCGGCTTCAAGCTCGGGTGCCAGCTCGATTACGCGCGGGCGATCGTCACGCGCGACCTCGATGTCGACCGCATCGCCGATCGCGACGCCGGCAGCCTCTCGGGTACCCTTGTGGACGCCCATGTAGAGGGCGCGGCCATGCCAGGGGAAGGTGCTGCTCTGGTAGGCGACGCCGTTGACGGTGCCCACGACTCGCACCTGCTTCAGACCGCCGAGCGCGGTGGCGACCTCGACCGGGACCAGCACGACCGCGCCGCCCCCACGCGCGGCTTCGATGGTGGCGCTGAACCGGTGTCCTTCACCCACGGTGCTGCCCATCATCTTGCCCCGTGACGGATGCGAATGGCGGAACCGATTGTTACCAGGTGCTTGACGATCGACCCCGCACCCCTGACATGTCGTGAGCCGGCCCCCTCGCGGGGACCGGCTCACCGCTACCGAGGATTCAGAAGGGCAGCGATCCTGCCGGGTCCGGCGTGAGGTCGAATGACGGCGGGCCGAAGCCCTGCCATCCGAACGCGGCCGTGGCCACGACCATGATCAGGAGGACCGTGCCTACGATGAGGAGGATACGCAGGGAATCCTGAAGGGCCGTCGCTGCGTGCCCAACGGGCGGTCGAAGCAGCGCCATGGTGCGCCTCCGTGCGGGCAACCCGGGGTTCGGGTTCGTCCAGCGACCCGGCGCGGTCCCGGGAGCCCGCTTCAGATCGCGCCGCCCATGTATCGCCGGCACGCACAGCCTCCCGAGGCGCCAGTGTGCACCCTGACACGGACGGGCCCAAGTGCCATTCGTCGACATCTTGTGCCGATGGTCAGGTCTGAAGAACGACCTTGCACCCCTCCAGGTCCGTGAAGTGCGCGTCGCGGCTGCCGCGAGGCTCGCCTTCCGCGTGCCGCTGATCGGAGCGACCCATCGGCCTCCTCCGCTGCGAGGATCCGCCGCGGCCCCTTGCCGTTGATGCTCGTGCCGCGCCGCCGGGCGTCTCGCGGCGCGTGACGGCATGACCGAACGGTAGCGCGCCGGGTCCGGGATTACCCTACCCCAGTGCAGGTGGAAGGATGACCGATGGACTCGCGCTCGCCGTCCGCGGGCTGCGCAAGAGCTACGCCCACCAGGTAGCGCTGGCGGGGCTCGAGCTGTCGGTGCCGGTCGGCGTGGTGTACGGCTTCCTCGGCCCGCCACCCTGGCGCGCAGCCAGGTGGCCGGCATCGGAGCGGGCATCGCGGTCCACTTCGGGGAACAGTTCAGCACCATCCTCTTCCCGGACGTGGTGAAGTACCTGCCCTTGGGCGCGGTCGTGGTCAGTGCGCTCTTCACCGAGCGTGCGGAGATCGGCGGGTGACGGGCCCAACCGCGGCCACCGTCGTGGAGGCCCGCGAGCTGCGCCGCGACTTCGGACGGATCGAGGCGGTCAAGGGCGTCTCGTTCGAGATCGGCGCGGGCGAGGTGTTCGGGTTCCTCGGGCCGAACGGCGCGGGCAAGACGACGACCATCAACATGCTCTGCACGCTGCTCCGCCCGACCGCCGGCTCGGCCACCGTGAACGGCTTCGACGTTCGCCGGCAGCGCAGCGAGGTGCGCCGGTCGATCGGCCTCGTCTTCCAGCAGCCGACCCTCGACGAGTACCTCAGCGCCGAGCAGAACCTGCGCTTCCATGCCTACGCCTACGACGTGCCCCGCGACGTGCGCGAGCCGCGCATCCGCGAACTCCTCACGATGGTCGAGTTGTGGGACCGCCGGGCCGGCAGCGTGCGCACCTTCTCGGGCGGGATGAAGCGACGCCTCGAGATCGCCCGTGGCCTGCTCCACCACCCGCGCGTCCTCTTCCTCGACGAGCCGACGCTCGGCCTCGACCCCCAGACGCGCCGCCACATCTGGGACTACCTGCTTCGCCTGCGCGAGGCGGAGAACCTCACGATCTTTCTCACCACGCAGTACCTCGATGAGGCGGAGTACTGCGGGCGGATCGCGATCATCGACCGCGGGGAGATCGTCGCCCTCGACACGCCGGACGGGTTGAAGCGCTCGGTCGGAGGCGACCTGATCACGTTCACTACCGCCGATCCGGCGAAAGCTGTGGCGGACGTGAAGGAGCGCTACGGCGTGGAGCCGACCATCCGCGACGGGACGATCCGCTTCCATGTGGCGGCCGGCGACACGTTCCTGCCCGAGTTCGTGCGCACCTTCCCCGATCCCATCCAGTCCGTCAGCCTCCACCGGCCCAGCCTCGAGGACGTCTTCCTGACCCTCACCGGTCACACGATCCGCGACTCCGAGCTGGACGCGCGACAGATGCTCCTCCAGGGTGCCGGGCGCTGGCGGATGGGCCGATGAACGGGCGCTTGCGGACCGGGCGGGCCGCGTCGACCGCGCGGACGGCCTGATGGCCGAGATCTGGCGCGGCACGTGGGTGGTCGCCTATCGCGAGCTCCTGCGCTTCGTGAACGAGCGCTCACGCATCGTCTCGAGCATGGCCTTTCCGCTCCTCTTCCTCGTCATCTTCGGAGCGGGCTTCGGCAGGGTCATCGGCTCCCTCGCCCCGGGCGTCGACTTCATCAAGTTCATGTACCCGGGCATCGTGGCCATGAGCGTCCTGACGAGCTCGCTCTTCGCGGGCGTCTCGGTCGTGTGGGACCGCGAGTTCGGGTTCCTGCGCGAGATCCTGGTCGCGCCCATCGGGCGCAGCGGGATCGTCCTCGGCAAGGCCATAGGGGCGACCATCACCGCGCTCCTCCAGGTGACGATCATGCTCATCCTCGCTCCGGTGCTCGGGGTGAGCCTCACCCCGGCGACGATCGCGCAGCTGATCCCGGTGGTGACCATCCTCGCCCTCGGCCTCTCCGGCCTGGGCATCCTCATCGCCTCGTTCATGACCAGCCAGCAGGGCTTCCAGCTGGTCATCCAGCTGCTGATCTTCCCGCTCATCTTCCTGGCCGGGGTCTTCTTCCCGGTGAACAACGTGCCCGGCTGGCTGGAGGTCATCTCCAAGCTCAACCCGCTGACCTACGGCGTCGATGCGATCCGCCAGATCTTCCTGGGCAGCAATGCGTCCCTCGGCGTCACCGTCCTGGGGCACACCATGACGGTCCTCGAGGAAGTCGCGGTCGTCGGCGCTCTCGGGACCATCCTGCTCGGCGGGGCGGTCATCGCGTTCAGCCGCCAGGAGTAGCCGCCGCCCGGCAGCGGTCAGCCGGCCGCGGGCTCCTCTCCGTGCTGGAGGCGGGGCGGACGGGCAGCATCGCTCTCGCCGCGGGCCCCGGCGGGCGGGTACGATGCCCCGGGGCCAGGGAAGCCGTCGTCGTTCGGGCCGGAGGCACAAAGGTGGGCGCACAGACCGGAGCGTTTGGCGAGCCGCCGGGTGGGCTCGAAGGCGCCGCGGCGCGCCCTATCTCGCCAGGGCTGGCGGCGACGCTCTCGTTCGTGCTCCCCGGCCTCGGTCACCTCAGGCTGGGCGCGCCCCTCGCGGGGGTGCTGCTCCTCGTCCCCACGCTCGCGGCCGTGGCCGGCGTCGCCGCGCTCGTGCTCGGTGGGCCCAGCGCGCTGCTGCAGGCGCTCGTGCTCCCGCAGGTGCTTCTCGCGATCCTCGTCCTCGACGTGGCGCTGCTGCTCACCCGCGCCGTGGCCGTCGTGGGGGCCTGGCTCATGGCCGAGCGGCGGGCCGTGACGGGCATCCCCTTCCGGCCCCTCTCGGTGGCCCTTGTGGTCGTGCTCCTCGCCGGGACCCTGATCGTCCACGGCGCGGTGGCAGCGATCGATTACCAGGCCTACACCACGCTCTCCGCGGTCTTCGTCCAGCCCGAGAACGGCGATGAATGGGCGATCCCCGCGCCGAGCGCGTCGCCATCGCCGACGCCCTACGTCTCGGACCCGGGCATCGTCCCCCCGCCGACCATCCAGCCGCCCGAGCCGACGCCCAGCCCGGTGCCCGATTGGGCGGCGGACGGCCGGCTGAACCTGCTCCTCATCGGCAGCGACGCCGGTCCGGGGCGCTGGAGCCTGCGCACCGACACGATGATCGTGCTCTCGGTCGACGTACGGACAGCGCGCGCGGCCCTCTTCGGGGTGCCACGCAACATGATCGGGGTCCCGCTCCCGCCGGAGAGCGCCGGAGCGTTCCCGAATGGGCGCTTCCCCGGCCTCATGAACGCGCTGTACGTCTATGCCATGGGGCACCCGGACCAGTTCCCCGGCGGCGCGGCGCGCGGCTTCCGGGCCGTCTCCGGCGCCATCCAGGAGCTCCTCGGCGTGCCCCTCGACGGTGCCGTGGTGGTCAACCTGATCGGCTTCGTCCAGCTCGTGAAGGCCATGGGAGGCCTCTGGATCGACGTCCCCGCGTGGGTGGTCGACGACGCCTATCCGCTCGAGGACGGGAGCGCCAAGATCCACATCGCCATCGCGCCCGGCTGCCAGCACCTCAAGGGGCGGATGGCCCTCGCCTACGCGCGGTCACGCCACCAGGATGACGACTACCACCGCATGCGCCGCCAGCAGGCGGTCCTCGTGGCCCTGGCCCGACAGGCCGATCCCATCGGCCTCCTGCCGCGGGTGACCGAGCTGCTCGACATCGCGAAGGACAACTTGTGGATGACGCTCCGGCGCGAGGACATCCGCGGCCTTGCCGGCCTCGCAGCTCGCGTCGATGCCGGATCCGTGAGGGCGATCCAGTTCGCCCCGCCGGCCTACCCCGAATACCTCACCAGGAACGAGATCCACCGCATCCGCGACGTCGCTCGCTCGGTCTTCGAGGACTGGACGAGCGAGGGCTCGTCGGCGACGCCTGCCCCCGCGCGGAAGCCCTGCCCGGCCGATTAGCGCTCGCGATCCGCCGCTCGTCCGGGGCACGGCCCCTGGCCGGCCTCAGGCCGGCTTCGTGGCGCGCAGGCGGAACGCCCGGATGACCAGGAGGATGGCGTCCCCGGCGAGCATGAGGGCGAGCCAGGCGGGCAGGAGCCAGTCGGGGTAGCTGAGCCCGAACAGGGTGTCGAGTGACCAGCTCCCGTTCCCGATGAGCGCGATGGCGAGCGCGCCGGCGGTCAAGGGGATCGGGAACTCGACGCCCGCCAGCTGTTTGCCGCCGCCGGCCCAGAACCCCTGCGGCACGTGCGCGACAAGCGTGACGATGACCAGGTTCCCGAAGAGGAGGCCCGGCCCGATCGGACCGCCGAGCCCGAGGATGGTGACGATGCTGCCCGCGATCTCCGCAACCGTCGCAACGACCGCCCAGAACATCGGCGGCCAGAACCCCAGGCCGCCGAACCAGCCCGCCACGCCACGCAGGGCCGTCCAGCCACGGGCCTCGCCGAGGGAGATCGGCCAGCCGATCTTGATGAAGCCATGGGCGATGACGACCCCGCCGATCGCCAGGCGGAGGACGAGGAGGCCCAGGTCGGCAGTCATCGGTCGTATACGAGGCGCAGGACGGCCGCATCCTGCCCCTCCGGACCGCGGACGCGGACCACCCACAGGATCATCTCTGCCTCTCCCGGGACGAGGTCGCTCCTGTAGATGCTATTACGCGGCCCGTCCAGGAGGCCGCGCGGTCCTCCGTCCTGGCCGATGAGCCACGCCCCGGTCGGAGGTGTGAGCGGACGATCCGCCCCGGTCAGTCCAGCGTTGCTCCCGCCGCGCGGCAGTCGGCCGCGAGGGATTCGAGCGCCTCGTCCGAGTCGGCGGAGGCCCGGACCAGCGTCTGTACGCGGACCATGCCGGCCTCGCCGTACGCGCCCAGGAGGTCGACGCGCTCCTGGCCGCCCTTCCTCGCGTCCTCCCACCAGATGTGGCACGACACAGGGAGCGTCGTGGGATCCCGCCCCAGCTCCTCGCAACGCGATCGGACGATCGGTATCGCCGCCGCCGCCTCGGCCGGCGTCATGCCGTCCAGGTTGAGCTCGTCGGCGTAGCGTGCGGCGAGGCGCCAGGTGACGTTCGGTCCATTGCCCCCGACCATGACGGGCACACGCGGGCGCTGGAGGGGCTTGGGCACGTTGATCGCGCCCCGGACGTGGGCCCGCTGACCCTCGAACGTCGCGCGGCCCGGCCCGAGCATGGCGCTGATCACCTGGAGGTGCTCGCGCAGGATGGCGAGGCGCTCCTTCGTCTCGGGGAACCCGTAGCCGTACGCCGTCCACTCCCCACGGTTCCAGCCCGCGCCGATGCCCAGCTCCATGCGCCCGCCGCTGATGACGTCCATCGTGCTGATCATCTTCGCGGTGAGCGCGGGATTGCGGTAGCCGGTGCAGATGACGAGGTGTCCCAGGCGGATCTGGCTCGTCGCCATTGCCAGGGCGGACAGCGTCGTGAACGACTCGAAGGTGATCTCGTCGGTCGGTTGCGGGACCGTGTGGAAGTGGTCGAAGATCCAGATCGACTCGAAGCCGAGGCGCTCGGCCTGGCGGGCGACTGCCACGGTGCGCTCCCATGCCCGCCGCGCGTCCCAGCCGTCGTACTCGCCCGTCCAGCCCTGCGGGACGATGATCCCGACCTTCACGGTGCGAGCTTAGAGCCCCAGGTCCCGGGCATCGAGCGTGCCCCGCAGCTCGACCCAGGAGTCGTCGACGGTCACGCTCTGCAGCCGGACCGGAAGAGCGGCGCCGGCTCGGAGGACCGTGACGGTGACGGAAGAACCGCCAGGGCCGTCGACGCTCAGGTCCAGCGAGCCGTCGGGCCTGAGGATCAGCCGCGCTGCCACGTCCCCGCCCGCCGTAGCGATGCGCAGGCCGTCGGGCGGCGCGAGGGTGATCGCGTCGGCAAGAGACCCAAGGTCCGGTGGCAGGGCCTGCCGCAGCGCGACCTCGACGTCGTCGCGCGAGAGCCGGATCCTCAGGTCCGCGGACGCGAGCGGGCCGGAGACGAGGACCGTGCCGACTCGGAGGCGCGCGCCGTCCTCGCTGGGGAGCTGGACGCCCTCGAGACGTGCCTCGACGGCGCCGAGTGGGCCGCCGAGCCGCGTGGTCGCCACGGTTGCGTCGATGCCGGTGAATGAGATCCCGCGCCACGTGCCGAGACCGGCGCTGATCCGCACCGCGTCGGCCTCAAGCAGAAGGAGCTTGAGGGGCGGGTCGGCGAGGACGGTCACCTCTATGTCCTCGCCCTCCAGTCCCGCCGCCACGACCGCGCCCCGGGCGAGGGTGGAGGCCGCGAGGGGGAGGGTGACCCACAGGACCGCTCCGGCGAGGAGGGTGGTCAGGAGAAGGCGGAGGAGAGTCCGCATG
>Ga0209341_10006130_pt1 | contig 10759 bp, 8 predicted proteins | sample RifCSP13_2_FD_184020 | JGI IMG/M metagenome (GOLD analysis project Ga0209341, IMG submission 184020) | Soil microbial communities from Rifle, Colorado - Rifle CSP2_sed 13_2 (SPAdes) (version 2) | ecosystem: Environmental > Terrestrial > Deep subsurface > Rock core/Sediment | place: Rifle...
TCCCTCGATGGGCAAGGCCCTGGCCCTGGGATACGACCAGATGGGGTTCATCGGGACCGGGAATTTCGCCGGGTACCTCCTCGCCGTCGCCCTGTCGCCTTTTCTCATGCATCGGTGGGGAGGGCGGCGCACGATCACGTCCGGCCTTTTCCTTCTCGCGGTCTGCATGATCCTCATCGGCCGCGGCACGGGATTCGTTCCCGTTCTCGTCCTCTATTTCCTGACCGGCATCGGGAGCGGCCTGGCCAACGTCCCCATGATGGTGCTGGTGTCCCACTGGTTCACCCGGAAAAATCGAGGCCGGGCCGCCGGGCTCATGCTCGCCGGGAACGGGCTGGCGATCATCTTCTCCGCCATGCTCGTCCCCCTTCTCAATCGAAGCCTGGGGTCCGGCGGCTGGAGAAGCGGGTGGCAGATCCTGGGCGCGATATCCTTCGTGATCGCCGTCGCCGCGGGACTGCTGCTGCGCGACACCCCCGCCGAACTGGGCCTTCGGCCTCTCGGGGAAACGGGCAATCCCGGGGCGGACACCCCGGTTCTCCCGCAGAAAACGGCGGGCAAAGGGATCGTTGTTCACCTCGGGGCCCTGTACCTCCTGTTCGGGCTCACCTACATGATCTATGGAACCTTCATCGTCACGTCGATGGTCGCCGAGCGCGGGATGGCGGAAGTCACGGCGGGCAAGTTCTGGGCCTGGGTGGGGTTCTTCAGTCTCTTCTCCGGCCCCCTGTTCGGAATGCTTTCGGACCGGATCGGGCGCAAGGGGGGGTTCATTGCGGTCTTCGCGGTGCAGACGGTATCCTACGGCCTCGCGGGCCTAAACCCGGGAATGTGGGGCCTCTACCTCTCGATCGGCCTGTACGGAATTGCCGCCTGGAGCATCCCGACCATCATGACGGCGGCTGTGGGCGACTACCTCGGTCCTGCGCGTGCGGCGGCCGGATTTTCGATCGTCACCTTCTTCTTCGGGGCGGGCCAGACCCTCGGTCCGAGCATCGCGGGAATCGTGGCGAAACAGACCGGCACATTTTCCAGTTCCTACCTGATGGCGGCGGCGGCGACGGGATTCGCCATCGTGCTCGCTTCCTTCTTGCGGAAACCGCACAGGGATGACACGAGGACTGCCCGTTCATCTCGGAAAGAGGCAATCCCCTGATATAGCTTGATACTTTATGTTTTAATGCATAGTATATTGATAAACAAGGTATATATTATGCAAGAAATGCCGAGATAATCGGATTTCCATATCCGGACCTCGATGCTTCTCCGGGAGGAATGAGAAAAAAGGCCCGGCATTCCCCGGGCCGGGGGAATGCCGGGCCTTACGTTCGTTTCCTGACTGCGATACCGCTATCGGGAAAGGATCAGGATCTCGACCCTGCGGTTCTCAAACTTTCCCTTCTTGGTTTTATTATCCGCAATGGGTTTGGATGCCCCGAACCCTACGCTCTTGATCTTGTCGCCGTCCGATGCGCCGTTGTCCAGGAGGTATTTCTTCACCGCTGCGGCCCGTCTCTCGGAAAGGGCCTGGTTGGATTTCGCGTTGCCCGTGCTATCCGTGTGCCCTTCCACGGAGATCTTGTGCCCCGGGTACTTCTTTACGAAATCTACCGCCTTCTTCAACTCGGCGGCATCCTCCTTCCGGATATCCGCTTTGTTGGTGTCGAAATTGATCCGAACGGTCAGTTTGTCGATCGGCGCGGGAGCCGGCGGGGGATTCACGGTCACGGTCGTCGAGGCCGTCTTCGTGCCGCCCTCTCCTGCGGCTGTGATCGTATATTGCGTGGTGGTGTCGGGGCACACCTGCCGGGATCCGCCCGCGGACACTTTCCCGATAGCCGGGTCGATCGACACCGTGGAGGCGCTTGTCGAAGACCAGGTCAGGTCCGCGCACTTGCCCTTATCGATCGAGAGCGGGCTCGCCAGGAGGGAAACGGTGGGTGCGGCCATCGGCGGCGGAGGCGGGGGTGGAGCCACCTTGGCAGCCTCCGGCAACGGAAGCTTGGGGCAGAGTCCTTTTGCCATGGCGGCCGCCTCGTTTGCCTGCTTGAGCGCTTCTGGCGTGCGGCATTCCCAGTACGTCTTGTAGGCATCGTCTTTCATCTTCTCGGCGTACTTGTACGCCTCCGGGCATTCCTTGTCCTTCCCGGCCGCTTTCGCTGCCGCCAAGGCTCTGTCCGCCGCAGGCAATTCTGTGTGGTAGTACGCGATCCCCTTCTTGTTAACGTACTCCATGCCTGCGCAACCATAAAGGAACCCGATGGAGAAAACAAGACTCGCAACCATCAGCGGTTTCAGACCTCGAAAACACATGGCGTTCTCCTCCTCTTCTTTTTTCCTGGATAAAGAAAGATGGTTCCCGGATAAAAAAAGACTATGAAAAATACAGGAATAATGCAAGGCGGGAAATGCCGCCTTCCGGAAACACCTGGAATCACAAAACAATTCCCCAGACCTCCTCCTTTACCTCTCCCGGGGGAGATGGCAAACACCCAAGAAGTGAGAACCGCCACCTGCGAAAATCTCCGCAGATTGGCTTCGAAATCATGAAGTCAGGCGGGATGCCGGGCCGCCTCCACGATCGCCCGGATCGCGCGCGGATTGACGGATGCATCGATGGAGCAGCCGTTGGCCAGGAAAAACCTGTCCTTTCCCCCCAGCGTTCGCCCTTCCCGCACGTGGTCGCGCAGAAATGTGCAGGTCCTCCGGGTGACGATCTTGTGGTCGATCCCGCCCATCACGCATCCGGGAATCCTCTCTTTGACAGAGGACAGGGAGGGTCCCCCGGGACCGCGGTCCCACCAGTTGAACACGTGGACCGGGAAATCGAGACAATCGTCGAAATAGAGGTCGTCGCCGTGGATATGGGCGACGTTCATCCTGCCGCGCCGGAAAACCGCCTCCAGGAGACGGCACGCAAACGGTTTCACGAAGGTCAGGAACTGCTCCCGGCTCATGAACTCCCGGGAGGCCGGGATGGACAGGAAGATTCCCGCCGAGCCGATGTCGAGGGATCTCAGGCAATAAGAGATCAGATTCTCCGTGATGACGCCCAGGCCTTCCTGCACGGCATCCGGTTCGCTGTCCATCAAATACACGAAGTTCTCCCCCGCCAGGGCTCTCTTCAGGGTGTGCCATGGGTCGAACACGGTGTCGATGAAATAGGCTTCCCCTTTCAACTCCTTGGCGATGACCTCCAGCGCCCGGAACTGTTCCCGCCAGGGAGACCGCTCCACGTCGAAACGTCCGATGCGCCGCAGATCCGCGCCGGTCCGGACGGCGTCAAGCCCCTCCGGCAAGGGGTAGAAGTAGTCGTTCATCACCTTGAGAAAATCGAAGTCGTAGAAATGGAAATAGTCGAGCGCCAGCCGGGCAAACTGCGTTCCTTTCCCGTGCTGCACCCCGAAATGATACCAGATGGAGAGCGGAGGCCTGCCCACCGGCTCGCCTTTCAGCACCCTGTCGACGAGTTCGATCTTGTCCCTGCCGGTCTTTCTCATGCGGTTTCTCCTTGCGAAAACCTTCCTCGAACCTGCCCGTCTCCCGGAAGGGAGGCCGCATCGCCTACCCTTCCCTCCCGATCGTTTTCCCGATCGAGTAGGCGCGTCCGAGGTTTCTTCCGATTGCGTGATACGTTCCCATTTCCGGCGCATACAGGATCGGTTTCACTTTTTCCATGGAGGGGAGACCCTGCGCGCCGAGCACGGATTCGTCAAGGTCCACACCGAGCACGGATTCGTCCGCCTTGACGTCTTTGATTTCCCCGATGAACTGGGTGTGCAGCCCGATCTCCACGGTCCGAATCAGCTGGCACTCCAGGACAAGGGGAAACTCCCTGACGTAGGGGGCGTCCACGACCTCGCTCCGCACGGGAGTAAGCCCCGTGGCGGCGAACTTGTCGGTGTTTTTCCCGGAGACGATGCCGATGTAATCCGCCTCACGACAGTGGAACTCGGAGGGGACGTTCACCGTGAACGCCTTCCGCTCCATCAGACTGCCGTAGGTGTAGGTGGCCTTCCGGAGGGAAACGGCCACGCAGGGGGGCATCGAGCAGCAGATCCCGCCCCAGGCCACGGTCATCATGTTGGGTTTTCCCTCCTTGTCGTACGTCCCCACCACCCACACCGGGGTGGGAAACACGAGAGTCTTCGCACCCATCGATTTTTTCATGGCTTGGCATCCCCCCTTTTTTTTTCCTTCCCGCCATCCATCTGTTCCGATGTGCCGAGACGCCGTAATCGTCGGGAAGTTATCCCCTTGCGAACACGTTCGCGACGAGGGCCTGCGCCTCCTCCTGGATCCGGCGAAGGTGGTCCTTCCCCAGGAAGCTCTCGGCGTAGACCTTGTAGACGTCCTCCGTGCCCGAAGGCCGCGCGGCGAACCACCCGTTTTCGGTCATGACTTTCAGCCCGCCGATGGGACTTCCGTTCCCCGGGGCGTTCGTAAGGATTTCCCGGATCTTCTCCCCTGCCAGTTCGGCGGCCGCATCGATTCTCTCGTAGGCCGGCTCCCCGAACCGTCGGACCAGATCGCCGTACAGTTCGCCGGGGTCCCTGCCCGTCCTCGCCGTCATTTCCGCCGCGAGAAGGTCCATGATGATGCCGTCCTTGTCCGTCGTCCACACCGTCCCGTCCCTCCGCAGAAAGGAGGCGCCGGCGCTTTCCTCCCCGCCGAAGCCCAGAGATCCATCGTGAAGCCCCGTAACAAACCACTTGAACCCCACGGGCACCTCGACCAGGCGGCGGCCGAGGCCGGCGGCCACGCGGTCGATCATGCTGCTGCTCACCACGGTCTTGCCCACAGCCGCCCGTTCCGGCCACTCCGGTCGATGGGAAAACAGGTACGACACGGACGCGGCGAGGTAATGGTTCGGATTCATGAGGCCGGCGCTGCGCGTAACGATGCCGTGCCTGTCGTTGTCGGTGTCGTTCGCGAACGCGACGTCGAAGCGGTCCTTGAGGGCGATGAGCTTCGCCATCGCGTACGGCGAGGAGCAGTCCATCCGGATCTTCCCGTCCCAGTCCACCGTCATGAACCGGAATGTCGGGTCCACCTCGTCGTTCACGACCTTCACGTTGAGGCCGTACCGCCCGGCGATCGGACCCCAGTAGGCGACCCCCGACCCTCCCAGGGGATCGACTCCCAGCCGCAGGCCGGCCACGCGGATCGCCTCCATGTCGAGGACGGAACCCAGGTCGTTGACGTAGGAACCGATGTAGTCGTGGAGATGCGTCGTCGGGGCGGAGCGGGCCCGCCCGATCGGCATCCTCGCCACCCCCTTCAGACCGTCGGCGAGAAGCGCGTTTGCTTTCTCCTCGATCCCGCGCGTTGCGTCCGTGTCCGCGGGACCTCCGTGCGGGGGATTGTACTTGAAGCCGCCGTCCTCGGGCGGGTTGTGCGACGGGGTGATCACGATTCCGTCGGCAAGCCCCGTCTCCCTTTTCCGGTTGTAGACCAGGATCGCGTGGGAAACCACGGGCGTGGGCGTGTACCCCCCGCCGCGGTCGATCATCACCTCGACACCGTTGGCGGCCAGCACCTCGAGGGCGGTACCAAACGCCGGCTCGGAGAGCGCATGGGTGTCCATCCCCAGGAACAGGGGGCCGGTGATGTGCCGCCGTTTGCGGTACAGGCAGATCGCCTGGCTCATGGCTAGGATATGGGCCTCGTTGAACCCGCATCGAAGAGAGGATCCCCGATGGCCGGACGTGCCGAAGGAGACCCGATGTTCACGCACGGCAGGATCGGGGCGTTCCGTGTAGTAGGCGGCCACCAGGCGCGCCACGTTCACCAGCATCGACGCGCGGGCCGGTTTTCCCGCCAGGGGGCTCACGGACATGGAAGGATCCGCCCGAACATCCTTGCCACTTCCTCGGGAAGACGGTCCCGGTTCTCCCGCGTCACGGGGACGATCCTTACGTCGCGCCGGTCCCGGATCCCGTCGAGGAAGGAGCCGCCGCCGCGCAACGGGATCGTGGCCAGGAGGGGGAAATCCGATTCGAGTATCTCCCGAATCCGGTTCCGGAACGCCTCCGAGAAGCACTCCATCTTCCCGATCTCGTCGATGAGGAAGACCTTGTCGGCTTCGCCGGAAAGCGAAGGGAGGGCGACCGATTCGAAGGACCGGACGTCGACGACGTAGGCCCCGACCCGCGGACCGGGACCGGCTCGCCTGCTCGACAGCCCGCCTGTCCTCCCGTCGATCGACTCCACCCGGAACCCGGTTCGGAATCCCATCGCGTCGCGAACCTCCTCCGTGAAGAACCCGGCCGCTCTGCCGCCGAGAATCCCCGCGACCTTTCTCGCCACGGTCGTCTTCCCGCATCCCGGGGGGCCGGTCAGCAGGACCTTTGCCGCGATTCCCCGCATCCCGCTCGCTCCCTGCCCCGTCCTCTTTCCCTTCCCGCTTGTCATTTCGTCATGTACCCGAGCCGCTCTCTCCGCACCACGGCAAACCGGGCGATCACCCCCTCCCGCCCGTCGACACGGTTGATGCTGCACAGGTCGAAGATCCCTCCGAACCGGACGTCCCCCCCGACAAGCGCCCGGATCTTCCCTCCCTTGAGCACCTGGTACCCGTCGAAATGGGTCCATTGCTCCTGCCTCCCCCAGCCCCGTTCCGCGCCCAGCCGGGAATAGACGTCGGGGGGGATGCACACAAGACGGAACTTGCGCGGGTCGAGACCGATCCCGTCCTTCACGGTCTGCGGACCCCTCCGAAGCAGCGCCAGCTCGATTTCCAGACGGGACAGGCCGTTTCGCCGGGGAAGCCCCAACGTGGAAAGAAGCTTCGACTTCGGTAGGTCTCCCCTTCCCTCGGGGAATTCCTCCACCAGCACTTTTTCCGCCTCCAGGAGGGGAAGATATCGGACGCCCGAGGAGTTGACGAAGGGACAATGCATGAGGAGATAGACGACGTCTTTCAGCCGCCGGGTAACGTCGGGCGAAACGTTGTCTTGCTCGGGGAAACCGTGGAGGTGGGTCCACTCCTCCTCACCGGAAGTGTGGTCCTGGAACGTCGGATGCCAGGCCACATGACTGAAGTATTCGCCCACCTCGACGGCCGGAGCAAGATGCATGGGGGCAAACCCCAAACTCCTGGCCCGGGGCAGGGACTCCGGCGGGAACGGAACGGAGAGATCCCGCTTCGCGGCATTCGCCGAACCCGAAGAGGATGCCCCGACGGCATGCGAAACATCCCGGCCCAGCATCTTTTTCGCCAGTCCTTCCACTTGATCGATGTTCCCCTTTTCGAGAGCCTGCAACGCCTCGCGCTGCATCCTCGAGGGGTCGACCTCCTCGGGAGATTGCCGGGATTCGATGGTGGGAGAGGGCAGGGACTGGAAATGATCCCGCCGGCCGGCGTAGAAATCTTTCCATCCTGCGTCTTCCCTTTCCAGCAGGGCAAGGCTTTCGATCAGCCGCTCGCGCATATCCTCCGGGGTTTGTCCCGGGGCGAGAGAGAAACCTTGCAGGCCGGGGGAGAAGGGGTCGAGCAGGATGTCCGGGGGTTCGTAGATCTCGGATCCCAGGGAGAGCAGGGTGCGTTTCTTGTCCAGCGCCCCCTTCCGGCCCCGGATACGTTCCGACAGTTGCGCGACCCGGAGCCAGTCGCCGCTTTCCAAGGCGGAGCGGCTCTGCCGGAGGAGATGGTCGATTTCGGCCTTCTCCGACTTCAGGAGGAGATATTCCTGGTCCGAAAAGAGGGGAGCGAAATAGGAGAGGGCGCGCTGGAGGTGGAGGTCTCGGTAGACGGTGTCGGTTCTCCCAACCTCCAGGAGGCGCGACACGATTTCAAGCCTCCTGGATGAGGATGTTTCCATTTCCCTGGAAATGACGCTGCTCCCCATGACATCGGTCAAGAGTCTTCCCTGCGCTGGTTCCCGGATATCATTGTACTGCCGATATCCCGGCATGAGAACCGTCGCGCCACATCCTCCCTTCACGTCAGGGAAACGACCCTCTAACAAGAAAAATGCACGCCATGACAAACAATGTATTTTGAATTGTTATATTCAATAAGCTGATGTATAACATTACATCCGCAAGCACATGGAACAGCGCAACCCCGGCAAGATTGGGCCCGGCTTGACCTTGCGGTATAATGATCTCAGGGGCAGGGTGGATCGGGCGGACCTCCGCGATCAGGAGGGGATGCAGGTACGGACATGCCCCTCGCGGAGAAGGGCATCGTGCCGGGAATTTCCTGTTTCCCCCTCGCTCAAAAGGCAAGAGGCCGGGTGATGTCCGTCCCCGGCAGGATGCGTGCGAGAAGTGTGCGCAGCTGGTCGGCTGCGGACGGAGATACCCCCGCACCGGGGTGGCGGACGCGGGCGGTCTTGATCAGGCCGCGCATAAGGTAGATTTCCTTCCGGATCCCCACACCGGGCTGCTGCTCGAAGACGATCAGGGGGAGAAAACGCTTGTAGAGATCCCAGGCGGCATCCATTCGTCCCCGGCGCAACTCCCGGACCAATGCAACCAGGACCTCCGGGAAGGCAAAACCGGTCATGAACCCGCTGCTCCCCCGCTCCAGGTCGAAGATCCCGTAGAGAGCCCCCAGTCCCGTGAGAACGGGAACCTTCCGCCCCGTCATGCCCTGTACGAGAGCGTGGATCTTCGCGGGGGTGGGGGGAGCTTCCTCCTTGAGGCACCCCACCCGCGGGATCTCGTTCACCAGCCGGAGCAGCAAGGGAACCGACATGTGAACTTCCGTGGAGGCAGGGTGGTCCTGCGCCACGATCGGGATGGAGATCCCGTCGGCCACCTGCCGGAAATATTCGAAGACCTTCTCCTCCCCCGGCACCGGTTCCCGCGACGGGGTCACCATCACCGCGTCCGCGCCGAGCGCCTCTGCCATCTGGCTCAAGTGGCGCGTTGCGAGCGTCCCCCTGTGGCTCGTTCCGACGATCACCGGGATTCTCCCTCCGGCGGCGGAAACGGCTGCACGGATGAGTTGCTCCCGCTCGTTGTCCCCGAGCCGGTTCGACTCCCCCAGCACCCCGAGGATGGTCACCCCATCCACGCCGATGTCCGCCATGAACCGGACCACGCGGGCGAACGAATCGAGATCGATCTCCTCCCGCTCGTCGAACGGAGTCACCAGGATGGGGAAGACGCCCTCGAAGGACGATCCTTTTGCCATGCGAGCCCTCCTTCGGCAGGGAACCGGACGGACCCATAATCGACGTGGTCATTGCCGTGGGTCAGTATAATGCAATCCGTGACGGTTGAACCCCGCTTTCCCCATGTAAAATAGACGGGGGAGTCTGACGTACCCCGGCGATCCCAAGCAACCCGTTCCCGTGGAGGTGAGGATGAAAGCGATGCGAGTTCACCGGTACGGAGGCCCCGAGGCGATGACCCCGGAGGAGATCCCCCCTCCGAAGCCGGGAGAGGGAGAAGCGCTCGTTCGGCTGGAAGCCGTCGGCGTGAACTTCATCGACATCTACCAGCGGATGGGGCTGTATCCCATGCCGTTGCCATTCACTCCCGGCAACGAGGGCGCAGGAACCGTCGCGGAAACCGGGCCGGGGGTGACGGAAGCGGCCGTCGGGGACCGTGTGGCGTACGCCGGCGCTTCCGGTTCCTATGCGGAATTCGCGGTGGTCCCTTCCTGGCGGCTTGTCAGGATCCCGCGGGGAATCGGTCCGGAAACGGCGGCGGCGGCGATGCTCCAGGGGATGACCGCCCACTACCTCTCCCACGATACCTACCCGCTGAAACCGGGGAATGCCTGCCTGGTGCACGCCGCGGCGGGAGGGGTTGGGCTCCTCCTGGTGCAGATGGCCAAGCAGCGGGGGGCCCGGGTGATCGGCACCGTCTCCACACCGGAGAAAGCCCGGTTGGCCCGGGAGGCCGGCGCCGACGATGTCATCCTGTACGCGGAGAAGGATTTCGAAACCGAGGTGAGGCGCATTACCGGTGGACAGGGGGTCGAGGTGGTCTACGACTCCGTCGGGCAGGCAACGTTCGAGAAAAGCATGAACTGCCTGACAACCCGCGGATACCTCGTGCTTTACGGCCAGTCCAGCGGCCCCGTTCCTCCCTTCGACCCGCAGGCACTCAACACCCGGGGGGGGCTCTTCCTTACCCGGCCCTCCCTGGGGCATTACACGCGGAACCGGGAGGAACTTCTTGCCCGGGCGAACCAGGTTCTGGGCTGGGTGGGCGAAGGGCGCCTTCGGGTGCGTATCGGGGAGACCTTCCCGCTTGCGAACGCGGGGGAAGCCCATCGGAAGCTGGCAGGCCGGGAGACCACGGGGAAGATCCTGCTCATTCCCTGATCACCGGATCGATCCCCGGACGGTCAGGAGGCCTTTCGATACGGATCCGCAGTCAGGTGTGCGCTCCACGGCGGAACTTTTCCGGCCGAACCGGTGTCTGACGGTTACCCACCGATCGCAGGAGGACGAACCCATGATGAGAATGCTTCCCCTGGCGGCGCTCCTTGCCGCTGCCCCCGTCCTGGCCCAGACGCAGCTGACCATCTATAACCAGAACTTCGCCACCGTGAAGGAGACCCGCACGCTTACCCTTGCGGGAGGCGAAGCCGAAGTGCGCGTTACCGACATCACCGCGCACCTCGAGCCGGATTCGGTGGTGTTGCGCGACCTGAAAGACCGAGATGCCATCCGGATCCTCGAGCAGAACTACGAAAGCGATCCCTTGAGCGAGGGGCTATTGCTGCGCAAGTCGGAGGGGAAGGTGCTGGATTTCGAGGTCACCATGCCGCAGACGGGCGAAAAGAAAATCGTCA
>Ga0209341_10006132_pt1 | contig 10758 bp, 26 predicted proteins | sample RifCSP13_2_FD_184020 | JGI IMG/M metagenome (GOLD analysis project Ga0209341, IMG submission 184020) | Soil microbial communities from Rifle, Colorado - Rifle CSP2_sed 13_2 (SPAdes) (version 2) | ecosystem: Environmental > Terrestrial > Deep subsurface > Rock core/Sediment | place: Rifle...
TGTTGGAATCGAGCACGTGGACTGGCCGGATAACACACTCAGCGACAGCCAGCTATACTGGAGCGTGGAGATAACCAGGGCGCTCCGGCAGATGTGTCCCCGTATTGGGGCGAGGCCGCCGGCCCTCCGGGGTAATCTGTTCGAGCACAACTGGCTATCGCCCACGTCCTGCCCGTCAGGGTTGATTCTGTGGGCCAAGAAGCTAGCAGCACTGGAGGAAGACATGGGAATCGAGTTCTCGTCTGCGGTCAACTTCGGCAACGAGGGGCCGGGACTTCCCAAGGAAGCGGTGGCCTTGGCGGACTTGCTGGCCCGCTACCGGCGCGACATCTACGCCATCCGGGCCGAGATCGCGTCGCTCAAGGAGCTGGGCGCGCTGGCGGGACCGCTTGTGGCGAAGTTCCCAGGGGCGACCGTTCAGGTTCCGCCGATGGATGTACCCGTAGAGGAGGCGTAGCTTGGGGAAATCTTGCGGGCCTTCATCATCGCCGTGGTTATAGCGATCATGTGGTTGGGCGTCGCCGTCGTGATCGTGTCCGGTGAACGGGAGAGGAGGCGTAGCTTGGGGAGTACAAGTTCTGGCACAAGTGCGGCGGCTGCGGGTGGCTCATCCCGAACCGCTGGACGTTCTGCGCCTGGTGCGGGCGCGAGCAGCCTGACGGGTAGGAAGAGGAGACATGAACACCGTCGTTGAGAAGCTGGCCTCGAAGAAGTTGCTGACCGTACTACTGGCCTACTCCGTGCTAATCCTACAGGGCAGCGGGGTGATAGAGTTGCCCTCCGAGGTCACGGTTGCGGCGTCTTCCGCGATGGTGGCGCACATTTTGGGGCAGACTTTGGTAGACTCGAAGAGATGATACCGCTCTGGATACGCCGTCTACCCCATAATCTCAGTACCGTGCGCCCCTTCCTCTCCCTGAAGTTTGACGTACTGAAGTGGGGGGTTGGCGCTGGCTTACATCTTGACCTGAACCCTGGCGACAGGGATTACCTGTTCCACTACGAGCGCGGGCCGCTGCTCGCTATCGACTTGGGGCCGGTTCACTTCGCCGCCGGCCTCAAGGACACGCCCGAAGAGAACGCCTGGATTCGCTGAATTGCCACCGACTACCGACGAAATAGCTGAGAGCCTGGCCCGCATTGAACGGCTGGTCGCCAAGACATCTGAAACCGTAGGCATTTTGGACGAGCGGCTGAAGGCAACTCGTACGGACATGGCGGAGTTGAAAGATCATCAGAAGGAAGCCAACGGGCGGATGGCGGAAGTGGTAATGCAGCAGCATCAACAGGACGGCGCCCTGGCTGTGCTGAAGTGGATGGTGACGGTAACGCTAGCGGGGATCGGCGCGGGAGCGGCGCTGGCGGGGATAATTCTAGCGGTCGTCAGTCGCTCCTAGGCGTCCTCAGTCCACTCCTTAGATTGGTCTCGTAGACACTGCCAAGAATGGAAGTGGCTCTCCTCGCCTTCATCGATAACAAGTATCCATCCGTCAGGCAGTTTGATTGGCGCTCCCATGGACTCGATGTCCTCGATGGCATTGCAGTTTTCGGCATCGCAACTAATCTTCAGCATCACTTCACCTCCTTGTAGGGCAATCGTCCCATTCTCCTTGTACGCTAGCACCGCCACTGCGCCCCACTTCTGAGCCTCCGTGATAAGGGCCTCACGCTCCGCTGGGGACATCAGGTTCAGGGGGTCAGCCCGCTTACCAGTTGTCCGCGCCTTGCACTGGATCATGTAGAGATGGTACACTCCTCGGCCCAACGAACAGGACTTATTCTCCGTGCAGTCGCGGCACGGCTCTAGGGAAATCAAGTCTACCGGCTCACCCCCACCCTGGCGCAGCCTCCGGCAGTAACGGCCCTTTGATTGCTGGTCCTTAAGGACTGCCACCTCAAAGGCGTCGCCCTTGAGACGTGGCCGGGTGCCGCCACTCACTCCCTCAACCTCCACCCATAGCACCAGCGCGGACCATCGTTCGAGATAACCTCACGTTCCACCTGTCCGAGTGCAAGCAACCCGTTCAGTGCCCATCGCACACTTTCCCTGCTGAACCCGATACGCTCCGCGATCTCAACTGATGTCAGGGGCACTCGACCCGACCCCAGCACCCGCAACGCCAGAAGTCGCGCTTCTGAATTCCTCATCGCCAGCAACCAGCGCAGTAGAGCCGGAAGTTCAGGGCTCCCGCCACGTAGTGTGGGGTCCGGCGGTGGATCGGGCAGCAGGGTTTGCCACACTGACAGTAGACTTCCGCCGAGAAGCTACAGAAGGCGCACTTCATGCCTTCCCCTCCAGGGGGCTTGTCCAGTCAGACATCGTATCGCTCCTTCATCTCGGCGAGGAGAGGCCGCGCTCGCTGTTCCCAACCTACCCAATCAAAGTCGTGCGCCATTTCTGGAGAGGGTAAGTCATAGCCGGTCATTACCCAGGCCAGCGCCTTCACTAGCCGCCGTATGTCCTCGCGGTACTGGTCGCGCTCCGCAGCTAGGCGGTTTGCGTATGCATCCGTCTCGTCTACTTCAGTAAGCCAAGCGAACAAGTCGTCTCGCTCTCTCTCCGACAGCGCCGCCATCTGTTCTTTGTTCATGCCTTCACCTTATGGATTGCCCCGCAGAGCGGGCAGGAATGGGTTTCGGTAGGCTCATCCTGGCGCACGAGAGCGGCCAGGTCTCGTGAGGACAGCCCTTCCTCCCGCGCTGTGATAAGCGCGGCTCTCTGGGCCTTCTCAGGCAGCACAGCGACGGCTCTAGCGTGAGACCAGGATGGGGCTAACTCCTGCAATTCGCGGGAAACGCTTGCACTCACCCATCGGAGGGCACGCAAGTGCGACGGCCCGAACTTATCCTCGAAGCGGCTGAAGTAGCCGTAAGCCACCTCACCTAACGCTCCTTCCCCCCGTGCTAGCCAATCGCCCATCTCAAACCGCCATTCGTCCGTCCACTGTTTCAGGTCAAGGCCGAGTTTGTAGAGCCGTTCGCCTTCTCCGAGCCAGGAATCGAGGGAGAACGCTGAGGGGGTGGCATTCACAGGCCCAAGGCCGGCTGGCTGTGCGCGATCCCCCTCAGCGTCCACGAGAAGGGCTGGAGAGAAGCCGGGGGAGACAGGCGTCGGTGGCACACTGCCGGACTCCCCTCCAGCCCCCGCAAGCGCGGGCGACCTTTTGCCAGCCAGTCCCCCTGGCGGCGTCACTCTCTGATGGTCGCCCGCGCTTGCGGCTGGTGAAGGGTTGGACGCGCGTATCTCTCTGGCGTTAGCAGCATCCTCCCCTTCACCAGCCTGTGACGGGGCGGAACCTTGCTGACCAGGACCACCGACGTTCGATTGTAGTTCCGCCCCGTCACAGGCTATAGCAAGGAGATTAACAGGAGTCCCAGACTGGCGAGACTCATTATCGCCATGAATGCTACCCACGGAAGAGTTCGCCTCTGCCCCTCGCGTATTCCCGCCTGATAGCTGCGTTCGGCCTCCACTCGCCATTTCTCCTCGGATGCTTGCCGCATCAATTCGCTCTGCTGTAAAGGGTTCAACATCATTTGCCTCCATTGGAACTAAACACCCATACCGTTCACTGATGACCACGGGTACGCGGAACACCAGGTCGGAGTCCCGCTTGCGCCAGTGGTACACCCCGTCCTTCACCCATGTCTTGATTGTGCCTACCGTCTTCGCCGTGTGGTGCCCACGGCAGAGGGGGATTTTGTTCTCCCACACGTCGCGCTCCTTTGAGCCCCCTGCGCCACGGTTCTGAATGTGGTCGATGTCGATGTCATTCGGGGAGCGGCAGATAGCGCACTGGAGTTCTGCGCCGGTTGGGGCGCGAGTGATGGTCATTAGTCGAACCTACTTCTGTAAGCTCGGTCATTCCCCACAAGCCCCATCATGCGGCCTAGCTGTAAGTCCATCGTCCTAACATTCCGCATCCAGCGCCGCGTTTCAGTCACAGAGTTGCCCGCCTTACGCATTATCAGGTACACAGCCCACCGGTTCCGCAGAGAGCGCCTGGCCACTTCCCTACTGCTCATTGAGCGCATCACGGAACTGCTTGTAGATGCTGACCACGAAGGCCCCGTTGAGGGGGCCTGCCGTCTGCCCCTCGGTCACGGTGCCACGCATCCCTATCGCCAACTCCACCGCGCACTTGAGCGCCACCTGGTTTTGGATTGACTGCTCACGGTTCACGGCGATAGGGGAGCGCATCCGGTTCTCTCGCCCCTCTGGGGCTGTTTCATATCCCTCGAAGGCGTCCTCGTCCATCTCGTCAGCGAGGGCGTGAATGTCGTCACGCATCTTGGCGGTGCCCACCATCCCCTCGTCCGCTGGTGGCTCGATGATCTCAATCGACTTGATGTACTTGCCGCTGACCATGAGGTCAACGTAATCGCCCTTCTCCACGTCATCGGCGTGCCACGGCTCCTTACGGTACTCCGGCAGACTCCAGTTCAGCCAGATGTCCGGCATCTCCTCTAGCTGTATCCCGTAGGCGCTCTTGGCCTTCACCCTGCCTGTCATCGGCAGCGTAGACGGCTTGGCAGTCTTCGGCATGATTACCTCCCTGTGAATAGAAACCTTACACGGCGGCCCACGCCACGTCGCCACATTTTCCCTGTCGGCCAACCCTTCCGTTGCTGAACGCCATTCTGTACCGCCGCCATCCGTTGTTCGAGCGCCATGATTCGCCCAGCAAGATCGTGGTGGTCGGTTGTCGGCGATATGGATTGGGGCCACTGCGGGAAACGTGACCGCCGCTTTATATGGCGGCGGGCGAGCACTCCTTCTCTTAGTTCTGTTGGCAGAACCTTTGGCCCCCAACGCTGAATGGCGTCAAGGCAGGCGCTGCGAAGGATTCCATCGGGAACTAGCATTTTCCTCAAATCGCCATCAGCCTGTATGTAGTAATTCAGAATGTTGGCGACGACTTGATCTGGCATGCTACCGCGCCTCTTGCGTTTCCGAGCCACCATCTGCGGCGTGATGACGTGTTTCTGGATTAGCGTCCTGGCTACGTCAGGCATGTCTCCCCCCTACTCCGTTAGCAATCGTTCGGTTAGGGCGGCGATGGCGTGGCGTCCCTCATTCCAAGGACAGTTTTCGCCACAGGGGCAGTCATCGATAGGGGCTTTAGGGATCAGATTCTCCAACGCTTCCAGGGCGCGGCGCATGAGGGCTTCATCTGTCCGCGAGGTCCACCCTCCATGTTGGCACTGCGGTTTCCCACATTTGGTACAGTAAGTTTCTAGCGGGGCGCTCACTCTCTTGCTCATTCCTTCACCTTAGACACGTAGACCGTGGCACCCCTCTTTGCGACCTTGAAGCCGAAGCCCCGCGCGGCGGAGTAAAAGCGATGCGCGTCTAGCGTTGTCTCAAACCTGACAGGCAACACCTGTCCATTAAGAGCTAGAACTGCATCGTAGATGGCTTTGTACCGATACTTTACCGGCGGCAATTCAATTTCGTCCACGGGCTCTAGCATCTCGTATGTCATTCTCTTGCTCCTTCCTTCACCCGCTCCTGGCAGGTGTCCAAATCGTGACAACACACCTTCATCAGCAGTTCCCGCTCCAGTTCACGGTGCTTGGCGATGGTGCGAGCAGTGTATTCTTCGTCGGTTTCAGCGGCGAGGCCGCTTTCCACAATAACGGTGTCATGCACCCAGATAGCGCTTCTCCGCACAAGCCGGATGGACCAGCCGACCCCGCCGTCCCGGCTGCTGCTGCGGTTGATAACGATTTCAGCCTGCTGGTCCTCGTCGTTCATTCGAGTTCTCCTGCTGCTGCCAAGTAGGCGTCGATATTGTCATCAAGAGCAGGGCTTAACTCTGGTTTCCAGTGGGAGGATTCGATGCGCCGCAGGAGTGCTCGTGCCTGTTCCAGGTCTGCGATGAGCCGGGGGACTTCCTCGCAACAAGGATGGGTCAGCGTCACCCCACAATGAAACTCCTTGATACGCTCAATCTCTTCTCGTGTGAGTGGCTCAGGCATTGCTTGCTCCCTTCGGGTACTTCGCGCTGCGAGCGTCGTCCCGCTCCTCCGTGAGCCGTGCGATCTCAGCCTTCGCCGCGAGAACAGCGTCATTCATTTCGTTCATAAGCATTGAATCGCGTGCGACCTCCAGCCGGGCGTCGGCAAGGGCGGTGAGAACTCGAACAACAGTCTTGGCGCGAGCGGGAGACCGGCGCTGCCAGCGATACTCAACACCATCTGCCTTCTCTAAAGCACTCAGGGCCCGCGCCAAATCCTTGCGATCTTCATCCGTCAGCGCCGCCAGTTGTTCGTCGTTCATAGCCTCACCTCGCGCGATCCCCAGCCATAATCACGCTCCTGTCCCTCGCGCCTTGACGCCCAATCCTTCGCCTGCGTGGACTCGTCATACGGCGCGGCCAGCGGCCAGCATGATTCACACCACTGGAGGTGGGAACTGTAGACGACTGGCCGAGTCTCCTCGCACCCGTCGCAAATGGCCAAACCCTGGCTGTTTGCGTTCTGAGTCCACCAGAAACAACCATTTGGGGCGCTAACGAATTTAATCAGCCAGGTTATCATTCTCTCGGCCGTCACTCCAGCCACGTCAGCGCCATCTGTTCGTCGTTCATGGCTTCACCACTTTCGCGTGAGTGTGTTCGACTCGGAAGCCGCACCCAGTGCAGGTAAACGTGGTTGTCTTCGGCAGCTTCTTGACCTCATGGGTCGTCAAGTCATGACAGTTCTGACAGCGCCAGCTTTGTTCGTTCACTCCAGCCACGTTATCGCTCCTTCCGTTCCGTTCGCTGCGAGATATCTTTCACCAACAATCCCACGGAGCCCAGCCCTGCTCTGTCCACAACTCGAACGCCCAGGCCGTGTTCACTTGCGGGTCGCTCCAGTTCTCCCAGAAGTCCGGCCAGCGATAGGCGTGCAGGCTGTGAATCTGGTACAGGCCGAAGGACTCTCCGGTCCACGAGATAGCGTCTGGCCGTAGCGTGCTCTCGCACTGAGCGATAGCCAGCGCCTCCGAGCAGGGCCAGGGGTAGGAGCAGATGACATCGGCTATCGAACCTTTCGCTGGTACGGCTTCGGGATGTTCGGGTAGGTCAGGCTGTACGACCGCAACCTCTCCAGCCGCCGCTCCATCCGCTTCTGTTGCCGGCGGGCCGAGAGCCACTCCGCCGCCCAGAGAGCGGAGAACAGCGTCAGGCCCAGGAGCCAGGGTAGTAGCACTATCAGGTTGTCCATCATCTCCTCCGTCGATTACCGTCCCTGCCCACACCACAGCCGCCACACACAACGAGAGCAAGAACGGGAATCGCCATGTCAGTTAATCGCTCCAGGCTGTGCCGTTCGGTTGGAAATCATCATTCGTTCTCCCTTCGCTTGAACCCTCTCGGTATCCTCTTGCTGAAGATAGCCGCATGGGCCTCACAGAGCGCCTTAGCGTCGGCTGAACGCGAGTCCACGCAGCGCTGGCATATCATGTGCGGCCCGTGGTATGTGTGGGCGCTCACGGCCCGGTCAGTGGCTTCACGTAAAGGCACGGTTGCGGCGTGACGCCGCAGCGCCTCTATGTTGTCACGCGCGTAACGCTCCTCCCGGCAGGTGGGGCAGTTCCGTGGTGGTGTGAGGAGTGTCGTCGCGTGGTCATGCCCGCAGGGGTAGCGCCAATGGTACACCCGCGTGCCGTGAGCCGCCGCGCCTTCCCCGATGAGCTTCGCGTCCAGCGGGTCCCGCTCGGCGCGGACGCTGGCGGGCGTAGGCTCGCGCTCACGCCGGAGCCGTTCGCCCAGCGCTCGCCGCGCTGCGCCCTGCTCTTCGAGGATCACAAGAATCTCGTCTTTCGCCGCGGCCGCCGGTGGGCTAGAATCTCTATCAAGGTCGGGAGCCATCATCTCCTGTCCTTTCTCAGGCTCGGACGTTACTCGCGTCGGGGCCTGTCTTCTTCTGCGGAGGCTTGACGGCGGAGAGGCGCTTATCTTGAGCTGCCGGGAAGGACATATACGCTTCCCCTCCGCCGCCCAGGGCGCTAGGCAGCGTAGACGGAGTGTGGCTCGCAAGGGGGTGCGGACTTAACTCGCCTTGTCTACCTAGCGGCCTGGATGGTGGACGGAGGTTCATGCTGGCACCAGCCCGTCGGCCTGCTCGTCGGTTAGTGTAGCCAGCAATTCAGAAGGATTGTAGGCTTCGTTCCCGAAGCAGTCCCAGCCCATGCGCTGCTTGCGGGCAAACACGTCAAGGTAGGGGCCGGGCGAGACGTGCTCCACCATGTCATAGAAGGCGGGGGGCTTCTCGGAATGCTGGTGACGTGGCGAGATAAGGGCTGTCGGGGTATCGTGGTTGAGCACGGCGGGTTTGCCGCACTCGGCAACGACGATATGCTCAGTTGAATTCCGGTAGCAGTATCCCAGCCCGAATTGCTGGATCAGCCGCCCGCCCTCTATCCGCCCCTTGACCCAAGTTAGAATAGTTCGCGGAGTGAAACCCCATGTTCGAGCGATGCGGTGGGCCTGCTCCATGAAACTATTGGTGGTCCAGAGGTAGAGACGCGCATCTTCCTGCGCCCAAAGGCCAATGGGTAGTTGGAGGATTTCATCGGGCGTCATACAGGAGTATTGCCTTCCCGCACTCTTGCCACTGAAATGGCCAATGCCAGCGACCTTGTAGTCCCACGGCGGATCAGCGACTATCGTCCTGTACCGCTTCGTCGGTGGCTGCGCCATCGGCGAGAACATGGGTAGCAGGAGGTTGTGGTTAGATGGCATGGTTTCCCCCGCGGACCCTGATGCTCGGCTGGAACGCCTCGGCCCTGGCGATCAGTGGCTCCAGACAGCGCAGGCACCAGAGGCTGCCGCCGCCGAGCGCGTAGGCTGGCCCGTCGCAGGTCGCGCAGATGGTCTCGTAGGGTGGCAGGATCGCCCGCCCCTCGTGAAGACGGGGCTTCGGCGGCGCGGCCAGCAGTTCGACGCTCACGCCGTCGCTCCTGAACTCCGACAAATCATGGAGTCGGAAATCACGCTGGCACCTGTTTCCCGCACAGGCGGCACCGTGCGTCGTAGGTGACGATGAGGCCCCGCGTAGTCGCTCTGCGGCTCTGCTCAGAGCCCCGTATCCAATCGTGGTGGTGCCGCTTGCCCTTGACGGCGATATCGTATTCGCGCATAGCGGCGATGGCGTGTCGGTCCCCGGCGCGGGCCAGGGCACGGGTGAAACCTTCCCGGTGCCCCCCCTTCCCGCCAGGCAGGAAGTGAGCGACCTCATGGGCCATCAGGCCCCGCAAGTCCTTGGCACCACGTTTGACGCAGATTGCGCCGAAGTTAGGATCGCGCTGCGAGACGTGGGCATGAGCCGCAGTATAACGGTTTAGACGGCAGGGCGCGCTAACCCAGCGGACGGTGACGGGGTGGCTGATGCCAGTCTTCGCCGCGAGTCTGTCCGCTTGGCGCTGCATCGTTTCAAGCTTGCTCATCCCTGCTCCTCTTTCGGCTTGGGCGGCGTGTCCCAGTAAGGGCTCTTGCACTTCGCGCAGCGCTTGGGCCGTCCGGGCTTCCACGGAAACCATTGATGGTGACAGATTAGACACTCACGGCGCCGGACGGTGCGGGTTGACGGCATCTTGCTATTGGTGTACACTCTGGTTTACTCTCCTCACGCATCCTACCACGGCCCCGCGACTGATTGTCAAGGGGGTGCAGCGTGAAGAAATCGAGGTTGCCGACCTACATGGAGCCGGACGAGCTAACAGCGCTGCTCGCCGTGTCGCCGCCTCAGCACCGGCTCTACTTCCTTCTGTGCGCTCGCGCTGGCCTGCGTTCGTCGGAGGCAGCCAGAGTGCGGCGCGAGGACATCATTTGGCGAGACGGCCAGCCCGCGATCCTGCGCGTGATCGGCAAGGGCGACAAGGAAGCGCTGCTTCCACTGGCGCCGTCCCTGCGCCGGGCGCTGGCCCGCGAGCCGGACGGGGAAGGCTGGCTGTTTCCGGGCTACAAGACGCACATCGTTGACCGCCAGGCCCGCTATTGGCTGGTGGCGGCCGCCCGCCGGGCCGGTATCGCCCGCAAGAAGGCGCACCCGCACGCCCTGCGGCATTCCTTCGCCACCCACCTGCTCCGGCAGGGCGTGGACTTGCGATCAATTCAGGAGCTCATGCGACACTCGTCACTATCGACAACGGAAATCTATCTGCACTTGAACCCTGAGCGGCTTCAGCAGGCGGTGGACGTGCTGGACGCCCCGATGCTACGGCGCGTAAGCTAGCGGAAAGGAGCTTCCCGAGATGACCACAGAAGCAAGAAAAGCGGCGATAGCAGCGCAAGAAAAAGCCGATGCGTTGCAAGAAGAAGCGGATGCGGCGGAACGTATAGCTACAGAGGCCAAGGTGGCGTGGAGAACAGCCGCGAAGCAAGCGTGGCGCTTACAGGCTATCGCAGACGCAGAGGATGCAAAGTGAGACTCCTGTCCCTGCTCGCCCTGGCCCTCTTCCTGGCGGCCTGGAAGCTGCCCTCGGCCCCAGCGAACTACCCCACGGAAGGCACGGCGGCGGCTTGGATCGCCAGCGAAGCCTGTACCCCAGAGAAGACGGCGGGCTGCATCGGCTTCAGCGGCCTAACCCCGACGTGGGTCTACGCGGTGGGGGCGGTCCCTAACCCGCACTTCATCTTCCTGTACGCCCGCTTCCTCAAGGAAGACTGTAAGACGATACCCGCGACCTGCCCCTACCTTGAGGCGCAGCTCCAGTGGTTCCGCGACAACGGTAAGACACCACACCAGGGCCTCACCGTCTGGCCAGTC
>Ga0209341_10006133_pt1 | contig 10758 bp, 6 predicted proteins | sample RifCSP13_2_FD_184020 | JGI IMG/M metagenome (GOLD analysis project Ga0209341, IMG submission 184020) | Soil microbial communities from Rifle, Colorado - Rifle CSP2_sed 13_2 (SPAdes) (version 2) | ecosystem: Environmental > Terrestrial > Deep subsurface > Rock core/Sediment | place: Rifle...
CCCCCTTCCTATTCGACAGTCTCGAATCTGCCCACCGGGCCCTGGACGGGGAACTCGGCCGGGCGCTCCAGCAGGCGGTGCGCGCCTCGACCGGGTTCGAAGCACTCGGCTTCTGGGACAACGGGTTTCGGCACATGACCAACCGGCTTCGCCCCGTACGCACACCCGACGACTGCCGGGGCATGACCGTTCGGCTTCAGCCGAATGTGATTCACGAGGAGCTGATCAGAGCCTGGGGTGCCATTCCGGTGGCGGTCGAGCTGAGTCGAGCGATCGAGGCGATCGTCCGCCTCGAGGTGGACGCTCAGGAGAATCCACTTGCCAACACGGTCGCTTACGGGGTGAATCAGATTCACTCGCACGTCACGATGACCGGGCATCTGTATGGTGCCCGCGGGCTGTTCGCCCATCGCCCGACATTGGAGTCCTTCTCGACCGACTTGCGTCAGATCGTGGAAGGAGCGGCCGCTACCGCCATCGCCGTGCAGCGGCGAGCCGCGGAGGAGCTGGAGATCAGTCTTCGCAGCAGGATGGAGGATGACGGGATCGAGTTCGTCGACCTCACCGACGATGAACGGAACGAGTTCATCTTGGCGTCCGCCCCGGCGATCGCTCTGGCACACCGGGCCCTGCCCGAAGAACTGTTTGGCCTGGCACGATCATGAGTGGCGGGGCCGGAGCTTTCGCCTATCCGAATCACTGAATCCGCGACACACCACTAGTAGCTAGTCCCGGTGACCGACCCCTCAGCTACACCCGGTGGTGCCACCACAGTTGAGGCACTTGTAGCAGCTGCCCGATCGGATGGTGATATGACCGCAGGTCTCGCAGAGCGGAGCGTCGCCCATCATGCTCGCCAGAGCCGATTGCACGGAGGCGGCTCCGGGGTCGGTTGCTGAGACGATTGCCGCTCGGACCGGTTGCGGGGCATGGTCGGCGTTGGAACGGTTGCGTGGCGGCCGGGCGTCGACAAACCTGGCTGCGGCAACCTGGGCGCGTATGTCTTCTTCCATCGCCGCCTCGGTCAGATCGAGCTGAACGCCCGCTTCGACGGCCAGTCCCTTGGCCGGTTCCGGCAACTCCATCTCCCGGACCGGAGGCACCTGGGCCAGCTCGTCGCGCTGCAGGTACTCCACTCCCAGCGCCCTGAACACATAGTCCACGATCGAGTTGGCCATCTTGATGTTGGGATGGCCTTCGACCATGCCGCGCGGTTCGAACGTCTGGAAAGTGAACGTGTCTACGAACTCATCGAGTGGCACGCCGTACTGGAGTCCCTTCGAAACCGCGATCGCGAAACAGGACAGGATCCCGCGCAAGGTAGCGCCCTCTTTGGCCAGATCGATGAAGACCTCGCCCAACGTTCCATCCTCGTATTCGCCGGTACGGAGGAAAACCTTGTGGCCGCCGATGCGAGCTTCCTGAGTGAAACCACCACGCCGGGCCGGCAAGAGGAAGCGGGGAGGCTGCATGCCCCGGGCGTATGCCTCGGTTGGCGAGACACCGGCCGGGATACGGCCCCAGGCGAAGGCCTTCTCCTCGACCAGGGCGGCGTTGATGTCCTGGACCTCTTCCTGATCGTCCCCCTCGTCGGAGGTGGCCGAGGACAGCGGCTGGGAGGCTTTCGAACCGTCCCGGTAGAGCGCCATCGCCTTCAGTCCGAGGTCGGCCGACAGCATGTAAGCGCCCTCGATGTCTTCCGGCATGACCTCGTTCGGCATGTTGATGGTCTTCGAGATCGCTCCCGAAATGAACGGCTGAGCTGCTGCCATCATCTTGATGTGCCCGTTGTGATGAATGAACCGCTTCCCGTTCTTGCCGTTCTTGTTGGCTGTGTCAAACACCGGGAGGTGTTCCCCGGCCAGCTCGGGAGCGCCCTCGATGGTCTGGCGACCGCAGATCACATCGTTGGCCTCGGCCACCTGGCTGCGGGAGAAGCCCAGCGAGGCCAGGAGGTCGAACCCGGGCGACAGGTAACGGTCGGCGGGAATGCCGATAGCCTCGAGCGCATCTTCGCCCATCACGAACACGTTGAACGCATGGCGGAGGTCGAACACGCTGGGGAGCGTCGCTTCGATCTTGTCGATGGCGTCATCGGGCACACCTCGCCCGGACAGGCTTGCGCGGTTGATGTGGGGGGTGCCTTCCAGGGTCATGGTCCCGACGACGTAGCGGACGATCCGATCGATTTGGTCTTCTGAGTACCCGAGCCGGCGCAAAGCGGGGGCGATCGACTGGTTGGCGATCTTGAAGTATCCGCCCCCCGCCAGCTTCTTGAACTTCACCAGGGCGAAGTCGGGCTCGACCCCGGTGGTGTCGCAATCCATGAGCAGGCCGATGGTCCCGGTCGGAGCGAGCACCGTGGCCTGGGCGTTGCGGAACCCGTGCGTCTCTCCGGCCGCGAGGGCCACGTCCCAGACATGGCGGGCTGCTTCCACCAGGGCGCCGGGCGCTTTGGCGGGGTCGATGGCCATCACGTAGTGGCTGATCCCCTCGTACTCCTCGATCGGCGCGTCGTGGGCGGCCCGCCGATGGTTGCGGATGACCCGCAACATGTGGTCCCGGTTCTCCCAGAAGCGAGGGAACGGACCGATGGCCGCGGCCATCTCGGCCGACGTTGCGTAGGCACGTCCGGTGAGGACGGAGGTGAGGGCTCCCGTTATGGCGCGTCCCTCGTCCGAGTCGTAAGGGATTCCGGAGCGCATCAGCAGTGACCCGATATTGGCATAGCCCAGGCCGAGGGTCCGGTACTCGTAGGAGCCGAGGGCGATCTGGTCGGAAGGGAACTGGGCCATCGTCACCGAGATCTCCAACACGATCGTCCACACGCGGATGGCGTGCTCGTACGCTTCGATGTCGAAGGTGCCCGTTTCGTCGTTGTAGAACTTGACCAGATTCAGGCTGGCCAGGTTGCATGCCGTGTTGTCCAGGAACATGTATTCCGAGCACGGGTTCGACGCCCTGATCCGTCCACCCTCCGGGCAGGTGTGCCACTCGTTGATCGTTGTGTCGAACTGCATGCCGGGATCGGCACACGCCCAGGCGGCCTCGGCTATCTTCCGCCAGACGTGGCGAGCCTTGACGGAGCGGCGCACCTTCCCCGTTGAGCGCTCGACCAAGTCCCACTCGCCGTCCTCGATGACTTTCTGCAGGAACTCCTGAGTGACCCTGACCGAGTTGTTGGAGTTCTGACCGGAGACGGTCTGATAGGCCTCGCCGTTGAAGTCGGCCGGGAACCCGTTGGCGATGAGGATCTTGGCTTTTTCCTCCTCGCCCTTCTTCCAGTTGATGAACACTTCGATGTCCGGATGGTCGACGTCGAGGATGACCATCTTGGCGGCCCGGCGGGTGGTGCCACCCGATTTGATGGCACCGGCCGCCCGGTCGCCGATCTTCAAGAACGACATGACACCCGAAGACTTGCCGCCACCCGAGAGGGGCTCACCTTCGGCCCGAATCGTCGAGAAGTTGGTTCCGGTTCCTGATCCAAACTTGAACAGGCGAGCTTCCTTGGTCCACAGGTCCATGATGCCGCCCTCGTTGACCAGGTCGTCACTGACCGCCTGGATGAAACAGGCGTGCGGGGCGGGACGGCTGTAGGAGTCGGATCCCGGGATCAGCTCTTCCGTCTCGGGGTCGACGTACCAGAAACCTTGCGCAGGGCCGGTGAGACCGTAGGAGTAGTTGAGCCCGGTGTTGAACCACTGCGGGCTGTTGGGGGCTGCCATCTGGTTGGCCAGCATGTACTTCAGCTCGTCTTCAAACGCCTGGGCGTCCTCGGCCGAGGCGAAGTAGCCACTCTGCTCGCCCCACCAGCGCCACGTCCCGGTGAGTCGATCAAAGACCTGGCGGGCCGAGCGCTCCGGGCCCAGGCGAGGCTCTCCGTTCTCGTCGAAGACGCGACGCCCCTCATCGTCGGTTTGGGGGACTCCGGCCTTCCGGAAGTACTTGGAAACCATGATGTCGGTCGCAACCTGCGACCAGGCCGCCGGGATCTCGGCGTCTTTCATGTCGAACACCACCGATCCGTCCGGGTTGGAGATCTTCGAATCACGGCGTGTCCACTCGATCGACGCGTAAGGGTCTTCACCGGCCTTGGTGAAGCGGCGGCCGATCGTCAGACCCTTGGTACCTGTCTCGAACATGCGTTATCCCTCCACGATCCGGGCACACATCCAGCCCGGTGCCTGCCAGAAGCTGTCATCGATACCACTAGATGTTGTGGTCGAGGGGGAACCGTTCCACGACATCTGGTGTGTAGCTTGGACACCATAATCACCCGAACGTAATTACGTCAATGGTATTCGGTGACCATTTTTCGCGATTTCCTCGCCAACAGGGGGAAGCGCCCGGGAAGTGGGGGAAGTGGGCGTCGCCGTACTCTAGGCGTCGTATGAGAAGCGCGAAAACCAGGTTCGAGCTTCCAAACCGCTTCGCTCCCAGCTCCCGGGAGCCGGCCGCAACGGCGGTACGCCCGGTGGCCCGGTTGCCTGTTGCTGATGGCGTAGTCTTCAAACCGGGACCCAATACCCGGCACTCGAGACGGCGGAAAGCGTGACATGACCGACCTCCCTCGCCTATACGGAGATCTGGCCGGCTGGTGGCCGCTGCTCTCGGCGCCCGAGGATTACGCCGAGGAGGCTGAGGTGTTCCGGGTGGTGCTGACCGGTGCTGCGCAGGTCCCCATCTCCACGGTTCTCGAACTGGGCAGCGGCGGCGGCAACAACGCCTCACACCTCAAAGCGCATTTCCAGATGACCCTGGTCGACAGATCCCCGGGGATGCTAAAGGTCAGTAGGCGGCTCAACCCGGAATGCGAACACCACCTCGGTGACATGAGGACGGTACGACTCGGGCGTGAGTTCGACGCAGTCTTCGTGCACGATGCGGTTGCCTACCTGGCGACTGCCGATGAGCTGCGAGCGGCTATGCGAACGGCGTTCGAGCATTGCCGCCCGGGTGGGGCGGTCTTGTTCGTCCCCGATCACCTGAAGGAGACCTTCCAGCCCGGGACGAGTCATGGCGGAAACGACGGGCAGCGTCGGGGAATGCGGTATCTGGAGTGGACCTGGGATCCCGACCCCGACGACACGATGTATTTCGCAGATTTCGCCTATCTCCTCCACGAAGACGGCGCAGGCACGTCGGTGCTCTACGATCGCCACCTGTGCGGCCTGTTCTCGCGGGATGAATGGTTGCGGACGCTCAGCGAAGTGGGCTTCCGCAGCCGCTATGAGGAAGCAACCTTAGGCGACGGGGAGATCCTGAAGATGGTTGTCGGGGTCAACGCCGTCTGACCAGCCGTACGGGTCTGGAGTGTTGCACGGAGTTGGGTTTCTTCGGGTCCGATCAATGGGTAGCTGTTCGAGCAGCCGGCCGGGTTAGATCCCCAACGTCAGATCGGGAAGGGCGGCGTCCTCGGCCTGGTAGTCGAAGCGGTGGGGCGGCAACTCGTCGGGCATGTTGGCCAGCTCCCATTGTAGGGTCATCCCCATCGCCTCTTCGAATCCGATCCTTTCCCGGTAGCCGAGTTCCTCCCTGATGCGCCCGGTTTCGACCACCAGCGACTGGGCGAAATTCAGTTCGTCGTCGCGTAGGTGGTCGGGGATGTCTTCGGGCGGCAGGCCGACCACCTCGCCGTGCCAACCGTAGGTGTTGCCGATCGCTTCAATCCACTCCTTCTCGCGGAAAGCGGAGGGCTCCGCCACGTTGTAGATCCGCCCGGCGGCACGGGGGTCGGTCACGGCCAGGGTGATGGCCGAGGCAGCGTTGTCGACGTAGGTCCGGCTCCACCGCCAGTCCACGCCGCGTTGGTCGAGGATGATCGATCGGCGGCCGTCCACCATGCGCTTCAGGTAGGGGAACGGCCGGTGCTGGTAGTCGTTGGGTCCGTACACGGCGGGGAGCCGCAGGATGGTCGCCGGCAAGTCGGGTTCAGCGAGGTAGGTCTGCTCGATCGGGATCTTGTCGTAGTCATGCATGCGGCTGTCGGGCGAGAAGAGATCCCGGTACGGATACAGCTGTTCCCGGAGCGGGGCCTCCTCCGTCATGGGTTGCGGGACCGGCGGTTGTTGGGCCCGGTTTCGCAGGACGTCGTAGGCGAGGTACACGTCCTGGCTGGAGATCGCCACCAGCCGCCCCGCCACGCCGTTGAACGCCAGCACCGTGTCGACGGCATCGGCCCGGGCGATGGGAACCATGTCCAGGACCACGTCGGGCCCGAACCGCTCGAACTGCCCGGCGAAGGAAAGCAGGTCGGCCCGATCGGCGTGCAGGTGCTGTACGTGGGGGAGTCCCTCGGGTTCGGTGCCTCCCCGGTGGAACACCGCAACTTCGCATCCGGCTTCGAGGAGCAGCGGGATCGTACGCAGACCGATGAATCTCGTTCCTCCGATCACCAGCACCCGCCGCATGGTGGGGAGTGTACGGATCTCCTGTTGAGCCTGCTCCAAACGAGATCGGGGATGCGGCGCGCCCGGCAACCGTCGAAACACGTTGGCAATCGGAGGAGTAGCCGACCCTGGTGCCAGCTAGCCTGAACACCCATGCGAGCGATCGCCAAGAAATCGCCGGCTCCAGGATTCGATATGGTCGATCTGCCCATTCCGGCGGTGGGTGATGACGATGTCCTCATCCAGGTCAAGGCCACCTCGATCTGTGGAACCGATCTCCACATCTACGAATGGAACTCGTGGGCCCGTGATCATGTGAAGGTGCCCCTGACGGTCGGCCACGAACTGTGTGGGGTCGTGGTCGACAAGGGTGCCAAGACCGACGGTCCGGAGATCGGCCAGCTGGTGTCTGTGGAGTCGCATGTCATCTGCAACCGATGCAGCTTCTGTCGGACCGGCAAGGGGCACCTCTGTGAAAAGACCCAGATCCTCGGTGTGCACCGGGACGGGGCCTACGCGGAATACGTCGTCGTCCCGGCCATGAACGCCTGGGCGGACCCTCCCGAGATGCCGTATTCGATTGCGTCGCTCCAGGAGAACTTCGGCAACGCGGTCCATACGGCCTCTGTTCCGCTGGTGGCCGGTCGGAAGGTGCTGGTCACCGGTTGCGGGCCGGTCGGGGTGATGGCCATTGCCGCCGCCCGGGCTCTGGGAGCACGGTCGGTGTACGCAACCGATGTCAGCGACTACCGCCTGAGCATGGCGTGGACCATGGGGGCCGACCTCACCATCAACCCACAGAGACAGGATGTCTTCTCGGCGGTGATGGATGCGACCGAGGGTGAGGGTGTCGATGTGCTGCTCGAGATGTCGGGAGCATCAAGCGCCATCAACGAAGGGTTCCGTTCCCTCAAGCGCGGCGGGGAGGCTGCGCTGTTGGGCCTGACCTCCACCGATCTCAACTTCAACCTCGACGACCACGTCATCTTCAAAGGGGCCAGTGTCCACGGGATCGTCGGCCGCAAGCTGTGGGACACCTGGTACGAGATGCGCGGGCTGCTCCGCTCCGGTGCCGTCGATCTGGCACCGCTGGTGACCCATCGTTTCGCTCTCGACGATTACGAGAGGGCTTTCGAATTGATGGCAACCGGGGACTGCGGCAAGGTGGTGATGTTCCCCGATCCGGCCGACGCCGACGGGACTTTGAGCTGACGGGTCAGGAGGCTTCCAGGAGGTGAACATGGACAAGCTCCGATTCCTCGGCGAGCAGGTGCAAGAACTGCAAGACGGGGGTCTCTACAACACGATCCGGCACATCGAAGGTCCGCAGGGAGCCTGGCTGGTTGTCGACGGCAAGCAGGTCCTCAATTTCTGCTCGAACAACTATCTCGGTTTGGCCAATCACCCGCGGCTGGTTGAAGCGGCCAAGTCGGCCCTCGACCGCTACGGGATCGGTCCCGGGGCCGTGCGGACCATCGCCGGCACCATGACACTGCACGATGACCTCGAGGCCAAACTGGCCGCCTTCAAAGGCGTTGAGGCGGCTATGTCTCTTCAGTCGGGGTTCGTGGCCAACGCCGGAGTGATCCCGGCGCTGGTCGACACAGACGACGTCATCATCACCGACGCCCTCAACCACGCTTCCATCATCGACGGGGTGCGACTGGCGAAGGCCGGCCGGAAGATCTACGCGCACGCCGACGTCTTCGATCTGCGAGTCAAGCTGGCCGAGGCGCGGGCAGAAGGTGCCCGGCGCATTCTCGTCATCACCGACGGGGTCTTCTCGATGGACGGCGATATAGCCCCGCTGGACCGCATCGCCGATGCGGCAGACGAATTCGAGGCGATCGTCATGGTCGACGACGCTCATGGAGAGGGAGTGCTCGGCAGGGGCGGGCGCGGGATCGTCGACCACTTCGGGTTGCATGGAAGGGTCGAGATCGAGGTCGGCACGATGTCGAAAGCCTTCGGGGTCATGGGCGGGTACGTGGCCGGTCCTCAGGCCTTGATCGACTGGTTGCAGCAACGGGCCCGGCCTTTCCTGTTCTCATCTGCGGTCACTCCGCCCGACGTGGCGGCCTGTAGCGCGGCGGTGGAGATCCTCGAAGAGTCGACGGAGCTGGTCGACCGCCTGTGGACCAATGCCCGGCTATTCAAGGAGGCGATGAGCTCCGCCGGGTTCGACCTCGGACACAGCCAGACGCCCATAACGCCGGTCATGCTGGGTGACGAGAAGGTCGCTCGAGAGTTGTCGCGCCGGCTTTTCGACGAAGAGGCGGTCTTCGCTCAGGCGATCGCCTATCCGACGGTGCAAATCGGCGCCGCCCGGATCCGGGTGATGATCTCCGCCGCCCATTCCGGTGACGACCTGGAGTACGGAGCGGCCGCCTTCACCAAGATCGGAAAGGATCTGGGAGTCATCTGAAGGTTTGTAGCCCGGGCCGACGCGGCGACCATGCGCATCTCGTGCATCCTTGGCAGGCTGCTTGGCTCGCCGGATCCGATAAGGTGGCCAGCCATGACCTTGCCTGCGCCCCCATTGCCTGCCTGGCTCGAGAAGATGGTGCCTTTCCGTCGCTACGTCATTGAGGCGGGCGAGTACCGCAATCACGTGATGGAGATCGGAGAGGGCCGGCCGGTGCTGTGCGTCCACGGCAACCCCAGCTGGGGCTTCCTCTATCGCAAGGTGGCCATGGCGCTGACCGGACATCCGGTGCGGGTGATCATGCCCGACCTGGTCGGCCTGGGGTTCTCCGACAAGCCTGCCGACCTGGCCGCCCACACGTTGGACCATCACATCGCCTGGTTCGGGCAACTGGTCGATGAACTCGATCTCAACGACGTGGTGCTGGTCGTTCAGGACTGGGGTGGCGCGATCGGGGTCGGGGCGATGGTCGACCGTTCCCAACGTCTGACCGGGCTGGTGGTACTGAACACCGCCCTGAGTGAACCCAAACCCGACTTCAAGGCCACCGCGTTTCACCGATTCGGCCGGTTGCCGGTGGTCAGCGACCTGGCCTTCCGGCTGTTGGGTTTTCCGCAGATCGCCCTCGGGGTGGCGCAGGGAGACCGATCCAGCATCAGGGGAGATGTTGCCCGCGCCTACCGCTATCCATTGCGCGACCGACGTCACAACCTGGCCCCCCTGGCCATGACTCGCATGGTCCCCGATTCCATGGACCATCCGTCCATTCCTGCCCTCCGGCGGGTGGGCAGTTTTGTGCGCGGCTATGAAGGTCCGGCGGAGATCGTGTGGGGCGACCGCGACCCGGTCCTCGGTGGGGCCCGCAACCACATCGCCCGAATGCTGCCCAAAGCGAGGGTTACCCGGACCGAAGGCGGCCACTTCCTCCAGGAGGAGGTCCCGGCCGAGATTGCCAACGCAGTCCTTCGGGTGGCCGGCCTGTCCTGAGCCGAACCGATTTCCCATCCGGCCGGCGGGAGAGGCACGAGACCAGCGGGAGAGACATCGCCCCTAATCCAAAGCCGGGATGTCATCCCAGGTGCCGGCGATGACGGTCTTCCCCTTGGTCGACCAGCCGACCGTGAAGGACATGTCGTTGAAGTTGATCTCGGCCGCGGCGCGGTCGGGCCCATTCGTCCACTGCAGCGACAGCCGACCGGGCTCCGGTTCGGCGGCGGTGAAGCGGCCCCCGAAAGCAGCATGGTTGTTGCGAAAGCGCGCCAGCCGACCCAGCCGCCGCACCACCGGGCGGGCCAGCTCTTCGGCCAGGTCGTCGTCGTTGTAGTAGGGGCGGTTGATGTCACGGCCGACGCCGGACCGGGCCAGCAGCTCCATGTCGTTGGGAGCTGCCAATAGACCGGCGTAATACACCTGGGGTATCCCCGGGGAGAAGAACTGGATGAGCCGGGCCAGCAGGTAGCGATGCTCGTCGTGGCCGAGGGCCGAGAAATAGGTCGTATTCACCTGATAGAGGTCGAGGTTGGAGGCCGCCGTTCCTGTGGCTTGCCTGCTTTCGCCGCTGGTTGCCAGGTGGATTTCCTCGACCAGGCAGTCGATCTGGTCGTCGGACAACAACCCGGGACGATCGCCGGAACCGGCCACGTCAACGACGCCGATACCGTCATGAGTGTCGAGCACGGTAACGGCATTGCGCGGGCTGATCTCCAGCCAGCGTCGCAGGGCGGTCGATGATTTCGTGAAGAGGCTGTGTAAGACCAGGGCGGGGAGTGCGAAGTCGTAGACGCGGTCGACCCGAGACGCAACCTCGATTTGCTCCTGGTGGTGGCCGTGGATCTCAACCAGCGCCTTCATGGCGCGCTGGTGGATCTCAGCCGACAGCTCGTCGATCAGCTCAAACGTGTCGGGGGTCATGAAGCAGCTGGTCCCGGGGGTCTTCACCGC
>Ga0209341_10006137_pt1 | contig 10754 bp, 9 predicted proteins | sample RifCSP13_2_FD_184020 | JGI IMG/M metagenome (GOLD analysis project Ga0209341, IMG submission 184020) | Soil microbial communities from Rifle, Colorado - Rifle CSP2_sed 13_2 (SPAdes) (version 2) | ecosystem: Environmental > Terrestrial > Deep subsurface > Rock core/Sediment | place: Rifle...
CGAACACGTCGGCGCGGACGTCTATCAGCGGATGCTGAGCCAGCTGCTCCGGGAGATCGACAACCTCCGCGACGTGAAAGGCGTGATCCTGGTGGCGGCCACCAATCGCCCCGAACGCGTGGAGCCCGCCCTCTTGCGGAGCGGGCGGTTCGACTATATCGTTCGCCTGGCGAAACCTGACGCGGCCGATCGGGCCGCGATCCTCCGGCTCTGCTGCCGGCTGGCGCCCCTCGCGCCGGACGTCGATCTCGAGGCGCTCGCCGGCCGGGCCGAGGGGTTCACGGGCGCCGACGTCGAAACCCTGTGCAAGAAGGCGACGCTGCGGGCCATTGCGGGATTCCAAAACGGCACGGGTGGCCGTTCGTTTGTCGTCCGCGCGCGCGATTTCGATGCAGTACTTGAGGTCCGGCTAGAGCCGGACACGACCGACGACACGACCGACCGACGACACGACCGACGGCATCGGTAGTGTCCGCCTTTAAGCGGACCTGAGGGAGCATCATGGCTTACACAGAACTCACCGTCTGGACGCGCGGCATCATCATGGACAAAGAGGGCCGCGACATCGTCAATTCGGTCGCCGCCGCCGGCCGGCTCGAGGGCAAGTTCGCGCAGGCGATGGAGAATTACGTCGACAACCCGGACCGCACCAACGCGCCGACGCGTAAGTACTGCCGCCTCAGCGAGAGCGAGATCGAAAACGCGCTCACCTACGAGAACGAGCAGCCGAACATCGTCGTGCTGATTGAGCAGACGATGGTGAAGGGCTGGGATTACATGAGGGGGATGCCGCCCGGCGGCACGCTCGTGATCAATACTCACTACACACCCGACTACATGATCCGCTTCGTGCCAGGCGCCGAACGCCTCGCCCAGTTGGTGTGCGTTGATGCCGCGAAGATTGCCGACCACAGGTGGCTGTACTACCGGCTGGGCGAGCTCGGGCTCGATCGCCTGTCGACGGAAGGCGCGGCCGAGCGCAACAACGCGATTGCGCCTGACATCGCTGCCCCGCTCATCGCGGCCGTCGTCAAGGCAACCGGCATCGTCAAGCTCGAGAGCATCGAACCGATGATTGCGAATAAGGCGGCGTTCCGTGCCGCCCTCGATCAGTTGCACATCATGCCGCTCGGACAGGCCGTGGCGTAAATAGAACTTCAGACTTCAAACTTCAGACTTCCTAACGGACTCCGATCATGTCTACCAAAGGCACTCATATTCCCGATTGGCTCGCGGTGCCGTTTGCCGGGATCACGCCGGCGCCGTCACAGAACAAGGGTCAGGACCTGTTCCCGACCGGCAACTGGCGCGCCATCCGGCCGGTGTACCGCGACAAGATGCCGCCCTGCAACAACGCGTGCGGCACCAACGAAAAGATCCAGGGCTATCTGGACCTCGTGAAGCGCGGGAAATATCTCGACGCCTACGCGCTCGTCAAGGAAGACATGCCGTTCCCGTCGGTGACCGGCCGCGTGTGCTATCACCCCTGCGAGCAGGCGTGCAACCGCGGGCAGTACGACGAGGCGATTTCCATCCGCGCGGTCGAGCGGTTTCTCGGCGACCTCGGACAGGCCCTTCCGCGCGACGTGGTGAAGGCCGGGCCGCCCAACGGGAAGAAGGTCGCGGTGGTCGGATCCGGACCAGCGGGACACAGCGCCGCGTACCAGCTGGCGCGCCTCGGGTACGCGGTCACGATTCTGGAGAAATCGCCGAAAGCCGGCGGACTCAATCGCGGCGGCATTCCCGACTGGGTGCTTCCGCAGGACGTGCTCGACCGCGAGATCGAGCGCCTCGTCGAGCTCGGGATCACGATCAAGACGAGTACCGAAGTCGGTAAGGACGTCACGTGGGACCAGCTGAAGAAGAACTACGACGCGTGCGTCCTCGCCGTGGGTCTCACCGAACCCAACAGCGTGCGGGCCGAGGGCGAGGACAAGAAGGGCGTGCACTACGGGCTGCCCTTCCTTCGCGACATCGGCATGGGCACGTCGGACGTGAAGCTGGGCCCGCGCGTCGCCGTTATTGGCGGCGGCAACACAGCCATCGACTGCGCCCGGGAAGCACTGCGGCAGGGCGCCGAGGAAGTGACGCTCATCACGGTCGAGACCGCTGCCGAGGAGATGCCGTGCGTGCCGGAGGATCTGCACGACATGCTCGCGGAAGGCGTGGATCTCAAGCACGGATGGGCAATGACCGCCGCGCTCGGGAACGGTAAGGTCGAGGCGCTGCAGCTGCATCCGGCGCGCTTCAGCGGCGCCATCAACGCGTCGCCGATCGCGGTCGACCGGGAGGCGCCGGCCGAGCGCTTCGCGGTCGACAACGTGATCATCGCCGTCGGACAGCATGCGTCGCTGAAGTGGCTGCCCGAGGAGTTCAAGAACGAGCGGGGCACGATCGCGATCGATCGCTTCGGACGTCTCGGCGACACGAAGTTTTTCGCCGCCGGCGACATCGTCCAGCTCGGCTCCGGCCAGCCGCTGATGGTGGTGAACGCCGTCGGGGACGGCAAGCGCGTCGCGTTCAACCTCGACAAGGTGCTGCGGGGCGAGCCGCTGCAGGAACGCATGGTCTCGATCGACGTGATCACCGACCTCGCCCGGATGAACATGACCTACTTCCCGAAGTTCCCGCGCGTGCAGCAGGAGATGCTGGCCCCGGCGAGCCGGCGGCGCACGCAGGACGAGGTCATTCGGGCGTTCAGTGAAGAGCAGGCCATGGAAGAGGCCAACCGCTGCTTCAGCTGCGGCACCTGCAACGCGTGCGACAACTGTTATCTGGTCTGTCCCGAGCCGTGCATCGTGCGGTCCGTGCGGTCGAACGGCCTCTACAAGATTCTGGTGGACTACTGCAAAGGCTGCCGGGTATGCATCGAGGAGTGTCCGACGGGCTGTCTCGAGGGCGTGCCCGAGCTGGACTTCGACACGGGCGTGGTGCGGATGGACACGGCGTTCGCGATTACGCAAGGGCTTCATGGACGCCAGGCGGAGGAGCTTCGGCGGTTGCCGGAGAAGGCGCCGAAGGATATCGAGAACTGGCGGTAAGAATCAGGAATTTGGAATTTGGAATGCTGGCGCGAATTCCAAGTTCCACACTCACGATTCACAATTTCGAGGAACTCACCGTATGGCAACAGCAACCGTCAAGAAGAGAAGAGTCCGGATCAACGGCTGCGTCGCGGCGGCGCAGGTCGCGAAGTACGCCGACGTCGACGTGATCGCGGCTTATCCAATCCGGCCGTACACGGCGACGATGATGGCGCTGGCGCAGATGGTGGCCAACGGCGAGCTCGACGCCGAGTACATCGTCGCCGACAGCGAGCACTCGCAGTTGAGCATCGCGCACGGCGCCTCGTCGAGCGGCGCGCGTGTCTTCACCGGCAGCTCGGGCGTCGGCGTGCAGTTCGCGTACGAGCTCTACTCGCCAATCTCGGGCACGCGCATGCCGGTGCAGATGATGATCGCCGATCGCACCCTGGATCCGCCTGGCGATTTCGGGTCCGAGCACACCGACGCGCTCTCGACGCGCGACATGGGATGGCTCATGGGGTGGTCGTGCGACGCGCAGGAAGCGTTCGACAATCATTTACTCGGTTTCCGGATCGGAGAAGATCATCGCGTGCTCCTGCCGCAGATGGTCTGCCAGGACGGGTTCTTCGTCTCGCATGTCACGACCGACGTCGAGCTGCCCGATCCGGGCCAGGTGAAGGAGTTCCTGCCGCCCTACAGGCATCCGTACCCGCTCGATCCGCGCAGGCCCGTTTCGCACGGCCCGCAGATCATGCCGGAACAGGGTCCGCCGCTGCAGCTCGAGCGCGCCCGGGCCATGGAAGGCGCGGTACCGGTCATCGAGCAGGCGCACGAGGAATTCGCCCGGATCTTCGGCCGGCGCTACGACCCCTGGATCGAGGAATTCATGACCGACGACGCCGAGGTCGTCTTCTTCATTCAGGGGGCTCACGCGGTGACGGCGCGTTACGCGATTCGCCACATGCGCGAGCGCGGCGCGAAGGTGGGGCTCGTGCGGCTGAAGACGATTCGGCCGTATCCGACCGATCGCGTCAAAGATGCGCTGAGCAAGTTCAAGGTGGTCGGCGTCATGGAGACCAACATGGGACTCGGGAGCGTGAGCAGCGGCGGCGTGTTGTACGCCGAAGTGTGCGCGGCGTTGTACGAAAGCCCCAAGCGTCCGCTGGTCTTCTCGTTCATGGCTGGCATGGGCGGCGAGGCGATCGTGCTGAAAGAGTTCTACTGGATGACGCAGAAAATGCTCGACGCCCAGAAGCGCGGCGCCATCGAAAAGCGCACGCACTGGGTCGGGTTCGAAGAGTAGAATCGACATCTGAAATCTCGTGGAGGAGCTAGATGCCAGCGATTGAAGTTCAGCGGCAGATGCTGCCGATGCTCTCGAGCCCGAATCAGGGGGCTCGCTTTTACAATCCCGAACTGCCCGCCACCGAGCCGTTCGTGCCGGGCCACCGCACATGCGCGGGCTGCGGACCGTCCATTCAGTACCGGATGACGAGCAAGGCGTCGGGCGACAACACAATCCTGGTTGGGCCGACCGGGTGCATGTATGTCGCCAACAGCTCGTATCTGTGCACGCCGTACAACGTGCCTTGGGCGCACACGCAGATCGGCAGCGCCGGCAGCTTCACCGCGGGCGTCGCGGCCGCCTACGAAGCGATGATCCGCAAGGGCAAGTGGAAGGGCGCGTTTCCGAACATCATCTGCGAGGCCGGCGACGGCAGTGCGTCGGACATCGGCCTCGCGTCGATCTCGGGCGCGCTCTACCGGGACCACGACTGCCTGATCATCTGCTACGACAACGAGCAGTACGCCAACACCGGCATTCAGGCCTCGTCGCGCACGCCCTACGGCGGCATGACCACCTTCTCCCCTCCCGGTCCGATGGTTCCGGAAGCGAAGAAGCTGTTCCCCAAGGACCTCGCCCGCATGATGGCGGCCGGTCACCCGCACTGCTACGTGGCCACCGCGAGCGTGGGCTATCCCATCGACCTGATGAACAAGGTGCGCAAGGGGCTCAACCACAAGGGCGCGGCGTACCTGATGATCTACACGCCGTGCCAGAAGGGCTTCGTGTACGAGACGCCGCGATCGATCGACCTCGGCCGGCTGGTGGTGGAATGCGGGCTGTATCCGATCTGGGAATGGAACCCTGAAGCGCGCCAGTTCGACTACAGCTTCCGCCCGCAGAACATGCGGCCGGTCTCGGAGTACCTAAAGCTGCAGGGACGCTTCGGCCACCTGCACGCCGAGCACATCGCCACGCTGCAGAAGTTCGCCAACCAGCAGTGGAACATGATGGGCATCGCGCTGCCGGAAGCCTTGATCCGGGCGGCCGACGCGAAGAACCTGGTCGCCATGGCGTCCGCGGAAGCGGCCGCCGCGGTCCCGCAAGCGCTCTGATCGTCGGTAGTCTGCAGTCGGAGGAGTCCCTTGAGCGACGTCATTGCGCAGGAAAGCTACATCGTCAGCGAAGGCAAGAAGCGCGGGTCGACGCGCGACGTGCGGGCCGACGCGGCGTACGACCGTTTCTACACTGTCCTCCGCGTGCATGCCGGCGACGCCATGCTCACCGACAACTGGCACACGAGCGAGGTGTTCAACCACGCGAAGGCCAACTTCGAGGGCTACACGTTCGCCATGCGTACGCTGGAGGCGTGGGGCGCGATGATCGAGAGCGATCAACGCGCCTACTACACGGCTGGCGGGCGCGTGTGGGTGCTGGATCTGGAGCCGTCGGCCGGCAAGAAGAAGCGCATCTCCACCGCGGCGACATAAAGACGGCTCATCACGAAGACACGAAGTGTCACGAAGGCCACGAAGCACATCGTGCACAAAGTCCTCCTCGTCGACGACACACCCGAGATCGCCGAGCTGCTGACCTTCGCGCTGCGCGATCACGGCTATGACGTCATCGCCACCGGCTTCACAGGCTCCATCACCGAGCTGGTCGCCGAGCAGCACGTGGACGCCCTCGTGCTCGACTGTTCCGTCTTCGACATGAGCGAATCGCTGTTCGATGCGGTGCGCGCCCATCCTGATCAGGCTGCGATCCCGATCGTGATCATCAGCGATACGCCGGAAAAGGCCGACTCCAGTCTCCGCGCCAGAGAGGCCCAACGGGTCATGCTGATCCCGAAGCCGTTCAGCGGCTCGCACGTGGCGCGCGCGCTCGACGAGCTTCTTTCATAGGTTCCAGGTTCCGTGCCGCTGTGGACGATGGACGATTGGCACTACGTCGACCGGCGGGTCGTCACCGACCCGAAGGGGCGACAGTGGTCCGTCGCGCTGATGGACGTGCTCGGACAGGAAGGCGATCCCGACAGGCCAAACGCGATGCTCGAGCTCGAGTACGCGTCGGGTCGCTATTTCACTCTCATCTACTCGAGCGGCGGCGGACTGCAGTGGGAACGCGGTTACCCGTCGCTGTCGGAGGCGACGACGGCGTACGAGCGATTGCTCGCTGCCGTCATGGACGGCCGGGTCGATCCGTCGCAACCAGTGTACCGGGAGGATCTGGAAGAGTAGCCGGTGGGCCGCGGTTCGCGCCCGGAACGGGTGCCTGTACTGCTGCTGGTTCAGCGTGGTGACGTTCTTGTTGTTCTCGATGAACAGATAGCGGGTGGCTAGCATGAACTGCTGAATCTCGAACCAGCGCCTCAGCGGCGGTTCAGCCGCGGGCTTCGGGGCGGCGGCCGGCGGCGCCGGCTGGGACTGGGCGAACAAGGGTACGCTTGCCGAGCACACGAGCAGCGCGAGCGCGAGATGCCTTCGTACGATCATGATGATTCAGTACCGAACGCGGGCCGTGGCGAGGGTCATCTGAACCCCTGGCAGGACCGCCCCGAAAAACAGCCCCACTATCGTCGCGAGCATGGGCCGCTTATGATACTCTGAGCCCGTTTGGAAACTCATAAGGGCCTGCGATGCGATCACGAGCGGCACGACTGACGTTCGGCGCGGCGGCCTGGCTCGCACTCGGCGCCGCCGCCTTCCTCCTGTTCCGGTTCGAAACGCAAATCGCCAGCCTCAGCGCGTCCGTACGTGCGTTCGATCAGCGGGCGCGCGAGGCGACGGACGCCGTCGCCGATTTGCGGGTCGCGCAGCAGGCGTACGTGGCGGCCGGCCAGGGCGTGACGTTCTGGATGCCCAAGGTGGCCTCCACGAGTGAGACCATCAGCGCATCCCTCACCGCCCTTCGGCAGTTGGCTGTCGACGCCCGCACCCGCGCGGCCGTCGACGAAGCCGCGGCGACGATGATCGAGTTCGCGGGCATCGACAGACGCGCGGGCGAGTACATCAGCTCGGGACAGCAGTTGATGGCGGCGGACGTCATCTTCACCGAAGGCGACACGGCGGCGGCCTCGGCCGCGCGGCAGATTGACACCGCGCGAGTGGCCGCGCATGTGGCGAACGACGCCGGTCAGGCTGCTCTTCGGAAACAGCAGGCGCTCGCCCTCGGGGTCAGCGCGTTGCTGACGGCTCTCGTCGTGCTGCTCCTCGTCCCGGCTCGAGGCGCCGACGCCGGCGTCGTCACTGCCGGGCTCGGGTTCGACACGGCCGAGCCCACGCGGTTCTCGCAGATCGAGCCGACGGTCGAAGCGCCGAAGGATCGTTCGTCCCTTGAACTCAAAGTCGCGGCAGCCCTCGTCACGGATTTCGGTCGCGTCCGCGATGCGCAGGACTTCCCCGGGCTGCTGGCTCGTGCGGCCGACATGCTGGACGCGAGCGGTCTGATCGTGTGGATGGGCAACACGGCGGGCGCCGATCTCAAGCCCGTGCTCGCGCACGGCTACGCGCCGCAGGTGCTCGCGCGGATTCCGCCGGTGCCGCGCTCGGCGAACAACGCGGCCGCAGCCGCCTACCGCTCCGGGACGCTCCAGATCGTGCTGGCGCGACCGGGCGGTTCGACCGGCGCGGTGGTGGCGCCGATCATCTCGGTCGATGGCTGCATCGGCGCGCTGTCGGCGGAAATTCGCGGTGGCGCCGAAATGTCCGAGGGCGTTCAGGCGCTCGCCTCCATCTTCGCGGCGCAACTGGCCAATGTCGTGGCGCCGGAAGCAGAAGCAGACGCCGGGCGAACCGCTGCGACGTCATAGTCGTCGATAATCGGGACTCGATAGTCGTGAGTCCTGGTCGTGCGCCGACCGTGAAATTGGTTTGCCAGGAGTGTTCTGTTACGAGGACCGGGCGTCTTCGAGGCAGGACAGCCTTGGGCTGAAAGCTCCCGGTGTCAGGCCGCTTTTGCGGCGGCGAGCGGGCACGCGATTTGAAGTCAGTGACTGCGGGCCGCGTTGAATCAAACGGGGTGCGTAACTTCAGGCAGGTGCTGGCATCGCCGCATCCCGTCGCACGTTCACCGATTCAACGCGGCCCTTCAGGTTCCTTTGGTTCCTGAGTTCCTCAGTTCCTCCAGCACCCCGCACCCAGCACCCCGCACGGCACCAGGCACCCAGCACCAAGCACTCAGCACCCTTTCCTTTCTTACGTCGTAATCCGGACCGCGACGGCGGTCATGTCGTCGTTCGGCGGCGTCTCTCCGCGGAAATCCTGAACGGCGGCGAAAATCGCGTCGACGATCTCGCGCGCGCTCTTCTGCCGCGAGGCCTCGACGACCTCCAGCAGCCGCTCCGAACCGAACTCCCGGCCCAGCGCGTCGTTCGCTTCGGACACGCCGTCCGAGCAGAACACGAACACGTCGTCGTGTGCGAGCGGGTACGTCACCTCGTCGTACTCGGACCCGGCAAACGACCCGAGCGGCACGCCGGACAATTCCATCTGGGCCACGCCGTCGCTGCTGCAGCGAATCGGGTACGGCAACCCCGAATTCGCCACAATCACGGTGCGGCGCTTGAGGTCGAAGACCGCGTAGCAGAGCGTGCAGTAGTACTCCTCGAGCTGCCGCTCGTGCAGGATCGTGTTCGTCGACGCCAGGACGCCGGCGGGGCTGAAGCGCTCGGGCGCATACCGGCGGCGGAACGTCCGCGACCGGACCAGCTCGCCGGCGAACGCGCTGTACAGCGCGGCCGGCACGCCCTTGCCGGACACGTCGCCCACGGTCACAACGAGGCTGTGGGGCTCTGGCGTGAGAAAGTCGTAGAGGTCGCCGCCGAGCTCTCGCGCCGGGGCGAAGCGCGCGGCGATGTCGACGCCCTTCATCCGCTTGGGCAGCTCGGTCGGCAGGAGCGCGGCCTGCACGCGCTGCGCGAACCGAATTTCCTTCTCGAGCCGGATCTCGTTCGCGCGAATCGTCTCGTAGAGCCGTGCGTTTTCGATGGCCACCGCGGCCTGGCTGGCAAGGAGCGTGAGGATTTCGACGTGCAGCCTGGTGAACGCGTCGAGCTCCGGGCTCTCGAGGTCGAACACGCCGATGCAGCGATCCTTGAGCATCAGCGGAATCACCAGCTCCGACCGCGCATCGTCCACGACTTTGATGTAGCGCGGATCGGCCGAGACGTCGGGGACGAGGACCGGCACTTTGTGCAGGGCCGCGTAGCCCACCAGACCGTGGCCCAGCTTCACGCGCGGCACCTCGATCGCGTCGCCGTAGCGGACGGCGACCTTCAGCTCCAGTTCGCCGGTGTCGTCGTTGACCAGGAGAATGCCGAACGTGCGGTAGTCGATGACGCGGCGCGTGAGGTTGGCGATGCGCGTCAGCAGTTCGTCGAGATTGAGGATGGCGGCGAACTCGCCGCCGATTTCGGCGAGCGTTTCGAGCGTGCTGGTGTACTCGCGCTCGTGCTCGAAGAGCCGCGCGTTTTCGATTGCGACCGCCGTGAGCGCGCCGAACTGACGCAGCAGCTGCTCGTCGATGTCGGTGAACTGGCCGGCCGTGTTGCTGAGGAGGTTCAGCGCGCCGATGACGCGCCCCTTGCGGCGCAGCGGCACGACGAGTTCGGCGTTTGAGCCCGGCACCGCCTCGACATAGCGCGGGTCTCGGTGCACGTCGTTCACGAGCAGCGGCTTGCCCTCGGCCACCGCGGTGCCCACCAGGCCGTGCCCGACTTTCAGCCGCAGCGTGCGCGCCGTCTCCGCCGGATAGCCGACCGAGTAGGCGATCGACAGTTCTTCCAACCGCGGATCGAGCAGGTAGACGGCGAACGCCTGAAACTTGGTGATGCGGGCGATGAGCAGCGGGATCTTCTGCAGCAACTCATCGAGGTCCAGCACCGACGTGATCTCGCGCCCCAGCTCGAAGAGCGTGAGGACCAGCTCCCGGATGTTCGGTGGCACGGAGGGTGCGGGCGAAGTGGGGGACTCGGACATGGGCTCGGCGGGTCCAAAGATCTGCGCTACGGCTGTCGCGGCGCGCGACCGTCATTCTGCTGCGGAGCAGGACTTCCGCCTTCGCCGAAGCTTCCGCCTTCGCGGATGCTCCGGCGGACCGCCGTAGCCTTGGCGGAGGCGGTCAGCCGTGCCCTAGTATAATCTGACGACCCCATGGACCTGACGCTGCCGCTGGATTACGCCGCCATCGAACGGATTCTGCCCCACCGCTATCCGTTTCTGCTGGTCGATCGCATCATCGAGCTCGAGGAAGACAAGCGGATTGTCGGCATCAAGAACGTGTCGCTCAACGAGCGCCATCTCTCGCGAGAGGCCAACGGCCAGCCGGTGCTGCCGCCGACGATTCTCACCGAAGTGATCGCCCAGGTCGGCGCGATTCTGATTCTCGCGAAGCCGGAGAACCGCCAGCGCCTGCCATTTTTCGCCGGGATTAAGCGCGTGCGG
>Ga0209341_10006138_pt1 | contig 10753 bp, 11 predicted proteins | sample RifCSP13_2_FD_184020 | JGI IMG/M metagenome (GOLD analysis project Ga0209341, IMG submission 184020) | Soil microbial communities from Rifle, Colorado - Rifle CSP2_sed 13_2 (SPAdes) (version 2) | ecosystem: Environmental > Terrestrial > Deep subsurface > Rock core/Sediment | place: Rifle...
CACCGTGTAATGGACCGGCACCATCTGGCCCTCGCAAAACCAGGACCCTGCATTGTCCTTGATCGTGTGGAGCAGATCGCGCAGACCATGCAGCAGCGGCAAAGAAAAATTCTGGCACCCCTCATCGACCTGCCTCGCCATAGTGACCCAGAGTACGTTGGACGCCCCCTGATCGAGTTGTACCGCAATGCGGTCTGATATGCTTGGCTGCGACAGCGGAAGTTGAAAATCTAAGGCTCCCATGGTTTCCCCCTACGTTGATAGTCACTTCGACAACACCGGAATAGACGGGCGTTTCGCAGGCATTTCGCGGTGTTTCGAAACGACCAACGCCACATTGGTACCACCAAAACCAGCCGAAAAAGACATGGCCCGTTCGATTTGCCGATCGAAGATCGGCCTATTCGCGACGTGATTCAGTTCGCACTGGGAATCGATCTCATCCAGGTACGCGGTCGCGGGAAGGAACGATTCCGTGATCGCCACGACAGTGATCATCAGTTCCAGCACGCTGGCCGCGCCCATCAGGTGACCGTGAATGGACTTGGTTGAGCTGACCGGGACGGTTTTGGACGCTTCGCCGAAGGCCATGTGGATCGCGTTCGCTTCGACCATATCGCCCCCCTTGGTCGCCGTCGCGTGCGCATTCACGTAGTCGATTTCCGCAGGCATTAGACCGGCATCCTCGAGCGCTAGGCGCATGGCCGTCGCCTCTCCTTCCGCTTTGGGCGACGCGATGTGATAACCGTCGGAAGCGACGCCATAGCCGGCCAATGAGGCATAGCAGGGAACACCGCGCCGCCTCGCGTGCTCTGCCGACTCCAGCACGATGAAGGCAGCGCCCTCGCTGAGCACCAGGCCTGCCCGGTCCTTGGCGAAGGGTCTGCAGCTGCGGCCGACATCCGACTTATCCGGCGCGGCAAGGGCCCGGGTTCCGTCGAATGCCCCCATCACGGCAGGTGTAAGCGGTGCCTCGGCGCCACCTGCCACCGCGATGTCTATATATCCGTCGCGAATGGCGCGCAGCGCCTCGCCGATAGCCGTGCCGGAAGAGGCGCAAGCGGTGCTATGGGTCATCACCGGTCCCAGTATCTGGTGGCGTATGGAGATCTGGGCGGCGCCGGCGTTGTGCATCAACGCCATGATCGTGAACGGCCTGGACGCCTCTTTGCGTTCGACCAAGAGTTGTTCGTACCAGTTCTGCTCGGTTTCCGCCCCTCCTCTGACGGTGCCGTAATACAGACCGGCACGCTGCTTGTAGGCCGAAAAATCCCCTAGCCCCGCGTCGGCAATGGCCTGGCGCGCGGCAATGATGGCCATCTGCTGGCAACGGTCCAGAGTGGGCAGTTCGAGCTTCGTAAACACGTCCGTAAACGTTCTGGGAACCACGCCGGCAGGGAATGTCTTGCTCAAGCCGCGCGGCGTACACAGGCGGATACCGGATCGCGCAGTCGAGAGATGGGAAACCAGTTCTTCCATGTCACACCCGACGGGCGATACCACGCCCATTCCGGTAATTACGACATCGCGGCTGCTCGTCATCGGTGCGTAGTCCTGGTCGATATCCGCTTGACTCAGGCGTCTCCGGCAAGATTCCTGGCGATGACGGCGACCACTTCGCCCAGAGACGGGTTGGGCGGGAAGGACAAGTCGACCAGGCTGGTGCCGAGCTCCGCTTCGAGGTCGAGCATGATTTCCACAACATGAAGAGAATCGACCCCGAGATCGCGCAGCCGGGCGCTCTCGCCAAGCTGGTCGACTTCGAGTCCGAAACGCTCATGCAAGCTGGTTTGGATCCTGCTCAGAATATCGGCTTTGTCCATTATGATGTCGGTCCTTGTGCGGTGTATGAAGCACGCCAAATCCAAGAGAGGAACTCATATCACAAATGACCGGTTCAGGCCATAGACGGAAGTCTAATAGGGGCTATCGAAAGTCGAATAGCGCCCGTTTCAACCGGACGGGGACGGGACACCCCGATTTCCCGTGCGCTGCCCTGAGCTTATCCCGGTCTTTTCGACCCCTCCGGGTCGCCACACCGGCGCGCAGAACCGGGGCTTACCATCGCGGGTCGCAGCGCGATATGCTTCCCTTTGGCTTGTTGCACGGCATTCGCATCTGAACATCATCCGATAGCAGGCAGGAAATGTACGAAATACTCGTCGACAAGAAGATCCTCGTGGTTGATGACCTGGTGACGGTCCGCAGGGTCGTACATGGCGTGCTGGCGCAGAACCTCGCGCAGATGCTCGAGGCGGATTGCGCGGAGCAGGCGCTTCGAATCGCCAACGAAAACAACATTGATGCATTTCTGCTCGACATACAGTTGCCCGCCACGAACGGCATTGAATTGTGCCGCGCGATCCGGGCGATGGACAGGTACCGGAGCACGCCCATCATATTTGTCACCGCGATGGACGAAAGGCGAACCTTGCAGCAGGCGCTGGAGGCGGGCGGCGACGACTTCATACCCAAGCCGATCGATCCGGTCATCCTCAGGGCGCGGCTGGGCAACCTGTTCCAGAAGACGGAATATCTGCGGCAGATCGAGTTGATCAGTCTTTCGCTGCACCGTTACGTGTCCCCCCGAACGGAGGAAATGGCCCGGATCTACGCCAAGACCGGCGTACTGACGCCGCCCAAACAACTTGAGGTGTCCGTTCTATTTACCGACGTGCGCGGTTTCACGCAATTGAGCCAGCACTTGGATCCGGACGTCCTGTTCCAGGGGCTCAGCGAGCATCTTGCTGCCCAGGTGAGCCTGGTCTACAGACACGGCGGGTATGTCGACAAATTCGCCGGTGACGGCATGATGGCGGTCTTCGACGGCGAGGACATGGCATTGAAAAGCTGCCTTTGTGCTCTCGATATCCTCGAATTTTCCAGAGAACGGAACCAGCAGCAGGGGGGGAAGATTCACCAGCTCGGCATGGGCATACACAAGGGAAGCGCGATGATCGGCAACCTCGGGTCCTCCGAACACCTCGATTACACGCTCGTGGGAAGAACGGTGAATCTGGCTGCCCGCCTGTGCGGCGCGGCGGACCGCCTTTCCATCGTCGCATCGCAGACGGTGCGAGAGGCCATCGCAGAGGACCCTCGCGTCCGGTTTTCCCGGGAACGGGGAGCGGTTGTCCGCGGGTTCGACGATCCGATATTGATTTACGACTTGAGCAGAGGCAAGGGATAGAAAACGGCCGCGATCCCTTGTCCGCGGGCCTGTGGTGCCGGGAGGGGGACTCGAACCCCCACAGTGTTGCCACCGGCGGATTTTGAGTCCGCTGCGTCTACCAGTTCCGCCATCCCGGCCCTCCCGACGAATCGTCGTGGCCTGCGCAATTATACAACCCCGAGATAAGGCCCCAGACCCGGTCCCGTTCCCATGCCCCTGACGCTCGACGACTTCGACTACGATCTTCCCCGCGAACTGATCGCGCAGCGCCCTGCGGAACCGCGCAGCGCGAGCCGGCTGTTGCGCGTGACACCCGGAGTGATATCGGACCACTTTTTTTCCGAGCTGCCCGGTTTTCTTGCCGCCGGCGACCTCCTCGTGTGCAACGACACCCGGGTGATCAAGGCCCGCCTGCTCGGCGAGAAGGCTACCGGCGGCCGGATCGAAGTCCTCATCGAGCGCGTGCTCGGCGCCAACGAAGCCCTCGCGCAGGTGCGCGCGAGCCATGCGCCGCGGCCCGGCGCGCGGCTGCGGCTCGCCGGATGCGTCGAGGCGACCGTCACCGAGCGCCGCGGCGACCTGTACGTGCTGCGCTTCGACTCCACGGACAGCGTGTACGGCCTTCTGGATCGCCATGGTTCGCTGCCGCTGCCGCCCTACATCGGCCACGCGCCGGATGCAGCCGACGAGCAGCGCTACCAGACGCTCTACGCGCGCTCACCCGGCGCGGTGGCCGCACCGACCGCGGGGCTGCATTTCGATGAGCGGGTGCTCGCCGCCCTGCGCGCCAAGGGGGTGGACCTGGTCCACCTGACGCTGCACGTGGGCGCCGGGACGTTCCAGCCGGTGCGCACCCAGGATCTGTCGCGCCACCGCATGCATGCCGAGCACTACGAGATACCGCAAGGCACGGCCGCGGCGGTCGCAGAGGCGCGCGCGCGCGGCGGCAGCATCGTCGCCGTGGGCACCACGTCGGTGCGGGCGCTGGAGTCCGCGGCGCGGGGCCCCGGCGAGGTCGCGGCCGGTCCCGGCGAGACGCGGCTGTTCATCACGCCGGGCTACGCTTTCCGCATCGTCGACCGGCTGCTCACCAATTTTCACCTGCCGAAGTCGACCCTGCTGATGCTCGTGTCGGCGTTCGCCGGACTCGATCCCATCCGCCGCGCCTACGCCCATGCGATCGAGCAGCACTACCGTTTTTTCAGCTATGGAGATGCCATGCTGATTGATAAGATGCATCGATGAAATTCGAGATCACGCACCGGGACGGCGCCGCGCGACGCGGCGTGCTCACGCTTGCGCACGGCGAAGTCGAGACGCCGGTGTTCATGCCGGTGGGCACCTACGGCGCGGTGAAGGCGATGAGCCCGACCGAGCTTGCCCAACTCGGTACCCGCATCGTGCTCGGCAACACGTTCCATCTATGGCTGCGGCCGGGACTGGAGGTGATCGCGGCGCACGGCGGCCTGCACCGCTTCATGGGCTGGCACGGTCCCATACTCACGGATTCGGGCGGCTTCCAGGTGTTCAGCCTCGGTGAAATGCGCAAGATCACCGAGGAAGGCGTGCGGTTCGCCTCGCCCATCAACGGCGACCGGCTGCTGCTCACGCCCGAGACGTCGATGCACATCCAGCGCGTGCTCAACGCCGACGTCGCCATGGTCTTCGACGAGTGCACGCCCTACCCGGCGACCGAAAGCGAGGCACGCGAGTCGATGCAGCTGTCGCTGCGCTGGGCGGCGCGCTCCAAACGGGCCCACGAAGGCAATCCGAACGCGCTTTTCGGCATTGTCCAGGGCGGCATGTACGAACAGCTGCGCGATGAATCGCTCGCGCGCCTGACCGAAATCGGATTCCACGGCTATGCCGTGGGCGGCCTGTCGGTGGGCGAGCCCAAGACGGACATGCGGCGCATCCTGGGCCACACGGCCGTGGCATTGCCCGCGCAGCAGCCGCGATATCTCATGGGCCTAGGCACACCCGAGGACATCGTCGAGGCCGTCGAGGCGGGGATCGACATGTTCGATTGCGTCCTGCCGACCCGCAATGCCCGCAATGGCTGGCTGTTTACGCGCCACGGCAACATCAAGATCCGCAATGCCCGGTATCGCAACGACACGCGCCCCCTCGATGCCACCTGCGACTGCACCACCTGCCGCAATTTCACACGCGCCTACCTGCACCATCTGCAGAAGGTGAACGAGATCCTCGGGGCGCGGCTCAACACCCTGCATAACCTTCATTTCTACCAGACGCTGATGCGCGAGTTGCGAGACGCAATCGCGGACGGCGAACTGGCCGCATACGCAGCCGCGCTGCGCGAGCAGCGGACCGTTGGCGATTGCGACGAATAAGCGCCCCCGGGCCACCCGCTGCGGCCATACCCCCCGCAGGCGCCGCGCCAGGACCGTGACGGGGATGTGAAGTGTTATACTTTTGTGCTCAAATGAAGTGCCATTGGAGGCCAACGTGCTGATTTCTCCTGCTTTTGCCCAATCTGCCGGCGCCGGCGACTTGGGCCAGTGGACCGGCCTGCTGCCGATCGTCCTGATGTTCGTACTGCTGTATTTCATGCTCATCCGTCCGCAGATGAAGCGTGCCAAGGAGCACAAGGCCATGACCGAAGCGCTGCAGAAAGGTGACGAGGTCATCACCTCGGGCGGTGTCCTGGGCAGGATCACCAAGGCCGGCGATGCCTATGTCACGCTGGAAGTCGCCGCCGGCGTCGAGGTCAGCGTGCAGAAGGGCGCGATCCAGACCCTGTTGCCCAAAGGCACGCTCAAGTCAATCTGAGTGGCGCGCAAGAAGCGGGAGGGGCTGATCTCCCGATCGTTGCGCCATTCCTCATCCTTCATTCCTCACGGATTCAATGAACCGCTACCCGCTCTGGACCTACGTTCTCGTCGCCCTTGCCGTCGTGCTGGGACTGCTCTACACGCTGCCCAATTTCTTCGGGGAGGCCCCCGCAGTCCAGGTTTCCAGCGCCAAGGCGACGCTGAAAGTGGACTCCGCCGTCCTCGCACGGGTCGAGGAGACGCTCAAGAAATCAGGCATCCAGCCCACAGGCCTGTTCCAGGACGCGGGCAGCATCAAGGTGCGGCTTGCCGACACCGACACGCAGCTGAAGGCGAAGGACCTCATCAACCAGGGCCTCAACCCCGATCCGCAGAACCCCTCGTACACCGTCGCGCTCAACCTGCTGTCGAGTTCCCCCGCCTGGCTGACCGCCATCCACGCGCTGCCGATGTACCTCGGCCTGGATCTGCGCGGCGGGGTCCATTTCCTGCTCCAGGTCGACATGAAGGCCGCGCTGACCAAGCGCCTGGACGCGCTCACGGGCGATATCCGCTCCCAGTTGCGCGACAAGAGCATTCGTCACGCCGGCATTGCGCGCGAGTCCAGCGGCGTCGTGATCCGGTTCCGCGACGCCGAAACACGCGCGAAGGCGCGCAAGCAGATCGAGGACCAACTGCCGGACCTGCAGCTCGCCGACTCCGGCGACGGCACCGAGTTGCGGCTCACGGGTACGATCAAGCCGGAAGCGCAGAAGCGCACCCAGGAGTTTGCGCTCAAGCAGAACATCCAGACGCTGCATAACCGGATCAACGAACTGGGCGTCGCCGAGCCGATCATACAGCAGCAGGGTGCGGACCGCGTCGTGGTCCAGCTCCCCGGCGTGCAGGACACCGCGAAGGCGAAGGAGATTCTGGGTCGCACCGCCACGCTCGAGATCCGCATGGTGGACGAGGACAACATGAACGCTGCCGCGCTCGCCGCTGCCGCGCAAGGACAGGTGCCGTTCGGCTCCGAGTATTACGTGGAAAGAAACGGGCAGCCGCTGCTGGTGAAAAAGCAGGTCGTGCTCACCGGCGAGCGGCTCACCGACGCGCAGCCCGGCTTCGACAACCAGACGCAGGAACCGGCGGTGCACCTGACGCTGGACGCGGCCGGGGCACGCATTTTCCGCGATGTGACGCGCGAGTCCGTCGGCAAGCGCATGGCGATCCTGTTGTTCGAGAAGGGCAAGGGCGAGGTCGTCACCGCGCCGGTGATCCGCAGCGAGATCGGCGGCGGGCGGGTGCAGATTTCCGGCCGCATGACCACCGTCGAAGCGAACGACACCGCGCTGCTGCTGCGCGCCGGGTCGCTGGCTGCGCCGATGGAGATCGTGGAGGAACGGACCGTCGGCCCGTCGCTCGGCGCCGAGAACATCAAGAAGGGTTTCGACTCGACGATCTACGGCTTTGCCGCGATCTCGGCGTTCATGATCGTGTACTACGCCGTGTTCGGCATGTTCTCGGTCGTGGCGCTGTCGAGCAACCTGCTGTTCCTGCTGGCGTTGCTGTCACTCCTGCAGGCGACGCTCACCCTGCCTGGCATCGCCGCCATCGCCCTCACCCTCGGCATGGCAATCGACGCCAATGTGCTGATCAACGAGCGCATCCGGGAGGAGCTGCGCGCGGGCAGCACGCCCCAGGCGGCGATACACGCCGGCTACGAACGTGCATTCGGCACCATCATCGACTCGAACATCACCTCGCTGATCGCCGGACTGGCATTGCTGATCTTCGGCTCCGGTCCCGTGCGCGGATTCGCGGTTGTGCACGTGCTGGGCATATTCACGTCGATCTTCTCCTCGGTGGTCGTGAGCCGGTCGATCGCCAATCTGACTTACGGTTCGCGCAGAAAGCTGGAGCGCGTCTCGATCGGCAACACGGCATGGAAATGACCTCCTGAGGCACACTGCATATGGAATTCTTCAAGATCCGACGCGACATCCCGTTCATGCGCCATGCACTGGCGTTCAACGTGATCTCGCTGTTGACGTTCCTGCTTGCGGTCGGCTTCCTCGCGCTGCGCGGCCTCAACTTCTCGATCGAGTTCACCGGCGGTACCGTGCTGGAGGTGAGCTACGAGCACCCTGTAGACATCGAGCCAATCCGCAATACGCTCCGGCAGAAGGGGTACCACGATTTCTCGGTGCAGAACTTCGGCTCCTCGCGCGACATCCTGATCCGCATGCCGCTCAAACCGGGCCAGGAGAGCGCCGCCCTTTCGCGCGCGGTGATCGAAGCGCTCACGGCGCAGGACCGCTCGGCCAACCTGAAGCGCGTGGAGTTCGTCGGGCCGCAGGTCGGGCGTGAACTCGCCGAAAACGGCGCGCTCGCGCTGCTGATCACCTCGCTCGGTATCGTCATCTACCTCGCCTTCCGCTTCGAATGGAAATTCGGCGTCGCGGCAGTGATCGCCAACCTGCACGACGTGGTCATCATCCTGGGCTTTTTCGCGTTCTTTCAGTGGGAGTTTTCGCTGCCGGTACTGGCGGCCATCCTCGCCGTTCTGGGCTACTCCGTCAACGAGTCGGTGGTGGTAGCCGACCGGATCCGGGAGAACTTCCGCAAGATGAGAAAAGCCTCGGTCACCCAGATCATCGACAATGCCATCACCCGCACCATGTCGCGCACCATAATCACCCACGGATCGACCCAGGCGGCGGTGCTGGCGATGCTGTTGTTCGGCGGTGCTGCGCTGCACTATTTCGCGGTGGCGCTCACCATCGGCATCCTGTTCGGGATCTACTCCTCGGTGCTGGTCATGGCACCGCTCGTGCGCTGGCTCGGCGTCAGGCGCGAAGACATGGTGAAGCCTGTCACCGACCGCAAGCAGGAAGCGGTCGTCTAGGGGTACATCCGGCGTCGAGTTTGGTAGACTCGCGGCCCGGATGATTACGTGCGGCCGCCTCGCTCGATTCCGCTTTCCGATCGCTGGAATAATCTGCCACCGGGCACTGTTATCGCTGCCGTGCGGCGGATGCCGTATCGTGCTCACTTTACAAACCAACACTAGGAGAACCGAATGAGGAAGACGCTTTTTGCAGCCGGCTTGGCGTTTGCGCTGGGCACCGGTTTCGCTCTCGATGCCGCGGCGCAGGCCAAGCCCGAAGTACTGGTCAAGCAGCGCCAGGCTGTAATGACCTTGTTTGGCAAGTACTGGGGCCCGCTCGGCGGAATGGCCCAGGGCAAGGTTCCTTTCAACGCGGGCGTTATCGCCCGCAATGCCGGTTATCTTGAAGTTCTGAGCAAGATGCCCTGGGACGGATTCGATGCCAGCACCCAGGGCGCGAAAAGCGCCGCTTTGCCGGAAGTCTGGAAAGACGCAGCGGGTTTCAAGGCCGCCCAGGAAAAGGTGATGGGCGAAATGGCGAAACTCGCCGCCGCTGGCAAAGGTGGTGACGAAGCGGCCATCAAGGCCCAACTCGCCGAAGCCGCCAAGACCTGCGGGGGTTGCCACAGGACGTTCCGCGAGAAAAATTAGGCGTTCGCGTTACCCTGAAGGCCCCGCAAAAGCGGGGCCTTCTTCTTTGGGGAACCCGGCATCCCATCGCGGCGCGGGATCGGGCTCCGGCTCATTGGCGAATCAGCCACTAGACGCTACCATTCGCGGTTTGCAGGACGATGCAATGAGGCATGCGATGGCTGTAACAAGGCGGGGCGTCGAACACGGCAGAGCACGAGTGCTGCGGTTCGCGCTTGCGGCAGGCATGCTTGCCCTGCTGCTTGATGTGGCGACCGGTATCGCCCTGGCGCAGGGCGATGCAAAGCGCGGCCAATACTTGGCTAAAGCCGGGGGCTGCATGGCTTGCCACACAGAGAACAAGAAGGACGCCAAGCCTTTCGCGGGCGGCCGTGCGCTCAAGACGCCCTTCGGCACCTTCTACGGGCCCAATATCACACCCCATCCCGAAGCGGGCCTCGGTAGCTGGAGCGAGGCCGACTTCATGCGCGCCATGCATATGGGCGTGCGGCCCGACGGCGCCCATTACTTCCCGGCATTTCCCTACTCGTCGTTCACCAAGATCACGGACAGCGATCTGCGCGACCTATGGGCGTTCCTGCGAACGCTACCGCCGAGCGGCCGGGCCAATCAGGCGCATGATGTGCGCCCCCCGTACAACCTGCGCATTCTGGTCGCCGGCTGGAAACGCCTGTTCTTCACACCCGGTCCCTACATCAGCGATCCCGCCCGGTCGGCCGCTGTCAATCGCGGCGCATACCTGGTCCAGGCCCTGGGTCATTGCGGCGAATGCCACACGCCGCGCAATTCCCTTGGCGGCCCGAATCTCGATCGTTTTCTCGGCGGTGCAAAGAAGACTGCGGATGGCGAGGGCGGCGCGCCGAATCTGACCCCCACGCGGCTCAAGAAACTGAGCGATGGGGAACTGAAGGATCTTCTGCAGACCGGCCTCACCGCCGATGGCGACGTGGTCTCGGAGGCCATGGGCGAGGTGATCCGAAACACGACCAGCCAGCTCACGCTCGAGGATCTCGCGGCGATGATGGCTTACCTGCGCTCCCTCGCACCGCTCCCCGACGAGGCCAAATAGGCTAGATCCGCTTTGCGAGCTCCGCAGCCTTGCCGATGTACGTGCCAGGAGTCAGTTCCAATAGCCGCTGCTTCTCGGCCTCCGGAATCGCAAGCCCGCGTATGAATTCCGTCAGTCCTTCGCGCGTGATGCCCTTGCCACGCGTGAGCGCCTTCAGCTGCTCGTACGCGTTGGGCACGCCGTAGCGGCGCATGACC
>Ga0209341_10006140_pt1 | contig 10753 bp, 8 predicted proteins | sample RifCSP13_2_FD_184020 | JGI IMG/M metagenome (GOLD analysis project Ga0209341, IMG submission 184020) | Soil microbial communities from Rifle, Colorado - Rifle CSP2_sed 13_2 (SPAdes) (version 2) | ecosystem: Environmental > Terrestrial > Deep subsurface > Rock core/Sediment | place: Rifle...
GCGGGCGCTGAAGCGAGGCGGCGGGCAGGTCCGGATCTCGTTCGACGCGGCGACCGCCGAGGAGCGCCTGCGCCTCGAGCCGGTCGACCGGCTCACCCCGGAGGCGATCTTCGAGAGGACCTGGGCCGCGGCTCTCCTCGCCCGCTGCCTGGAGCGCCTGCGGGAGGAGCAGAAGGCCACAGGCGGCGAAGAACGCTTCCTGAGGCTCAAGTCGTTCCTCGCGAGCGACGGTGCCAGCGCCGACTACGCTTCGCTCGCTCGCGAGCTCGGCCAGGGCGAGTCGACGCTGCGCGTGGCGGTGCACCGCTTGCGCCGACGCTTCGCCGCCGTGCTGCGGGAGGAAGTGGCCCGAACGGTCGCCGACCCCGCGGACGTCGACGGCGAGATCCGCTTCATGCTCGAGACGCTCCGGAGCGGCCGCCGTCGAGGACCTCTGCTCGGCCTGTCTGCTGTCGCTGGCGTTGTCGGAGGACGCGATCCCGACCGAGGTGGCGAGCGATCGGCAGCCCGCGACGGCCTCGCCACGAGGGACGCATCCGGGCGTACCCGGGCGCACGCTCAGCTCGATTGGTGCCGGCGTCGTGGCGCCGGCGTGGGCAATGCCGGCCGAGCTGCTGCGCCAAGCCGCCCGACGGCTGCGTCTCGCGGCGGTCGGGGTGGCGCTGGGCTTCGCGGTCAGCATCGTTCTCGCTGGGCGACCACATGGAGCCGATCGGCACGGACGTAACGCTCCTGTCGATCTCTTGGCTGTGCGTGTGGATCGTGATCTCCCCGCTGGTCGTGCCCGCGTCCCCGCGCTGGGCGCTCGCTGCCGGGCTGGCCGCGGCGTCGACCTGGCCGCTGGCCTACTTCGTGGGTCAGGCGCTCGGCAACCCGGCGGCGCCGCTCCACGTCCTGCTCATGAACTCGCTCGAGGCCTACGTCGCGGCGGCGCTCGCCATGTTCTCGACGATCGTGATCCGCCGCCTGCAGGAGCTCGGCTGCTACCAGCTCGTCGAGAAGCTCGACCACGGCGGCATGGGCCAGATCTGGCGCGCACGCCACCGCTTGCTCGCGCGGCCGGTGGCGGTCAAGCTGATCCGACCCGAGCTGCTCGGCGTCAAGTCGCCGGTCGAGGCGGCGGCGCTCGTCGCCCGCTTCCAGCGCGAGGCCGAGGCGACCGCGGCGCTGCACTCCTCGCACACCGTGGCGCTCCACGACTTCGGCGTGACGCCGGAGGGGGCGTTCTACTACGTGATGGAGCTGCTCGACGGGCTCGACCTGGAGACACTCGTGCGCCGCTTCGGGCCGGTGCCGCCCGAGCGCGCGATTCACATCCTGATCCATGCCTGCGACTCGCTGGCCGAAGCACACGCGACGGGCCTCGTCCACCGCGACGTCAAGCCGGCGAACATCCTGACGTGCCACTGGGGCCTCAAGTGGGACTTTGGTCGTCGTCTCCCATGCTCCACGCGCACTTGACCAGGCCGAAATCGAGCACCTTGACGACGTCACCTCCGAAGGCACGATCACCGGAACGCCGGCCTACATGGCGCCCGAAGCCGCGCTCGGCGGGGAGGCGATCGACGCGCGCGTCGATCTCTACGGGCTTGGCTGCGTCGCCTACTGGCTGCTGACCGGCGAGCGCCTCTTCGTCGGCCGAACGCCCGTCGAGGTCCTGCTCCACCACGTCAAGACGCCCCCGCTCCCCCCGTCCGAGCGGGTGGGAAGGCCGATCCCCGCCTCGCTCGAGGCGCTGGTGCTCGCGTGCCTCGCGGACTCCCGAGCGCGCGCGCACGTGGTGGGACACGGTTCGGACGGGAGTGGGCACGAAGACACCCGAGGGCGCCCGGACGGACACCTCGATCACACCGTCAGATGGCCCCGGGGCGCTCGGCACGTAAGGCCCGCCAGGACGCGGCGCGTCAAGGCTGGACGGCGCTCTTGCCCGTTACTTCTTGTCGCTGCCGCTCCCGGAGCTTGAGGGCTTGCTCTCGGTGGCGGAGGAGCTCGATGAGGCGCTCTTCGACGCGTCGGACGAGCCCTTGTCCTTGCTGCCGCCGTCCTTCTTGCCGGCGTCCTTGACAGCGTCCTTGACAGCGTCCTTGTTGCCGGCCGCCTCCCCGCCCGTGGACTTGCGTGCGTAGTCGGTGATGTACCAGCCCGACCCCTTGAACTGGATCGCGGGAGCCGAGGCGAGCTTCTCGATCGGCCCGCCGCAAGTGGGGCAGGCCGCGAGCGGCGGGTCCGAGAATTTCCTCACCAGCTCGAAGGTCCCGTCCTTCGGGCACTGATACTCGTAGAGCGGCAACTCGATCGACCTCCGAACCCCTTCTTGTAGCATCCGCTGGCCGCACGGGTCAAAAGCGGCCGAAGCTCGCTCGTGACGGGCGCGGACTCAGTGCACCTCGGCCCAGCTCCGGCCGAGGTGGGCGTCGGCGACCAGGGGGACGTCGAGCGCGAGCGCCCCTTCCATCACCCGGGTCACGAGGCCCTTGGCCTCGTCGGCCTCGGCCTCCGGCACCTCGAGCAGCAGCTCGTCGTGGATCTGCAGGATCAGCCGGGAGCGTAGCTTGCGCTCGGCGAGCTCGCGGTGGAGGTCGATCATCGCGCGCTTGATCAGATCGGCCGCGGAGCCCTGCACCGGAGTGTTCATGGCCTGGCGTTCCGCCTCCATCCGCACCGGAACGTTCTTCGAGCGCAGGTCGGGCAGCCGCCGCAGCCGCCCGAGCAGCGTCCGGACCTGGCCGGTCTCGCGCGCCTTCGCGATCGTCTCGTCGATGAAGGCCCGCACCCTCGGGTAGCGCGCGAAATAGGCCTCGATGAACTGCGCCGCTTCCCCGCGCGAGACGCCCAGGTCCTTCGCGAGCGTGAAGGCGGTCTTCCCGTAGAGCAGAGCGTAGTTGACCATCTTGGAGATGCGGCGCTGCTCGTCCGCGGGGATGGGCGACAGCGGGCCGAACAGCTCGCGCGAGGTGCGGTCGTGCACGTCCTCGCCGCGGCGGAAGCTGTCGGTCAGGATCGGGTCGCCCGACAGGTGCGCGAGCACGCGCAACTCGATCTGGCTATAGTCGGCCGAGAGCAGCAGGTGGCCCGGCTCGGCGATGAAGGCCTCGCGGATGCGCCGGCCCTCGGGCGTCCGGATCGGGATGTTCTGCAGGTTGGGGTCGGTCGCCGAGAGCCGCCCGGTGGCCGCCACGGTCTGGTTGAAGGTGGCGTGGATGCGGCCGGTCTCGGAGTGCACGAGCTCCGGCAGCGCGTCGACGTAGGTCGACTTGAGCTTCTGCACCGAGCGATAGTCGAGGATCTTGCGCGGCAGCTCGTGGACGAGCGCCAGCTCCTCGAGCACGTCCTCGGCGGTGGAGGCGGCGCGCGTCTTGGCCGTCTTCTTGCCGCTCTTCATCCCGAGCCGGTCGAACAGCACCTCGCGCAGCTGGACCGGGGAGTTGATGTTGAACTCGCCCTTGGCGAGCACGTGGATCTCGCTCGTGAGCGTCTCGAGCTGGGCCTCCATCTCGCGGCTCATGCGCGCGAGCAGCGCCTCGTCGACCTTGACGCCGGCCCGCTCCATGTCGGCGAGGACCAGGACCAGCGGCATCTCCATCGACTCGTAGATCGGGCGCAGGCCCTCGGCTTCCAGCCGCTCGGCCATCGGCGGCTCGAGCCGCAGCACCAGCTCCGCCTCGGCTCCGGCGGAGCGCGACGTGGGAAGGGCCGCGGCGTCCGGCGCGGCGATCCCGTCGGTCCCCGGCGCGCGCCGCTCGCCGAGGAACTCCATCGCGGTGTCCTCGAGGGCGTAGGCCCTGCGCCCGGGATCGAGCAGGTAGGCGGCAATCAGCGTGTCGAAGCTGAGGTTCGCGACGCGCGCGCCCAGCCGCTCGAGCACGACGCGGTCGCGCTTGGCGTGAGCCGAGACCTTGCTCACGCGCTCGTCCTCGAGCAGCGGCCGCAGCGCCGCGATCGTCTCGGCCGGCGCGAGCGCCTGCGGCAGGTCGATCCGCGAGTGGCCGAGCGGCACGTAGGCCGAGCGGCCGGGCGCCCACGAGAGCGCCAGGCCCAACGCCTGCGCTCGCATCGCCTGCGTGCCCGTCACCACGACGCCGATCGCGACCCGGCCCGCGGCGCGCGCTTCCGCGACCACCGCGTCGATCTCGGCGCGGGCCACTGCCAGGCGCTGCTCGGCCGCGGACGGCGCCACCTCCGGCGCGTACTCGCGGGCGAGCACCTGGAACTCGAGCTCCTTGAAGAGCGCGTGCGCGGCGGCCGGGTCGGGGCCTGCGAGCCGCAGCGCGTCGAGGTCGAGCTCGACGGGTGCGTCCTCGCGCAGCGTCACGAGCTGCTTGGAAAGCAGCGCCTCGGCCCGGTGAGCCTTCAACCCCTCGCGGTAGGCGGCTCGCTTCACCTTGTCGGCGTTGTCGAGCACGGCCTCGAGCGGCCCGAACTCGCGAACCAGGTCGCGCGCGCCCTTGTCCCCGATGCCCGCAACTCCCGGCACGTTGTCCACCGCGTCGCCCACGAGCGCCAGCACGTCCACGATCCGCTCGGGCGGGACGCCCCACTTCTCAAGGACGGCGTTGCGGTCGAAGCTCGTGGAGCCGCTGCCCTCGCGCCCCGGGTTCAGCACCCGCACGTGGTCCGCAACGAGCTGCAGCAGGTCCTTGTCGGCCGAGACCACGACGACGTCGAAGCCGCGCTCGACCGCCTGGCGCGAGAGCGTCGCGATCACGTCGTCCGCCTCGAAGGCCGCGACCTCGACCACCGGCATGCGCAGCGCCTGGCACACGCGGCGGATGTAGGGCAGCTGCAGCGCGAGGTCCTTGTCCATCGGCGGGCGGTTGGCCTTGTATTCCGCGTACTCGGCGTGCCGGAAGGTCTTTCCAGGCGGGTCGAAGACGACAGCCATGTGCTCGGGCTTCTCGTCCTCGAGCAGCTTGCGCAACATCGTCGTGAAGCCGTAGGTCGCGTTCGTGGGCAGCCCCTTGCTCGTGGCGAGGCCGCGGATCGCGTGAAACGCGCGGTGGAACTGGCCGGAGCCGTCCACGAGATAGACGCTCTTGCGGCGGGACATGCGGCGACGATTCTAAGGCTAGAATCCACCGCCATGCTCCCGCGTCTCGCGGCTGTGGTGCTGGCCGCAGCGGCACTCCGCGCCTGCACCAGCTACGAGTACGAGCACGAGATCTGGCTGCGCGTGGACGGGTCGGGCAGCGTGAACGTCACGGGCCGGCCCGCCCTGTGGACCGCGTTCAAGAGCCTGCCGCTCGATCCCGCGGGCGACCCCGGCGCGATCAAGCAGGCGGCGCGCGAGCTGTTCGAGCGCTCCGGTCTCCAGGTGAAGCGTGTGACGCTCACGACGCGGCGCGGCCAGCGCTACTTGTTCGTGTCCGCGGACTTCCGAGACGTGAACCGCATCTCCTACACCCCGGCGTTCCCGGATTTGCGCGTCGGCCTGCGCCGCGAGGCCGGCCGCCTCCAACTCGACGGGAGCTGGCAAAGGCCGCTCGAGGCTCTGCCTGGAGGCGAGCAGGACAAGGACGGCCTGATGGCCGTTCGCTTCCACTTGCCGAGCAAGGTCTACGGCCACAGGCGCGCCGCCTTCGGCGTCGAGCGCGGCAACATCCTGGGCTGGCTGCAGGAGACCGGCGCCGGGCTCGACGGCGGGCGCCTCGAGTTCGGCGCCGAGATGGACGAGCGCAGCATCCTGTCCTCGACCGTGATGCTGTTCGCCGGGGCCGTGGTACTGGCGGTGCTACTGCTGGCGCTCGGGCTGTGGGCCATGGTGCGGCGCGGGAAGAAGGACCTCGCGCGCACCGGCTGAGGGCGCCCGGGCCCCTCGAGCACGGCGTATAATCGCGCGTCGCGACCGCCGTTCCTGCCTTCGAGAGGTCTCCATGAACGTCAAGCTCTCCTTCACCCCGGTTTCCCGCGGCTCCTTCGACCTGCTCGCCGTGGTGCTCGACGACGAGAAGACGCTGCACAGCATCGACGACGCGGGCATCGCCGGGCACGTCGAGCGCGCCGCGGCCGCGTTCCGCGACAAGAGCCTCAAGCGCGAGTACTACGCGACCCTGCCGGAGGGCGCGCCGGCGAAGGCCGTCGTCGTCTACTGGAGCCCGCAGATCAAGAGCTTCAACCTGTGGGAGAACGTGAAGACGTTCGCGGCGCGTGCGCTGCGGCTCGCACACGACTACCACATGCCGCAGGTGGGGCTCGTGCTCAACAGCGCCGAGGCCGCCCCGCTCGTCGGCAAGGCCACCGAGGGCGCCGTCATCGGCAGCTACGTATTCGACCGCTACAAGCAGGAGAAGGACGAGTTCTTCGCGAAGGACGCCACGTTCACGATCCTCGCCCACCCCGAGCACCAGGCCGACGCCGAGGCGCGCCGGGCGCGCTACCTGTGGGTGTCCGAGAACGTGAACCGCGCCCGCGACCTGATCAACGAGCCGGGCAACGTGGTCACTCCGGAGGTGATCGCCGCCGCGGCCAGCGAGATCGCGCGCGAGGTGGAGCTCGAGGTGGAGGTGCTCGACCCGACGGCACTCAAGGCCAAGGGCTACGCCGGCATTCTCCACGTCGGCGCGGGCAGCCCCCACTCCGGGCGCATGGTCGTGCTGCGCCACGTGCCGCGCAAGGCGTCGAAGGAGACGATCGCCCTCGTCGGCAAGGGCATCACCTTCGACTCGGGCGGCATCAGCCTGAAGCCCGGCGACAAGATGTGGGAGATGAAGGGCGACATGGCCGGGGCGGCCGCCGTGCTCTTCGCCATGCGCGCGCTCGGCAAGATCCGGCCCGACGTCAAGGTCGTGGGCGTGCTGTGCTGTGCCGAGAACCTGCCCGACGCCAACGCGCAGCGCCCGGGCGACATCTTCGTCGCGAAGAACGGGAAATCGGTGATGGTGGACAACACCGACGCCGAGGGCCGGCTGGTGCTCACCGACGGCCTGGCGCGCGCGGGCGAGGAGGGGGCCACCCACGTGGTCGACATCGCGACGCTCACGGGTGCCGTGGTCCGCGCACTGGGCCCGAGCGTCGCGGGCGTGTTGGGCACCGACCCCGCGCTCGTCAAGCGCGTGATCCGCTCCGGCGAGCACCACGGCGAGCCCTTCTGGGAGCTGCCGCTCGTCGAGGAGTACAAGGAGTCGCTCAAGACCCCCTACGCCGACCTCAACAACATCGCGGCCGGCGGGCTGGCGGGCGCCATCACCGCCGGGCTGTTCCTGCGCGAGTTCGTGCCCCCGGGGGCCGCCTGGGCGCACCTCGACATCGCGGGCCCGATGTTCAAGGACAAGGAATGGAAGTACTTCGACGCCGGGGCGATCGGCTTCGGCGTCAAGACGCTCGTCGACCTGTGCGAGCGGTTCCGGGAGCCGCAGGCGTAACGAAGCCTCACGAGTAAAGCTGGCAACAGACCTGGCCGTTCTTCCCCCTTGGGACCATCGCTCTTGAGGAGCCACGGGCGGCGGACCGACTGAAACGGACAACGGACCGTCGGGACTGAGCTAGAGGGGGGATCCCGCCCCCCCTAACCCCCCGGGGGATCATCCGGCCCCCTTGGTGCCCCCTGGACGCCAGGCGTATACCGGTGGGAGCCGGGCGCTCGCCGATAGTCGCGGAACGGGGGGCAGTCGGGTCCGTAACCAGTCGCGAAGGGGCACACATGGTCAGAGTCGATGGCAACGGCAATGGTCAGGGCCTGATCCGGGTTCGCGGGCTCGACAAGAGCTACGTGCGGGGCGGCGAGGAGACCCACGTCTTGCAGGGGCTCAACCTCGACGTGGACGCGGGCGAGTTCATCGCCTTCATGGGCCCGAGCGGCTCGGGCAAAACGACGATCCTGAACCTGCTGGGCGGTCTGGACGTCCCGTCTTCCGGCACGGTCAGCGTGGCCGGTGACGAGATCACCGCGATGTCGCGGCGCAAGCTGACGGCCTGGCGCGCGCGCCACGTCGGCTTCGTGTTCCAGGCCTACAACCTGATCCCGGTGCTCTCGGCCTACCGGAACGTCGAGTTGCCGCTGCTGCTGACGCCACTCTCGGGGGCCGAGAGGCGCAGCCACGTGGAGGCGGCGCTGCGGGTCGTGGGCCTGCAGGACCGCATGCATCACTTCCCACGACAGCTCTCCGGCGGTCAGGAGCAGCGCGTGGCGATCGCGCGAGCGATCGTGGCCGACCCGACGTTCCTGCTGTGCGACGAGCCCACTGGCGACCTGGATCGGAAGAGCGCCGACGAGATCCTCGACCTGCTCTCGCTGCTCGTTTCGGAGCGCGGCAAGACGATCCTGATGGTGACCCACGACCCGCGCGCGGCCGACCGCGCGAGCGCGCTCCTGCACCTCGAGAAGGGCGTCCTGATCGAGGCGGCGCAGAAGCGCGAGGCGCTTCACACCGCGCAGGTGACGCCATGAAGTTCCTGCCGCTGCTCATCGCCAACCTGAAGCGCAAGAAGATCCGCACCCTGCTCACGGTGGGATCGTTCATGGTGGCGATGTTCCTGTTCGGCCTTCTGGCCGCGGTGCGCGCGGGCTTTCGCCAGGGAGTCGAAGTGGCCGGCGCCGATCGGCTGGTCGTGATCGGGCGAACCGGCGTGATCCAGCCCCTGCCGCTTCCCTACATGGAGCGCATCCGCCGGCTGCCGGGCGTGAAGGACGTCACGCACTCGACCTGGTTCGGCGGCGTCTACCAGGACCCGAAGAACTTCTTCGCGCAGTTCGTGATCGTGCCCGAGGACTGGCAGCGAATGTACCCGGAGTTCAAGGTGCCGGAGGGTGAGTGGCAGGACTTCCTCGCCGACCGCCAGGGCATCGTGATCGGGCGCAAGCTCGCCCAGCGCTTCGGCTGGAAGATCGGCGACCACGTTCCGTTGAAGGCGCCCGGATATCTGGGCGGGACGAGCTGGGACTTCAACGTGCGGGCCATCTACCGCGGCACACGGCCGGGAGACGACGAAGGCCAGCTGTGGCTGCAGCACAAGTACTTCTACGAGAAGGCGCCCCGCTACTGGCAAGGGATCGTCGGCTGGTACATCGTGCGGGTGAGCAACCCCGACCAGGCGCTCACGGTCACGAAGGCGATCGACACGGAGTTCGCCAACTCCGCCTCCGAGACCCGCACCCAGACCGAGTCGGCCTTCGCGGCCTCGTTCATGAAGCAGATGGGCAACATCGAGTTCCTGATCCTGGCGATCGGCTCGATCGTCTTCTTCACGCTCTTGCTCGTGACCGGCAACACGATGGCGATCGCGGTGCGCGAGCGCACCGCCGAGCTGGCCGTGCTCAAGGCGATCGGCTACTCCGACCGCTTCGTGCTCGGGCTCGTGCTGGCCGAGTCGCTGCTGATCGCGGCCCTCGGCGGTGCGATCGGGCTCGGGCTGGCGCATCTCGTGGCCGCGCAGGACATTACGAGCGGGATCCTGCCGACCTACCTGTCAGGCGCGGCGATCGCCGCGGGTGTCGCGGTCGCGCTCGGCACTGGCCTCTTGGCGGGCCTGCTGCCTGGCCTCTCGGCGATGCGCCTCCAGGTCGCCTACGCGCTACGGAGGGTCTGACCATGGCCATCCCCGTCGCCTACAACCTGCTGAGCGCCAAAGAGCGTTGGACCTCCTCGGTGGTGGCGGTGCTCGGGATCGCGGGCACCGTGGGCGTCTTCGTGGCCATGCTCGCGCTCGCGCGCGGCTTCCAGGCGACACTCACTTCGTCCGGCCTGCCCGAGAACGCCATCGTCCAGCGCTCGGGAGCCGACAACGAGATGACGAGCGTGCTGTCGGCGGACGACGTTCGGATCGTGGAGGACGCGCCGCAGGTGGCAAAGGGGCCCGCGGGTCCGCTCGTCAGCCCGGAGGTCGTCGTGATCGCGTCGCTCGGTATGCGTCACAGCGACGGCGAGGCCAACGTGCAGATCCGCGGGGTGTCCCCGCGCGTGCTCTCGGTGCGCAGCAACGTGAAGATCGTGGAAGGACGCTTCCTCACGCCGGGCCTGGCTGAGGCGGTGGTCGGCAAGGGCGCGCGCGACGCGTACCAGGGGCTCGACCTCGGCGCCACGGTCAGGATCGGAGCCGGCACCTGGACGATCGTGGGCGTCTTCGACGGCAAGGGCACGGCTTTCGACTCGGAGGTGTGGGCGGACGCCGCGATCCTGAACGGCTTCTACCAGCGCCCGCCCTCCATATTCCAGGCGGCGACGGTGAAGCTGCGGTCGGCCGACGACTTCGCGGCCTTCGAGGCGCAGCTCAAGGGCGATCCGCGCCTCAACCTCCAGACGCTGCGCGAGAAGGCGTACTACGAGAAGCAGTCGCAGCTGGTCACGACGCTGATCACCGTGCTCGGCAGCCTGGTTGCGGCGGTGATGGCGCTCGGCGCGGTGTTCGGCGCGCTCAACACGATGTACTCCGCCGTGTCCGAGCGCGCCAGAGAGATCGCGGTGCTGCGCGCGATCGGCTTCGGCGGCTTCGCGATCGTGCTCTCGTTCTTCGTGGAGTCGCTGATCATCGCCTTCGTCGGCGGCCTGGTCGGCTGCGTCGCCGTGCTGCCCGTGAACGGTCTCACCACCGGCACGATCAACTGGCAGACCTTCTCCCACCTCGCCTTCGCCTTCCGCATCACGCCCGACCTGCTGCTGCTGGGGATGTTCTTCGCGCTCGTGATGGGCGCCCTCGGTGGCCTGCCGCCGGCGATCCGCGCCGCCCGCGCCAACGTCGCCCACACCCTGCGCGCGCTGTAGTCGCCCGTCGGTCGGCCGAAGACGCGCCAGCCGCGGCGAGCGGATAATGGCGCCTGATG
>Ga0209341_10006141_pt1 | contig 10753 bp, 8 predicted proteins | sample RifCSP13_2_FD_184020 | JGI IMG/M metagenome (GOLD analysis project Ga0209341, IMG submission 184020) | Soil microbial communities from Rifle, Colorado - Rifle CSP2_sed 13_2 (SPAdes) (version 2) | ecosystem: Environmental > Terrestrial > Deep subsurface > Rock core/Sediment | place: Rifle...
GATCCGAACACGCTTCTTCTGCTGCTTGATGTTGGCCATTCGAGGAAACGCCCGCAGGCCGCGGGCCCGGCGATGGTAGCAGGACCGACTGGAAGAATCGCCGGTGCGGCGCAGATGGAGCACCCCACCGACCCCACCGAGATCGCCCTTGCGGAGGAGCGCAGCCGCGGCCGTCGGCTCGCCCGATCGACTGCGATCTTCTCGCTCGCCACGTTCGTCTCCCGCGTGCTCGGGCTCGTCCGGGAGATGGTCAGCGCGTACTACTTCGGTGTCTCCGGGGCAATCAACGCCTTCACGGTCGCGATCCAGATCCCGAACCTCGTCCGCGCGCTTGTCGCGGACGCCGCCATCACCGGCGCGTTCGTCCCCGTCTTCAGCGAGCTGCTCGAGCGCGGCGAGAAGCAGCGGGCCTGGCGGGTTGCCTCGACCCTCTTCTGGCTGACGCTCCTTGGACTCGGGGGCGTGACGGCCCTCTTCATCCTTCTCGCACCGCTCCTCATGCGGCCGTTCGGCGACCCCGGCGGCGACTTCGACCTCGCCGTCGGCCTCTCCCGGGTGCTCTTCCCCATCGTCGTCCTGCTCGGGCTCTCGGGGATCGTCGTCGGGATCCTCAACACGTACCACCACTTCGCGCTGCCGGCGCTCGCCCCCGTCGCGTGGAACCTCGTGATCATCCTCGGTCTCGTCCTCGGGGTTCCGCGGATCGAGGAGGAGAACGCACAGCTCTACCTCTACGCGGGCGTGGTCGTCCTCGGGACGCTGGTCATGCTCCTGCTCCCGATTCCCTGGCTGCGAAAGCTCGACGGCCGCCTGACGCTCGTGCTCGACTGGCGCGATCCGGCCGTGCGGCGGGTGTTCACCCTGATGCTCCCCGTGACGCTCACCATCGGCCTCATCAACGTCAACTTCGTCGTCGACACGCTCTTCGCATCCCGGCTCCTCGACCCCGAGCTCGCGCCGACGGCGATCGACAAGGCGTTCCGCCTGTACATGCTCCCGCAGGGGATGTTCGCCGTCGCGGTCACCGTGGTCCTCTTCCCGACGCTCTCGCGGCTCGCAGCCCGGCGCGATACCCCGGGGTTCCGCCGCGCGCTCGACGCGGGAATCCGCCAGATCGCCTTTCTGCTCTTGCCGGCGTCGCTCGTCTCGATCGTGCTCGCCGAACCAATCGTTCGGCTCGTGTACCAGCGCGGGGAGTTCACGGCGGAGGACACGACCATCGTCGCGCAATGCCTTCAGGCCTTCGCGATCGGCCTCGCGTTCAACGGCTGGATGCTCATCCTCAACCGCGCGTTCTATGCAGTGCAGACCAACTGGGTGCCGACGGCAATCGCGCTCGGGGCGGTCGGACTCAATGCCACGCTCGACGCCATTCTCTACCGAGTGGGGATCTGGGGAATTCCGCTCGCGACGGCGCTCGTGAACGTCGTCGGGACTGCCGCGCTGCTCGTGATGATGCGCCGGCGGGTGGGACTCGAGCACTTCGCCTCGACGGTCGGCGCGGTGGCGCGCGTCCTCGTCGCCGCGGGGCTCGCTGCGGCCGCGGCCCTGCTCGTCTGGTACGGCCTCGACGCGTTGCTCGGATCCTCGGTCGAGGCCCAGATCGTCTCGGTCGGAGGCGGCCTGGGAGCCGCGGCGCTCGTCTACCTCGCCGCCGCCCGGGTGCTCCGAGTTCGGGAGCTCGAGGCGCTGCTACTGTTGCGGGCCCAGCGCGACCATTCAGGCGACGAGCGCTGATCCTATGGAGCAAGCACGGATTCGCAACTTCGCGATCATCGCGCACATCGACCACGGCAAGTCGACGCTCGCGGATCGCATCCTCGAGCTGACGCACGCCGTGCCCGAACGGGAGATGCGCGAGCAGGTGCTCGACTCCATGGAGCTCGAGCGCGAGCGTGGGATCACGATCAAGGCCCAGGCGGTGCAGGTCCGCTGGCGCGGGCACCAGCTCAACCTCATCGACACTCCCGGCCACGTCGACTTCACGTACGAGGTCTCTCGCTCCCTCCAGGCCTGCGAGGGAGCGCTGCTCCTCGTCGACGCGGCGCAGGGGATCGAGGCGCAGACGCTTGCCAATGCATATCTCGCGCTCGACGACGAGCTCGAGGTCGTCCCCGTCGCGAACAAGATCGACCTCCCGCAGGCCGACCCCGATGCGGCCGCCGCCGAGCTGGCGGAGCTGCTCGGTGAAGAGCCCGAGCGGGTGTTGCGCATCTCCGCAAAGACGGGCGAGGGCGTCGAGGCAGTGCTTGACGCCATCGTCGAGCGAATTCCGCCGCCGGGCGGCGACCCCGAGGCGCCGGGGCGCGCGCTCGTGTTCGACACCTCCTACGACCAGTACCGAGGCGTGGTCGCGTTCGTTCGGGTCGTGGATGGGAGCTTCGAGACCCGCGAGCCGTTGCGGACGATGGCGACCGGAACGTCGTTCGAGGCGGAGGAGCTCGGGGTGCTGTCGCCCGCGCGCCGGCCCGTCGCCTCGCTCTGTGCGGGGGAGGTCGGGTACGTCATCACCGGCCTCAAGGACGTGTCGCGTCTCCGCGTGGGAGACACGCTCACGTCACGGCGACGCCCCGCGGCTGAGCCGCTGCCCGGTTACCAGGACGTGAAGCCGATGGTGTTCGCGGGGATCTTCCCCACGGACTCCGACGACTACCCCGCGCTCCGCGACGCGCTCGAGAAGCTGAAGCTCAACGACGCCTCGCTCTCGTACGACCCGGAGACCTCGCAGGCGCTCGGCTTCGGCTTCCGCTGCGGGTTTCTCGGCCTCCTGCACATGGAGATCGTGCGCGAGCGGCTGGAGCGCGAGTTCGACCTCGATCTGCTGATCACGGCGCCGACCGTTGCCTATCGCGCGACGACGCGGAGCGGCGAGGTCGTCGAGGTGCACAACCCGGCCGAGATGCCGCGTGAGTTCGAGCTCGTCGAGGAGCCGTACATCAAGGCGTCGGTGATCGTCCCCAAGGACTACGTCGGCGCCGTGATGGAGCTCGCGAACGAGCGGCGCGGGAGCTTCGACCACCTCGAGTATCTGAGCGAGGATCGAGTCCTCCTCTCGTACGAGCTGCCGCTGGGGGAGATCGTGCTCGACTTCTACGACCAGCTGAAGTCCCGGACGCGCGGCTATGCGAGCTTCGACTACGACCTCGCCGGGTTCCGGCCGGGCGACGTGACGAGAGTGGACATCCTCGTGGGCGGCGAGCAGGTGGACGCGCTGTCGCTGATCATCCACCGCGACGCGGCCTACGAGCGGGGGCGCCAGCTCGTCGAGCGCCTGAGGGAAGAGATCCCGCGCCAGCTCTTCGACGTCCCCGTGCAGGCGGCCATCGGGTCGCGCGTGATCGCGCGGGAGACGATCAAGGCGAAGCGGAAGGACGTGCTCGCGAAGTGCTACGGCGGCGACATCACGCGCAAGCGCAAGCTGCTCGAGAAGCAGAAGAAGGGGAAGAAGCGGATGAAGCAGGTCGGCGGCGTCGAGGTCCCGCAGGAGGCCTTCCTCGCCGTGCTCAACCTCGACTCGGAGCGGAGGCGGTAGCGGTGGGTGTCAGGCACCTCTACGTGCACCTCCCGTTCTGCGCGCACCGGTGCGGCTACTGCGACTTCGTCACAGTCGTCGGGCGGCGGGAGCAGCACGGAGCGTACGTGGATGCGCTGCTCGTCGAGCTCGCGATCGAGGGTGGGGTCCTCGCCGAACGCGTCGAGACGATCTTCCTCGGCGGGGGCACACCGACGTTCACAGACGGATCGGAGCTCGCACGACTTCTCGACGCGCTCCCAGAGACGCACGAGCTGACCGTCGAGGCCAACCCCGAGACGGTGACGCCGGAGCTGACACGGCTCCTGCGGGCCGGCGGCGTGAACCGCGTCTCCCTCGGCGCGCAGAGCTTCCGGCCGAACCTGCTCGCCGTGCTCGAGCGGCGGGCGCGGCCGGATGACGTCCGGCGCGCCGTGTACCTTCTCCGTGATGCCGAATTCGACAACATCTCGCTCGATCTTCTCTACGGCATCCCCGGCCAGAGCGCCGCTGATCTCGAGCGCGACCTCGCCGACGCGCTTGCCCTCGAGCCCGAGCACCTGTCCTGCTACGAGCTCGAGGCGAAGCCGGGGACGCGGTTCACGCACGCGCACGGTGACGAGCTCGTCCGGCAGGCCGATGCGATGGAGGGCTACTTCGAGCAGGTCGTCGACACGCTCACCGCCGTCGGCTATCGCTGGTACGAGACCGCCAACTTCTGCCTCGTGCGCGGCCGGGTGGACGGGCGAGACTTGCGTGCCCGCCACAACCTCGCGTACTGGTGGGGTCGCGACTACCTGGGAATCGGCGTAGGCGCGGTATCCACCCTTGCGGGAGCGCGGCGGCGGAATCTTCCCGGGCTCGCGCGGTATGTAACGGCGTTGCAGGCAGGGCACGAACCGCCGCGCGAGACGGAATCGCTGGACGAGGCCACGAAGGAGCGCGAGCGGCTGCTGCTCGGTCTCCGTCTCGACGAGCCTCTGCCGGTCGCCGAGGTCGCGGGAGCACTCGACCGGAGGGCTGCCGAGCGGCTTGTCGCAGGCGGGCTCGTGGAGCTGAGCGAGAACGGGAGCGGGCCAACGGTCAGCCTCACCCGCCGTGGCCGCTTCCTCGGCGGCGGCGTCACTGCTGAGCTTCTCGCCTGAAGTCTGATCAGGCCGCCGGCCCTGGGGCTCGGCTGGAGACGCCGCTACCATCGGACGAGGATGCAGCTATCAGTCCGCAAGCGCGAGATCCTGAGGCGCGTCGTCGAGGAGTACGTGGCCACCGGCCAGCCGGTAGGGTCGCGCGCGCTCGCCGAGCGCTCGTCACTCAAAGTCTCGTCCTCGACCGTCCGCGGCGAGCTCGCAGATCTCGAGTCGCTCGGGCTCCTGACGCACCCGCACACCTCCGCCGGCCGCCTCCCGACCGAGAGCGGATACCGCCTCTACGCCGAGGAGCTCGTCGAGACGCTGGAGGGACGCCCGGCTCGGCTCGGTATCGATCTGCGTTCGATGCGAGACGAGGTCGAAGAGGCGCTCCAGGTCACGACGGAGATGCTCTCCCGCGCCACGAGGCTGCTCGCGCTGGTCTCCGCTCCGTCGCTCGAGACCGCCTCGATCCGGCGCGTCGAGGTCCTCGCCCTCCAGCCGACGAGCGTCATGGTCGTCGTGATCACGTCGACGGGAGGAGTGACCAAGCGCGTCTTCCGCGTCGACGAGCCCCTCGACCCGGGTCTCGTCGCCTGGGCCTCGGAGTACCTGAACGAGCAGCTCGTCGGCGTCCGGCTCGGAACGAGCGCTGTTCGCCGCCGTCTGGCCGCACCGGAGCTCTCGTCCGGTGAGCGGGCGTTCCTCGGCCTCGTCGGGAGCGCACTCCTCGAGGTCGGCTCGGAGGAGAGACCCGAGGTCTTCGTGGGCGGCGCGGCGGGACTCCTCGAGGAGACTCGAAGCGAGGAGCTCGAGGCCACGATGCGGCTGCTCGAGCTGCTCGAGCGGCGGGCGGCCGTGCTCGAGCTCGTCAGCGAGGCCCTCGAGCCGCGCCGTCCCGTCGTCCATGTCGGACCCGACGTCGGCGGAGGGGCGGTTCACGACGTGTCCGTCGTCGGCGCGACATACGGGATTCGAACGAAGGCGCTCGGTGCCGTGGGACTGATCGGGCCTTTGCGGATGGACTACGAGAAGGCGATCCGCACCGTGCGTGCGGCGGCGTTCGAGCTCTCCCGCCTCGTCGAGGACGTCTACGAGGAGACTTAACGTGCCCCTTCAGGGAATGTCCTCCAGGTCCCTGCCGGCTGCAGAGCTGCGCCATGCTGCGTCCTCGGTCGCACCCATATCTCGATTCGATATGGGCGCTCCCTGCGTCCTTGCCTGGCTTGCTTCTCGCTCGGCAGGAACCTGGCAACATCCCCTGAAGGGGCACTAGCGCGATCCGGAGATGGCGACGACGGAGCGCGACTACTACGAGCTGCTCGGCCTCTCCCGCGGCGCGACGGATGCCGAGATCAAGCGGGCGTTTCGGGCACTCGCGCGTGAGCTGCACCCCGACGTCTCCGAGGCACCCGACGCCGAGCAGCGGTTCCGGGAGGTGGCCGAGGCCTACGAGGTGCTCTCCGACCCGGATCGTCGCGCGACCTACGACCGCTTCGGGCATGCAGGCTTGCGCAGCGGCGGGTTCCAGCCGACGTTCGCCGACTTCGGAAGCCTCGCCGACGTTTTCGCCGCTTTCTTCGGTGACGAGTTCCTGGGGGGAGGCGCGACCACGAGGCGGCGCTCGACGCGCGGCGGAGACGTTCAGGCCGTGGTCGAGATCGATCTCGAGGACGCCTTCAACGGCGTCTCGGTGACCGCTCCGGTAGATGTCGCGGTCGCATGCGAGCGGTGCGGCGCCAGCGGATCCGAGCCGGGTACCGGCCGCCGGACGTGCTCGACGTGCGCGGGAACCGGGATGCTGCGCCGAGTGTCGCGCAACGTGTTCGGCGAGTTCGTCCACCAGAGCACGTGCCCTGAGTGCGGCGGGCAGGGGAACGTGCTCGAGGCGCCGTGCACGGAGTGCGGTGGCGAAGGCCGGGTGGTCCAACGACACCAGCTGGAGGTCGACGTGCCAGCCGGAATCCACGATGGCCAGCGCATCCGGATCCGCGGGGAGGGACACAGCGGTTTCCAGGGAGGAGACCGGGGCAACGCCTTCGTCCTCGTGCGGGTGCACACCGACCCCCGGTTCGCCAGGGACGGCGACGACCTCCACACAGCCGTGCGCTTGACGATGACCGACGCGGCGCTGGGCACGACTGCTCGCGTGCCGGCCCTGGGGGGCGACCTGGACCTCGAGGTCTCGCCGGGGACGCAGCCGGGCACGGTCCGCGTCATTCGAGCGCAGGGAATGCCGGCGCTTCACGGATCGCGCCGGGGCGATCTCTACGTACGGATGGACGTTGCGGTGCCGACCCGCATAACCGATGAGCAGCGACGGCTCCTCGTGGAGTTTCGCCAGGACGACGGACCGGAAACGTACGCCTCGGACGACGACGAGGACGAGGGGTTCTTCAGACGCTTGAAGCGCGCGCTTCGCTGAGGCTTCTATGCGTGGCTGTGCGCGTCCCGCTAGCAGAGGCGGAGATCGTGCGGGCCCGATTGCTCCCTCTGGCACCTGGCGGGTTCGAGGAGGCGGGTGCCGACGACGACGTCGAGTTCCGCGTCTACACGGATCCGGCCGGCGAGGCGCGGGTTCGCGGGGTTTTCGGGAGCGTTTCCTCGGTTCCCGTCGAGCCGGGATGGGAGGATCGGTGGCGTGCGTTTCATCGTCCCGTCCGGGTCGGCGGGCTGTGGATCGGCCCGCCGTGGGAGACCCCGCCCTCCGGCGAGCCGGCGATCGTCGTCGACCCGGGCCGGGCGTTCGGCACCGGGGCTCACCCGACGACGCGGGCGTGCATCGAGCTACTCGCCGCGTATGAGCGAGGGAGCGTGCTGGACGCGGGCTGCGGTTCCGGCGTCGTCGCGATCGCGGCGGCGCGGCTCGGATTCGACCCGGTTGTCGCCGTCGACGCCGACTCGGTCTCTGTCGCGGCTGCGCGGTCGAACGTCGCGTTCAACGGCGTTCGGGTCGAGGTGCTTCTCGCGGACGTCCTGCGCGACGCGCTGCCGGCAACCGATCTGCTTGTCGCAAACATCGATCTCCCGGTGGTCGAGGCGCTTCTCGCCCGGCGCCCGGCGGACCGCGCGATCACGTCCGAATACGTCGACCACGAAACACCCCGGGTGCAGGGATGGGAGCCGCTCGCCCGTATCGACCTCGACGGCTGGGCCGCAGACGTGCTCACTGCCAAGTAACAGACTGTTACAAGGCTCCCGGCGTCCCAGAGAGTCGCTTCTGGAGCCCATGGCACTAAGCTAGATCCCTCGATGGCGACCTTCTCTGTCCGGTTCCTGGGCTGCAAGGTGTCGTTCGCCGATGCACAAGCCGTCCGCGAGCGCCTGCTCGCCGACGGCCACACCGAGGTCGCGGGTCGTGGGGACATCGCAGTCGTAAACACGTGTTGCGTCACGCACGAAGCCGTCTCCAAGTCGCGCCAGGCCGTCTCGAGGGCGTCCCGGACGCACGGACGGGTGTACGTGACCGGCTGCAGCGCCAACCTCCCGGGCGCCTTCAGCGGGATGGCCGACAACGTGACCGTCGTCCAGCGCTCGAGCGAGGAGACACCTACGGCCGTAGCCGGGCACGTGGGGGCGATCGGCTGCGTGCAGGCCGATGCCCGCCTCGAGCGGACGCGCGCCTTCGTGAAGATCCAGGACGGCTGCTCGTTCTCGTGTGCCTTCTGCGTCATCCCGCTCGTGCGCGGGGGGACGCGCAGTCGCCGCGCCCGCGCCGTCCTCGCCGAGATTCGCCGCCGCGTGGCGCAGGGACACAGAGAGATCGTGCTCACAGGCGTCAACCTCGGCTGCTTCCGCGACCGCGACGCCGGCTACAGCCTCGCCCGCCTCGTCCGCGAGGCAGGCTCGATGGCGGGTGTCGAGCGTCTGCGGCTCTCCTCGATCGAGGTCAACCACCTGACGGACGAGCTCGTCTCGGCGGTCCGCGAGACGGCCGGCGCGTCGCCGCACCTCCACGTTCCGCTCCAGTCCGGGGACGACGGCGTGCTGCGCGCGATGCGACGGCGTTACACCGCCGGCCAGTACTTGTCGAAGCTGGCGCCACTCTGCGACCTCAACCTGACGACCGACGTCATCGTGGGGTTCCCGGGTGAGGACGAGCCGGCGTTCGAGCGGACGCTCGAGGCGGTCGAGCGGGCCGGGATCACGAAGGTGCACGTCTTCCCGTACTCGCCGCGCCCGGGAACCGCGACCGGCGCCGAGGACAGCGTTCCACCCGCCGTGAAGCGAGAGCGGAGTGCGCGTCTGCGCGCGCTCTCGGACGAGCTCTGCCGGAGCCGCTGGCGGGCGAAGCTGGGAACGACGGACCGGGTGCTCGTCGACCGCCCCGGGCGGGGCTACGGCGACGACTACTCGCCTTGGCTCGTAGACGCGCCGGTCGGCGAGTTCGTCCGCGCACGGGCGGTCGAGATCGCGGAGGATGGGATCCTTGCCGTCGCAGCCTGACTGCCTCTTCTGCCGGCTCGTCGCCGGAACCGATCACGTCCACGACGACGACGGATTCGTCGCGGTCCGCGACATCAACCCACTCGAGACGCACCTGCTCGTGCTTCCCGAGCGACACGTCGACACGTTCAGGGACGTGGGTGCATTTCCCGACGGCGAGGCGGCGCGAATGCTCCGCTTCGTCGCCGACACGGCGCGCCAAGCCGGTCTCGAGGACTACCGGTTGCTGGTCAACGTGGGACCGGGGGCCGGGCAGACGATCTTCCATCTGCACTGGCATGTCCTGGGGGGCAAAGTGGACTCCGCGCGCGTCGCGCAGGCCCTGTCCGTGGAGGCCGGATGAGTCTCATCGCCCGAATCGAGGGTGAGCTCAAGGCCGCCCGACTGGCGCGTGACGGGGACCGCCGCGACGCGCTCAGCCTCGTCTTGAACGCGCTCCAGGCGGCGCAGAAGGAGCTGCAGAGGCCGCTCTCGGACGAAGAGGAGCTCCAGGTGCTCCAGCGGGAGCGCAAGCGACGGCTCGAAGCGGCTGAGGCCTTTCGGGCCGGCGGCCGGGAAGAGCAGGCCGAGGACGAGGAGTACGAGCTCGAGGTGCTCGAGGAGTTCATGCCGGAGCCGCTCTCCGAGGAGGAGCTCGAGGAGATCATCGACGACGTCATCTCCGAGGTCGGCGCCACGAGCATCCGCGACCTCGGACGTGTGATGGCGGGCGTGATGCACCAGGTCTCGGGCCGTGCGGACGGATCCACCGTCAGCCAGCTCGTGCGCGAGAAGCTCGCCTGATCCCGTCCCTACACTGCGCTTGATGCAACAGGTGCTGGACGTCTCGAACGAGGTGGCGGCCGAGCTCGCCGGCGTCGAGGACGGCGTCCTCGACGCGCTCCGCGAGCGGCTCGGTTGCTCGATCTCGCTGCGCGGGAACCGGCTGACGCTCGGGGGCGACGACGAGCACGTGGCGGCCGCCCGCGCCGTCCTCGACGAGCTCGTCGAGCTCGTCGAAGGGGGTCATCAGATCGGCCCGGACACCGTCGGCGCGGTGCTCGCGGCGCTCGACCAGGCCGAGGACGTCCGCGACGTGTTCGAGGACGTCGTGTGGCGCCACCGAGGGAAGAACATCACGCCGAAGACGGTGAACCAGAAGCGCTACGTGGATTCGATCCGCGCCGGGACGGTGACCTTCGCGATCGGGCCGGCCGGGACGGGGAAGACGTACCTCGCGATGGCGCTGGCGGTCTCGGCCCTCTCGGAGGGCGCGGTGGGCCGGGTCATCCTCACGCGCCCGGCGGTGGAGGCGGGAGAACGGCTCGGCTTTCTTCCGGGGGACATCCTGGCCAAGGTCGACCCGTACTTGCGCCCGCTCTACGACGCCCTGTACGACATGCTCGACGCCGAGCGGCTCGCCGGGTTCATGGAGCGGGGCACGATCGAGGTGGCGCCGCTGGCCTTCATGCGCGGCCGCACGCTGAACGACTCCTTCATCGTCCTCGACGAGGCCCAGAACACGACGCCGGAGCAGATGCAGATGTTCCTGACGCGGCTTGGATTCGGCTCCAAGATGGTTGTGACCGGCGACGTGACCCAGATCGACCTGCCGCGCGAGCAGGCCTCCGGCCTGATCCAGGTGCGAGACATCCTCGCCGGCATCGACGCGATCGGCTTCGTCGAGTTC
>Ga0209341_10006142_pt1 | contig 10752 bp, 10 predicted proteins | sample RifCSP13_2_FD_184020 | JGI IMG/M metagenome (GOLD analysis project Ga0209341, IMG submission 184020) | Soil microbial communities from Rifle, Colorado - Rifle CSP2_sed 13_2 (SPAdes) (version 2) | ecosystem: Environmental > Terrestrial > Deep subsurface > Rock core/Sediment | place: Rifle...
TGTAATTAGGCCGGCGTAATTACATCGTTAGATACGGTCTGGGATGCTACCGGACGCTGGATGCAGCTGCTCGCGCCTTGCCTTCCCCACCTGGATTATTTCCTCCCCAGCCTGCCGGAGGCCCAGGCCATCACCGGGCGGCAGGACCCCGCCGGCGCGGCGCAAGCTCTGCTCGACGGCGGGGTCCGTACGGTCGCCATCAAGATGGGCGCCGAGGGCTGCCTGGTAGCCACCCAACAGGGCGAACTCTACAGGCTGCCGGCTTTCCAGGTCGACGTGGTGGATGCCACCGGCGCGGGGGACGCTTTCGCCGCTGGCTTCATCGCCGGAGTATGGCACGGTTGGCCACTCGAAAAGACGGCCCGCTTCGCCAGCGCCGTCGGCGCTCTGTGCGTGACCGGCCTGGGCGCCTCAGGCGGGGTGCGCTCCCTGCCCGAAACGCTCGAATTCATGCAGGGCGCCGGGCAGCGCGTGGTGTGACCCCGTGCATGTCGCCTGAGGAATATAAAGTCGAATTATCTCGAATCACAGGAGATTTTCATGGAGAAGTACGGTTACCGCTTTTCGTTTGGGCCGTGGAACATCCACGAGGGGGCCGATCCGTTTGGACCGGCGGTGCGGCCCACCCGTAGTTTCGATGAGAAGCTGCAGGCCTTCCAGGAGCTGGGCTTCGACGCGGTCCAGTTCCACGACGACGACGCCGTCCCGGGGCTGGATGATCTCTCCGCCGGGGAGATCCGGGCGCGGGCGCAGGCGATGCGCAAGCAGCTGGCCGAAGCCGGTCTGGTGGCAGAGTTTGCCGCCCCGCGCCTGTGGGAGCACCCCAACACCATCGATGGCGCCTTCACCTCCAATGACCCGGCAGCCCGCCGCTACGCCGTCGAACGCTCCAAGAAGTGCGCCGACATCGCCCGCGAGCTGGGCTGCAACTTCATGGTTCTATGGCTGGCGCGCGAGGGCACCTACCTGCGGGAGGCCAAGGATCCCGCCCAGGCAGCTCACCAGATTCTAGAGGCCGTCGACGCCCTCTTGGACTACGACCCGGACCTGCGCATCGCCATCGAGCCCAAGCCGAACGAGCCGATGGATATGGCCTACATCCCCACCATCGGTCACGCCCTGGCGCTCGCATTCCAGAGCAAGGCGCCCGCGCGTGTCGGTGCGCTGGTCGAGACAGCCCATGCTATCTTAGCCGGCCTCGACCCTTCCGACGAGATGGCCTTCGCCCTGGGTTTCGACAAGCTCTACAGCGTGCACCTCAACGACCAGAACGGGCTGAAGTTCGATGAGGATCGCTCCTTCGGCTCGATCGACCTGCGCCGGGCCTTCAACCAGGTGCGCGTCCTGGATCGTTATCGCTTCTTCGAGAAGGGCATGGTCGGGATGGACGTCAAGGCCATGCGCACCCAACCGATGGAGCTCGCCACCAAACACCTGCGCAACAGCCTGCAGACTTTCTTGCGGCTGGTGGAAGTGGCGCGGGGGCTGGACCAGCCGCGCATCGATGACCTGATCGCGGCGCGCGACTACGAAGAGCTTGATTGGCTGGTGATGAACAGCCTGATGGGCGGCTAGGGCGTGTTGGCATGGTCTTCGATCACATTGTTGCGAGTTTCTCTACTGCACGAAGCGCGTTTCTTTCTAGAAGAAACGGTCGTTGCGAGGAGGCGCCAACGCAGTTGGCGGCGACGAAGCAATCTCAGCTCTTGCGAAAAGTGGAGATTGCGGCAATAAGATTGCTTTGTCGGTCCCCACAGCAAAGAACGCTGTGGAGACCTCCTCGCAAAGACATATTATGGTTGGCTTGTTACCCCGAACATTTGGGCTGAGGAAATCTTGACATGATCGATACTCAATTTTTGATGGAGATGATCCGCAGCGAGCTGGCAGAGATCGTCGGCCTGGATTATGTCTCCACAAAAGAAAGCGATAAGCTGGTTTACTCCTCCGATTGGGCCTGGATGCCGCAGATGTGGCTGGACCGCGGCCAGCCGCTCAAGACCCCCGATTTCATCGTGCACCCCGGTTCGGCGCCGGAGATCTCCGAGATCATGGAAGTGGCGAACAAGTACCGCATCCCGGTGGTGCCCTGGGGGGGCGGCTCCGGGACGCAGGGAGGCGCCCTGCCCATCTTCGGCGGCATCCTGCTCGACACGAAGCGCATGAACAAGATCATCGCCATCGACGAGAAATCGCTGACCGTCACCGCTCAGGCGGGCATCATCATCTCCGAGCTGGAGTGGGCGGTCAACGAGAAGGGGTTGATGTTCCCGCACTACGCCGCTTCCAGCAATTGCGCCACCCTGGGCGGCGCGCTGGCGCCGCGCGGCACCGGCACGATCAGCACCAAGTACGGCAAGGCCGAGGACATGCTGCTCAGCATGCAGATCGTGCTGCCGACCGGCGAGATCATCCGCACGCCGCCCGTGCCCAAGCACGCCGCCGGGCCGGACTGGTTCCGCCTGTTCTTGGGCGCCGAGGGCACCTTCGGGGTGATCACCGAGGCCACCGTCCGCCTGGACTACCTGCCCGAAGCCCGCCTGATGCGCGCCGTGTTGTTCGATGACCTGGGCAAGGCGCTGGAGGCCGGGCGGCTGATCATGACCCGCCGCCTGGACCCCCTGGTCATCCGCCTGTACGACCACCACTCGACCGCCACCCAGGTCAAGAAGATCCTGGGCTACGATTACCACGGCGCCTACGTGGTGATCGGCTTCGACGGCGACCCGGACATCGCCGCCCTACAGGAAAAGAAAGCCCTGCAGATCTGCGCCGAGCTGGGCGCCCAGGACCTGGGGCGCGAGCCGGGCGAGCGCTGGTGGGACCACCGCTACGACTTTTACTACCCGCCCAAGAGCCTGAAACTGCCCTGGATGTACGGCACGACCGAGACCGTCGCCACCTTCGATAAGATCGAGCCGCTTTACTGGGCCGAGAAACGCGCCGTGGAAGAGGGCTTCGCCGAGCACAACGTGCAATTCATCGGTCACTTCTCGCACTGGTTCCACTGGGGTGTGATGCTTTACTCGCGCTTCATCATCGAGGAACCACCCCAGGATGCCGTCGAGGCGCTGCGCCTGCACAACCGCGTCTGGAACGCCGCCATGCAGGCGGTGATCGCCAACGGCGGCATGATCAACGAGCATCACGGCGTCGGCTTGAAGCTTTCCCGCTACATGCGCCGCCAGTACGGCGAGGCCTGGCCTCTGCTCGTGAAGATCAAGAAGACCATAGATCCTAACGGGATCATGAACCCCGGCAAGACCGGCTTTGGATTTTAACGGGCTGCGGTTTGCCCTGAATCACTGAAAGAATAATTATGCCCATTGAAAACGTCATCTTGACTACGGATCTCTGCCGTTATTGCCTGATGTGCCGGCATGTTGCCCCGGTCGAGCACGTCACCCACCGTGAGACCCTGTCTCCGCACGGCATCGCCCTGGTGATCGCCTCGGTCCGGCGTGGCCTCCTGGAGTGGAATGAGGACAGCGTGGACGTGGTCTACGGCGCCTCGGACAACGGCAACTCGCGCGCCCACTGCGTCTTCGACAACCCGCTCCCCGAAGCGATCGCCGCCGCCCGGTCAGAGATCGCGGCCCAGGGACTGGCGCCGGCCAGCGCTTACCAGGTCGACGCCGCCTTGCAGGCCTGGGGCACGCCTTTCGCCCAACAGCTGCCTGAAAGAGCGGAAAGGAAAGGCGAGGTCGCACTATTCGTGGGCGACGAAGCCCGGTACCTGTGGCCGCAGGCCCTCCCGGCGGCTTTGCAGCTGCTCCAAGCCGCCGGCGTAGACCCCGTCCTGATCGGCCAGGGGCGCAGCAACGGTTTTATCCCCAGCTCGCTGGGCTTTCCCGGGACCGCCCAGGAGATCGCCCGCGCCAACCTGGCCGAACTGGAAGCTAGCGGAGCCAACCGCATGCTGGTGCTTTCTCCGGGCGATTACTTTACCTTCCACCAGTTGTACGACGAGCGCTTAGGGATCCAATGGCCCGAAGACGTCGAACTAGAGGAAGTCACCCCGTTCCTCGCCCGGCAATTAGAAGGAGGTGGTTTACGCTTAAAACGATCGGTTGACCAAACCCCCTATGCTTACGTTGACCCGACGCATGCGGTGCGCGCCCCGGCGCGCCACGCGGCCCCCCGGCTGCTGCTCTCCGCAGTGATGCAAGACAAACCGCGCGAGCTGTTCTGGCGGAAAGAGCGGGGCCACCCCGTCGGGAGCACGGCGCTCCAGTTTACCCACCCGCACATCGCCGGGCAGCTCACCCTGGCCCGCCTGGAGGACGCCCAGAGCAGCGGGGCGCGCTGGCTGCTGTCAGACGATCCCGGCACCCTGAGCAAGCTGGAAGGCCTGGCGCAAGGGTTTGGCCTGCGTGTTCAAGGGCTATTCGAGCTGCTGGCTGAGCAGCTTGACGATCAGACTATCTGACTACCACACTATTCGACTTAATAAGGAGGTCTGAAATGCATCTATCAATGCACAACTGGATGAGGGCAGAGCCGATCGACGTCACCGTCCGGCGACTGGCCAAGTACGGCTACGAAAGCATCGAGATCAGCGGCGAGCCGTACCTGTACGACACAAAAGAAGTCCGTAAGACGCTCAAGGAAAACGGCATCCGCTGCTGGGGCTCGGTGACGCTTATGCTGGGGGACCGGAACCTGGTGGCGAAGAACGAAGCCCAGCGCGCCAAGTCCGTGCAGTACACTAAGGACTGCATCACGATGGTCAAAGAGCTGGAAGGCTATGAAATGACCATTGTCCCAGGCACGGTGGGTAAAATCGTTCCCGACGGCACACCCGAGGAAGAATGGGAGTGGGCGGTCGAGAGCCTCAAGGTATGTTACGACTGGGGCAAGAAAGAAGGTGTTGTGCTGGCGGTGGAGGCGATCAATCGCTTCGAGACCTATTTCTGCTACCATTCTGCCCAGGCATTGGCGCTGGCTGAGGCTGTTGGTCCTGATTGTGGCGTCTGCATGGATGCCTTCCACATGAATATGGAAGAGGCTGATCCCTACGAATCGGTAATCAAAGCCAAGGGCCGGCTGGTCGACTTCCATGTGGCCGACACCAACCGCTTCGCCTGCGGGCAGGGACATTGGGACTGGCTGAAGCTGATTGGGACCCTGAGAACTATCGGCTACGATGGCGCCCTGACAGTCGAGTTCGTCGCTCCGGTCGATCGCAGTCCGGCAAACAAGTATCCGGAAGCGATCGAGAAGAACCCGGTCGACATCTCGCCTGAGCAAAAGAAATTCATCGAAGATCACGGCTCGAGCCTGCTGACCGAGGACTTCTACAGCTGGCAGGTTAAAGTCTGCTCAGACACCCTGCTGCCCCTGATTAAATAATCACGCGGGTAGGGGCGCGGGGGCTCTAAAACGGCCTTCATCGACTTCATGCGCCCCCGTGCCCCTACAATTCGTGGAGGTCGCGAAATGGGTAAGAACGTCGTCATCATCGGCACGCTCGACACCAAGGGGCCGGAGATAGCCTACCTGCGCGACCGGCTGCAGTCCCTCGGGCTGGAGACCACCGTGGTCGATTCGGGCATCCTGGGCGAGCCGATCGGCATCACGCCCGACATCAGCCGGGCGGAAGCGGCGACCTACGCGGACACAACCATAGAAGCGCTGCGCAATGCCGGCAGCCGCGGCAAGGCCGTGCACGGCATGCGCCAGGCGCTCAAGCAGCTGACAGTGGAGCTGTACCAGGCTGGCCGCCTGCAGGCCATCGTCAGCATGGGCGGCGCCGAGGGCGCCGTGATGGGCGCCGCCGCCATGATGCAGCTGCCGGTCGGCGTACCCAAAGTGTTGGTCTCGCCGATCGCCTCCGGGAAGCACTATTTCGACCCGCTGGTCGGCACCAGCGATATCATGGTCGTGCACTCGATCGTCGATATCCTGGGATTGAACCCGATCGCCACCACGATCTTCGATAACGTAGCCGCCGCTCTGAAAGGATTGGTCGAGCATGGGCACCCGCTGGGCAAGCCCGAGCCAGGCAGCCGCTATGTCGCCGTGACCATGCTGGGCAACACCACCAGGGCGGTCATGGCGCTCAAAGAGCGCCTGGCCGAACACGGCTACGAGGCCGTCATATTTCATTCCAATGGTGTAGGCGGGCCGGCCATGGAAGCGCTGGCCGAGGCTGGACAGTTTACCGGCGTGATCGACTACACCACCAACGAGACCTACGACCCGATGACCGGCGGCATCCACGACGGCGGGCCGGACCGCCTCAAGCGGATCGGTTTGCTTGGCCTGCCGCAGGTAGTCGTGCCAGGCTGCATCGACTTCTGTGTCTTCCACGCCGGGTCGATCCCTGAAGCGCTGCGCGATCGCCCGGTCTATGACCATAATCCCGAGTACACGCTGGTGCGCGCCAGCCGCGAAGAGATGGTCGCCCTCGGTCACCTGTTCGCCCAAAGGCTGAACCTTGCCAAAGGTCCGCTGGTGATCGCCGTCCCGACCCAGGGGCTGTCGATCCCCAACGTGCCCGGCGGCCCCTTTTGGGACCCCGAGGGCGACGCCGCTTTCCTGAAAACTCTCAGCAGCGAGATCCGCTCGGATATCCCGATCGTCACTTTCGATCTCCACGTAAACGACCCGGATTTTGGGAAAGAGGTCGCCGGCCTCTTCATCGATCTGATGAGTAGCGGCTATCGAAAAAACCCACCTCTCCCTTTTTGATATGACTATTAAGGAGAATAGACCATGATCGCCGACAACGGAAGAGACTATAAGGAGCTCCCCCACCTGACCGAGGGCGATGGGGATTTTCGTAAGAAATTCCTCTCCTGGGACATCGGCAACCTGTCCTACATCGATGTCCAGGAATACCTCAAGGTCAAGGACACCATCCTGGTGCCGATGGCCAGCTTCGAGCAGCACGGCCCGCACCTGCCGATCTACACCGACACCATCACCGCAGTGGAGGTCGCCGATCGGGTGGCGGAGATGATCGCCGTGCTGCACACCCCGCCGATCTGGATGGGCTATTCACCGCAGCACATGTACGACCCCGGCATGGGCCGCGGCACGATCACAGTGCGCAGCACCACCCTGCTCAACCTGGTCAACGACGTCGCCCGCAGCCTGATCCACCATGGTTTTAATCGCATCATCTTCATCAATGGGCACGGTTCCAACGTCAAGGTGATCGACCCGGTGCTGCGCAAGCTGCGCTACGAGACCGGCGCCTTGATCAGCTTCGTCAAGCCCTACATGGAGAACTACATCGGCATCCTGGCGGGCTTGATGGAGAATCCGGTCGAGGAGACCCCTGGCTGGCACTCCAGCGAGCTGGAAACATCCCAGGACCTGGCCTGGAACGACCACTTCGTGCGCATGGATCGCGCCAACTTCACCAAGGCGCACATCCCTGACTTCCTGCCGAGAACCTTCGCCAAGAAAGACGGCATGCCGGACGTGGAGTTCGACGGTTACAAGTACTTCACCTTCCCGATGGACCACCACGAGTTCATCGAGAGCGGCGTGATCGGCAACCCGCTGCGCGCCACCAAGGAGAAGGGCGAGGAGGCCTTCCGCCGCCTGTCCGAGCACGTCTCCCGCGGCGTACTCGAGCTGATGAAGGTCCCGGTGCAAGTCCACAACCGTGCATTCATCGATCGGGTTTTCTAAGGAGGTTGACCGTGAAAGTTGGCGTCTTTAGTTTCGTTTTTCAGGATCTGCTGACCTTCGACAAGGCTCTGGACTGGATCGCCGGGGTGGGGGCGGAGGCAGTGGAGATCGGCTCGGGTGGCTACGTCGCCGAGCTGGGTGAATCTTACTGCAAGCCGGCTGACCTGCTCGCCAGCGAGAAAAAGCTCAAGCAGTGGAAGCAGGTCATCGACGACCACGGGCTGGAGGTCAGCGCCCTGAGCTGCCATGGCAATCCGTTGCATCCCGACCCGCGCATCGCCAATCACCACAGCCAGGACTTCCGGGACACCGTCCTGGTCGCCGAGAAGATCGGCGTGCGGCGGGTGGTCACCTTCTCCGGCTGTCCCGGCGACTGCGAGAGCAGCCGCTACCCGAACTGGGTCACCTGCCCCTGGCCTCCCGACTTCCTGCGCATCCTGGACTGGCAGTGGAACGAAAAGGTCATCCCTTACTGGCAGGAGGAGGCCATGTTCTGCCGAGACCACGGCGTGGATATGATCTCGCTCGAGATGCACCCGGGTTTTGTGGTTTATAATCCCGAGACGCTGCTGCGCCTGCGCGCCGCCGTCGGGCCGGAGATCGGCGCCAACTTCGACCCCAGCCACCTGTTCTGGCAGGGCATCGATCCGCTTTTCGCCGTGCGCGCCCTGGGTGAGGCCATCTTCCACGTGCACGCCAAGGACACCCTCATCGACCCGGTGAACACCCCGGTCAACGGCGTGCTGGATACCAAGCCCTATGCGGACGAAGCCCACCGCTCGTGGATCTTCCGCACGGTGGGCTACGGGCATGACCTGAAGTTCTGGAAGGACCTGGTCAGCAACCTGCGCCTGGTCGGCTACGACTACGTGCTGAGCATGGAGCACGAGGACAGCCTGATGTCGCTGCGCGAGGGCCTGGAGAAGGGCGTCGGCGCGCTGCGCCAGCTGGTGCTGACGGACGAGCGCGGCAAGCCCTGGTTCGAATCGTGAGATTCAACGCCAAGGCGCGAAGAACGCAAAGGATCTTACGAGATGCTTACCTTTCGTGGGCCACGCAATAATGAATGTTACCCTGAGCCCTTCGCAAGCTCAGGATAAACTCCGCGAAGGGTCTCCTAATAAGCTCTGAGATGCTTCGCTTGCCCGAACGGCAGGATAGATCATGAGAAATCACAGTTCGGTTTGCCGTTCGGGCGTTCAGCATGACTTCAAACCAAAATAGCTTTGCGTTCTTTGCGCCTCCGCGACTTTGCTGTAAAAGGTGTTCTTATGCTGGTAAAGCTGGCTTACGGTAGAACAGGATTATTGGTAACGGTCCCGGACACGGCGGACGTGCTCGCGCCGCGCTTCGTACCCGGCCTGCCCGACGAAGCCGGCGCGCTGCTGTCTGCCCTGCGCCAGCCAATCGCCTCGCCCCCGCTGGCCGATTTGGTCAAACCCGGCGACCGCGCCGTCGTGGTCCATACGGATATCACTCGCGCCACCCCCAACGACCGCCTCCTGCCGGTCCTGCTGGCCGAGCTGGAGGCGGCCGGGGTGCGGCGCGAACACATAACCCTGCTAAACGGCTTAGGCACCCACCGCCGCCAGAGCGAAGCCGAGCTGCGCGCTATGCTCGGCGACCAGGTGGTAGATAATTACAGCTGCCTGCAGCACGACTGCCAGGACGACGCGGAACTGGTCTCGCTCGGCGTCACCTCCCTGGGGCACCCGGTGCGCGTCAACCGTATTTATATGGAAGCCGATGTCCGCATCCTGACCGGCTTCATCGAGCCGCACTTCTTTGCAGGGTTCAGCGGCGGCCCCAAGGCCATCCTGCCCTCCCTGGCGGGCGCCGAGAGCGTCTTCACCAACCACGGCCTGGGCATGATCGCCGACCCGCGCGCCGCCTGGGGCGTCACCGAGGGCAACCCGATCTGGATGGAGATGCGCGAGGTCGCCCTGCGCACGCAGCCGACCTTCCTGCTCAACGTGGCTCTCAACACCCGGCGCGAGATCACCGGGATCTTCGCCGGGGACATGCTGGCGGCGCACACCGCCGGCTGCGAGTTCGTGCGCCGGCACACCATGGTAGGCGTGGACGAGCCGTATGATATTGTGATCACCACCAACAGCGGCTACCCGCTCGATCAGAACCTGTACCAGTCGGTCAAGGGCATGAGCGCCGCCAGCCAGATCGTGCGGGAGGGCGGGGCGATCCTCCTCGCCGCCGCCTGCGAGGACGGCCTGCCGGATCACGGGCTGTACGCCCAACTGCTGGCGGAGGCCGGTTCGCTGCAGGGGCTGCTGGAGATGATCGCCCGGCCTGGCTTCACCGCCCAGGACCAGTGGCAGGTGCAGATCCAGGCCCACATCCAGGGGCGCGCCGAAGTATACGTCTACAGCGACAGCCTGAGCGACGCGCAGATCAGCCGCGCCCTGTTCACCCCCTGCCGGGGTATCGAAGCGACCTTGGAAAGGCTTTTGGAGAAATATGGTTCGCAAGCGCGGCTGTGCGTCATGCCAGAAGGCCCGCAGCTGATCCCGTTTCTGAAAAAACGAGAGACGGTAGCTTAGGGCCTTGTGCCCGTTGAGATTAGTTGCCGATTCCGAATTGGATCTCTGTATGGATGAGAAAAAAATATCAACCACAGATGGATACAAATTCGCACAGATAACGGATCTGGATAAGTTTAACCCGATCACGGAAAAGATCATCGGTTGTGCGTATACAGTCAGCAACGTTTTAGGAGCGGGATTTCTGGAGAAGGTATATGAAAATGCACTGGCTCACGAGCTGCGCAAGGCAGGATTGAGGGTGCGACAGCAGCACCCCATTCATGTCATGTATGACGGCGTAATCGTTGGTGATTACGTGGCGGATTTATTTGTCGAAGACTGTGTTCTGGTTGAGGTCAAAGCGGTCAAAAACTTAGACGATACCTATCAGGCTCAGTGCATTAATTACCTGAAAGCCACCAGCCTGCGAATCTGTTTATTACTCAACTTTGGAACCCCCAAAGTTGGGATAAAGAGAATTGCCTTATGAGAAAGCAACCACAGATGAACACAGATTCACACAGATATCTGTGTTCATCTGTGTGTATCTGTGGTTAGTGATCTTATA
>Ga0209341_10006146_pt1 | contig 10750 bp, 6 predicted proteins | sample RifCSP13_2_FD_184020 | JGI IMG/M metagenome (GOLD analysis project Ga0209341, IMG submission 184020) | Soil microbial communities from Rifle, Colorado - Rifle CSP2_sed 13_2 (SPAdes) (version 2) | ecosystem: Environmental > Terrestrial > Deep subsurface > Rock core/Sediment | place: Rifle...
CGGAAGAATCTTTTACGCCAAAGCTTGGAACGCTTTACGGAGCGGACCATCACCGACAAAAGGCGGCTCGAACAGGAATTAAATAAATGCCTAACTCAGGGGTTCGCTTTCAGTGAGGGAGAAAGGCTCATTGGCACTTCTTCCATCGCCGCGCCTATTTTCGGTCCCGAAAAAGATGTCTTGGGAGTGATATCGGTGACTGGCCCATCCGCAAGGCTCACACACAGGAGATGCAAGTCAATCGCTTCCGTATTATTGAAAGAAACCCGGCTACTAACGCAACAACTGACCAAAGCCTGAACGACTGTTAGAGAAGAGCATCGCTTGAAACTTGTTTACAGAACAATACCGGACGGTTGGCGCAACCTTCACCGCGAGGCCAATGACAAAAAGGCCTCCGAATCCCTAGCACGACAAAGGAACGGTTGAAAGCCGAGTTTTAATAATTCAAAGCGGAGGATGTTTATGAGGGTCGGGAGGACAGTGTTTCTTATTGCGGTCTTGATGATGGTTTCGGTAAAGACCGCGCCTGTCAGGGCAGCTTCCATTTTGGGCGACGACTGGGAAAAATTCTTCCGTGACAAAGTCAGCTTCGCCGGTTATCTCGAAAACGTGACGGGCCTTTCTATCGCCGCGGGAGACAGCAAATTTACCACCGGCAACCGCTTCATCATGAACCGGCTGACGTTTCAACCTGAGTTTAACGTCGATTTCAATGAGCAGTTGCGGTTTTTCATTTCATGGCGGTTTGCCAAGGAGCCTCGCTATAACAAGGAGGCGAAAGACCGGCGAAGAAGCACACCGCCGTTTCCTCCTTTGGACAACACCTTTTACGACGAGGACAGCTTCAAGCCTTGGGAGATGGTGATCGACGTTAAGCCTACGGATCGGCTCAAACTGCGATGGGGCCGGCAATTTATCTCGTGGGGCGAAACCGACGGGGTGAGACTGCTCGACGTGATCAATCCGCAGGACGGAACTTTTCCTCCTCCGCTGACGCCCAACCTATTCAATCTCGATGAAACAAGAATTCCCAGCTGGGGACTGCGGAGTTTCTACACGTTCAATCCGGCGACGAATACGACCCTAGAACTTATCGCGATGCCCGGCTTCGACGAGGAAAAGAAGAGGGTCGACGAATATGCCCCAATAGCGGCGCGGTGGACGCCTCATCCTGAGACCCGCATACGTCTCGGGCGGCTTTTTGCGGACCCGATTGCGGGAAATCTTCCTGTAGTAATCCCTCTTGCCAGTAGTGAGTTCCCCGATGCCGGCGATAACTGGAAGCTCGGCGGCAGGATCACCCACACTTTCGGCAGACTCAGCGCCGGGATCGGCTACATCTGGGGCTACAACCCGCAAGCCGGCGACATGGTCTTTAAAAAAGTCGGAGCTCCATTTTTGCTCGGCCCTCCGGGGCCGGGAACTCCTACCGGGGTGCGGCTCAAGCTGATCAACGACCGCACGAGCATTTACGCGGCCCATTTTAACTATTCGCTCGAAGAGCCGTGGAAGACCGCCGTCCGTGGCGAACTGGCCTTCTATCCATCCAAGCCTTACAACATCTCCCAATACCCCGGCTCCACGGGTTTAAAGGCCGGGCCTCATCCCAAGTACAGCAATACCGACATTACCGAGAAGAACACGCTGAGATACGCTCTCGGCTTTGACCGGCCGACACTCATCCCTTTCCTCCACCCAGATGACCCATGGCGCGCGTTCAATCTCTCGCTGCAAATTTTTCAGAGCATCATTTTCGACCACGAGGACGGCATCCGCGCCTTCGCCAGCGCTGAGAAGATCCACAAAGTTTCTACTTCCCTTACTTTCAGAATCGGCACCGGCTATCTTGGCGATACGATTTTCCCGGATGTTTTTGTGGCTTATGATCCACTGGGTTATTGGTCGGCCAATCCCGCCGTGAGTTACGTGCCGTCGTGGAACGAGAAAATAAGGTTTACTCTCACGGCGGCTCTATACGGAGGCCGCAACAAGTTCGGCTCGCTCGGCGTCTTCAGCGAGAAGGATTCGGTCTTTCTTAAAATGCGCTATCAATTTTAGAGACTTGCTAAGGGGGGTGAGATGAGATTGAAGAATGCAGTCTATAACCGTCTGTTTGTTTGCCTGGAGAACGGTGCCCTGGCGGCTTTCCTTTCTTTATTCCTGGCGGCGCAAGCTCGCGCAGCGGAGGCTGAGCTTAGGCCCGGCGATACCATCGGTCCCCACAACTGGGAGCGGGTGAAAGAAATGGTCGGAGAAAATCTCCTTTCCCGCATCAAGCAGGGCTATACGTTCAAGATTAAAGCCCCGACCCGGTATCAGCCTCCTCGCGAATATGTCGAGGCGACGAAAAAGCATGCGCCCGCGGTGCGTCTCGGACCCGACGGCGAGCTTTTGAATCACGTCGCGGGACTCCCTTTCCCCCAGATCGATCCGCGCGATCCGCAGGCGGGGCAGAAGGTAGCCTGGAACTTTTACTGGCGCTGGCAGGGCGATGATTTCAAGGGCGGCGGCGGCACCGAAACCGGCAAAATGATTCGCTACGCGATCGAGAAAGACGGCTCCGAGCGGCGCTACGACTTCTACTCCTATTTTCTCTTTCCGCGCACCCGCGTCACGCTGGAGCCCAAGCCGGTGATTCCCGGTTACGAAAATATCGACAGCATCCAGTTGCGAGTGGACTCCTACCCGCGGGACAGCGCAGGTTCGACCACTCTGGAAATCCGTTACAGCGAGCCGAAGAGACCGGATGATCTTTATCTATACATTCCCAGCTTGAGGCGGATTCGCCGGCTCACCACCACCCAGCGGTGCCAAACCTTGGCGCCGAGCGAATTCAACTTGGATGATATCGATTTTTTCCGGGGCAAGATTACCGATTTCAACTACAAGCTGGTGGGGGAAAAGAAGGTGCTGACGAATTATGCTCAGGAGCGCGTCCCCTATAACCGCAAGAAGGGGGATTACCTGCCCGCCGATGAACAATGGGAAGTGCAGGATGTTTACATCTTGGAGATCACGCCCAAGGATCCCGATTACTGCTATCCCAAGCGGGTCATGTGGATCGACAAGGCCGCGTGGGAGGCTACCTGGGCGATGGTCTGGGATCGCAAAGGCGATTACTGGAAGGAACTCGCACTGTTTCGGATACCCGGAAAGCTTGCCGACGGCCAAGTCGTTTGGCAGCAGGGGACGGGTTACATCATCAACGTTCAGAACGGCCGCTCCACCGTGATCAGCGCGTCGCGTAAATTCAACATCGGGCTCTCCCCCAGTCTTTTCACCTTTGGTACGATGCAAACGATCACTCGCCAAGGGGAGGTCAACTAATCCTCGCAAGGCCCGGACCGGCTCTCTCCAACCCGGCCGATGGCGCGATTCCAGATTGTAAGGGGCTCAGATAAGGTAACCATGCCTTGCTGACAGAAGTACCTTCGATATGGTAGGTTGCGTCAGGGACCAAAGGAACTCTGAGAATTTCGCTTTTGTTTCGACCGAACCCGTATTTCCGACCCTGCGAAAAGTGATTGATGCAGTGTTTTTGCGAGGTGATTGAGTTCCCCAGCATTTTTGAGATTTACAGAAAGGATCGACATGAACAACCTTAATCCTTTTGCTCCCGGAGCCTGGCAAGATCCCTATCCGCTTTACGCCGAGCTGCGGCGCACGGGCATTCACAAGCTCCCCGATTCGATTATTTTCCTCGCCTCCCGCTACAAACATGTGCAGCAGATCATGCAGCACCCCGAGATTTTCTCCGTCAAAGACGTCGGAACCACTTTGATGCGGGAGACGCCGGAGTTTATCCAGGCCCACGCCGAAGGCTGGCCGGAAGTGCACACTTTTACAGCTGAGCCGGAAGAACATGACCGCTACCGGGCGCTGGTGAACGAAAATTTTTCCGCCCAGAGCATCGACAAGCTGGCACCGCGCATTCGGGCGGTCGTGGAAGAGTTGGTCGACTCCTTTGCCCGGGATGGGCAGGTGGAGTTCATCCGGCAGTTTGTCGAGCCGCTGGTGCTGCGCAACTTGGGCGATCTTCTCGGCATCGAACCCGAGGAGATGCCTCAGGTCAAATTCTGGTGCGACGAGCTGCGTGAGCGCATGAGCGGCGGCGTCAGCTACGAACGCGAGATGGAGATGGTGCGCGGTCACGTGGCTTTCCAACGCTATCTTTTCAAGAAACTCGAGGAGCGGCGGGCGGCGCCCCGGCACGATCTCATTTCCCATCTGCTGTGGGTGCGAAAACCGGACGGCGCACTGCTCAGCACGGAAGAACTCATCAGCATGACCTGGATGCTCCTGGTGGCCGGCAGCGGTTCGTCGATCTTTTTCTTCGGCAATGCCATGCTGCTGCTCGCACAGCACCCGGAGGTCGCGGAAGAGCTGCGCTCCGATCCCGCGCTGATCCCGAATTTTATCGAGGAGGCGATGCGCATCGAGTCGCCGATTCAGGCCCTGTTCCGCACCGCGAAAGTCGATACGGAGCTGGGGGGCGTGAAGATTCCCGCGGGATTCCGTGTCGCCACCCTCTACGGGTCAGCCAATCGCGACGAAGAAATTTTCCCACATGCGGACCGCTTCGACGTGCGGCGCGCGAACGCGAAGGAACACCTGGCCTTGGGCGAGAACATTCATACCTGCCTGGGCGCGGCGCTGTCGCGTCTGGAGGGCGCCATCGCATTTGAAACGCTTTTAAGCCGGCTTCAGGATATCCGTGTCGTGGACTACCAGAGACTCCCAACGCCGATCTACCGCGGCTTGACCGCGGCGCAGCTCCAGTTTCGGCCGTCACAGTAATGTCCGATTCGTGGATGGCTAGAATTCCTCGCGTCCAGACGAAGCATGTTTCGCGATGTCATCAAAGGAGACGAGCAAAATCCCCTTTTCCCGCATGCGGAGAAGGTACGGGTGAGGGTCCGGCCTGAGACGCCCCCTCGCCCTCGCCCGCTCCCCCACGAAGACGGGGTGGAGAGGGAAAATTTCCTGTCGGTTTCGAGCCGACGATAATTGGAATCCCTCACCTTCCAGGCGAGGGGTGTTCAGTTACCACAGATGTCCGGCTGTTATGGCGGTCAAACGGTGGCCGGGCAATAGGGTTTTGCCACTAAAACTGCGCCCATCCTCAAGGTCTGTCTAACCTCGTTGCCTCGTGAGATTACCAACGCCGCATCCGTATATTTTTGAGGATAGTCGAGCCTGATGAAATTTGGCGCAGAAGAAAAACCGCAGACCCTGGGCCTTATCTTACTGGTCGCGTTTGTCGGATTATTGGGCTGGTATTTTTACGCGAGCTATATCGGGCGCCAGGTCTCGTGGCAGGTTCAAGAGAGGATGTTGACGGGCCACGACGATTTTTTTGCGATCGATGGGCGGCGCGACGGCAATCAGGCGGCGGTCGGCAGATTCGGCATGATTCTTTTAACACGCGACAGCGGTAAGACTTGGCAGGAGCAGCCGAGCGGAACAAGCCGCGCTCTGTCGGCGATATCATTTGCCGATCATCAGCATGGATTTATCGCCGGCAGCGGTGGAACCATTCTCGCGACAAACGACGGGGGCGTCACTTGGAAAGCGCAACGCTCGGGAACGAGAGAACATCTCTTAGGCCTTTATGCTTCGAGTTCGATGTCAGCGTATGTCGTGGGCGCGTTTGGGACACTCCTGTCTACTTCCGATGGGGGAGCAACATGGCGTAAGCAGGAGCTTTCGTGGGACCGGTTGATCCCGCTCATAACTAAAGATACCGGCATCCTCGAGCCGAACTTAAATGCCGTCTATTTTGTGAACCCGGAGACGGGGTGGATTGTGGGAGAGTTCGGCTTGGTCTTAAAGACTTCAGATGGGGGACAAACGTGGAGCTCGCAAACTTATGGAAGCGATCGTCCCCAGCTTTTCGCCGTCATGTTTCGTGACAAACTGACCGGCTGGTCGGTCGGTCAGCAGGGGACGCTCCTCAAGACAACGGACGGAGGGCGAAATTGGATAGCCGTCGATATCGGCACCCGGAGAAACCTTTACGGAATTTCCTTCGAGGACGAACGGGGATTGATTGTCGGTGAGGGGATAGTAATGGCGAGCCAAGACAACGGAGCCATTTGGACAAGATTGGAATCGATGCCGGAAGGGCGGTGGCTGAGCGGAGCGGCGATAAAAAAACGGCAAGCCGCCGTCGTGGGCCAAGCGGGGACTATTCGAGCGCTGGACTTGAACGAGAAAAGTTTCCGGCGAGAAGCAGCGGCGCGATGAGATGCTGGGCGGAGTGGCTTATCGACCACAGACGTGCCTTTGCCATCGTTATCTTGCTGGCAACCTGTTTTTTTGCTTGGCAGGTCAAGCATCTCGATATCTCAACCCGTTTTTCTGATTTAACTCCGAGGAGTCATCCCTACACGGAACTTTTTGAAAAATATCCAGGATTCGGCTCGCCCTTTACGGTTTCTCTCGTCATCCAGAAAAAAACCGGAACCATCTACAATCCCCAAACTCTGGAGAAAATCCGGGAAGCGACTAGACTCGTTGACTTGATTCCGGGGGTCGACCACGACCAGGTACTTTCCATCGCATCCCGCAAGGTCAAGCATGTCGAGGCAACGATCGGTGGAATCCAGGCGAGCAACCTTTTGAATGGGCCGGTCCCGCAAACAGCGGACGAAATCGCCGGGCTGCGCGAAAAAACCCGGTCGACGGCCGGGGTGATCGGAGCTTTGGTTTCGTTCCAGGAAGACGCGGCGCTGATCCAAGCGAGCTTCATCGAACGGCTGACGGATTTCAACATTATCTTTCATGCCGTCAATGACATCATCGAAAAACTGCGCGACGACGATCATGAGCTGCACGCTGCCGGACAGCCGATGCTCACCGGCTGGGTCTATTCTTATCAAAGGGAGATGTATCTGATCTTCGCGTTCGGCCTGCTTGCCATGGGGTTGTTTCTCGTTGCCCACTTCCGAAATATTGCGGGCGTGGTAACACCGCTAGTGGTCGGCGTGACGAGCGCGATTTGGGGGTTCGGATTTGCCGGCGCGCTTGGTTACAACCTCGATCCGTTGATCATCGTGGTGCCGGTTTTATTAATTGCCCGGGCGCTCAGCCACTCGGTGCAGATGTGCGAGAGATATTTTGAGATTTACAATCGGGAACAGAACAAAAAAAAGGCCGCCGTTGAATCGCTGATCTCTCTTTTCCCTCCCGGGGTCGTGGGGATCATCTGCGATGCCGCGGGTGTGTTTATCATCGCCATCGCGCCGATCCGCCTCATTGAGAAGCTCGCCTATATGTGCGGTCTCTGGTCGCTTACCCTGATCATCACCGCTATAGCGTTGACTTCTATCCTGCTGACCTATCTGCCCGCGCCGAACAACGTTCAAAAAGTTATTCTCACTTCAGAGCGCAAGAGCGCGCTTCTTTATCGGATATTCCGCTTCATCGCTTCTTTTTCATCGACCAAGCGCCTGGCCGCCGGTACCTGCTGCTTCTTTCTGGCGGTTACCGTCTTGTCCGGGTGGTCAGCTTTGCGCCGGGGAGTAGGGGACGTGCATGCCGGCACGCCGCTCCTATGGCCGACCTCCCCGTATAACATGGCGGTCAAGCGCATCAACGAGCGCTTTGCCGGCTTTGACGTGCTTCAGGTCGTTGCCGAAAGCGCTCGACCCGACGGTATTAGAAATAGCGAAACGTTGGAATTGATGCAGCGTTTCCAACGCTACATGGAGCGCGATAACGAAGTGGGAGGAACTTTTTCGTTTGCCGACCTGGTGCCGCAAGCGAACCGCCTCTTTCACGGCGGATTTCCGAAGTGGACCGTTGTTCCTGAGACCGATGTCGATTCGGCGATGCTTTTTCAGTTGGCGATGACCGGCGCCGGCCCGGGGGACTTCGACCGCTTGCTTACCAGAGACTTCGGCGCCGCCAACATCAACGTCTGGTACAAAGATCACCGGGGCGAGACGGTCGGGCGCGCCCTCAAGCGCGCCCGCGGATTCCTGGAGCGCGAGCAAAGCTCCGGCAGCAACGCCGCCCAATTGCGGCTTGCCTCAGGCACGATCGGACTGCTTGGAGCGCTCAATGAAACCATCGGGCGTCTGGAGATCGTGACCGTGGCGCTGATCTCGCTGGTGATCTTTGCCGTCACCACGTTGATCTATCGTTCTCTTACCGCAGGATTGCTTCTCACGGTCATCTCGAATATCGCTAATTTAATGACTGCCGCGGTGATGTATCACCTGGGGATCGGCTTGGACGTGAATACTCTACCTGTGGCAGCGGTGGGGATGGGAATCGGCATCGACTATAACATCTATCTAATGAGTCGGATGTGCGAGGAGTATCGGGTCAATCCGGATTATGCGACGCTGATTCCCGCGGCGATTTTTACCACCGGCAAGGCGATCTTTTTCACCGCGACGACCATGGTCGCGGGCATCATTATTTGGTATTTCATGTCGAGTCTGCGCTTCCAGGCCGACATGGGGTTGCTGCTTTCCACCGTGATGATGGCGCATGTCTTGCTGGCGCTTTTTTTCCAGGCGGCCTTCATGAGGCTTTTGCAACCCAAATTCATTCAGCGCGGACTATTGTTTTCTCATTGATCGCGGGACGACAATCCCTTGGGGCGGCGCGAGAAAAACATTACGCAACAAAGGAGAAGAGGCGGAAGATGGGACGGAAAGAATTCTTACTGTCCGGCTCGATGGTCTTGTTGATAATGGGGATTCAGTCGACCGCGTGGGGACAGCCGTACAGGGTCGGGCCGTTCGAGATCACCGGCTTTTACCAGTTCACCATCGATTCCGCTACCGAGCACGCGAACCCGAACAATGTCGCCTGCCTCGCGGGTCCTTGCTATCCGGGATTGCAGCGCAAATCAGGCAAGCCTGATTTGCTGCTGATGCGGCAGCTGCTCGATTTAAATATTTTCGGCAAATTCAGCGAGAACTGGAGCGTCACTCTCGAGCCCCGTTTCTTCCACGACCTGACGAAGTCCGCGGATAGCCACTTCCGCCAGTATGAGTCTTTGGCCGATCGGTTTCCCGGCAATGGCTGGATGCTGCGTGGCGGCGGTAATGATTTTAAGGCGGAGATGTGGCAGGCCTATACCGACTACCGCAGCGGAAATCTTTGGGTGCGCCTTGGCAAACAGCAGATCGCCTGGGGAGAAGCACTTGGCTTGCGCGTCCTCGATACGGTGAATCCCCTGGAACTGAGCCAGAATTTAGCATTCGACCGCATCGCCGAGGAATTCGACAGAGTTCGGGTCCCGCAGTGGTTTTTGCGCGCCGATTATACGATCCCAAACGCAGCCATTCCGGACCTCACCGCCGAGCTGATTTTAAATCCCGGGGTCGTCGTGCCGACGCTGATACCGCCTCAGGGATCTCCTTTTAATGTCGTGCCGGCATTCCTCAAAGTAAAGAACGAAGTGAATCAGGGCGAGCCGACGGTAGGCGGTCGGATCACCGGCTCCATCGAGCCGGTGCAGTTTTCTCTAAACTTCGTCACCAAGCCCAACGATGATGTGGCCTTGGTATCTAAGTTCATTCCACCTTTCGGCGTCACTCCGCAGTGCGTTCCGGCTCCAATCGGCCCTGGCCCCGGGCCGCTCGATCCTTCTTGCAGAGTCGCGCTGACCGGTCACCACCCGCGGATTTATATCGTCGGTGGTTCGGTAAATTATAATTGGACCTGGGCGGGAGCGGTCTTACGAGCGGAAACCACGGTAACGCCGAACGCGCCGTTCTCCAGCACCGCTAACGGCTTGCCGACCAAGATCGTCGACCGGACCGTGTGGAAATCGGTTTTGGCGGTGGACCGTCCGACCTATGTTATCCCGGGACTGGACTCGATGATCATTGGCTTTCAGTTTTTTGAGATCTTTACGGGAGGCAGGCTGGCGGGTCTAACGGACTCGAGCGGATCCAAAGTCGATAACGGCGTTCATATTTTCACGACCTTCTTACAGCAGCCTCTTTTCGATAAGCGCGTCGCGCTCGAGTTCTTCGGATTTTTAGACACAGACGACGGTCACTGGCTACAGCCGGGGATTCACTGGGAGATCGGCAACAATGTGCGGCTGAATCTCTTCTACAATAAGTTTGGCGGGGCCGAGAAAAGGGGCTCCCGCTTTGGCAGTAATTTGAATTTCGTCAACGGGCCGGTTTTTCGATTTACCTTCGGATTCTAAGAGTTGAAGCCATTTTCACGGAGAGAAATGACCATGTGGAAACCAGAATGGACGAGACGAGATCTTCTTAAAGCCGCTGGCAGCTGGGCGGGGGCCGGGTTGCTTCAGCCCGTATTGCCGCTGATTGGCGCTGGCAAGAGCATCGCCGCCGCCTATCCCGAGGAAGTGCTTTCGATAGAGAAATACACCAAGGGGCGCGTGAAACCCGGAATGGTTATCTCAAAGGACAATGTCGAGTTGGTCAAGGACATCGCCCCCGACGGTCTCATCGTCGAGCTGCAACGCGGCGGTCAAATCAAAATCGGCGAGACGGCATTGAGAGCGGAGGCCGTAGAGCCTGGCTTTTGGGTGGAGGCTACTCTGCGCAACAAGGGCCAGGCGGTGCTCGACAAGCAGGGACAGCTCTGGACCAAGGATGGCAAACCCTGGATCGGCGGGGCGCCATTCCCGGAGGCGAAGAGCGCCCTCGAAGCGATCTGGAATTATAAATTCAATCCACGCCGCTACGATGACGTCATCGGCATCTCCAAGGTGGCCTCCGTGGATACCAATGGAAACGTGCTGCGG
>Ga0209341_10006149_pt1 | contig 10748 bp, 9 predicted proteins | sample RifCSP13_2_FD_184020 | JGI IMG/M metagenome (GOLD analysis project Ga0209341, IMG submission 184020) | Soil microbial communities from Rifle, Colorado - Rifle CSP2_sed 13_2 (SPAdes) (version 2) | ecosystem: Environmental > Terrestrial > Deep subsurface > Rock core/Sediment | place: Rifle...
GAGCCAGGAACATCGGAATCGCCTCTTGAAGTCACGACGCGCGCACTGGCGGTGGTGCCTCCACCAGGCCTTGCTCGGCTCTCGCGTCTGCCGCGAGCTCCCACCCCTTCTCAAACCACGACACGCCGAATACCACGATCAGGAGTGACTCGAGGACGAGAACCGGGCGCCACGGGGCGATCGCCTTTCGCACACCATCCGGCGCGAACGCATAGGCCACAACCAGCAGGAGGAGTACGATCATTGTCCATCCATATCGGCGATACACGTGGGCTCGATCGCGCGACTGACTGAACAGGAGGAGTGGGAAGAGCGCCAGGCACGTGAACAGAGTCGCTGCCGCCAAGCCATGCAGCATGCCGATGGTGGGAGGCAGCGCGGTAGACTCAGACGGCGGGCTCGTAGGCATCAGCGCAACGACGACCGCGGCCACACCGGCCGCTTTTCCCAACCAGGAGTCGGCCACGCCAGACTGGATCGATGGTCGCTGTGATCGGGCTGCGGCGAGCTGCCGCGGCCTGTAACGATAGAAGAACAGGAAGACTCCGATGACCCAGAGAATGCCAACGAACCAGTCGCGCGCGGCAGTGAAATAGTAGGCGCTGATGGAACTCTGAAGGTCCTGGCGCTGGACCAGCGATGAGAGAATCAGAAGCAGCGGGAGGGAGACACCGAGCACTCCGATCGCAGTCCGGTAGTGCGGGTGCGTTTCCAGGACTGAACCCGCGGCAGCACGTCGCAGTTGTTGAAGCATGACCGACCTCCGATGAGTGCCAGCCCAATGCCTCCCACGGCCCCGACAGTTACAGGCGCGGACATAGCCCTTTCGAGTATTTGCGGCAAGCCCCCGACAGGAATCCGATTACCGGTTGGCTGCCGAGTCCGTCCCGCTGCTCGCCTGGTCGCGAGTCACCCTGCGTGACCGAACGCGGTGTCGGTTACCAAAACCGTCCCGCGCTGGCCTCCAACTGAGGCGACGCGAAGGAGCGACTACCTCGGGCGATAGTGCTGGCCCAACGCAGCGGCTGTTGTTCCAGCTACCCGTCCCAGGACGCTCGCGGTGTTCCGAAGCTCGCCGAGCGCCTCGGCCTGCGGGCCGATCATCACGATGAACGTCTCCTCGGCGCCTGCCACGTCCTTGCCGTGATCGGTCCAATCGCTGGAGGTGCGGCCGCGACCATGATCCGCCGTGAAGATCAACGTCGTCTTCCCCCGATAGTGGGGATCCGACTGCACCGCTGACCACAGCTGCGCGATGTACGCGTCCACCGCGTGCGCGGCATCGAGAAACCGGTCATAACGACCCTCGTGCCCGAAGTCGTCAGTCTCGGCGTACCCGACGAACAGGGCGCGTGGCAGTTCGTCCTTGAGATACGGCAGCACTTCTCGCTGCACGATGCCGTCATGGGGCTTGGATCCATTCGTGTGCACCTGGATCCGGCTGCGCTGGACGTTGAAGATGTCGTGGAACGTGTCCCACGTTCCGAACGCCGCCACCCGGCCGCGAAACTCACGCCGCTGATTCAGCCACTCGAACACGGTCACGTTAGGGTTTGGTCCGTATTCGTTGCGGTCGATGCGCGGGTCGGGATACCCAACAAGCATCTCGTTGTAACCGGGATACGAGAATTTCATCCCGTTCGTGACCTCGACGCGGCTCCCAAGGTCGCGGTTGCCTGACAATTGGCCCTGTCGCGCCAGCGTGCTCCAGACGAATGGCATCAAGACCTGACGGCGTTCAGCCACCGTCGCGCGCCAGTATTTCCGGCGGACGCCGTCCCCGTCGTCGCCGAGCGCTTTGGGATTGCCGAAGAGGAGCGTCGAGTCGGCGCCACGGAACACTTCCTGCCACCGCAAGCCATCCGACACGACGAGGATGACACTGCGCGAATCGTCCGAGCCATCGCCGGCTCGGTCGCGCGCGTCACTCCTCTGGTCGTACGCAACCGCGAGGACGCTCGCCGCGACCAGGAAGATCCTGTGCCGAATCATGCCTTAAGATACGGGACCGACCGTCGCGGCGTTACAGCCATGGCGAGGCGCGCGCATGAGGATGGCACGGTCCCATCTCCGGCGGGCGCTCCTCAGTCCCATTACCCCGGCGGCAGCCGCGGCAGCCGTCCCGCGGTCCACGGGATCCCAGCCGCCTCCGCCGACGACTCGAGCGACTTCACATCGACGTCGGCCAGCTGCCGGATCTCGGCGAGAATCCCCGTGATCGCTGTCCGGACAATGTCGAGTTGAGCAGTCTGCGCCGCCGTTGGTGCCTCCAGCGTCGCGCCTCGCGATTGGCCCAGCGCGATCTGCAGCCGGGTCAGCAATCCGTTGGGTGAGCTTTCGTTCCTTCGCCCGCGCGTCGGATCGCCGTTCAACCGTTCCCGCACGTCGAGCAGCCTCGTTTGCAGTGTTCGCACCTGACGAACGAGCGCGCTCTCCGAACGCGCCGATTCGTCGATCGCCCGCCTCAGGAAACGAAGCCGTCCATCGAGATCGTTGAGATAGGCCGCGGCGCCTAACGCCGCACGTTCCAATTCGGCGTTGCGAAGCTCGGACGCCAGAACCGTCGCGTTGCGCGGATTGCGGCGTGATCCGGGCGGGTCCGCATCCACCACCGCAAAGGTGACCGGTGCGCCGATTGGGGATAGCACGCCGTCGACGCGCGTGAACAGCCGCGCCGTGTATTGCCCCGGCAACACGAACGGTCCGACCGGCGCCGAAAAGAACGGGAAGTCGGGATCGAGCTGGAACGGCGGGCCATTCACCGGATCCGTGGGCTGGTAGTGCAGGTCCCACGTCACGCGATGGATCCCGGACGCGGTTGGACCCGTCAGGCGCCTGACGCGATTGCCGGCGCTGTCGCTCACCTCGATGATCAGCGCGGGATCCTCCTCGCGATCCTCCGCCTTGAGGTCAGCCCACGAGGGAATCGCTGCATCGGTGCCCTTCTTCGCCGCGGTGTCGTCCGCCTCACGACGCTTCGCCTTGCGCGACTTGAGCTCGTCGCGGAGATAGTAGGTCAGCGTCGCGCCAAAAGGCGGATTCTCCACGAAGTAGTGCCCCGAGCCCTGGAAGGACGCACCGGGGAGGCCTAACGGCGCCGACTGCGCGTACATGACGGCCGGCCGCGCGGGGAAGAGATGGGCCGCCGAGGCGATGACCTCCTGCGTCAGTGTGCGTAAGGGTGAATAGTCGTCGAGGATGTAGAACCCTCGGCCGAACGTGGCCAGCACCAGATCGTTCGCACGCGGTTGAATCGCGATGTCGCGCACCTGGATCGTTGGCAGGCCGCCCTTGAGTGGCAGCCACTTTCCACCGCCATCGACGCTGGCAAAAACGCCGAAGTCTGTGCCGACAAAAAGAAGCTGCCGGTTCCGTGGATCCTCGGCGATGACCCACGCCGAGCCCCGGGCCGGCAGGTTGCTGGTGATGTTCGTCCAGGTCCGGCCGAGGTCCGTGCTCCTGAGCACATACGGCTTGTAGTCGCCCGTCCAGTGATTGTTGAACGTCGCGTAGATGGTGCGAACGTCGTGCGCCGAGGCGGCCACGCGCGTGACGTAGGTGGTTTCCGGCACCGTCGGGATGCGATCGATGCTGCGCCACGTCGTGCCGCCGTCCTCCGTGACCGAAATCCGGCCGTCGTTCGTGCCGGTAACGAGCAGTCCTTCCTGCAGCGGTGATTCCGCGATGGTCGTCACGTTGCCGAAGAGCGTCGTCGAGACGTTGCGCCCCACGGCGTCGATGCCCTGGACGCGATCCATCATCTTGAGGGTCGAACGATCGATGTTGCGCGAGAGGTCGGGCGAAATGATGCGCCAGGAGTTCCCGCGGTCATCGCTCCGCAGCACGCGTTCGGCGGCAAAGTAGAGCCGCGTTGGAGAATGCGGACTCACCATGAGCGGCGAGTCCCAGTTCCATCGGAGACCAGGACCGTCCGCGGCGTCCTCCGGCTGAATCCCCATCACGTCGCCCGTGGCGAGATTGAAACGCGACAGGAAGCCGAACTGCGATTGCGCGTAGACTGTATTGGGATCGGAGGGATCCACCGCGCTACCGAAGCCGTCGCCGCCACTCGTTATGAACCAGTCGGCGTTCCGGATGCCATTGACCGAACGCGTCCGGCTCGGCCCGCCCAGTGAGAAGTTGTCCTGCGTCCCTCCGAAGACCCGATAGAACGGCTGCACGTCGTCCACCGTCACGCGGTAGAACTGGGCCACCGGCAGGTTGGCAGCGAAGCGCCAGGTGCGGCCACGGTCGTGCGTCTCGTACACGCCACCGTCGCAACCGACGATGAGATGCTCCGTGTCGTCCGGGTCGATCCAGACGGAATGGTTGTCGACGTGCTTCTTCTGTTCGCCCACTCGGCGGAACGTGCGCCCGCCGTCTTCGGTCACCTGCAGGATGACGTCAGCGGCATAAACGCGATCGACGTCGACGGGATCCGCGAAAATCTCGTTGTAGTAGTTCCCGCCCGTCTGGTAGGAATTCATCTTCTCCCAGCTCACACCGCCGTTGGTCGAGCGAAAAAAGCCGCCGCGACCCTGGGCTGCGTCGGCGATGGCGTAGACGACGTCAGGGTTGGCTGGCGACATGGCGAGTCCGATGCGTCCCAGATCGCCTGACGGGAAACCCGCCTGTGACTTCGTCCATGTCTTGCCGCCGTCTGTTGAACGATGCACTCCAGATCCGGGCCCACCGGCGACGAAACAGCAGGTGCGACGCTGGCGCTGCCAGGTCGTGGCGATGAGCACGTCAGGGTTGCGCGGATCCATCTGGACGTCGTTCACGCCGGTCCAGTCGTCGACAGAGAGCACGCGCGTCCAGGTCGTCCCGCCGTCGGTCGTCTTGTAGAGTCCGCGCTCGCCACCCTTGCTCCAGACCGGACCTTGCGAGGCGACGTAGACGACGTCGGAGTTGCGCGGGTCGATGAGGATACGGCCGATATGCTCGCTTTCCTTCAGGCCAACGTTTTTCCACGACCGGCCGCCGTCGATCGACTTGTAGACGCCGTCGCCATACGCGACGACCCGCTGGGCGTTGTTCTCGCCGGAGCCTACCCAGACCACGTTAGGGTTCTTCGGGTCGATGGTGATCGCACCAGTCGAGAAGGAACCTTCACCGTCGAAGACCGGCGTGAACGACAGCCCGGCGTTCACTGACTTCCAGACGCCGCCAGCGGACGTGGCGACGTACCAGGTTTTCCTGTTGGTGGGGTCGACGGCGACGTCGGAGATGCGGCCCGAGGTGAGCGCCGGTCCGATGGATCGAAACCGCACGCTCCCAGCTAACGTGGCCAGCTTGCTTGTATCTGGTGCCGGTGAGGCGGGTGCCGTCGTCGTCGCGGCGGGTCTGGCGGTCGGTTGCGCGAGGGCCGGCACCGCGGCGAGGGCGGCGGCTGCGTACAGGAGGAATTGGATGTTTCGCATGCGCCGAATCTACCGATCCTCGGCGCCGCCAGAAGCACCCGCGATGACGAAACGTGGGAACGGTGTTGCCAGCCGTCGTCGCCGCTCGTGGAGCTCGGTCAGCGCCCCCGTCGAGCCGCGACAGCGAAGGCGAGGAAGTAGCGCCGCAACCCGGCGGCGGATGCCTCGGACACAGACGGATCGAAGAAAAGGCGGCAGAACTCCTCGCGCGCCCGGAGAATCTCGCGCCGGCGGTGTCCGGCCCAGCGACCATCATTCGCCGTCAGGTCAAAGAGTGCCAGCGCTCGCGATAGCGCGTTCGTGAACCTGCTCTCATCGGCTGATGCATGTGCTCGAATGGCTCGTTCCACCTCACTGCCCACGTTCGCCAACTGCTCGACGAGCGTGAATCGTTCCCATCGCAGCTGCGTCGAGTGCCCGTGCGCGGCCGTCATGCGTCGGTGACTAGGTACGAGACCACCGCACGAATCTCTCGGCGCAGATCCTCGCTCTCGACACTCCTGCTTCGGTTTCCCTGAGCGGGGCGCACGTTGATCATGGAGTCGAACTCGACAAAGGCCTCTCCCGCCTCGCTGGGGTAGAGGTTGATGCCCCAGAGCGCGGACTGCGAAGAGCCGTCCTCCAGGAGCACGGACTCCTCGTCGGAGTGCAGCTCGGCGCCGATCGCCATGACCCGCCGCTGAACATCGACGACGGCCTTTACCATGTCGCCGAATTGATGTTCAGCGATGGTCGCGAGGTAGTCGCGGGCAATTGGCGTCCGGATGATCTCCGTGCTGGGCGTAGCCATCGTTCCGCCAATCTATCCTGGGCTCCGGCACTCCGCTCAGACACTCCGGTGTCCGACGAAGTGGCGCGCGAGTCGGCACACGGCTACTCTCGAATAGCCCTGACCTGAGTTGCCCATTCCGACCGATACACTCTTTGAAGCACTGGGCGGCGCTGATGGCGTGCGCGCGCTCGTGGACCGCTTCTACGACCTGGTCGAATCGGACCCGGAGGCGGCAAACCTCCGCCGCCTCCACGGCCCAAGCCTGGCGAGCGCGCGGGAGAAGCTGACGCTGTACCTCACCGGCTGGACGGGTGGTCCGCCTGTCTACGTGCAGCGTTACGGGCACCCGATGCTCCGTGCCCGCCACCTTCCCTTCGCGATCGGCGTGACGGAGCGCAACGAATGGCTCTGGTGCATGGAGCGCGCGCTGCAAGAGCACGGCCTGCCTGACGAGATCCGTGAGTTCCTCCTGACCAAGCTGCGTCCGCTGGCCGACCACATGCGGAATCGTGTCGAGGACACGGGCTGACGTGCATGACTGACGCGATCGTCGTCGGCGCCGGACTCTCCGGGCTGGTCGCTGCCACCGAGATCACGGCCGCCGGCCGGCACGTCACCGTCCTCGACCAGGAACCCGGGCAAAGCCTCGGAGGACAGGCACATTGGTCGTTCGGTGGGCTCTTCTTCATCGACTCGCCCGAGCAGCGCAGGCTTCGCATTCGCGATTCCATAGACCTCGCCCGGCAGGACTGGTCAGGCGCAGCCGGTTTCGACCGCCCCGAAGACCATTGGCCACGCCAGTGGGCGGAGGCCTACCTCGAGTTTGCGGCCGGCGAGAAGCGCGCCTGGTTGCACGCCATGGGTATGCGGTGGTTTCCAATAGTCGGCTGGGCCGAGCGAGGGCGAAATTCCGTGCCCCGGTTTCACGTGACGTGGCGGACAGGTCCGGCCGTACTCGCGCCATTCGTTGCGCGCGCTCGTCAGGCGGAGCAAGGGGGACGATTGGAGTTCCGCTTTCGCCATAGAATAGACCAGTTGATCGTCGAAGGTCGCGCGGTCGTCGGGGTTCGGGGCGCGCAACTCGCACAGAGCATCGTCGAGCGAGGCGCGCGCAGCAGCCGTGAGGTCGTTGGTGACTTCGAGCTGCGAGCCCCGGTGGTGATCGTCGCGTCAGGCGGCATCGGCGGCAACCACGAGCTCGTGCGCAAGCATTGGCCGTCCACGCTGGGCGCTGCCCCGCGATCAATGACCTGTGGAGTGCCGGCATCGACCGACGGACGCGGACTCGCATTCGTAAAGCAGGCAGGCGGCCGAGTGATCAACGAGAACCGGATGTGGCACTACACCGAGGGCGTGCGGAACTGGGACCCGGTGTGGCCCAATCACGGCATCCGCATCCTGCCTGGACCGTCCTCGTTATGGCTCGACGCCAACGGCACCCGCATCCCCGCACCGCTCTTCCCGGGATTCGACACACTCGAAACGCTGCGGCACATCCTCACCACCGGAAGCGACTACTCCTGGTTCATCCTCAATCAGCACATCATCCGGCGTGAGTTTGCGCTGTCCGGTTCGGAACAGAATCCCGACCTTACGGGCAAGAGCATGCGTTTGGTGCTCCGGCGCGCGATCGGCAGACGTGCGGTGGCGCCGGTCGAGGCGTTCAAGTCGCATGGCGCAGACTTCGTCGTTCGCAACACGCTGGCGGATCTCGTCGCGCGAATGAACGCGATTCCCGACACACGGCCACTCGACTGCGCGGCCGTCGAGCACGCGGTCCGCGTCTACGACGAGCAGGTCGTGAAGCGTGACTCGACCGACGCACAGGTCCTGGCAGTGCGCGCGGCACGTGGTGGTTACCTCGGCGACCGGCTCATCCGCGTCGCCAGTCCAAGGCCGATCCTCGATGCCGGGGCGCGTCCGTTGATCGCGGTGAAGCTGCACGTGCTCACGCGCAAGTCGTTAGGTGGCTGCGAAACCGACCTCAGCGCGCGTGTGCTTTCCGGTGACGGCTCGCCGATCCCGGGACTGTACGCGGTGGGCGAGGCGGCGGGGTTTGGTGGTGGAGGCGTGCACGGCTACCGCGCGCTCGAAGGGACTTTCCTCGGCGGCTGTCTCTTCTCGGGCCGTATTGCTGGACGGGCCGCCGGGCGGTGGTTGGCGGGAGAGTGATGTCAGAGTCCACGGTTCCACCGGGCTGCCTCGCCCGACGTCGCCGGTAATATTCCACGAGGTTCATCAGGTTACGTGAACGAGATTCTGTTCCGGCCCACGCGCCAGGAGCTCTAACATGCTGACTCCCCGCACACTCGGCACCCAGGGACTCGCCGTCTCCGCTCTTGGCCTCGGCTGCATGGGCATGAGTCACGCGTACGGGACCGCTGGAGAGCGCGACGAGGAAGAGTCCATCGCGACCATCCACCGTGCCCTCGACCTTGGCGTCACGTTCTTCGACACGGCGGAGGCGTACGGACCGTTCACGAACGAAGAGCTGCTGGCCCGCGCACTCGGGGCCAGGCGCAACGAGGTCATTATCGCGACCAAGTTCGGATTCCAGATCGAGGACGGCGCCATGACCGGGGGCCTGGACAGCCGGCCCGTGCACGTGCGCGAGGCCGTCGAAGGTTCGCTGCGACGCCTCGGCACCGACCACATCGACCTGTTGTACCAGCATCGCGTGGATCCCACCGTGCCTATCGAGGACGTTGTCGGCGCCATGGCGGATCTCGTACGCGAGGGGAAGACGCGCTTCCTTGGACTGTCGGAGGCGGGCGAACAGACGATTCGCCGCGCGCACGCCGAGCACCCGATCTCGGCGGTCCAGAGCGAGTACTCGCTTTGGGAGCGGAATCTCGAGCCGCGCATCATCCCGTTGCTGCGCGAGCTCGGCATCGGTCTTGTGCCGTTCGCGCCACTTGGCCGCGGCTTCCTTGCCGGAGTTGTCATGCGCGCCGAGGAGTATCCGGAGGGCGACTTCCGCCGCGGCGATCCGCGCTACCAGGGCGAGAATTTCGACGCGAACGTGCGGGCCGCGTCGGCCGTCCGAGAGCTGGCGGAACGGAAAGGCGTGACCCCAGGGCAGGTCGCTCTCGCCTGGCTGCTGCACAAGGGGCCGGATATCGTTCCGATTCCCGGCACCAAGCGGCGTCTCTACCTGGAAGAGAACCTCGGCGCGGCCGCGCTAGCGCTCAGCATCGGGGAGATGTCCGCGCTCGATGCCGCGCTCGCGCCAGGGAAGGTGGCCGGCCCGCGCTACGCCGAGAAGTTGATGGCGCAGGTGGACCGGTAACCCGACGTTAAGCGGAGGCGCCGAGACGGCTTGTCGGCGGCGGAAATACTCGGTCCCAGACGTCAGTGGAACGTGACCCCCGCCGACACAAATCAACGCGTGAGTGTGGCAGGCTTACTCCTTCGTCCAGATCACCAGCACTCCGCACGTACCGCGCGGAGCGCTGAACTCGCGCGGAATCGTTGCCGAACCCGAGTAGAATTCGACGCCGGCCACTTCGTCGGCGCGCAACGTGTTCAAGTTGAAGACCTCCTCGGAGTGACCGCTGTACGCTGGAAACCCATCCAGAAACACGGCAACGGCGCAGTAATTGCCATCGATCGATCGACTTCCGCACCAGCCAGTGGCAGAATGCCGAAGCGACTGTGAGCCGCGCCTTGACGTGAGACACGCGGCCGCCGATGACTGTACGACATAGGTACCAGGCAGTCGGACCAGTACATCGCCCAGCAGCTTGGATCGCTCAGGCGTCAGATCGGCGGCTGTGAGAAAATGCCCAACACCACTCGTTCGCCTGCGTTCGAAGTCCCTCAGCCGGCGAGGCACCGGCGGAATCCCAGCCCCTTCGACTGGAACCACCGGTAGTACCTGGGCGCGCGGTACGAGAACAACCTGAATGGCAAGACTATCCCCGGCGGCTACCCGTACCTCGACTGATTTGGGCGCGTATCCAAGTCGTCGAACCGTGATGCGTTGCGGTCCGGACGGTACGCCGCGCAGGGAAAAGCGTCCAACCGTATCTGTCCGAGTCAGAATGTCGATCTTGTCGATGCGCACCTCTGCATCACGGATGGGCGTCTGCATCGGATCAGTCACACGGCCGAGTACGATACCCTGGGCATGAGCACTCGTTGCCGGGCTCAGCGCGAGCAGCAGTGCTGCGCAACGCGCAGCGACACAAACATGAAGCGCGGCGCGCTTTGGCCGATCGTAGCGTGAAGTCACAGACCTTAGCTCGTCCACTCGCAGCATAGGTCGCAGCGGCTGTCGCGCGGTGTCAGCGTTCTTCACGGCTCCGCCTGGACACGCACTCGAGATACGAGCGCAACGCGGGAATACTCAGCCGGTCTCGTGGAGAGGGACTCGGTAGATACCACGCCGGACACAACACCTCCTTGGGTCCGGGGCGCCCAGGATACGGAGTGCAGCAAGCAGTTGTCAACACACTTCGCTCCACCCCGTCATCGACCTCGGCAGGATTCAGGTGCAAGAACTGAGAAACGAGAGACCAGGCACTCGCCCGATCTCCCGTTCTCGATTCTCC